>LNFM01003995.1_pt1 | contig 32170 bp, 32 predicted proteins | sample 596031 | NCBI WGS metagenome assembly LNFM01 (sample SAMN04254537, study PRJNA301005) | activated carbon metagenome | isolation source: dual media filters at the Ann Arbor, Michigan drinking water treatment plant | place: USA: Ann Arbor | reverse complement strand
CGGCAGGATCACCCGGCGGACGGTCTGGAAACGGCCCGCGCCGAGCGTCGCGGCGGCTTCCTCGACCTCTTTGTCGATGTCCTCCATCAGCGGCTGGACGGTGCGGACCACGAAGGGCAGGCCGATGAAGGTCAGGGCGATGACGATGCCGAGCGGCGTGTAGGCGGCCTTGATGCCCCACTCCTCCAGATAGGCGCCGACCCAGCCGTTCGGCGCATAGAGCGCCGTCAGGGCGATGCCGGCCACCGCGGTCGGCAGCGCGAAGGGCAGATCGACGGCGGCGTCGAGGATGCGCCGGCCGGGGAACCGGTAGCGCACCATCACCCAGGCGACCAGCACGCCGAACGGCACGTTGATGGTGGCGGCGATGAACGCGGTCCACACGCTCAGCCAGATGGCGTTGACGGTGCGCAGGTCGGTGGCGATGCGGTAGAGCTCGCTCCAGCCCAGCCCGGCGCTTCTCAGCACCAGTCCGGCGAGCGGAATCAGCACGATGAGCCCGAGATAAACGATGGTGAAACCGAGCGATATCCCGAAGCCTGGGATGACCCGTCGTTTACCCCTTGAACCGGCGGACGCCATGGGCCTGAGAATTTCCTGACTGCGTGATCGGGCGGACGAAAACCCGTGTGGTAACCCGGGTGGCGAATTTAAACTATAAGTCCGATAGGATTACCAGAGTGAATGCGGCGGCATCACGAATTTTCCATCCGTCCTGTCTCCCACGGTTGGAACGCGCGGCATGGTGCGGGCGGCCCCATGCGCGGGTCGGAAGCGCTGGCCAAGCTTCCTCCGGTGCCCAGCCTGCCACATCCCCGAACGAATCGGAACCACCGCGGTTCCTCGATCAGGGGAGAAAGCGAGACGGCCCATCCGGCATGGTTGGGCCGCCCCTTGCCGGCGCCGGTCGTTGCCCGTTCTCCCCGAAGCGGAGCGCACAGCCGCCGCCCCGGATCATGTCAGCGGCCGGGCTTGTAGATCTGGTCGAAGAGGCCGCCGTCGCCGAAGAATTTGGACTGCGCCTTGGCCCATCCGCCGAAGTGGTCGCGGATGTTGACGAGTTCCAGCTTGCCGAATCGCTTCAGCATCGCCGGATCGACGGTTTCGGGCCTGGCGGGGCGATAAAAGTGCTGGGCGATCAGCTTCTGGCTCGCCGGGGTGTAGAGATTTTCGAGATACGCCCTGGCGACCGCGGTAGTGCCGCGGCTCTTGGCGTTGCCCTCTACGACCGCCACGCTGGGCTCGGCGAGGATGCTGAGGCTGGGCGTGACGATCTCGAACTTGTCCGGACCCAGTTCCTCGATCGCGAGGAACGCCTCGTTCTCCCAGGCCAGCAGCACGTCGCCGATGCCGCGCTGGACGAAGGTGGTCGTCGAGCCGCGGGCGCCGGTGTCCAGCACGGGCACGTTGCGGTAGAGCTTGGTGACGAAATCCCTCGCCGCAGCTTCGCTGCCGTACTTCTTCTGCCCGTAGGCATAGGCAGCCAGCAGGTTCCAGCGGGCGCCGCCCGAGGTCTTCGGGTTCGACGTGATGACCTGGATCCTGGGCTTGATCAGGTCGTCCCAGTCCTTGATCTTCTTGGGGTTGCCCTTGCGGACCAAGAAAACGATGGTCGAGATGTAGGGGCTGGAATGGTTCGGCAGCGCCTGCACCCAGTTGGCCGGAATCTTCCGGGTGCCCTTGGCGATCTCATCGATGTCTCCTTCGAGCGCCAGCGTCACCACGTCGGCGGCAAGGCCATCGATCACGGCGCGGGCCTGCTTGCCCGAGCCACCATGGGACTGATCGACGGTGACCGTGCCACCGGTCTGGGCCTTCCAGACTTTCGCGAACGAGGCGTTGTAGTCCTTGTAGAACTCGCGGGTCGGGTCATACGACACGTTGAGCAGGGTGACGTCCTTGGCCAGCGCCGGGGACGTGGCGGTTCCGATGGCCACGGCCAAGGCCAAGGCGGTTGCGCGGATACTCATTGGGCTACTCCCTGACAAACCAGATAGACAACTCCTATAGAAATACTAGACTATTTCAACAAAAAAATGCTCAGGCCATAAGTAGCTGATCTGCAAGGGCTTCCACGTCCTTCGAGGACATGTCGGACAGATAGGTGCCATCGAGAATCTGGGCTGCGGCGTCGCGGACTCGGCGCATCATGATGCGGACCGCGCAGGTGCCCTCGTTGACGCAGTCGGCGCATTTGCGGTAGCCGGTGAGGCTGGCGCAGGGGATCGGCGCGAGCGGGCCGTCCATGGCGCGGACGATCTGGCCGAAGCTGATTTCCGACGGCTGCTGGGCCAGCATATAGCCGCCATGCTTGCCGCGCTGGCTGTGGACGACGCCGTGCTTCTTCAGCTCCAGCATGATCAGTTCGAGGAATTTGCGCGGGATATTGCCCTCTTCCGCCAGCTCGACGACCTGGACGGGAATGTCGGGCGGCCGCTCGGACAGGACGAGCAGCGCCTTCAGGGCATATTTGGCTTTTTGCGAGAGCATTTATTTTCCGATAGGATCACTAGACAATAAGCTGTAAACCGCAGCCGTCAAGGGTTGCGTTGCATATTCGGCTTGTTGCGTCCTGCAGCGCCCCTTTATTCGCCGCGTGATGAAATCATCGTCTCGTCGCATACGGCGTTACGAGCGCGTCACGCCATCGTAACAGCGCTTCCATAGCATTCGTGCACCTCGGCCGGACTGCGCTGGCGCCATCTCCAGTTCCGCAATCAAGACAAGCAAGCAAGACAAGGATGCGCCAGTCGCGGAATGGCCATGCACGGAGAACGAGCAGCCCATGACCACCCTCATCAACGTCCCCCAAGTCCCAGCGGCGACCCCCGCGCCAGCGTCCAGCGCCGTTCCGGCGGTACATCCTCACGCCGATCCCCGCCCGGAGATGAAGCCCTATGTGGATGGGACCAGGCTGGAGGCGCTCGATCGTCTGCTGCGGGCCATGCGCGGCCGCGCGGCAAGCGGGCTTTCGCCGTGGTCGGTCGGCTCGGCGCTTGCCGACTGGGCGTTCCACATTTCCGTGGCGCCCGGGCGCCAGGCGGCGCTCGCGTCCGATGCCGCGCGCGGCGCCCTGAAGCTGGCGTCCTACGCCGCCAAGGCGGCCGTCGCCGGGGCGCCCGACCCGGTCGCGCCGGCGAAGGACGTCGACCAACGGTTCGCGGCAGCCGAATGGGCAGGCTTTCCATTCAATGTCATGGAGCAGGGCTTTCGCCTCGCCGAAGGCTGGTGGGAACACGCCGTATTCGGCGCACGGGGGACCACGCGGCCGCACGCCCGGCAGGTCTGGTCCCTGACCCGACAGATGCTCGACATGATGTCGCCGACCAACGTGCCGTGGATGAATCCGGAAATCGTGAAGCGCACCATGGACGAGCGGGGCGAGAACCTGGCGCGCGGGTTCTCCTACTGGCTCGACGATCTGGACCGCCTGCTGAACGAGCGCCCGCCGGCCGGGACCGAATCGTTCCGCGTCGGCCAGAACGTCGGTGTCACCCCCGGGCGTGTCGTCTACCGCAACGACCTGATGGAATTGCTTCAGTACGAGCCGCAGACCCCGAGGGTCCGGGCCGAGCCGGTGCTGATCGTTCCCGCCTGGATCATGAAATACTACATCCTCGACCTGTCGCAGCGGAATTCGCTGGTGCGCTATCTGGTCGAGCATGGCCACACCGTGTTCATGATCTCGTGGAAGAACCCGACCGCGGCCGACCGCGACGTCGCCATCGACCACTATCGCCGCGACGGTGTGATGGCGGCGCTCGATGCGATCTCGGCGATCATGCCCGCCCGGCGCGTCCATGCCTGCGGCTATTGCCTGGGGGGAACGATCCTGTCCATCGCCGCCGCGACGATGGCGAGGGACGGCGACGACCGCCTGGCCAGCGTCAGCCTGCTGGCTGCCCAGACCGACTTCACGGAAGCGGGCGACCTGATGCTGTTCATCGACGAGTCCCAGGTCACGCTGATGGAAGACATGATGTGGGAGCGGGGTTACCTGGAGGCGTCCCAGATGTCGGGCGCGTTCCAGGCGCTAAGGTCCAATGAACTGGTGTGGTCCCGGATCATCAAGACCTATGTGCTGGGCGAGCGCGAGGTGCCCAACGATCTCATGGCCTGGAACGCCGACCAGACGCGGATGCCCTATCTGATGCACGCCCAATATCTGCGCGGCCTGTTCCTGGAGAACCGTCTTTCGTCCGGGCGCTACGCCGTCGATGGACAGGTCATTCACCTGGGTGACATCCGCGCGCCGGTGTTCGCGGTGGGGACCACCAAGGATCATATCGCGCCCTGGCGTTCCGTCTACAAGATCACCCTGTTCGTCGACACGCCGGTGACCTTCGTTCTGACCAGCGGCGGACACAATGCCGGAATCATAAGCGAGCCGGGCCACCCGCATCGCCGCTTCCAGATCATGGAACGCCTGCCGGGGCAGCCCTATCTCGACCCGGACAGCTGGGCGTCCGCCGCACCCGCGCGGGAAGGGTCGTGGTGGGAAGAATGGCATGCCTGGCTTGTCGCGCGCGGCACGGCGGAACTGGCCGACCCGCCGGGCATGGGTGCGTCCGAAAGGGGGCTGCCGCCTCGTGAAGCCGCGCCGGGGACCTATGTCTACCAGCGCTGAGGGCGGCCTGGCCTTCCGGCTCGACGGGCGAAAGGGCCTGGTCGTGGGAATCGCCAATGCCAGTTCGATCGCCTATGGCTGCGCCCGGGCGTTTCGTGCGCTGGGCGCCGACCTGGCGCTGACCTATCTGAACGAGGCGTCGCGTCCCTTCGTCGAACCGCTGCGCGACGAACTGGATGCCGGGATATTCCTGCCCTGCGACCTGCGCATCGACGGCGCGATCGACACGGTGTTCGACGAGATTTCCCGCCGGTGGGGCCGTCTGGACTTCCTGCTGCACTCGGTGGCCTTCGCGCCGCGCGAGGATTTGCATGGACGGCTGGCGGACTGCTCGCGGGACGGGTTCCTCATGGCGATGGACATCTCGTGCCACACCTTCATCCGCATGGCGCACCTCGCCGAACCGCTGATGGCCGATGGGGGTGTGCTTTTCACCATGACCTATCACGGGGCCGAGCGGGTGGTGGAGCACTACAACGTCATGGGACCCGTCAAGGCGGCGCTCGAAAGCACGGTTCGCTACCTCGCCGCCGAACTCGGGCCAAAGGGTATACGGGTCCACGCCATCTCGCCGGGGCCGATCCGCACCAGGGCCGCATCGGGCATCGACCGCTTCGACGAGTTGATGGAACAGGCCGCCGCGCGCGCGCCCGAGAGGCAACTGGTCGGTATCGAGGATGTGGGCGCCGTGACGGCCTTTCTGGCCTCGGATGCGGCACGGCGGGTTACCGGCGGCACGATCTACGTGGACGCCGGCTACAACATCATGGGCTGAAGCGCCGCAGGAACGGTCAGCGCGGGGTTCGGCGTTGACGCCGAATGGATATATATCCATAATTGGCTTCGTAACGCGGATTGCGGTGACCCCACTTGGAAGTTCCTGCCAGGATTGTCTGGGTCGGTAGCAGCAAGCGGGACCTGACGTCGTTTCCGTCCCCCGTCCGCATAGTGATCGGCCATGGGCTTTACGTGGCGCAACTCGGGGAACTGCCCGAGAAGGCCAAGCCGCTCAAGGGTTTCAAGGGAGCCGGCGTTGTCGAGATCATGGACGATCATGACGGCGACACCTACCGTGCCGTATACACGGTCCGCTTCCGGAGTTACGTGTTCGTGCTGCACGTCTTTCAGAAGAAGTCGAAAACGGGCGTCGCAACGCCGAAACGGGATATGGAGTTGATACGCAAGCGGCTCGCCGACGCGGAAGTGCTCTTCCGGGAGTTGAGCCACAAGGAGACGCGCAGTGCCTGATTTGCCCGAACACGAAGTCGGCAGCGACAATGTCTTCCGCGATCTGGGTCTGCCGGCAGCCGACGAGTTGATGGCCAAGGCTTTCCTGGTCCGGCAGATTAAACGCCGCCTCGCGGAAATGCAGATCACTCAGACGGCCGCGGCAACCCGCCTCGGTATAGGGCAGCCCGATTTGTCGAAGTTCCTTCGCGGCGCATTCGACAAATACGACGTAGAGAGTCTGATGCGGTTCCTGACACGGCTCGACTATGAGGTTGAGATCGTGATTCGAGACAAGGGCGGCAAGAGAGCTGAACTGACCGTTCCGTTCGGCGCGCCAGCGGAATAGGGCGCTTTCTTCCTGGAAGCGGCAAAGCCACCGCGCTTGCTGTCCGGTGGACAGCCCGCCGGGCGCATGGCATCGTGCGCGCAACCGTTTCGCAAACAGGGGAGACCGCACAATGGAATACCGCAATCTGGGTAATTCCGGCCTGAAGATTTCGACCATCAGCCTGGGCACCAACAATTTCGGCGGCCGCACCGACATGGCCGAGACCCAGGCCGTCGTCGACAAGGCGCTCGAGCAGGGCATCAGCATGTTCGACACCGCCGACGCCTATCCGACCGATCCGCATCTGTGGGGCAAGTCCGAGGAGTTCCTGGGCAAGGCGCTGGGTCCCCGCCGCAAGGACATCGTGCTGGCCAGCAAGTTCGGCATGCCGATGGGCGCGGGTCCGTACATGAACGGCGGCTCGCGCCGCTACATCATGAACGCGGTCGAGGCCAGCCTGAAGCGCCTGGGCACGGACTACATCGACCTCTACCAGATGCATTTCCCCGATGCGTCGACGCCGCTGGAGGAAACGCTCCGCGCGCTGGGCGACCTGGTGCAGCAGGGCAAGGTCCGCTACATCGGCTGCTGCAACTTCAAGGGCCACGTGCTGGTCGATGCCGTGCGCACCGCCCAGAAGCTGGGCGTGCCGCAGTTCGTCTCGGTGCAGAACTTCTACAACATCCTGCGCCGCGACGTTGAGGACGAGCGCCTCGCCGCCGCCAAATATGCGGGCGTGGGCTTCCTGCCCTACTTCCCGTTGGCGTCGGGCATGCTGACCGGCAAGTACAAGCGCGGCGAGAAGCCGGCCGCGGGCACCCGCTTCGGCGAGGGCAGCAACATGGCCGGCCTGGGCGGCCTGGAGATGAACGACCGCAATTTCGATCTGGTCGAGAAGATCGAGGCGTTCGGCAAGGAGCGCGGCCTGAGCGTGCTGGAAATCGCCGTGGCGTGGCTGCTGGCGCAGCCGGGCGTCACCTCGGTGATGGCGGGCGCCACCAAGCCCGTGCAGATCGAACAGAACGTCGCCGCCGCCGGCGCCAAGCTCTCGGCGGAAGACGTGAAGGCGCTGAACGACATGACCAAGCCGATGGGCGGCCTGCCGTTCTGATCGGATAATCGCCCGGCTCACCGGGCGACCAGTTCAGAGAGCCGTCCGCCATCCGCCAGCGCCCTTCGGGGCAATGGAGGGGACGCGGGCGGCTCTCGTCTGTTTTTTGGGGAGTTGATGATGAGGATTCCGATTTTCCAGGTGGATGCGTTCACCGAGACCCTGTTCGGCGGCAATCCGGCGGCCGTCTGCCCGCTCGACGCCTGGCTGCCCGACGCGACCCTGCAGGCCATCGCGGCCGAGAACAATCTGGCCGAGACCGCCTTCTTCGTCCGCGACGGCGGCAACTACCGGCTGCGCTGGTTCACCCCGGCGACCGAAGTGCCGCTGTGCGGCCACGCGACCCTGGCCAGCGCGTTCACCATCCTCACCCTGCTGGAGGCCGGACGCGACGAGGTGACGTTCCACACGCTGAGCGGGCCGCTGCGGGTGACGCGGGACGGCGACGGCTTCGCCATGACCTTGCCGCGCTGGGATACGCACGCCATCGCGCCACCGGCCGGATTGCGCGACGCGCTGGGCGGCGAGCCGCGGGCCTGGCTGGCGGGCGAGCGCGACTACATCGCCGTCTATGGCAGTGAAGCGGCGGTGCGGGCGCTGGCGCCCGACATCGCGGCGCTGCGGGATCTGGACAGGCCCTGCGTCATCGCCACGGCGCCGGGCGACCGCACCGATTTCGTGCTGCGGTTCTTCGCGCCGGCGCACGGGATCGACGAGGATCCGGTCACCGGCTCGGCGCAGTGCGCGATGGCGCCTTACTGGGCCGGCCGGCTGGGCAAGGACACGCTGACCTGCCAGCAGGCCTCGGCGCGCGGCGGGCTGCTGCGCAGCACGGTGCTGGCCGATGCCGTCCGGGTTTCCGGCGGCTGCGTTCTGTATCTGGAGGGATCGATCGTGGTGCCGCGCTAGCGGAACGGGCCGGGCGGGCGCTAGTAGAAGAGGACCAGCGATATCGCGCCCGCGAGCAGTGCGAGTGCGTTGATCAGACCGAAAGCCTTAGTCATTTCCTGGAACCTCATGCCGGAACATGCTTATCCCGGGTCGGGCTATATATGGCGCGGCGTGTTGGCGCTGCAACATCCGGACACCTGACGGAAAAGTGGGACGGCGATGCAGGAAACGCATGAGCCCGTTCAGCGGTGCCGGTTCTTCGTGCCGCGGGTCGAGACGTGGAAATCCGGCGGCTTGCCGGCGAGCCAGGCGACGAAGCGGCCGACTTCCGGATGCGCGCGCAGCGCGTCGATGGAGGCGTAGGAGCGGGCCAGCAGCGCCTCGCCGAACAGGCTGTGGATCTTGCGGTGGCAGATCGGGTGCAGCAGCACGGTTTCCCGGCCGCCCTTCAGCCGCGGCACCAGGTGATGGCGCTCGCGCCGGTGGCCGAGCGGGCGGTCGCAGAGCGCGCAGATGTCGGTTCCGGTCTCCATTACCTTCCATTAGGGTCGTGCCCTCGATGATCGTCAACCGGACGCACATGGACCCGGACCTGGAAAGCCTCGCCGCCGAGTGCTGGCGCCTGCTGGAAGCGGCGCCGGCGGATCGAAACTCGACGTTCCGCACACCAGTGCTGGCGAGCGGCGCTGCCGAGGCGCGCACCGTCGTCCTGCGGGCGGCCGACGCCGCCTCGCGCACCATCGCCGTGTTCACCGACGCCCGCTCGGCCAAGGCCGGCCAGCTGGCTGCCGGTTCACGGGCGTGCGCGGTGTTCTACGATCCGGCCCGCGGCGTCCAGCTGCGCCTCTGGGGCGAGGCGGCGCTCCACCACCAGGACGGCGTGGCGCAGGCGTATTGGGGAGCGTTGCCGGATTTCGGCAAGCGCCCCTATCAGAGCATGCCCGGTCCCGGCGCGCGGCGCGGCAAGCCCGGCTCCGGCATTCCGGACGTGACCGACGTGGACGCGGGCTACCCGAACTTCCTGGTCATTCTCGTCACCGTCACCCGGCTCGAATGGCTGCGCCTGGAGCAGGGCGGCAACATCTCCGCGCGCTTCGACTGGGACGGCACAGGGCGCCTGTCGGCAAGCTGGATCGTTCCCTGACAATCTTGCCAGTTTGTCGTTGGCGGGATTAGGGTGAGGGCGGGGAAAAACGGAGAACCGCCATGAGCAAGATCTACGGACCCATGATCCAGCAGGGTTACATCGTGCCCGACCTGCAGGCCGGCATGGCACACTGGCTGGCGCGCGGCGTCGGTCCCTGGTACGTGATCCCGGCGGTCAGCATCGATGGGCTGCATTACGGCAAGCCCACAACCTGCCATATCACTGCCGCCTTCGCCTGCTCGGGCGACCAGCAGATCGAGCTGATCGCGCCGCTCAAGGGCTCGGGCCCGAACATCTACAGCGATTTCCTCAGGGACAATCCGGAAGGCGGCATGCAGCATCTGGCGGCCTGGTGCGACGATGTCGACGCCAAGCTGGCCGAGCTGGAGGCCGCCGGGGTCGACTTCGTGCTCGCCCAGCGCTATCCGGGCTCGCACGCCTATCTGGACGTGGCCGGCTCGCCCGGCGTGATGATCCAGCTCATGCCGACCATCCAGCGCTATCTCGACCTCTACAATGTGGGCGTGGCGGAATCCGCGAAGTGGGATGGCAAGACCAAACCGATCCGGATGATGGACTGGACCCATCCGGTCGACGTGGACGCTCTCTGACAAGGTTTCACCAATTCCTTGCAACCGGCAATCCTTATGGACTTAATTATGCACGGGCGCAGGTAATTGCCCGTTCGGTGAATGCGGCCGTCGCGGCCGGTGGGGGACGTGGTGAGAGGCAGCTGGTTGCTGGTGGGCGTGTGCCTGATGTCGGGCGCCTGCGATTCCGCGTCGCAGAAGATGCCCGCGCCCCAGCCGGTGCCCGTGGTCTCCTACACGATCCGGCCCGGCGAGTTCGTCGAGCGGCTCGAGGCGATCGGCACGCTGCACGCCAATGAATCCGTGACGCTTTCGGCCAAGGTGACCGAAAAGGTCGCCCGCGTGCATTTCGAGGACGGCCAGGCGGCGAGCCAGGGCCAGGTGCTGATCGAGTTCACCAACGACGAGGAAGGCGCCATGCTGGCCGAGGCGCGGGCCACCCAGCGCGAGGCCGAGCAGCAGCTCGAGCGCGTGCAGGAACTGGCGGGCAAGGGTTATGCCACCAAGGCCCGACTCGACGACCAGTCGCGCGCCGTCGACAGCGCCAAGGCGCGCGCCCGGGCGGTGGAGGCGCGCATGTCCGATCGGGTGCTGCGGGCGCCGTTCGCCGGCGTACTCGGCTTCCGCCAGGTCAGCCCCGGCACGCTGGTGACGCCGGGGACCGTGGTGGCGACGCTCGACGACATCGACCCGGTGAAGCTCGATTTCTCGGTGCCGGAGACATTTCTGGGCGCGGTTTCGCCGGGCCAGGACGTGGACGCGCGCAGCGCCGCGTACCCCGGCCGCGCCTTCAGGGGCATCGTCGAGACCATCGACGCCCGCGTCGATCCGATTTCCCGCGCCATTTCCGTGCGCGCGCTGATCCCCAATCCCGACGGCGCGCTGCGTCCCGGCATGCTGGCGACCGTCGAGGTGATCCGGGCGCGCAGCACGGTGCTGCTGCTGCCCGAGGGGGCGCTGGTGCCGCGCGACAGGCGCCAGTTCGTCTGGGTGATCGAGAAGAGCGGCGCGGTCGTCCAGCGCGAGGTGACCATCGGCCGCCGCCGCCCCGGCGCGGCCGAAGTGCTGACCGGCCTGAGACAGGGCGAGAGGGTGGTGGTCGAGGGTGTCGGCCGCATGGTGCCGGGCGCGACCGTCCAGAGCGTCGGCGAGCACACGCTGCCGGATGGTGAAAGCGGAGGCGCCTGAGCCATGATGCTGTCCGACATATCGGTCAAGCGGCCGGTCTTCGCGACCGTGCTCAGCCTGCTGCTGCTGTCGTTCGGCCTGGTCGCCATCCAGCGCCTGCCGGTGCGCGAGTTCCCCGACATCGATCCGCCGGTGGTGTCGGTCAACACCACCTACAAGGGCGCGTCGGCCGCGACCGTCGAGGCGCGCGTCACCAAGCTGATCGAGGACCAGGTCGCCGGCATCGAGGGGGTGCGCTGGATTTCGTCGAAGAGCAACGACGGCTTGTCGAGCGTGGTCATGGAGTTCAACCTGGACCGCGACGTGGACGCCGCCGCCAACGATGTGCGCGACCGGGTCTCGCGCATTATCGAGGAACTGCCCGACGAGGTCGATGCGCCCGAGATATTCAAGGTCGACTCCGACGAGGACCCGATCGTCTGGTACAATCTGTCCAGCTCGGTCATGGGCGTCACCGAGATGTCCGACTATGCCGACCGCTACATCGTCGACCAGTTGTCGTCGGTGGACGGCGTGGCGCGGGTGATCATCGGCGGCGAGCAGCGCTATGCCATGCGAATCTGGGTCGACCGGGTGGCGCTGGCCGCCCGCCAGCTCACCGCGGCCGACATCGAGAAGGCGCTGCGCACCCAGAACCTGGAGCTGCCGGCCGGCGCGCTCGAATCCACCGACCGCGACTACACGCTGCGGCTGGCGCGCTCCTACAGCACCGAGACCGACTTCGCCAAGCTGGTGATCTCCAAGACCGCGGACGGCCACCTGGTCCGCCTGGGCGAGGTGGCGCGGATCGAGCTGAGCTCGGAGGAGCCGCGCATCTTCTTCAAGGGCAATGGCGAGACCCAGATCGGCCTGGGCGTCGTCCGCCAGTCGCGGGCCAACACGCTGGAGGTGGCGGAGGCGGCGAACGCCATGATCCAGCAGATCAAGCCGACGCTGCCGGCCGGCACCTCGCTGCACTACACCTATGACGGCTCGGTGTTCATCAAGGAGGCGATCCACGAGGTCTATGTGACGCTGGGCATCGCCGTGCTGCTGGTGGTCGGCGTCATCTACCTGTTCCTCGGCAGCATCCGCGCGACGATCATCCCGACGGTGACCGTGCCGGTGAGCCTGATCGCCAGTTTCAGCGTGCTCTATGCGTTCGGCTACTCGATCAACCTGCTGACCCTGCTGGCGCTGGTGCTCGCCATCGGCCTTGTCGTCGATGATGCCATCGTCGTGCTGGAGAACATCTACCGCCGCGTCCAGAAGGGCGAAACGCCGCTGGTGGCCGCCTACAAGGGCGCGCGGCAGGTGGGCTTCGCCGTGCTGGCGACGACGGCGGTGCTGGTTTCCGTGTTCGTGCCGATCATCTTTCTGGAAGGCAATGTGGGCCGCCTGTTCGCCGAGTTGGGCGTGGCGGTGGCGTCCGCCGTGGGCTTCTCGGCGCTGGTCGCGCTGTCGTTCAGCGTCATGCTCGCCTCCAAGCTGCTGAAGCCGATGGGCGAGCGCAAGGGCAGGCTGCAGGCCTTCGTCGACGACAGGATGGGCCTGCTGTCCGACCGCTACACGGCGTTCCTCGGACGCGCCGTGAAGCTGCCGCTGGTCGTCGGCGGCGTGGTCGTCGCCGTGTTCGCCCTGATCGCGCTGATCGGCAGCCAGCTCAAGGAAGAGCTGGTGCCGCCCGAGGACCGCGGCGCGTTCTACCTGACGTTCCAGGGGCCGCAGGGCGCGGGCTTCGACTACACCAAGGCCCAGATGGAGAAGATCGAGGCCAAGCTGCTGCCCTATGTGGAGCGCGGCGAGGCCAAGCGCGTCATGCTGCGCGCGCCGTCCTATGGCGGCCTGACGGCCTTCGACACCGCATCGGGCATGATGGTGCTCGCCGACTGGAAGGACCGCGAGCGCGATACCTTCGCGGTGATGAACGACATCCGCGGCGAGTTCGCCGCCACCATGCCGGGCATCCAGCTGTTCCTGGTGATGCGCCAGGGCATCAGCAACGCGCGCGGCCAGCAGGTGCAGTTCGTCATCGGCGCCAGCACCTTCGAAGAGCTGGCCCGCTACCGCGACGTCATGATGGAAAAGGCGCGGGCCAATCCGAACCTGATCGGCGTCGACGTCGACTACAAGGAGACGCGGCCGCAGATGGAGGTGCTGCTCGACCGCGACCGCGCGGCCGATCTGGGCGTGCCGTCCGAGGAGGTGGGCGCGACGCTCGAGAGCATGATCGGCTCGCGCAAGGTCAACACCTTCGCCCGCGAGGGCGAGGAATACTACGTCATCATCCAGGCGCAGCGCTCGGACCGTGAGAGCCCGACCGACCTGTCGAACATCTATGCGCGCTCGCGGACCACGGGTGCGCTCATCCCGCTGTCCAACCTGGTGCGGCTGGAGGAACGGGCCGATGCCAAGGAGCTGAACCGCTACAACCGTATGCGCGCCATCACCATCTCGGCGGGACTGGCGCAGGGCTATCCGCTGGGCGACGCGCTGAGCTTCCTGGAGGACACCGCCAGGACCGAGCTGCCGGCCACGGCGCGCATCGGCTACAAGGGCGAGTCGCTTGAGTTCAAGCAATCCTCGGGCGCGGTGATCTTCACCTTCTTCATCGCGCTGCTGGTGGTGTTCCTGGTGCTGGCCGCCCAGTTCGAGAGCTTCATCCACCCCTTCGTGATCATGCTCTCGGTGCCGCTCGCCATCCTGGGCGCGGTGACCGGCCTGTGGATCTTCGGCAGCACGCTCAACATTTACAGCCAGGTGGGCATCATCATCCTGGTCGGCATCTCGGCCAAGAACGGCATCCTGATCGTGGAATTCGCCAACCAGCTCCGCGACGAAGGCCGCACCGTCGACGAGGCGATCATGGAATCCTGCCGCATCCGGCTGCGGCCGATCATCATGACCAGCCTGGCGACCGCCATCGGCGCCGTGCCGCTGGCGGTGGCGAGCGGCGCGGGCGCGGAAAGCCGCGTGACCCTGGGCATCGTCATCTGCTCGGGCGTGCTGGTGGCGACGGTGCTGACCCTGGTCGTGGTGCCGGTGTTCTACCGGCTGCTGGCGCCCTATACCCGCTCGCCCCACGCCGTCGCCCGCCAGCTCGAGGCCATGCAGCGGCAGGCTTAGGTTACGGGCGCTGGACCGGGCGGGCTGAACGTGGTTGGCTTGGGCGCACGTCAAAACGGGGAGAGTGACATGAGCAAGCTGTTCGGACCTGTGGTGCAACAGGGTTACGTGGTACCCGACATGAAAAAGGGCATCGCGCACTGGCTGGCGCGCGGCGTCGGGCCGTTCTACCTGATCGAGGACATCAAGCTGGCCGCCGAGCATTACGGCGAGCGCATGGATTGCCACATCCAGGCCGCCTTCGCCTATTCGGGCGACCAGCAGATCGAGCTGATCGCACCCTATGACGATTGCGGCCCGACCATCTACGGCGACTTTCTGAAGCAGAACCCGGAAGGCGGCCTGCAGCATCTCGCCGTGTGGTGCGACGACGTCGACGGCAAGCTGAAGTCGCTCAAGGAAGACGGCGTCAACTACGTGGTCGGCCACCGCTACATCAACTCGCACGCCTATATCGACCTGCTCGACGCGCCCGGGGTGATGATCCAGCTGATGCCGACCGACCCGCTGCACATCGAGATGTTCGACGTCATCAAGAAGGCGTCGGAGACCTGGGACGGCAAGACCGATCCGGTCCGTCCGCCATCGTGGGGCCGCGGTTAGCCTCCGACGATGACCCGGATAGCGGTGATCGGAAATGCTGGCGGCGGAAAGTCGACCCTATGTCGACGGCTGAGCAAGGCCCGAGAGTTGCCGCACTTCGCTGCGGACGTATTGCAATGGCGCCCGGGTTGGCAACCGGTCTCGAAGGCTGAGTTCGAAGCTATCCACAGTTCATTGCTCACACGGGAAACCTGGATCATCGACGGATTTGGTCCGTGGGAGGAAATCGAGAAGCGGTTCGACAGAGCCGATACTATCATCTTCGTCGACCACTCACTGTGGCGGCACTACTGGTGGGCCACCAAAAGGCAGATCGCGTCGATCTTCCACGGCCGCGCTGACGGTCCGGAAGGCTGCCCCGCCGCGAACCGCTTCGCGGTCCCCCTCACCTGGCCGCTGCGCGGCCATCCTCTCCCCTTGGGGCGAGTGGATTTGGGTAGCGCTCGGCATAAACCCTTCTCCCCGGGGGGGAGAAGGTGCCGCGAAGCGGCGGATGAGGGGACGCCGCGCCAGCGGCACGCTGGCCAAGTCAATTCAACCTGATCGGCCTGGCCCTAGTCGGCCAGCAGCGGCGGCGGCTTGCCGACCACGAATTTCAGCACCAGCACGCCGATGGCGAGCGCGGCCGTCATCACCATGGCCATGGGCATCGGCGAGCCGTCGTAGAGCAGGCCGGCCAGCGCCGAGCCGCCGGCGCCCAGCGCGAAGGACATGCTGCCGGTGAAGGCCGAGGTGCTGCCGGCGCGCCTCAGGTCGATCACCATGGCCGAGGCGCCGCCATTGGGCAGCACGAAGCCCATGCAGGTGATCACCAGGAACAGCGGGACGAGCAGGCCGGGCAGTCCGCCGATCCCGGTCAGCGCCGCCGCCAGCAGGATCAGCGTCAGCGCCAGGCCGATGGCCAGCGCGATCTTCAGCAGCTCGTGGCTGGAATGGCGCTTGAGCAGGTGGCGGTTGATCTGCGACCCGGCGATCAGGCCGGCGGCGTTCAGGCCGAAGAACCAGCCGAAATGCTCCGGCGAAATCCCGTAACTCTCGATGAGCAGGTCCGGCACGCAGGTGATGTAGGTGAACATGGACGCCGTGCCCATGCCGCCGGCGATGGCATAGCCGACGATGTGCCGGTTGCGGGCGACCGCCGTGATGCCCTGGAACGGCGACTCGGTCCTGGCGTGCGCGGCCACCTGCTCGGAGCGGGACTCGGGCAAGCGAAAGAACACGAGCCCGCCGACGAGCACCCCGAATACGGCGAGCGCCAGGAAGATGGCCTCCCAACTGGCGGCCGCCAGCACCCAGCCGCCGCCGATCGGCGCCAGGATCGGCGCCAGGCCCATCACCAGCATCAGCAGCGAGAACATCCGCGGCGCCTCGCGCCGGTCATAGACGTCGGTGACGACGGCGCGCGCCAGCACCTGGCCGACGCACGCGCCCAGCGCCTGCAGGAAGCGCAGCACGATCAGCGAGCCGATGGTCTGGGCGAAGGCGCAGCCGACGCTCATGACGATGAACACGGCGATGCCCACCATCAGTGGCGGCCGGCGCCCGATGCGGTCGGAGATGGGTCCGTAGAGCAGCTGTCCCAGCGCCATGCCGATCAGGAACACCGACATGGTCTGCTGGGCGCTGGCCGGATCGGTGTGCAGGTCGGCGGCGATCGCCGGCATGGCGGGCAGGTACATGTCGATCGCCATGGGGCCGAACGCGGTCAGCGACCCGAGCATCAACGTCAACCTTACGCCCGGCGTGGGCCGCCGGGCTGCCGTGACGGTATCGGAGGACATTCGGGCTTACTCGTGAACGGTTTGTGCGATAAGTAAGCGATCCATAAGCCGCTGGATATAACGAAGGCGGACGCAGTTCGGGAATTTCGCGGGTGCTCGAGTCACGGGGCGAGGCGCAGGTGCAGGCCGGTACGAACGATGCCGACCTTCAGCGTGCCGCCGAGGAAGCCTTCAACGTCGAGGTCAACCGGCACCTGAAGCGCAACTATATCGCGCTGCTGCTCCACGGCGTGTTCGGCATGACCGGGTTCCGGCTGCTGCAGGCGCCCACCTTCCTGCCGGCTTATCTCTACGTGCTGTCGAACTCGCCCACCGCCGTCGGCCTGGTGCTGGCCGCGCAGCACATCGGCGCGACGCTGGCGTCGCTGCCGGGCGGCAACATGATCTCCCATCGCAAGAAGGTGGTGCCGATCTTCATGTGGGTCGGCGGCGCCATGCGCGTCGCCGTCCTGGGCATCGCCATCGCCGGTTTCGGCGTGACGGGGCTGTCGCTGTTCGGCGTCACGGTGCCCAGCTTCGTGCCCAGCGAAAACTTCGCGCTGTGGACCATCGGCCTGTGCCTGCTGCTGTTCGGCACGTTCAACGGCATGCAGTCGGTGGCGTTCCAGTTCACCGTGTCGAAGCTGATCCCGGTCGCCGTGCGCGGGCGGCTGATGGGCTTCCGCAATTTCTTCGCCGGCATCGTCGCGGCGGCGGTGGCCTATATGGGCGGCGGCTACTTCATCGAGCACAATCTGCTGGGGAACGGCTATGCCAGCACTTTCTTCCTGGCCTTCGTCCTCACCGCCATCGGCCTGCTGGGGCTGAAGCAGATCCGCGAGCCCGAGCCGCCGAACGTCCAGGCGCCGGCGCCGCTGATGGAACGGCTGAAGGACCTGCCGCGCCAGGCGCGCACGCCGGGCTTCCAGCGCTACCTGGTCGGCAGCACGCTGGCCTCGCTCGCCATCGCCGCCGCGCCGTTCTACATCCTGCACGTCAAGCACGAGATGGCCGCGTCGGGCGAGGTGCTGGGCGGTTACGGCCTCGGCGTGCTGACGATCTCGTTCATGCTGATCCCGACCTTCGTGGCGCCGATCTGGGGCATGCTCGGCGACCGCTTCGGCAATTCGTGGACCTTCGCCGGGTCCATCGCCATCTGGGGCGTCTTCCTGGTGGTGCTGCTGATCGCGCCGACCAGCCTGTTCTGGCTGGCCATCGTGTTCAGCGGCCTGGGCGTCGGCATCGGCGGCTTGCAGATCGCCGGGCAGAATTTGCTGCTGGAATACGGCTCGCGCGACGACCAGCCGATGATGATCGCGCTCGCCAGCATGGTCGCGTCGGCCATGTTCGCCGCCGGCCCGATCCTGGGCGGCGCGCTGGCCGAGGCGACGTCCTATACGGTGATGTTCCTCGTCGCGATCGTCATCAAGGGCTTCGCGGTCTGGGTGATCATGGGCAACGTGCGAAAGCGGAAGCTGCCGGTTTAATGGGTCAGTCTTCCGAAAAATCCGGCGGATCGCGCATGGCTTCGCGGGGAATGTCGGGCAAATCTATGCCGCCGTAGGGCGCGACAATCCGTCGGATTGCCTCGTACAGGTTCTCGGGAGGATCTGCCTCTGTCCACAGCACGTCCCGAAGAATGAAGGGAATTTCTTCCTCGATGGACCTCTCGTGCAATTCCGCACGCGCTCGGAGGCGTATCACGAGAGCCTCGTCCAAGAGCTGAATTGTTATGGTCGTCGCGCTACACCTCCTTCATGCATGGCGTCCAGATTGGTTGAAGAGCGGGATGTTTCAAGTGCGCCGCCGCTTGACCCAACAGGCATGACCGTCCAACACTGCGCCACCGGATTTCCGTCAGGGGAGCAGAAAATGATTCGCGGCATTCACCATGTGGCGCTGGCCACCAGCGACATCGACCGTCTCGTGAAGTTCTACCAGGAAGGTTTCGGCTTCGAAGTGGTGGCAAAGATGGGTTGGGAAGTCGGTTCCACCCGCATCGACACAATCGTCGGGCTGAAGGATTCGTCGTGCCGGCAGGTGATGATGAAGGCGGGCAACACCCACATCGAGATCTTCGAGTACAAGACGCCCGTGGGTAAGCCGGTCGATCCCAGGCGGCCGGTGAGCGATCACGGCTACACCCATTTCTGCGTCGACGTCACCGACATCGACTATGAATACGAGCGCATGAAGACGCTGGGCATGACCTTCAACTGCCCGCCGCCCACCCGCGAGGAACTGGGCCACGGCGCCATCCGCGCCACCTATGGCCGCGATCCGGAAGGCAACGTCATCGAACTCCAGGAGATCCTGGACCCGAACCACGCGTTCTACCTGAACGTCTGATGTTCTTCCCGGGCTTCGAGAAGCAGCGCGTCGCCACCGACGGCGCCGAGATCAACCTGGTCGTCGGCGGCTCCGGTCCGCCGGTGCTGCTGCTGCATGGCTATCCACAGACCCATGTGATGTGGCACCTGGTCGCGCCCGTGCTGGCGGAGAAATTCACTGTCGTGGTACCCGACCTGCGCGGCTATGGCGACAGCTCCAAGCCGCCTTCGGGCGAGATGACCTACGCCAAGCGTACCATGGCCATGGACAACGTGCAGGTGATGCGCTCGCTGGGCTTCGAGCGCTGGTGCGTCGCCGGCCATGACCGGGGCGCGCGGGTGTCCTACCGCATGGCGTTCGATCATCCCGACCGGGTCGAGAAGCTGTGCATCCTCGACGTGGTGCCGACCATCGAGCAGTACGAGGCGGCGGGCAAGAACCGGAAGGTGGCCGTGGGCATGTATCACTGGTTCTTCCTCGCCAGTCCGGCACCGCTGCCGGAGAAGCTGATCGGAAGCGACCCGGAGTATTACCTGCGCCACTCCATGGAAACCTGGGCGGGCCAGAACGCCCGGTTCGATCCGGCGGCCATGGCCGAATACATCCGCTGTTTCTCCGACCCGGAGACCATCCGCGCGACCTGCGATTGCTACCGGGCGGGCCCGACCGTCGACTGCGACATCGACGAGGCGAACCGGAAGGCGGGCGACAAGATCGGCTGCCCGGCGCTGATCCTGTGGGGCGACCGCGACGGCAAGTGGGACGAGGACCGCATGGTCGGCACCTGGAAGCGCTGGGCCAAGGATGTGCGCGGCCACGGCGTCCCCGGCGGCCATTTCTGCCCCGAGGAAGCGCCCGAGGAGACGGCGAGGGCGATCGGGGAGTTTTTCGCCACCTAATCAATATCGTCATCCCCGCGCACGTGGGGACCCAGCTCTTCATAGAGCACCAAGGGTTTGGTCTCGAAGAGGTTTTTCGTGAATGAAGCGCACGACGGCCGCCGCCCTTGCCCCGTCTGGGTTCCCGCGTGCGCGGGAATGACGACGAGGGTACAGGGCGGGAAAATCAGTCCTTCGCGCCCTTGTAGGGGTCCTCGTTGATGTCCCGGTCGACCTTGCGCGCATTGGGGCCGGCCTTCAGCAACCTGCGCAGCACGAACCAGCTCGCCAGGCTGATGGCGGCATAGAACGCCACCAGATAGGCGAGGCCGGCGACGCCGGTGAACCATCCTTCCAGGCCCAGGAACAGCATGGCCGAGACGACGACGGCGCCGGTCGCGAAGCCGAGGAACAGGTAGCCCGGCAGGACCAGCTCGATGACGCCGAAGGCGAAGGCGATGGCCAGCCACGCCGCCGGGTGCATGAAGAAGTCGCGGGTGAGGATGCCGTCCATCATGACGGCTTCTTGGCGAACATCTTCGCCGCCGCGGTGAAGGCATCGGCGATGTCGGTGGGCAGGATGATGGTGCGGCTGTTGTTGCCGCTGGCGATATGGCCCATCGCCTCGATCTGCCGCTTGGCGATCTCGAACTGGATCGCCTCCATGCCGCTTTCGCGGATGGCGGCGGCGACGGTGTTGGTGGCGTAGGCATCGGCGTCGGCCTGGATGCGCTTGGCCTCGGCGACCTTCTGGGCGGTGAACAGCTCGCCCTCGGCCTTCAGCTCCATGGCGCGCTTCTCGCCCTCGGCCTTGGCGACGGCGGCGCGCCGGGCGCGCTCGGCGTTGAGCTGCTGCAGCATGGCGTCGAGGGTCTGGCTGTCCAGGTTGATGTCCAGCACCTCGGCCCGGGTCACCTCGATGCCCCAGTCGTCGGTGGCGTCGCCGAGCTGCGCCTTGATGGAGGCGTTGAGCGGGGCGCGGTTGGACTGCATCTCGTCCAGGTCGATCTTGCCCAGCTCGGAGCGGACGATGCCGGCCACGGTGGTGGCGACCGCGGCGTCGATGTTGCTGATCCGGTACACCGTGTTCTCGGGCGAGACGATCCGGTAGAACACCACGATCGACGCCTTGATCAGGACGTTGTCCTTGCTGATCGCATCCTGCTCGATGCTGGGAAGCTGGCGCTCCAGGATCGAAATCTTGTGCTTCACCGAATCGATGAACGGCACGATGACGTTGAGGCCGGGTCCCAGGATGGCGTGCAGCTTGCCCAGCCGCTCGACCACGTATTTCTCGCTCTGCGGGACGATCTTGATAGTCATGAACGACAATATGACCAGCAGAACGACGAGAACGATCGCGGCAATCTGTGCGTCCATGAAATCCGGTCCCCCTCGCGCGGCGGCGCGCCAGAATTAGAGACCGGGGCCTGACAGTTGGCAAGCGTCAACTCGGTGACGGCCCATTGCGGGCCGCTGCGCGAACTGCTCTAATCCGCGCCCACAATCACGCGTGAATGACCAAGGGGAGAGACGCGATGGAAATGCGGGTTCTGGGCCGCACCGGCATGCATGTGAGCAAGTTCTGCTTCGGCGCCGGCATGTTCGGCTATTTCGGCAACAGCGACCAGGCCGAGTGCAGCCGCATGGTCGACCGCGCGCTCGACGCCGGCATCAACTATTTCGACACCTCGGACGTCTATTCCCACGGCGAGTCCGAGACCATCCTGGGCAAGGCGCTGGGCGGCAAGCGCGACGACGTCATCGTCGCTACCAAGTTCAGTCTGCCCATGGGCGGCGCCAACCCGAACATGAAGGGCAATTCGCGCCGCTGGATCATGAAGGCGGCCGAGGACAGCCTGCGCCGCCTGGGCACCGACTATATCGACCTGTACCAGGTGCACCGGCCCGACAGCGCCACCGACATCGACGAGACGCTGGGCGCGCTGTCCGACCTGATCCGTCAGGGCAAGGTGCGCTATATCGGCTCATCGACCTTTCCGGCCGAGCAAATCGTCGAATCCCACTGGGTTTCGGAGAACCGCGGCCGCGAGCGGTTCCGCACCGAGCAGCCGCCCTATTCGATCTTCGCCCGCCGCATCGAGGCCGACGTGCTGCCGACCATCCAGCGCTATGGCATGAGCGCCATCGTCTGGTCGCCGCTGTCGCAGGGCTGGCTGACCGGCAAGTGGCGGCGCGGCGCCACGCCCAACGACACCCAGCGCCAGAACCTGCAGCCGCACCTCTATGACATGAATCGCGCCGACAACCAGCGCAAGCTCGACCTGATCGAGAAGCTGGTGGTGGTCGCGGGGGATGCCGGCATGTCGCTGATGCACATGGCGCTCGCCTTCACCACGGCGCATCCCGCGGTGACCTCGGCGATCATCGGCCCGCGCACCTTCGACCAGCTCGAAGGACTGCTGGCTGGCGCCGACGTGGCCCTGTCGGACGAAACGCTCGACGCCATCGACGCCATCGTGCCGCCGGGCTCCAACATCAGCCATGACGACGACGGCTATGTGGCGCCCGAGATCACCGACAAGTCGCTGCGCCGCCGCCCCCACAAGGAGCAGGCGCACGACAATTTCCGCGAAACCATCAGCAACATCGAGAAGTACAAGGCCGCGCAGCAGCAGAAGCAGTAGTATCCTGCCGGCAGTCCGATCGATCGGGAGAAGCATAGTGCCGCACGCAAGATTGACGACGCGAGGCCGGGTGACCCTCCCGAAGGAGGTTCGTGATCGTCTCGGTGTTCGGCCCGGCGATCAGGTGGAGATGCAATTGCTGCCTGACGGTGCGGTCTCGATCAAGAGGGTGGGACAAAGCATGGGGGCGGTCCCTTCGGAGCCGACCCCGCCCACGGCGTGATCACGTAGAAGCAGGTTCTCGGGTTTAGCGTGTGGTGCAGCGTTGGACCTGTGTTAAATCCTTCCCATGACCAATATCCGCCCCAGCAAGGTCGATGTCGAAAGCTGCCGCCGCGTCGCCGACGGCTGGCTGAAGGTCGACGAGATCACCTACCGCTTCGAGACCTTCTCCGGCGCCATGAGCAAGCCCGTGACCCGCGACGTCGTGCGCCGGCAGGACGCGGCCGTGGGCCTGGTCAGGCACCGGTCGCGCGGCACGCTGATCTTCGTCGAGCAGTTCCGGCTGGCTGCCCACGGCAAGTCGGACGGCTGGATCGTGGAGATCTGCGCCGGCAAACTCGACCCCGGCGAGAGCGCCGAGGAGGCCATGGTGCGGGAACTGCGCGAGGAAACCGGCTATGAGGCCGTCGGCGTGACGCCGGTCACCAGCTTCTTCGTTTCGCCCGGCTATACCGACGAGCGCATGCATCTCTATCTGGTCGACGTGGACGGCGATCCGGGTGAGGCGCCGGGCGACGGCGACGAAGACATCAGGCTGGTGGAACTGACCCATGACGAGGCGTTCGCCTGGCTCGACCAAGGCCGGTTCCAGGATTCGAAGACGCTGATCGCCCTCTACTGGCTGAGGGGCGGGCCGCGATGATGAAATGCCGGGGGTTGCTGGCGCTGATCGCCGGCGCGGCGCTGCTGTCGGGCTGCATGGGCAAGGCGGTCAAGGACGACCTCAAGGCCATGGAGAAATCGGACTATGCGCGCGCGCCCGCCGCCGTCGACGATGGCAAATCGCCGTTTCCCAACGTGCCGCTGGTGTCGCTGAGCGACCTGGTGTGCGCGCCGGACAAGTTCGAGGGCCAGCAGGTCCGCGTCCAGGGCATCGCGTTGATCGAGCAGCGCAACAACAATCTGTATTTCGACCTTTTTCCCCGGGACATCGGCTCGTGCGGCCGGGTGATGATCGGCATGGACTATCCCGCCGACTTCATGAAGCTGGCGCAGTCCTACAACCGCAAGCGCATGGAGTTCGTCGGTGTCTTCCAGCGCAATCTGTGCCCGATCGACAAATTCAAATACGCCCGGGTGAACGATCCCAAGGACCCGGCCAAGTCGATCTGCAAGTCGGTGGAACTGCGCAGCGACGCGTTCCTCACCGGCATAAGCGGCTGGCGGCTGATGCCGGAATAGCGGGTAGGCGCGCCGCTGGCGCGTCCCCCTCACCCTGACCCTCTCCCCGGTGGGGCGAGGGGACGCTTCCATCGATGACGTCGTCAACCTTCCTTCTCCCCGCCCGGGGAGAAGGTGGACGCCCGCAGGGCGGCCGGATGAGGGCGCGCCGCGAAGCGGCTACCCGGCCAGGTGCGCCTTCAGGCCGCCCAGCATGAAGGCGTAGGCGCCTTCCAATTGTGTGCGGATTTCGCCCTCGTCGACGCCGGCGGGCGCATCGAAGAAGCCTTCCCAGAAACAGGTGCAGGCATTCGCGCCCTCGGGCCGCACCGACAGCCGCGCCTGGTAGCGGCTGGCGCCGAACGGACCGCCGGTGGTGATCGACAGCACCTGGATCATGTTGGCGTGGTTGTTGGCGTCGAGCCGCTCGTCGCCCGCGCCCAGGCCCGGCAGCGACAGGGTGCGGACCATGCCGACGCCGCTGCCCGTGGTCGACAGGGTCGAGCCTTCCAGCGGCGGCATCCAGGTCAGCAGCCCGCCGAAGTCGCCGATCGCCGCCCACGCTTTCGCCGCCGGCACGTTCATCGCCATGGTGCCGATCGCATATCCCATGGGGTCAGCGCCTGTCGAACCGCACATACAGCTCCGGCAGGCTGCGCAGAATGACGCTGGGCTCGGCCTTGGGCTCCGGATGGCCGGGCGCCAGGCGGAAGTTCTTCATCCGGGAAACCAGCGCGGGGAAGCCCAGGTTCAGCTCCTGGCGGGCCAGCGGCGCGCCGACGCAGTGGTGGATGCCTGAGCCGAAGGCCAGTTGCGAGCCGGCGTTCTTGCGGTGGATGTCCACCTGCACCGGGCACTCGAAGTGGCGCTCGTCCCGGTTGGCCGCGCCGTAGCGCAGCATCAGCATGGAACCCGCCTTGAGCGGATAGCCGCCGAGTTCGGTGTCCTTCGTCACCACGCGGGGCAGGCCCTGCACCGGCGCCTCGAGGCGCAGCGCTTCCTCGCAGAAGGTGCGCACGGCCTTCGGGTCGCCGACGAGCTGTTCCTGGATCTCCGGGTTCTCGCACAGCAGCAGCATGCCCCAGCCGAAGGTGCTGGTGGTGGTCTCGTGGCCGGCGACCAGGAACTGGTTGAGGATGCTCCACAGCTCGGCGGGATTGAGCGGACGGTCCTCGTCCTCCAGCCGCACCTCGCCCAGGATGGTGCACATGTCGTCGCGCGGATCCTTGCGGCGGGCCTCGACCAGCCCGACCATGTAGTTCTGCAGGTCGACCATCACCTGCGCCCGGCGCAGCAGCTCGTCGTCGGAATGCATGGTCAGGCGCAGGCCGGATGCGGCCACGGTCGCGCCCTCGTAGAAGAACGGCCGGTCCTCCGGCGCCACGCCCAGCCGGTCGGCGATGATGCGCAGCGGCACCGGCAGGGCGAAGGCCTCCATGAAGTCCACTTCGCCCTGGTCGACGAAGCCGTCGATGGTCTCGTCGATGATCTGCTGGATGTAGGGCTCCATCTTGCGGACGTTGCCGGCGGTGAACACCCGGTCGACCTGCGAGCGGTACTTCTTGTGGGTCGGAGGATCGGCGGTCAGCAGGGTATCGACCGGCGGGAACATCTGGCTGGCGATTGCGAGGAACTTGTCGCGCACCGGCGCGGGCGCGTTTTCCAGCCAGTGCTGCCTCGTGGCGTTGAGGAACGGTCCGAAATTGCTCGAATAGGTGTCCGTGTCGCGCAGCACCTGCATCAGCAGGTCGTAGCGCGTGATCACATGGATGTTGCCGGCCGGCATGAAGTGCACCGGGGATTCGTCGCGCAGCCGCTGGTAGGCATCCCACGGGTCGATCAGCACGGCCGGATCGAACAGGTTGATGTCGGCGACGCTCGACGGCGTCTTGGCGGCGGTGCTCATGGGCGGTTCTCCGGTTGGTCATGCCGCGATTTCCCCGTCGCGGCAGCCGGTCCAGTATGACTCGCCGCCGGATCGAGACAATAAATTTTTTCGATCTTTTTCAGCGGCGGGAGAGGCGCGGAACTTTCACTTTTTCCAGCATGCTTGAATGGCTAGTCTGCGCCGGTACGCAACCGGGGAAGCAGCAATGATCGGCACCGATCCGAAGTTCGACCAGTTCATCACCGACCATCGCTGGGCCGTGATCAGCACGCTGCGCGGGAGCGGCACGCCGTCGAGCACCTTCGTGGCCTATGCCCGCGACGGCGACACGCTGGTGATCAGCACGCCGGGCACCACCTTCAAGCGCAAGTCGCTGGAGCGCGACCCGCGCGTGGCCGTGTGCTGCTGCACCAACAGGGAGCCGTTCAACTTCGTGACGGTCGAAGGCCGGGCGACGGTGGAGAAGGACGACCTCGTCGCCATGACGAAGCTGGTGTTCGCCAACATCGCGGATTCAGGCTGGACCGAGCCCGAGGATCTGCAGGGCTGGCTGGACACGCAGGACCGCGTCATCCTCCGCATCCATCCGGAAAAGGTCTACGGCGTCATCCGCTAATACAGGGACACAATATGTATTTCGGTGCGCCGCCGCTTGGTCGCCGCCGAATAGGTATTGTGTCCCTGTATTAGCGCTTTAGGCGGCCAGCTCGATCAGGGCTTCCACGTCGTCTTCCGAGGTCGCGGGGCTGGTCACCAGCCTTCTTCCGCCGGGTCCCGCGGTCGGCCAGTCGAGAAACAGGAAGCCGGCGTCGCGCAGCCGCGTGGCCACCTCGTCGGGCATGCGCACGAACAGCTCGTTGGCGTGGACGGGGTGAGCGAGGTCGAAGCCCAGCGCGTCGAAGGCGTCGGCCAAATTCGAGGCCATGCGGTTGGAGCGGGCGACGTTCCGCAGCCACAAATCGCCGTCCAGATAGGCGTGGAACTGGGCCGAGAAGAACCGCGATTTCGACAGCAACTGCCCGGCGCGCTTGCGGCGATAAGCCATGTCCTTGGCCAGCGCCGGGTCGAACACGATCACCGCCTCGGCGGCGAGCGCGCCGTTCTTGGTGGCGCCGAACGACAGGATGTCGACGCCCGTCTTCCAGGTGATCTCGGCCGGCGTGCACTCGAGGCTGACGACCGCGTTACCGAAGCGGGCGCCGTCCATGTGCACGCGCATCTTCCGCTCGCGCGCCCAGGCCGAAATGTTGGTCACGTCCCGGACGGAATAGACGGTGCCTGCCTCGGTCGCCTGCGACAGGCTGAGCGCGGCGGGCTGGGTCTGGTGCTGGTCGTTCAGCCGGAAGTTGCGGTAGGCCTTCTCCAGCGTGTCGAGGGTCAGCAGGCCGTGCTCGCTGGCAACGCCGAACAACTTGGCGCCGGCCGTGTAGAACTCGGGCGCGCCGCACTCGTCGCGGATGACATGGGCGTGCTCGTGGCACAGCACGGCGCCCCATGGCGGGCAGCAGGCCGCCAGCGACAGGGCGTTGGCCGCCGTGCCGGTCGCCACCAGGAATACCTCGACCCGTGTCTCGAACAGTTGGGAGAACCGCTCGCCCAGCGCCACGGTCAGCGGATCGGCGCCGTAACCGGGCGCCGCGCCGTCGTTCGCGCGGCCGATCGCGGCCAGGATTTCGGGCGAGATGCCGGCGCTGTTGTCGCTGAGAAAGCTGCGCGTCTTGATGCTCATGACCTCTTCTCGTTCCAGAGCCGGGCCGCTAACGTACCAATCATGCATGAAGGCGCAAGGTCCGATGCCGGGATGAAGCGCCGCAACCTCGGGGAGAGATCATGGAACCGCAGCTCATCAAGACCGAACTCGTCGACGGCCACGTCGCGCTGGTCACCATCGACAACCCGCCTGTCAACGCGCACAGCATGCAGGTGCTGGACGAGCTGATGTGGACGTTCGACACCATCAGCGACCGCGATGAGGTGCGGGTCGCCGTGCTGACCGGCGCGGGCAAGGTGTTCTGCGCCGGCGCCGACATCAAGTCGCGCGCGGGCGTCGAGCGCAAGCCGGGCGACCACTGGCAGGGCAGCCGGCGCGCCCGCGAGGCCTATCACTGCATCATGGAACCCGGCGCTGGGCGGCGGCCTCGCCATCGCCGCGTCCTGCGACATCCTGGTCGCGTCGGAGAAGGGCTGCCTCGGCCTGCCGGAGATCGATGTGGGCCTGCTCGGCGGCGGCCGCCATGCCCAGCGCCTGTTCGGCCATTCGCGGCTGCGCCGGATGATGCTGACCGGCCTGCGCGTCTACGGCCCCGAGCTCTACCGGCTCGGCGTCGTCGAGGAGTGCACCGCGCCGGAGAATTTGATGGACGTGGCCATGGGCCTGGCGCGCGAGATCGCCTCGAAGAGCCCGATCGCCAGCCGCCTCGCCAAGCACGCGCTCAACCAGATCGAGGAGCTCAGCCTGCGCGACGGTTACCGCTTCGAGCAGAGCATGACCGGCCAGCTCGGCAAGAGCGAGGACTCGAAGGAGGCCATGCGCGCCTTCGTCGAGAAGCGCAAGCCGGTGTTCACGGGGCGCTGATCAGGGCGCCGGCCTTTCCCCAAATATTGTCATCCCCGCCTTGCGCGGGGACCCATCTATGTGCAGGCCACGCCGTATCCGGCATCGACATGGGTCCCCGCGCAAGGCGGGGATGACATGAAATGTTATGGAACGGGTGGTGACTGGGCCGGCGGCGGCGGTTCAGCGGGAGTTGCTTCCGGCTCCTCGTCTTCCGGCTGCAGCACGAAGCGCTGGTACAGATACCCGACGCCCAGCAGCGCCGCGCCCAGACCCAGGAACGACAGCGCCCGGAACAGGCCGGTCATGTTCGACATGTCGAACAGGAACGCCTTGGCGACGGTGAGCGCGAAGATGGCGAGGGCGGCGATCCGCAGCGGCTTGTTGTTCAGCTTCAGGCCGGCGGCGAACAGCGCGGCGCCGAACAGCAGCCAGACGGCGCTGTAGGTGTACTGCTCGGCGTTGGTGACCGTGTCGCCGTCGAGATAGCGGCCGTGGAAGGCGTGGCGCACCTCCAGGCTCAGCCACAGCACGGTCAGCGCCAGCGCCGCGACGGCCGAGACGTAGAAGGTGATCCTGTCGCCGCGCGCCGACGCCGACCACGCATAGAGCGCGGCGAAGATGGCGGGCAGCAGATAGGCCAGCGCCAGCGTGTTGAACACGGGCAGCGCGCCCACGTCCACATGCCACCACAGCGGGTTCTGGAACAGCACCTGCACGAACACCAGGTGCAGCAGGCCGATGGCGCGCAGCACCATGGCGGCCACGTCGAGCACCTTGCGGTCGCCCAGATTGCGCCGGACATAGAGGCCGTAGCCGATGCCCAGCCAGGCGGCGGTCTGGACGCTGGTCTCGGCAAGGTCCGTGTAGGGCGCGCCCAGGCTGCCGGCGAACAGGTGCCGGATCTGGAAGGTGACCAGCAGGGTCAGGAAGGCGATGGCGCCGGCCTCCAGCACCTTGACGGTGATGCCGTCGCGCTGCGGCATGAAGCGGCGCGCCGCGTACCAGAAGGCGACCGCCGGGATGCCGTAGCCGTACAGCACCCAGTTGAGGATCGGCCAGCCTCCCAGCGGATAATCGAGCAGCGCCGGGTTGAGCAGCAGCCGCCCCAGCACCACCGCCGCCACCACCAGCGCCACCCGGCGCAGGAACGGCAGATCGAGCCGCAGCGAGATCCAGGCGATGGCCGGCAGTTGCAGCGACAGCGCCGCCGTCAGCCACGCCTCGCGCAGCACCATGGCCAGCGCCAGGCTGAGCGCCGCGACCGCGCCGGTGGCGTAGGCGCCCAGCGCCGCCGGCGTCAGGTGACGGCGCTCGGCGGCGAAGGTGGCGAGGCCGGCGAGCGCCAGGCCGACGGCGGCCCAGCCCGGATCGGAGCGGAACTCGGTCCAGCGCCAGTAGGAGATGAACAGGATCAGCACCGGCACCGCCGCCGACAGGCCCGACCAGAATCCGGCGGCGCGCCGCAGCCGCAGCGCCAGGAAGCCGGTCACGCCGAACAGCAGCGCGAAGCCGCCGGCGACGCCGTTGAAGGTTTCGAACGCGGGCTGGCGCACCGGGTTGAGGACGGTCCGGTAGGCGTCCTGGCCCGCATAGGGATCGAACAGCGCCGGGACGTGCCAGGTGGCCAGCGTCGCCAGCACCGCCGCCGCCGCCGCGACCGGCAGGCCGTGCCAGGCGGGTACCCGCCATGCGCCGGCCAGGAAGACGATGGCGACGCCGAACAGCGCCGAGACCGACAGCAGGCCGTAAAGGTCGCTTCGCACCAGCGCGAAGGCCAGGAGCGCCACCACCGCGCCGCTCGCCCACACCAGATATTCGGGGTGGGTCAGTTGCAGCGCACTGGGCTGGCGCGCGCGGTCGGTGGCGCCCGCGGTGATCCACAGCGGCAGCGCGGCGAGGAACACCACGAAGGCGCTGAGCGCGGCGGGCTGCGGCGCCGTCGGCTCGCTGGCGAGCCACAGCAGCACCCACAGCGACGCCGTGGCCATGGTCGCGCCGGCGACGACCCACCAGTGGCGCAGCCGCGAGATCGCGCCCAGCGCGGCGGCCACCACCGCCAGGTAGCCGAACAGCGGCGTCGGCAGCGGCTCGCCGGTCGACACCAGCGCCGGCACGATCATGGCGCCGATCAGCCCGAACAGCGCCATGGTCTGGCCATGCACCAGCGAGACGGCGATGGCGCCCAGCGCCACCATGGCCAGCAGCACGAAGGCGGCGACGGACGGAATCAGGTCGTAGAGCCCGTAGGCCGAATAGACGCTGGCGAACAGGGTGAGGAAGCCGGCGCCGGTCACCACCGCCGGGATGTAATCGGCCTGGACCGGAATTCGGCCCGGATGGCGGCGCGCGAACTCGCCCGCGCCCAGCATGGCGAGGCCGGCCAGGATGCCCAGCGCGACGCGCACCGCCGGGCCCAGATAGCCCTGCTCGATGGAGTAGCGGACCATGAACACGCCGCCCAGCGCCAGGGCGATGCCGCCCACCCAGACCATCCAGCGCGAGGTGATGTTGCGCTCGGTGATCTTGCGCGGCGGTGGGGCCGCGCGAGTCGGCGGCGGCGCGGCGGTGGCCGTGGATGGCGGCGCGGGCTGGGCGAGCGGCGGCGGCGCGACGGCGGGTGGAGGGACGGGTGCCGGCGTCGGCTGGACTACCGGGGCCGCGGCCGGCGGGGCGGCAGTTGCAGCCGGTGGCGCGATGCCCGACTGCTTCAGTTGCGCGATTTCCCGGCGCAGCGCGAGAACCTCGCGCTGCAGGGTTCCGGTGCGCGACATGGCGACCAGTGCGATCACCGGCAGGCCGAGGCCGTAGAACAGGCCGATGAGTACGCCGAACAGGATCACGACAGTCCCTCGGTCGCCACTGGCGACCAGCAGCATGAAAGTCCGCGCGCCCTCGCCGGACGCGCGGAGTCAGGACGGAGCCGGGCGGCTCCGGAACTCAGGCGGCCGGAATGGCCAGCGGCAGCGGGTCCTCGCCGAACTGGTTCGGGCCGATGGTGCCACGCTGGACGAAGAAGTAGATCAGGATCAGGCCACCCACGAACGGCACCAGACCGATCAGCAGCCACCATCCGGACTTGTCGATGTCATGCAGCCGGCGGATACCGACCGCGATCGTGGGGACGATGACGGCCAGCACCACCAGCAGCGGCAGAAACATGCCGATCCTGCCAAGCATGCTGCCGATGATCGCCGCGACGATGTAGACGATCGCGTAAGCCAGCACCCACCACCAGTATTCCGAGCGCGGCGCCCGGCCGTTGAAATCGGCGTATTTCTGCTGAAGGACAGTTCTCACGGCGGTCTGGAAGTCCATTGTCACCCTCCCGAGGTTTGCGGACCCTGACGAAACTCGTGCGTTGCCGGACAACGCGGAACCGGCGAAGAAAAGCCTATGCTTTTAATGGCTTGTGGGCAAGGTAATGTGCCGGTTCCGCAACCGTCCGGTCACGGGCGTGTGTACGCGGCGTTGCTCAGTGGAAGCGGATGATGCCGTCGACCGCGCGGAATTCCGCCGGGGTCATCAGTTGCGTCGACGCGACCCGCACCGAATGCAGCGGCCCGTCGAGGTTTTCCTCCCAGAATCGCAGGAATTTGCACAGCACGGGAAAATCGGGGGCGATGTCGAAGTCCTGCCAGACGAAGGCTTGCAGGAAATTCAGGTTGTCGGGCATTCGGTACAGGATTTCGGCGGTGGCCAGTCGATACCCCTTGAGCACCAGTTCTATGTCGCGATGGTCGCGCACCTGCCCGACAGCCATGGAGCCTCCTTTCGCCCGTCACGGTTTAGCCAGTCACAAAGCGATAACGCACTTGCAATAAAAGTGTGCCCGAGTCGGGGTGGGTTGGCAAGGTCGCCGCGAATTTTTCTGTTTTGAATCAGTTTGTTAGCACTCAATGCGATCT
>LNFM01003288.1_pt1 | contig 32175 bp, 33 predicted proteins | sample 596031 | NCBI WGS metagenome assembly LNFM01 (sample SAMN04254537, study PRJNA301005) | activated carbon metagenome | isolation source: dual media filters at the Ann Arbor, Michigan drinking water treatment plant | place: USA: Ann Arbor | reverse complement strand
AGGAGTGTGGAAGCCGGCGGAAAACCACCCGCCACGGAGCGTCTGGACGAATGAGGCCAGACCCAAGGAAGGCCCCGAGGTCGGCCTTCGCGGCAGAAACAGTCCGAAGCCAAAAATCCACCGTGCGCGGGACGCTGAGAGATCAGAGTTCCCGAGGTGAGGACAAACTGGTGTTGGCATACCCAAAACCACAGCCAACGCCGCCGCGGGAGCGGTCAATCTCCCGGCGTCCCGCGCGCCCCTCCAAAGGGGCAACGGACTGCCCGCCGAGCCAGAAGGCTCGCGCATCTCACTCTTCCCCCGGAAGACGCCTTTGCGCGTCCGTGTCCCGGACAAGCAGCGCACCGCGCAGCGCCGATCCGGGACCCAGCGCAAAGAGCGCGCCGCAGGCGCACAAAGCGGAGCGGCTTCGCCGCGCATATCAACGCCGCGTGCGCGGCTTGTCCGGGGAACGCGAACAAGGCCGGCTCAGTATGAGGTCGGAGGAAACCAGATCACCCCGCCGCCAGCACCGCCTTCAGCAGCCCCGGAAAGCGCCCATCGAGCTCCTTCTTCCGCAGCGCGTTGAGATGCGTGACGCCTTCGATGCGGGTGTGGATCAGCCCGCAATCCCGCAGCACCCGGAAATGGTGCGACATCGAGGATTTCGGGCGGCCGCATTCGAGCGCGGCGCAATTGGCCTCCCCGTCCCGCGCCAGGCGGCGCACGATGTCGAGCCGCACCGGATCGCTCAAGGCGTGGAAGATGTCTTCGAGGGCCACGTTCTCGATGGCCGGGTGGGTGTGGGCGCGCATGCACCTTAATTAACATTCCGCGCGCCTCTTGCAATTGTTCGATTACATTCGAACTATGGAACCATTGAGCGCGGCCCGCGGGGGGCCGTGCGGCACATGCTCAAGTCCGGGTTCCGCAAACATGCCCATCGCCGTCTACGCCCTCACCGCCGGTGCCTTCGGCATCGGCACCACCGAATTCGTCATCATGGGGCTCCTCCTCCAGATCTCCTCCGATTTCTCCGTCTCCGTGCCCATGGCCGGGCTGCTCATCTCCGGCTATGCGCTCGGCGTCTTCGTCGGCGCCCCGGTGCTCACGCTGGCCACGCGCGGCCTGCCGCGAAAGACCGTGCTGATCGCGCTGATGGCCATCTTCACCCTCGGCAATCTCGCCTGTGCGCTGGCGCCGGATTACTGGTCGCTGATGGGCGCCCGCGTGCTGACATCGCTCGCCCACGGCACCTTCTTCGGCGTCGGCTCAGTCGTCGCCACAGGCCTCGTTGCGCCGGAAAAGAAGGCCTCGGCCATCGCCGTCATGTTCACCGGCCTCACCGCCGCCACCCTGCTCGGCGTGCCCTTCGGCTCCTGGCTCGGCCTCGGCTATGGCTGGCGCGCGCCGTTCTTCGTCATCGTCGGCATCGGCCTCCTGGCCATGCTCGTCCTCGCCGTCTTCGTCCCCGCACAGCGGCAGAAAGAGGCGCCGGGTTCGCTGCGCGAGGAAGTCGCCGTTCTGGCAAAGCCGCAGGTGCAGCTCGGCTTCCTCATCACCGTGCTGGGCTTTGCCGGCACCTTCGCGTTGTTCACCTACATCCAGCCGATCCTGACCCGCGTCACCGGCTTCTCCGAAGCCGCCGTCTCGCCGATCCTGCTGGTCTTCGGCGGCGGCCTTGCGGCCGGCAACCTGCTCGGCGGCATGTTCGCGGACCGCAACCTGCCGCGTGCGGTCCTCGGCACACTCGCCGCGCTGACGGTGACGCTCGGGCTCGCCACCTTCGCGATGAAGAGCGAGATCGCGGCGGTTTTGTTCGTCGGCCTGATCGGCGCCACAAGCTTCGCCACCGTCGCCCCGCTCCAAATGCGCGTTCTCGACAAAGCGGGAGAGGCCGGCCGCAACCTCGCGTCGAGCCTCAACATCGCGGCGTTCAATCTCGGCAACGCGATCGGCGCGCTGGTCGGCGGCATGACCATCGATCACGGGCCGGGTCTCGAGGCGGTCCCGCTCGCGGCGGCGGGCCTGACGGCAGCGGGGCTCCTCGTCGCGCTCTACAGCGTCCGCCGCGATGGCGTTCCCGAGCGGCTGGCCACGCGCCTCGGCTGACAGAAACGGTGCGGCGCCCTTAGGGCGTCGCATCCATTTTGGGCGCCGGTTCCTGGCCGAGCACGTAATGGATCATCGCCGAGGCGATCTCGCGCTCGCCCATGATGATGCGGTTGGCGCCCGCCTTCTGCAGATATTCCACCTCGGCATCGGAATGCGCCCGCGCCACGATGTCGAGGCCGGCGTTCACCTCACGCGCATGCTCGATCAGGCTGCCCGCCTCGAACGGATTGGGGATGGCGCTGACGAACCATTTCGCCTCTTTGAGGTTCGTCGCCTCCAGCATTCCGCGCTCGGTCGCATTTCCGCTCTGCGCCTCGATCCCGCGCGCGCGGAGTTCCAGCACCGCTTCGGGCCGCTCGTCCGTCACCACGATGGGCACATTGGCATCGAGAAGCGCGTCGACCACGATCCGTCCGACCCGGCCATAGCCGACGACGACAGCGTGGCCGGTCAAGGTCGCCGCCGGAACATCGTCGTCCTCCACGTCCGATTTCTGTTGCATGGCCTCCTGCGCTTCCGCTTCGGACTCGACAGCGGGCGCCACCGTCGGAGCCGCCTTGCTCGGGTCCAGCTTGGCCACGTAACGGTCCATCAGGGTGAAAAGGACCGGGTTGAGAAGGATCGAGATCAGCGCACCTGCCAGGATGAGATCGCGTCCCGCCTCCGGCAGCAGCGCCAGCGAAACACCGAGCGCTCCCAGGATGAACGAGAATTCGCCGATCTGGGCGAGCGAGGCGGAAATCGTCAGCGCCGTCGTCCGCGAATGCCCGAACGCCCGCACGATGCCGTAGGCCGCCGCCGACTTGCCGACGACGATGATGAGAACGGTCAGCACGACCGAGACCGGATGGGTGACGATGATGTTGGGATCGAACAGCATGCCCGCCGACACGAAGAACAGCACGGCGAACGCATCGCGCAGCGGCAGCGTTTCCTGCGCGGCCTGATGCGACAGTGCGCTTTCGGCAAGGATCATCCCGGCAAAGAAAGCGCCGAGGGCGAACGACACACCGAACAGCTTTGCCGACCCATAGGCGATGCCCAGCGCGATCACGAGCACGGCAAGACGGAACAGTTCACGCGAGCCGGTATGGGCGATGTAGTGCAGAACCCACGGAACGATGCGCCGTCCGACCACGATCATCAGAACGACAAACGCCGTCAGCTTCAGGGCCGTCAGCGTCAAGGCCTGCCAGAGCGTCAGTTCGCCGAACCAGCCGAGCAGCCCCGCACCGACATCGGCCGTCTGCCCTTCGGCGCGTCCGCCCATCATCCCGGAAATCGCCGGAATGATGACAAGGGTGAGGACCATGACAAGGTCTTCGACAATCAGCCAGCCGACCGCGATGCGCCCCCGCTCCGTCTCCACGAGACGCCGTTCCTGCAGCGCCTTCAGCAGCACAACGGTCGATGCGACGGACAAGGAGAGACCGAAGACAAGCCCCGCCCCGACGCCCCAGCCGAGCGCAAGGGCAAGGCCCATGCCCATCAGGGTCGCGATGGCAATCTGGCCCAAGGCACCCGGAATGGCGATGGCCCGCACCGACAAAAGGTCTTTCAGCGAGAAATGCAGACCGACGCCGAACATCAGAAGAATGACGCCGATTTCCGAGAGTTCGATGGCCAGTTCCTGGTCGGCCACATAGCCCGGCGTAAAGGGCCCGATCAGCACGCCGGCAAGCAGATAACCCGCAAGCGGAGGAAGATTGAGACGATGCGCAATCGTGCCGAAGATGAATGCGATGCTGAGACCAGCGACGATGGTGGCGATGAGCGGCGTTGCGTGCATAGCGTTACAGTAGGTGGCCGGTTCGGCTCGTGAAAGCAGTAATGTTCCGTGATTGCAGAAAAAAGACCGGATTTTTTGCCGCCGGGCGTCTCTGTAGCAGCCGCTAAGCTTGGCGTTTTATCTTGCCCGGGTTTCGAAGCCTTGCCCGCAATGGTGCGGTCGCGGCACGCAGTTTTTCGCGCAGCTTTTCACAGACGATCATCGTGCGGAAAACACGATCCTTGCCCGCGCGCAACGAAACGAACAGCGCCTGGATCGGTTGCCGCCCGATCCAGATCGGATCGATCATCGTGTGCCCCTCGATGGCCAGCGAGTCCGCGTCCACGATCGCCGGATCGTCAAGGAGAAGCCGGGTCAGATCGAGCGTGAGCAGAAGCCCGGGCGAATGGCGCGCGAAGGTCTCATCGTAGGCCGTCTTGAAATAATAGGCGCGCATTCCCGATATCAGGACAATGCCGCAAGCCACGGTCCGGCGTCCGCTGACGAGCGAGATTATGCGGATCGCGTTCTGCTCTGAAAGGCCGCGCGTGGCCTCGCGCATGAACGCGCCTGTTCCGTCAGCGTGTTTCATGTCGGTGCCACGCCGTCCCTTCCACCCGGACGCTTCAAGATCGAGAAAGTCATCGAGCGCCGCCCCGATCTCGGACGGCGTCCGAGCCACGTGCAGACCAAGCTTGCCGTACTCGGCAAGCCGCCTTCGCTGGCGGTCAACCTCTTTGCGGCGGCGCTGGTCGAGTGTAGCGCGCACGTAATCGGCGCCGGAGACATCGCTTGTCAGCACCGCGCGCTGATGGGTGCTGATCTGCACGGCATCGCACCCGCGCGCGCGGAGCGCGACGTCGAGAGCCTTTTCAGCCAGCGCCCCGACACCGAGATGGGGAAGGAGAAGGCCGCGCATGCCATCCGCGCCGATCCGGCCGAGCATGGCGCTCCAGGCCCTTTCGGGAGACTCGGGATCGAGCAGAGGCGTGGACAGCGGGCCGACGATTTCGGCCGCGCGCAAAAGCGGCAGCGGAAACAGATAGCGCCGTCGATCCTCGACCAGCGGGAGAAGCCCGGCCAGATTATCGCCGCGGTAGGCAACGAGCACGCGCATGTGCCTGCCCTCCGGCAGATGATGCGCCGCCGCACGGACCATTGCGGGGCTGTAAAACGGGTTCGGCTCGAGTGCGCGGTCGTGAAGCTTTTGCCACTTCCGAGCATCGACGCAATCCGCGGCACGCCATTCGACGGAAATCTCCGCGGCGTCCACGTTCGGGAATGTGTCTGCCTGCGCGAGAATGGCCGCAGCCTCGGTTGATCGACCGGCCGCTCGATGCGACCGCAACCACAGGTGCGCCCATTCCGCTTAAGGTTCGGTTGAAGTGCTTACTCGGCGGCCAATGGCCCGGTCACGATTTCGCTCGCCGCCAGGCGCGGCATCCGGTTCCAGGCATCGAGCGCTGCGATCTTGTAGGCTTCGGCGAGCGTCGGATAATTGAACGTGTTCTCGATGAAGTACTCGAGCGTTCCGCCGAGATTGAGCACCGCCTGACCGATATGGATCAGTTCGGTCGCGCCCTCGCCGATGATGTGGACGCCCAGGAGCTTTCGCGTGTTCATGTCGAACAGCATTTTCATCAGCCCCGCATCAAGCCCCATGATGTGCCCGCGCGAGGTCTCCCGGAAACGGGCAATGCCGCACTCGTAAGCGTGTCCTTTTTCCCGCGCGTCCTGTTCGGAGAGGCCGATGGTCGAAATTTCCGGCACGGCGTAGATCCCATACGGGAAATATTGCGGGGCGGGCGGCAAGGGCAGGCCGAAGGCGTGGCAGGCGGCGATGCGTCCCTGTTCCATCGAGGTCGAGGCAAGGCTCGGAAAGCCGATGACGTCTCCAGCGGCATAGATGTGCGGCACCGCGGTCTGAAATGTTTTGGGATTGACGGTGATGCGCCCGCGCTTGTCGGTCTCTAGGCCGCATTTGTCGAGGTCGAGAGCCTCGGTCGCTCCCATTCGTCCAGCCGCGTAGAGCAGCATCTCCGCGCGCACGCGGCGTCCGTCTTCAAGCACGGCGATGACCCAACCGGCTTCGTCCTGCTCGACGGTTTTAACCGGGGCGCCGAGCCGGATCGTAACGCCACGATCGCGCAATTGGTGCACGAATTCGTCGATGATCTCGCGGTCGATGAAATCGAGGAAACTGCTGCGCGGCTCAATCAAGGTGACCGGCACATCCAGCGCCGAAAAGATCGTTGCATACTCGATTCCGATAACGCCCGCGCCGACCACGATCAGACTGCGCGGCACGCGCGGCGTTTCGATCACGCCGTCCGAATCCAGGATGGTCTCGGCATTGAAAGGTATGCCCGCCGGGCGGAACGGCACCGTGCCGACAGCGATCACGATACGCTCGGCATGAACGATCTCCTCGCGCCCGTCCGGACAGGAGATGGCAAGGCGATGCGGATCGATGAAACGGGCGGCGCCAGCGACGGTGCGCACGCCGTTGCGCTGGAATTGATGCTCCAGCACCTCGACCTCATGCTCCAGCGTCTTGCCAAGACGCGTGCCGAGATCGTGGCCATCGATGTTCTGCTTGACGCGGTAGGCGCGCCCGTAAAAGCCGCGCTCGCGCCAGCCCGACAGATTGAGCACCGTTTCCCGCAACGTCTTCGAAGGGATCGTGCCGGTGTGCACCGACACGCCTCCGACGCGCCGCCGGTTTTCGACGACAAGGATCGATTTTCCGAGCTTGGCGCCCTGTACCGCGGCACGGCGTCCGGCGGGGCCGCTTCCGATCACCACAAGGTCATACCGGCTCATGCGCACGTCCTTCCTTTACCGGAAGGTATGCAACAAGCAGTCCAAGATTGTGTGACACTGGCCTGACGCGCGGCCAAACGCGGGCGGCGATTACTCGCCTTCGCCGAACTTGTCCGACAGCAGGCCCTCGAGCGCGTCGAGGCATTCACGCGCCTCGTATCCCTTGGCGGTGACGGTGATCGTCGAACCGGGCCCTGCGGCCAGCATCATCAGGCCCATGATCGATGTGCCGCCGACGGTTTCACCGCCCTTCATGACGGTCACATGCGCCTGATACAGCTCGACGCACTGGACGAATTTGGCCGAGGCGCGGGCGTGCAGGCCACGTTTGTTGGTGACTAGGATCTCGCGGGAGAGGGTTGCGCCGGTTGCGCCCTTCTTTCCCCCGGGCCAACCGCCGGATTCCATCATTTACCGGCAAGAACCCGGCTGGCGACGGAGATGTATTTGCGGCCGGCATCCTGCGCCTGGGCCACGGCTTCACCAAGGTCGAGTTCGTGACGAACCGAAGCCAGCTTGATGAGCATCGGAAGGTTGATACCCGCCACGACCTCGATCTTGCGGCCGTTCATGCAGGAAATGGCGAGATTGGAGGGGGTGCCGCCGAACATGTCCGTGCACACCACGACTCCCTGCCCGGAATCCGCGCGCACGCAGGCATCCATGATGTCCTGGCGACGATTTTCCATATCGTCTTCGGGGCCGATGGTAATGGTCTCCAATTGCTGCTGTGGACCCACGACATGTTCGAGCGCCGAGCGGAACTCACATGCGAGACGACCGTGGGTCACGAGGACTATGCCGATCATCAATTCCTCAGGACGTTCCGTATATGTCGGAACGCCGGATGCAGCTTCAAGGGCGCTCAGTCTTTCCATCAAATCTTACCGATGCAAGAGCTATGTCGCGGCTTGGTACCGCTCCAGACTGGCCTTTCAGTATTAATAATACCTCTAAAGCACTCTCGGGCGAGCTTGCAAAGGCGCGCGGCAATGTGACGCCGCCGATTATGGCCCGAAAGTCATCCGGATCCGGCATTCGCGGCAATTCCGCAGGCGGAACAAGGTCGATCACAAGATCGAGGGACGTTTCCGAAAGATGGGGAAAGCGAACCACGCCGAGCCCCCGGACCTCGATCAGCCCTGCAATCGCATCGGGCGCACGGGCGATGAGTCGGCCATCGCGCTCCTCGATCAGCACCCGGTCGTCGGCAACCAGACGGGTTTCATGCCCGAACAGGTGCCCGCGCAGAAGCAGCGTCTGCGCAAGGCGGGACTTCCCCGCACCCGACGCGCCGCGGATCAGGACCCCGGTGTTGCCGAAGCGGACGGCGCTTGCGTGAATGCTGCTCATTTGGCGGCAGGCAGGCGCACCACGAAGCGCGCGCCGCCGAAATCGTCCTCTGCAGGCGCCGCATTTTTCGCGCGCTTCGCGCTCTTTGCTGGAGCACCCCGGTTTTCGGCCCAGATCCGGCCGCCATGGGCTTCAACGATCTGTTTGGAGATCGACAGGCCAAGGCCGGAATTCTGGCCGAAGCCCTCGTTCGGCCGGTCTGTGTAGAAGCGCTCGAAGATGCGCTCCAGCGCGTCCGGCCGAATGCCCGGCCCGTCGTCCTCGATCGCGATCTCGATGTCGTCCTTCACCCGGCGCACCAGCACGCGGACCTTGCCGTCCGGCGGCGAGAACGAGCGGGCATTGTCGAGGAGATTGGTGCAGACCTGACCAAGCCGCAGATCGTGGCCTTTGAGCTTCAGCTTGCCCGAAGCGCGGACATTGTCGGCGAATGTCAGTGCGATTTGCGCCTCGCCCGCGTGCACCTCGTTCTGCGCCGCGGTGATGGTCTCCAGCATCGTGCCGATGTCGACCGCGTCGAGATCCTGGCGCTGCAGTTCCGCATCGAGGCGCGAGGCATCCGAGATGTCGGTGATGAGGCGATCAAGGCGTTTGACATCATGTTCGATGACTTCGAGCAGCCGCTTCTGGGTCTGCGGGGTCTTGGCGAGAGGCAGCGTCTCCACAGCCGATCGCAGCGACGTCAACGGGTTCTTCAGCTCATGCGCGACATCGGCCGCGAAGCGTTCGATCGCTTCCATTCGGTTGTAGAGCGCGTCCGTCATGTCCCGGAACGCCTTCGATAAATGGCCGATCTCATCATCGCGATCCGAGAAATCGGGCAGTTGCGCGCGGCTGTGGACGCGGTGCCGCACGCGTTCGGCAGCAGTGGCGAGGCGCCGTACCGGGCCGGCGATCGTACCCGCGAGCAGTACGGACAGAACGATCATGACCAGCGCCGCCACGATGAACACGCGCACGATGGCGATGCGTTCGGCACGGACGATGGCGTCGATATCGCCGCCAAGCGTCGACAGAAGAAGAGACCCCTGAACGGTCCGGTAGCGTTTGATCGGCACGGCCACCGACACGATCATTTCGCTTTTCTTGTTCTGGCGCACGATCGCCGTCGGCGTGCCCTGGAGAGAGCGCGAAACTTCGGGATTGTCTCCGCCGCCGGTCAGCTCCTCATAGGCCGGGAGTTCGTTGCGGAACATCCAGTCCTGCACGCGCGCCACCAGGCGGTCGAGAAACGGCTTTCCCTGCTCGGCCTGCGGAGGCAGGTTGAGGCTGAGAATATCGCTCGGTCCATACAGACTCTGGCTGTCGAGAAGGAGCTGTCCGCCGGCATCGTAAATACGAGCACGCGTTCGCGTCGGTGTGATGAGACGGCGCAGCATCGGCGCCACACGCTCGGGATTGATCGGAAATTCCAGAGTGTCCAGCGGGTCCACGCGTTGCGGCAGCATTTCCGATGGCGCGATATTCATGAGCTTGTCGGCATCGACCCACAGCGGATCGGCATCCGAATTGTTCGCCGAAGAGGCCGCGATGGCCGCCGCCATGATCTCACCCTGGATGGTGAGGCTCTGGACCCGCGCGTCGATGAGGCCCGCGCGAAACTGGTTGAGATAGAGAATGCCAGACACAAGCGCGACGAGACCGGCAAGGTTCAGAACGACGATGCGGCGCGTCAGGCTCGAAAAGCCGAAGAAGCGCGACAGCCGGAAACGGCGCCGCTCGGCGGGGGAGCGCGCGGCCTGGGCTGGTCGCAGGGGAATGTGTTCGATGTCGACGCTCATCGCGGCGGAAAATGCGCCCTCTGCGAGGGCGCGTCAAACGTAAGGGCGCCGTCGCGCGGCGCCCGGCGGTCACACTTCCTTGAAGCGATAGCCGACACCGTAAAGGGTCTCGATCATGTCGAAGTTGTCGTCGACCACCTTGAACTTCTTGCGAAGCCGCTTGATGTGGCTGTCGATCGTGCGGTCGTCGACATAGACCTGATCGTCGTAGGCGGCATCCATCAGCGCGTTGCGGCTTTTGACTACACCGGGACGGGTCGCAAGTGCCTGCAGAATAAGGAATTCCGTGACGGTCAACGTCACCGCCTCGCCCTTCCACGTGCAGGTGTGGCGCTCCGAATCCATGACGAGGTTGCCGCGTTCGAGGGCCTTGCCAGGAAGCTCGCCGGTTTTCACCGCCGTCCCGCCTTCGCGCGAAGCCGCGCGGCGCAACACCGCCTTCACGCGCTCGACGAGCAGACGCTGCGAGAACGGCTTCTTGATGAAATCGTCCGCGCCCATCTTCAGACCGAACAGTTCATCGATCTCCTCGTCCTTGGAGGTGAGAAAGATGACGGGAAGTTCCGACTTCTGGCGCAGGCGCCGCAGCAGTTCCATTCCGTCCATGCGCGGCATCTTGATGTCGAAGATCGCAAGATCGGGCGGATTGGCCTTCAGCCCCTCCAGCGCAGCCGCGCCGTCGGTGTAGGTCGAGATCCGGTAGCCCTCGGTTTCGAGGGCAATCGAGACCGACGTCAGGATGTTGCGGTCATCATCGACCAGGGCGATTGTGGGCATTGGGGGCCTTGCCTCGCTTGTTAGCTTGTGGCGTTTGATCCGCCGTGCATGGCCGAAATATGGCCGCTGCTGTGCTTAACAATGGTGCTCGCCCCCCGGGAAGTCACCCTTTTGACCGTAAATTCCACGTTGGGAGTGCATTTAATGGCCGTGAAGGGTGAATCCGAGGCTTCCGAGACCGCATTCGATGCCCCTGCCGAGGCGCGGCGTCTTGTCCGCCAGGCCCGCCGGGCGGCGCTCGCCACCATCGACGCCGAATCAGGCGCCCCCTATGTGTCCCTTGTCGCCGTTGCCACCGCGCCCGACGGCTCGCCCCTGCTTTTGCTGTCGACGCTGGCCCGGCACACGAAGAACATCGCCAAGGATCCGCGCGCCTCGCTTCTGTTCGAGGATGTCGGCGCCGAAAATCCGTTGGCGGACCCGCGTGTTTCGGTTTCCGGCCCCGTCACCGCGACCGAGGATCCCGAAGCTCGCCGTCGCTATCTGGCGCGCCATCCGGGCCACAAGGGTTTTTCCGGCTTCAAGGACTTCTCGTTCTACCGGCTCGATCCCGAAACCGCCCACATCGTCGCCGGGTTCGGGCGGATCGAGACCCTGCCCCGCGAGGCCGTGCTGACCGAGGTTTCGGACGCGGCGGAGCTTCTTGCCGCGGAGAAGGGCGCGACCGACCACATGAACGAAGATCATGCCGACGCGCTCCAGCTTTACGCGACGCGTCTCCTGGGGGCACCGGAGGGCGCGTGGCGTTGCGACGGCTTCGACCCCGAGGGCATGGAACTCTCTTTGAATGGGCACGCGCTCTATCTGCGCTTCCCGCAGCCCCTTCGCGGCCCAGGCGCCCTGCGCGCCACACTCGTGGACCTGGCCGAAAAAGCACGCGCACTCTGACCTTTCCAATTGCCCATACGCATCCGATCCTGTCCGCACAACAGATAGCGCGCGGCCAACCCGCACTTTTTCTTTCTGGGATGTGGTCGACCACATGCGCCATGCCGATACGAAATTGCAACAAAAGTAGGAATTTGAGGTCTAGATTGACTGTACGATGCCGCTTTTGCGGGCTGCGCTAGGGTGACGTTTCAAGGATGTTTCGGAGCGTTCGATATGGGTATCGAGCGGGAACATTTCCCGCAGAAATAACTACTTGCAGAAGGCCGAAGAGCAGAGCATAGGCCGCGGAAGGAGGACCGGATGACCAGCAGCACACTTTCGCCAGTTGAGAAGAACTGCACGCTTCTGCCCAATCTTCTTGAGCCCGAGCTGATCGAAGAAGCGATCAGCCGGGAAGAGGCTGTCTTCACACGAGACGGCGCGCTCGCAGCCGACACCGGCGTACATACTGGCCGCAGCCCCAAGGACAAGTTCGTTGTTCGTGATGCGCTGACCGACAAGACCGTCTGGTGGGACAACACGGCGTCGTTCACGCCGGAGCAGTTCGACCTGCTCCACGCCGATTTCATCGCCCATCTCAAGGGCCGCGAGCTGTTCTCGCAGGATCTCTACGGTGGCGCCGATCCCGCGCAGCGCATCAAGGTGCGTGTCATCACGGAATTTGCCTGGCACTCCCTATTCATCCGCACGATGCTGGTGCGGCCTGAAGCGAGCGAACTTGCCGGCTTCGTTCCCGAGATGACGATCATCGATCTGCCGAGCTTCAAGGCCGATCCGCAGCGCCACGGCGTGCGCTCGGAAACCGTCATCGCGATGGACCTGACGCGCGGCATCGTCCTCATCGGCAATTCCGCCTATGCGGGCGAAATGAAAAAGTCGGTGTTCAGCGCACTCAACTTCTTCCTGCCCGCCAAGGGCGTCATGCCGATGCACTGCTCGGCCAATGTCGGCGAGAACGGCAGTTCGGCGCTGTTTTTCGGTCTTTCCGGCACCGGCAAGACCACGCTCTCCGCCGACCCGCAGCGTACGCTTCTGGGCGATGACGAGCACGGCTGGAGCGATGACGGCATCTTCAATTTCGAAGGCGGTTGTTACGCGAAGACGATCAACCTGTCGGCGGAAGCCGAGCCCGAAATCTACGCCGCGACGAAAATGTTCGGGACGATTCTCGAAAACGTCGAAGTCGACCCGGAAAGCCGCATTCCGGATTTCGACGATGTGTCCAAAACGGAAAACGGGCGTTGCGCCTACCCGCTCCATTTCATACCGAATGCGAGCCTCACCGGCCGCGCGCGGCATCCGCAGAACATCGTGATGCTGACGGCCGATGCGTTCGGAATCATGCCGCCGATCGCGCGGCTGACGCCGGAGCAGGCCATGTATCATTTCCTCTCCGGCTACACGGCGAAGGTCGCGGGCACGGAGACCGGGGTGACGGAACCGCAGGCGACATTCTCGGCCTGTTTCGGCGCTCCTTTCATGGCGCGGCATCCGAGCGAATATGGCGAACTCCTGCGCGACAAGATCGCCCGGCACAATTCCGAATGCTGGCTGGTCTCGACCGGCTGGACGGGCGGCCCCTTCGGCACCGGCAAACGCATGCCGATCAAGGCGACGCGCGCGCTCCTGACGGCGGCTCTTTCCGGCTCTCTGAAAAACGCGGCCTTCCGCATCGATCCGAATTTCGGGTTTGCGGTGCCGATCAAGGTGCCGGGCGTGGACGATTCATTGCTCGACCCGCGCGCGACCTGGGCGGATCCGGCCGCCTATGACGCGCAGGCTGCAAAACTTGTCGGGATGTTTGCCAAGAATTTCGAGCGCTTCGAATCCTACGTGTCCGAGGAGGTGCGGCGCTCGGCTCCCGCCACCGCGGAATTTGCCTGAACAACGAAACTTCCCGGCCGCACCCACCCAGCGGCCGGGAGGAGCGAGGCTCGCCGCTTAAACACCGTCGTGCGGCAAGACCCCCTCTTTGCCGCGGCCTCGCTTTGAAGGCCCTCTCCCGTGGGAGAGGGCCTTTTTTTCAATCTGCAAAGAATAGGAAGGTCAGGAGCACAAAGCTCGGAATCAGGATGGCGACCGACCACAGCACATAGCCGAAGAAGCTCGGCATCTTCACGCCCTGACTTTTCGCGATCGCCAGCACCATGAAATTGGGCGCATTGCCGATATAGGTCAGCGCGCCCATGAACACGGCCCCCGACGAGATGGCCGCCAGCGTCGAGGCGTAGGTCGTCATCAGGTCCTGCGCGTTGCCGCCCGCCAGATTGAAGAAGACGAGATAGGTCGGCGCATTGTCGAGCACGCCCGACAGGATGCCCGTCATCCAGAAATAGGCGGTGTCGATCGGCTGTCCTGCCGCGTCGGTGACGAGCGCGATCAGCGGAGCCGCCGCGCCAGCGGTGCCCGCACGCAGGATCAGGATCACGGGAATGATGGTCGTGAAGATGCCGATGAAAAGCTTGGCGACCTCCCGGATCGGCTCCCAGTCGAACTGGTTGCGTTCGCGGATCTCCTTCGGCGTCACGAGGATGGAAACACCCGCCAGCACCAGGATGATGACATCGCGCAACAGATTCTGAAGCTGAACCGGTGTGCCATACACATCGAATGTGATGCCCGGCTTCCACAGCCCGCTCATCAGGATCGCGCCGATCACACCGAACAGAAGCGGCACGTTCTGCAAGCCCTTGAGGCCAAATCTCGTGTCATCCGGGGTCGGATCGGGCACCGGGTGCCCCTCCCGGGCGTAGAACCAGCTATCGAGCGCGAAGAACAGACCGAGCAGCAGAAGGACGAGAAAGCCCGTTTCGGGCGCCAGGTGCACCGTCGTCCAGAAGAAATCGACCCCCTGCAGGAAGCCGAGAAACAGCGGCGGATCGCCGAGCGGAGTGAGCGAGCCGCCGATATTCGAGACAAGGAAGATAAAGAACACGACCGTATGCACATTGTGGACGCGATCGTCGTTGGCCCGCAGAAGCGGCCGGATCAGCAGCATGCTGGCGCCCGTTGTGCCGATCACGCTTGCCAGAACCGTTCCGCTGGCCAGAAGCGCGGTGTTGGTGCGCGGGCTGCCGTGCAGATTGCCCGTGACGAGCAGCCCGCCGGAAATGGTGAACAGCGCGAACAGCAGGATGATGAAGGGCAGATACTCGAGAAGTGCCGTGTGAACGAGATCATGCGCCGCCGCCGATGCGCCATGCACGGCTGCAAAGGGCAGCAGGAAGGCCAGAGCCCAGAACACCGCCACCTTCCCGTAATGATGGTGCCAGAAACCCGGAGCCAGCAGGGGAAAGAGGGCAATCGACAGAAGCATGCCGACGAAGGGCAGGCCCCAGAGAAGTGACAGATCGTTCATGGATGGGAAAAGAGCTTTCCCTGCCCGGTGAGGCAAGTGAAACCGCTCGTGTTCCCCAGCCCTTTTGCCCCGACGGCGGCGCCAAGGCTTTGACTTGGGTGGCACTGCGGTCTCAAATGCGCTTAAACGCGCCGGTGCGGTTCGGCGCGCCACGACAGGGGACGACCGGCTGCCGGCCGGGATTGCGGGGATTGAGCATGCGGGACGAAACAAGGGGCGGTGCGGCCAATTCCGGGCCGCTGGCCGATCTCATGGCTATCGTCGAACAGGCACGGACGCAGGCGGAAGACGATCCGTTCGGAAACCCGATCCTGTCCACCGCGCGCACCATTCTGCGCAAGATCGAGCGTGGCGGCCTGTCCGAAGCCGATCTCAACCAGGTCATCTCCGAGCTGCGCGACGAGGCCTTCCGCGACCGCGCGGCACGGATCGCCGCCTATGTGGGTGGTACCGACCCGGCCGCCTCGGCGGAAAGCTACCGCCTGATCGCCGAGCGGATCGCCACCGGCACCTTCGCCACCGCCCGCGCCGCCTATGAGCGCACACGCTATGCGGCGGTCTTCACCGCGCATCCGACCTTTTCGGCGCCTGCCGACGTGCTGGCCAATCTCGCGGGACTTGCCTCCGGCACCTCGGAGCAGATGGCCTTTGCCTCGCACCGATCGTCGACACCAACGCTGGAAGATGAATTCACGCAGGCCATTGCCGCGATCGGGCACGGACGCGACGCCATCGACCGGCTGAACACGGCGCTTCTTGCGGGCGCCGCCAAAGTGTGGCCGGACGACTGGACCGGCCTCGTGCCCAAGGCCATCGTTCTGGCGAGTTGGGTCGGCTACGACACCGACGGACGCGTCGACATCAACTGGTGGGACACGCTGCGCCTGCGCCTGCGCATGAAACGGCTGCAGCTCGAGCGCTTGGAACGACAGGTGTCCGGCATCGCGGCGGCGCAGAAACTGACTGAGCGCGTTGCCCGCGCGATCGGCTGCGTCGACCGGCAGATCGCGGCCGCCCCGGCAAAGGGCGATCCCGATCTCGTTGCCGCCTTCGCCAACGAGTTGGTCGAGCACCGCGAGGATGCGCTCGTGAACACCGACGCGCTGATGGAGCTGTTCGCGAACGCCATCGCCAAGGCGGCGCCCGAAGACAAAATAGCGTTGTCGGTCGCCCGCGCCGGCCTTGCCTCGCACGGGATGTCTTTTGCGCATTCGCATGTACGGCTCAATGCCGCGCAGGTGCACAACGCGGTGCGCCTCCGGCTCGGCTTGCAGGACCCGCCCGCCGACCCGTTCCGCCGCCGCGTGCTTCTTGGCGCCATCAACAGCGCGCTCGACAAGGTGTCGCCGGTTCCGGTCGATTTCGGCTCGATCCTCGCCGAACAGGCCTCCGCCACCCGCCTGATGATGACGGTGGCGCAGATCGCCAAGCATATCGACGGAGAAGCCCCGGTGCGCTTCCTCGTTGCCGAGACCGAAAGCGGCTACACGCTTTTGTCCATACTCTGGCTTGCCCGGCTTTTCGGCGTGGAAAAACACATCGAGATATCGCCGCTGTTCGAAACGGCGGACGCGCTCGAACAGGGTTCGCGCGCCATCGAAGAGGCGCTACGTTCGCCGCACTACCGCGCCTATCTCAAACAGACTGGCAGGCTCGCGATCGAATTCGGATATTCGGATTCGGGGCGTTATGTCGGCCAGCTCGACGCCACGTTCCTGATCGAACGGCTTCGCGTGAAGCTGTCCGATCTGATGCAGAAATACGATCTCGAAGAGCATGTCGAACTCATATTGTTCGACACCCACGGCGAGAGCATCGGCCGTGGTGCGCATCCGAATTCCCTGCGCGACCGCCTGAAATATCTCTCTCCGTCCGCCATGCGGCAGATGTTTGCGGAAGCCGGTATTTTCCAGCGCGACGAAACCTCTTTCCAGGGCGGCGACGGCTATCTGCTGTTCGGCACGCCCGAGCTTGCCGGAGCCTCGGTCGCGCGCATCGCCGAGCATGCCTTCGCCGAACCGCAAGTCGAAACCGATCCGATCTATATCGAGGCCGATTTCGCTGCCGATTTCTTCTCGACCATCGGCGCGACCATGCACGAACTCGTCGAGGACCCGGGCTATGCGTCTCTTCTCGGGGCCTTCGGACCGGCGCTTCTTGACCCGACGGGATCGCGTCCGGCCATACGCCAGAGCGATGGCGGCGGTGGGCCGAAAGTCATCAAACATCCGCGCGAGCTGCGCGCGATCCTCAACAATGCCATTCTCCAGCAGCTCGGCTGGTGTGCCAATACATTGCAGGGCATCGGCGCCGCTGCCGCTCGACAGCCCGAACTCTTCTCGGAACTGCGTGAGAAAAGCCACCGCTTCCGCCGCGCGCTGGACTTTGCCGAGCACGGCCTGAAACATTCCGACATCGATGTGCTGCGTGCCTGTACATCTCTTCTCGATCCCGGCTCTTGGCTCGACCGTGCCGCCCATGTCGAACCGGCGCGCGCGCGCCAGCTCGTCAGCGTCGCGCATTCGCTGGAACAGCTTGGCCTGTGGGGGCCGATCCAGAGCATGTTCCACCGCATCCAGACCGATTATGTGCTGCTGCGCTCCGCCTGGCCGAAAGCCCCGCAGATGCAGACGCGCGAAATGCTGCTGCATTCGATCCGGATCGCGCTCATCCAGCGCATCTGGATCATGGCAACGCAGATCCCAGATTTCTCGCCGCGCCATGGCGTGACGCGACAGGGTCTTGAAATGCGCCTCCTCCAGCTTGACGTTCCGGCCGCACTGGCGCTCATGAGTGAAGTGTTTCCGAACGAGGCAGACCCGACCAAGGGGCGCGATTTCGGCGAAACGCCTGGGCCGCGCACCGCCGTCTCCTATGCCAAGGAGCACGAGGAGATTTTCAACCCGATCGGCCGTCTGTTCGCACAGGTCCGCGAGATCGGCACCGCCATCACCCACGAAGTCGGCGCGTTCGGCTGAGGAAGCAGGAATATGGACAGATTCAGACCAAGCGCACGCAGCGCCGCCGAAGCGATGTTCAAGAAGGCCACCGAGCCCAAGATCGAAGGTCCCAAGACCGTTCTTTCAGCCCCCGGCGCGAAGGAAATGGTGTCGATGCGCATCGACAAGGATGTGCTGGAGCACTTCCAGGCAGACGGCCCCGGCTGGCAGGAACGCATCAATGCGGCGCTGCGGGCAGCCGCGGGCAAATAGCCTGTCCGGAAAGATTTCGTAAACCTTGCGGGTTTATGAACGCAAAGCCTGTGTTTTTTGGCTTTGTGTGTGAGTATCGCCACGTGTCTGCGTATCCGACACTGCGCCGTTCCGGCGTGAATCTGCTTGTTCTTGCCGCGCTGAGCCTTGCGCTCGCGGGTTGCCAGACAGGATCCAAATCGAAAAAAGGCGGTTTCGCCGGCCTCGGTATGAGTTCGCGCGAGTGCCTCGCACGCGCGATGTATTTCGAGTCGAACCGCTCCTCCAATGACGGCATGCTTGCGGTCGGTACGGTCGTCATGAACCGTGTCGAGGCGAAGAAGTATGGCCCCAATGTCTGCGCGGTCGTGGGCGCGAAGAACCAGTTCGCGCCGGGTGTCCTTTCCCGCTCGATGACAGAGCCCAAGAGCCGCGAACGCGCGCTCCACGTCGCCGATCAGGTTCTGAAGGGCCGCCGCCACCCCAAGGTCCGGAAGGCCGAGTTCTTTCACACATCGGGTTACGAGCCCGGCTACAACAATATGCGCTATGTCTCGATCGAGGGCGGCAACGCCTTCTACGAGAAGGTGAAGAAGGGCGAGGACACGGGCCACCTCGTCCGCATTGCGCGCCGTGGCCCGAAGGACATCGGCGACATGATCGCGGTTCAGGAAACCACGATGATCGCCGCAAACGATGTTGCGGTTCCGCCGCCGGCAGACGAGGCACATTCCGCGCCGCCACGGCCTGTTGTCCCGCCCCGAAGCCAGCGCCGGAAGGTCGCCGTCGCGGTGCCCGCGCCGCCTGTCCCTGAGGCTCCGGTGCCGGAGCTCACCCCTTCCTATCAGCCCTATCCACAGGCTGCGTCCATTCCCCCTCCCACAAGCCTCGGCTGGCAGGTCGGCCAGCCCGGCCGGCTGTACTGAACGCGGCTTAGAGCAAGCGCTGCATCACGGTGCGCGGCGCGACTTCGTAGCCGATCCGCTCATAGAACGCGCGGACGGCGGTGTTGGTGTCTCGGATCATCAGCATGGACTTGCGGACTTTACGTGCCCGCAGCCAGTCTTCGCCGCTCCGGACAATCTCCGCGCCAAATCCGCTTTTCTGGTGATCGGGATCGACCGCGACGTAATAGAGCCAGCCGCGATGGCCATCGTGCCCCACCATGACCGAGGCGACGATTTCTGCGCCGATGCGACCGACAAGCACCTCCGAGTTCGGTTGTGCGCGGGCGAACGCGATGTCCTCGACGGGATCGTTGTAGGGGACGGTCAAGTTGCACCTGTGCCAGAGGTCGGCCAGCGCCGGAATGTCCGCGTCGGACGCGGGTTCGATAGCGAGACCATTCTGCATCTGAATGCCACCCTTCATGGGGCTACACGTATCCTTTGCGCTTCAGGACGACCACCGCCTGATCAAGCGCCTGGAGAAATTGCGAGCGGTCCTTGGGGGAAAAGGGTGCCGGACCGCGCGTGGTCTGTCCGGCGGAACGTAGATCTTCCATCAGATTGCGCGTTGCGAGCGCCATGCCGACGCTCGCGGCGGTGAAAGCCCGCCCGTTCGCGCCAAGCACTTCCGCTCCCGCCTTCACCGCCCGGTCGGCCAGCGGCACGTCGTTGGTGATGACGATCGTTCCGGGTGCGGCGCGGTCGGCGATCCAGTCGTCGGCGACGTTCATGCCGGACGGCACAATGACACGCTCGATCAAGGGGTTCTTCGGCACGTTTATGAAGGAATTGGCGACGACGAACACCTTCAGCCCATAGCGGTCGGCGACGCGGTAGACTTCGTCCTTCACCGGGCACGCATCGGCATCGACATAGATCGTGATGGGCATGGAAACACAGCTCTGAAACAAGAAGAGCCGCCCTCGCGGACGGCCCTTCCATTGTCATACCGCGGTGCGGCTCAGGACAGGTCCTGGCCACGCGTGCGGAAAATCACGCGGTCCGGACCTCTTTGGCGGAGATCCAGCTCGCGGTGACCAGCACCCGCAGAGAGAGACAATGAGACACTAGATCACCTCCTTTCGATGGTTAGACGACACCGAAAGATTGGGATGCATCGGGCTGCGTCGCACCTGCGCGTTTTGACGCAGGGGAAAAACCTTTCCGCGCCAGGCATGTCAGGCCCGGACGATGGTGAATGTCAGCACCTCGCCTGCCAGTTCCTGCCCAAGCAGGCGGTCGCCGGTTTCGCGGACGAGGTTGGGAATGTCGATCGCGGCGAGAGGATCGGACGCGCTGACCACCAGAACATCGCCGGGCGGCAGCGCCTTCAGCGCCTTGCCCGTGCGCAGCACCGGAAGCGGGCATTTCAGTCCAATGAGATCCAGCACGGTTTCGGCCATGCGGAGGAAGTGTCACGCCCGCCTCGAACGGGCAAGTCCCGGCGCGATCGCCAGATGCCGACTTGACCCGCCCCCGCTCCGCACGCAGGTTCCGCCCACACGGGAGAACAGGGGATGCGTTTTATCGGACTTGCCGGATGGAGCGGGGCGGGCAAGACGACGCTCATCGCCCGGCTGGTGCCGGAACTCATCGCCCGCGGCCTGACGGTCTCGACCATCAAGCACGCGCACCACGCCTTCGACGTCGACAAGCCGGGCAAGGACAGCTGGGTCCACCGCGAAGCGGGCGCAACCGAAGTTCTGGTCGCGAGCGATGCGCGCTTTGCGCTGATGCACGAATTGCGCGGTGCGCCGGAGCCGACGCTGGCGGAGCTTCTCGGCAAACTCGCGCCCGTCGATCTGGTGATCGTCGAGGGTTTCAAGCGCGACCCTCATCCGAAGATCGAGGTCTGGCGCGCGGAAAACGCAAAGCCCTTTCTGCACCCGGACGACCCGGCCATACGCGCCGTCGCGGCCGACACCAGGCCCGACGGTCTGCCGCTTCCCCTGATCGATCTCAACGACGTGGCTGCCGTCGCCGACGCCGTTGTTCGGGAAGCGGTGCCGATCACCGGGGCGAAGGGTTAAACCCGCTTGCCGGCGGCGATCAGTTCCGCCGCGCGCGTCAGATCCTCCGGCGTATTGGCATTGAAGAACGGATCGACCGGCTCGACCGGCCATGAGGCGCGCGCCACGCCGTGGCGTGCTGTCCATGCCTGTACTTTGTGAACCTTCTCATCGACCAAAGCCCGACGCAGATCGTCCCGCAGATCGACCCGCCACAACGCATTGACCGGATGCGGCTGCCCGTCCGATTGCGCCTGCGCCAGCGGCATTGCAGCCTCAAGACGGGCGGCGTGCAGACGCATCACGAGATCGGACGGCAGAAACGGCGAATCGCCCGCGACCGAAACCACCCATTCGATTCCCGGCTCGTGCTCGGCAACCCAATCGAGCCCGGCGAGGACGCCCGCCAGCGGCCCGGCAAAATCCGGTACGCTGTCGGCCACCACGGCAAGTCCCGTCTCCGCAAAGCGCGACGGATCGCCGTTCGCGTTGACGATGAGGCCGACGCATTGCGGACGCAGAACCGCGATGACGCGGTCGAGGATCGTCGTGCCGCCGAGCCGCTTGAGCGGCTTGTCGCCGCCGCCCATGCGGCTCGCCCGCCCGCCCGCCAGAATGACTCCGAAGGTTGGAGGATTTGCCATGAATTCAGGCTCCCCAGCTCTCGCGGACGGCAACCGCGCTCGCGGCATAGGAGCGGTACATATGCCCGGCATCCGCCAACGCTTCCTCGGCCTCCGTCATCGTCACTTTTCGAAAATGCAGCTTTCCCCCCGGCAAAACGCGCCCGGCCGCCGACAGATCCGCCGAGATGACGACCGCGATTTTTGGATAACCGCCCGTCGTCTGGCAATCCTTGAGGAGAAGTATGGGCTGGCTCGATCCCGGCACCTGTATGGCTCCGGGCACGGTCGCGTCCGAGATGATGTCCGCCCCGGCCTTGTGCCGCAGCGGCGTGCCTTCGAGGCGCATGCCCATACGATCGATGTCGCGCGAGACGGTGAATTCCTGCCGGAAGAAGGCCGCAACGACATCGTCCGCAAAATGCGCGGCCTGCGGGCCGGGCAGAGCGCGCAGAACGGGCGAGGCCGTGAAGGTCGGAACATGAAGCAAGGTCAGATCCGGATCGTCCGGCTTGGCATCCCGGTTCAGCGGCAGCGCATCGCCGGTCGTGAGCGACCGCCCCTCGAAGCCTCCGAACCCGCCGCGCAGGAACGTCGCCTGCGACCCGAACAGGACCGGCACGTCGAAGCCGCCTGTAACGGCAAGATAGGCAACGGCCGTGTCGGCAAACGGCACGATGCGGATCACATCTCCCTGCCGCACCCCGATGGACCGCCACGAGGCCCAGTTCTGGACAGTCCCATCCCGCTCGATCGCAAGCCCCTGCCCGCTTCCCGTCAGGACAATCCGCGCGCTCGCCGCCTGCACGCGCAGCACCGGCGCGGGCGAGCGCAGTTCAAGAACCGCCGTGCCGCGCGGATTGCCTGCCAGCCGGTTCGCAAGACGAAAGCTGAGGTCATCGAGGGCGCCCGCGCGCGGCACGCCGAGGGCCAGAAGGCCGGGCCGGCCTGCGTCCTGTATGGTCGTCTGCAGCCCGCCGTCGAGCACTTCGAGAACCGGGCTCACGAGAGCTCTCCGTCGCTCGACAGACGCTCGAACTCCGCTTCGCCGATGGCCTCGAACCGCACCTCGTCACCCGGCTGAAGCAGGCTTGGACTGTCCTTGCGATGGTCGAACAGAATCAGAGGCGTGCGGCCGATGAGGTGCCAGCCGCCCGGCGACTGAACCGGATAGACCGCGGTCATCTGCTCGGCCAGCGCGACCGAGCCCGGCGGAACGCGCGTGCGCGGCTCCTTCAGGCGCGGCAGGCGCAGGCTTTCCGGCAGATCGCCGAGATAGGCGAAGCCCGGCAGAAAGCCGAGCATGTAGACGTGATAGGGCGTCGCGGCATGAAGCTTGGCCACCTCATCCGGAGACAGCCCTGCCGCCTGCGCCACCGCGCCGAGATCGGGACCGTCATAGAGAACCGGAATACGCACGGCCTGTCCCGGCCTGCCGGCAGCAGCCTCGGCAAGCTCGAGCATCCCGATCCGCGCCGCAAGATCGGCCGAGCCGATCTGCTCCGGAGCGAAATGCACCGCGAGCGAACAGAATGTCGGTACGAGGTCGACAATCCCTTCCAGACCTGCCGCTGCAACCGCGTCGCGCGCCGCCATGACACGCGCGCTGATTGCGCGGTCCACCCGGTCGCCGAAGTCGAGCACCAATGCGGTGTCGCCCAGCGGTTCCATGCGGGCGAGGGAATTTATTTTGCTCGAAGCTATCATTTGCTCTGTTCGGGCGCTTGCGGCCCACTATAGTTCGTTCAATAGTATGACAGAAACGCTTCGTAAAAGGCGCTCGGATGGTACGCAGGATCGATATCAACGCGGATCTGGGCGAGGGTTATGCCACCGACGCCGCCATCCTCGATATCGTCTCCAGCGCCAACATAGCCTGCGGCTTTCACGCCGGCGACGCCGAGACGATGCGCGATGTGGCCCGCCTCGCGGCCCAGAAAAACGTCGCCATAGGCGCGCATCCCAGTTTCGACGATCTCGGCAATTTCGGCCGCACCATCATCCGCATGAGCCGGGACGAGCTTGAATCGCTGGTCGCCTATCAGATCGGCGGCCTGCAGGAAGCAGCCGCCGGCTCCGGCGCGCGGCTGACGCATGTCAAACCCCACGGCGCGCTCTACAACGTTGCATCCGTGGAAGAGGATTACGCGCTCGCGATTGCCCGTGCCATACGCGCCGTCGACCCGACCCTGATCTATGTCGGGTTCGCCGGCTCGCTCATGCGCGATGCCGCCGACCGCACGGGATTGGTGTTCGCCGCCGAGGCATTCCCGGATCGTCCCTACAAGGAGGACGGCCAGCTGGTCGAGCGCACCTCCCCCCTTTCCGTCATCACGAACCCCGAGGATGTAGCCTCCCGCGTCCGGCGTATGGTCGAGGCGGGAGAAGTCGTGTCGGTGTCCGGCAAAGTCATCCAGATCGAGTTCGACACGCTGTGCGTGCACGGCGACGAGCCCACAGCCGTCATGGTCAGCCGGGCCGTGCGCCGCGCGGTCGAGGACGCGGGCATTGAAGTGGTGTCCCTGGCCGCCGTGCTCGCCGACAAGTCCGGCAAGGACGGCACCGCACGCGCTTTGGCCTGATTGCCGGAAAAGCCGAAAACTACTCGAAAAGATCGAGGATTCGCCGCATCGGGTGGCTCTCGACGGGCGGACGGCGCACATCGATCTGTGTCTGGCGGTAGCCGCTCCAGCGCGCCGCGCCTTCCACCACCGTGACCGGGCGATCCGGATCGCGCGTCAATACGATATATTCGCGCCCGCCCCAGACCGCATCGCCTTCGGCAGCGGACACATGCTCGCGGATTGTATCGGCGGAGGCTGGAAGCGCGAGGGTGCAAAGCACCAGCAGCGTTCCGGCACAGGCGGCAGACATTCTTGTCATTTCTGTTCTCCCGTCCGCCGCAGGCCAAATCTAGCGGGCCCAGCGCGCGGGTCAACCGCCTCCATTTCTGAAACTTGTGCTAAGACCCCGCCCGATGCCGCTTGTCGATCTCGCCCATGTCTCGAAGACCTATTCCAACGGGGTCGAAGCCCTGTCGGGATTGGAGCTCGCCGTGGAGGAAGGCGAATTCGTGACCCTGATCGGCCCGTCCGGCTGCGGGAAATCGACGGTGCTCCGCCTCATCGCCGCGCTCGACGCGCCGAGCGCGGGGTCGGTCTCCTGGCCCGGGGGCCGGCCGGATCTTGGCTATGTGTTCCAGGAACCGACGCTCATGCCCTGGGCCAGTGTGTTCGACAATATCTGGCTGCCGCTGCGCTTGGCCGGCCAGTCGCGCCGACAAGCGGAGGCTGCCATTTCCGAAGCGATGGAGCTTGTCGGGCTGGCGGATTTTGCCCGCGCGCGCCCGGACGAGCTGTCCGGCGGCATGAAAATGCGCGTCTCCATCGCGCGGGCGCTTGTCACCCGGCCGCGCCTTCTCCTGATGGACGAGCCCTTTGCTGCGCTCGACGAAATCACGCGCTTCCGCCTCAACGACGAATTGCTTGCACTGAAGCAAAGGCTTGGATTCACAGTCGTTTTCGTGACCCATTCCGTCTTCGAGGCGGTTTATCTGTCGTCCCGCATCGTGGTCATGACGCCCCGGCCCGGCCGCATTGCCGGGGAGTTCTCGATCCCGGAAAAGGTGCGCGACGACGCCTTCCGCACCTCGACGGATTATGCCGGACATGCCCGGGCGGTTTCCGGGCTGCTGCGTCAGGAAAACGGCGAAAGTCGTGTCGACACCGACGCTCTTCGGGTCCATTCCTAGCCGCATTCCCGATCAGGATTTCCCAAAGTGGCCCTGCCGCTCGACCGCCTTTCCCAGGACCCCGCCTCCGCCCGCCGCATGCGCTTTGCCGCCATTGCCCTCATCATCGGGGCCATGGCGCTGTTCACCGTGCTCGACACCACGGCGAAATATCTGTCGGCCTATGAGAACCCGCTGCAGATCGCGTGGCTGCGTTATCTCTTCCACGCGCTTTTCGCGGGGCTCATCCTCAATCCGTGGACGGCTCCGGGCATCTGGCGGACGAAAAAGCCGGGCCTGCAATTCCTTCGCTCGGTCATGCTGGCCGGAACCACCGTGTTCAATTTCACCGCGGTTTCCTACATCCAGCTCGACCAGGCCGTCGCCATCGCCTTCACAACGCCGCTGCTCGTCGCGGTCCTCGCAGGGCCGATTCTGGGCGAATGGACCAGCCGGCGAAACCTCGTCGTCATTCTCATCGGCTTTTCGGGCGTTCTTTTCGTCACGCGGCCGGGGCTCGACAGTTTCCACTGGGCGTTCCTGCTGGCGCTCGCGAACGCGGTCTGCATGTCGATATACAGCATCGCGACACGCTTCGTGTCGGCCTATGACAGCGCGCGCACCTCGATCTCCATCACCAGCCTGTTCGGCGTGGCCGTACTGACGCCGATCATGCCGTTCGTCTGGGACTGGCCCGAAAGCGCGTTTATCTGGGGGCTTCACATCGCGACCGGCGCGCTTGGCGGCCTCGGGCATTTCCTGCTAATCCTCGCGCACGCACGCGCACCCGCGCCGGTTCTTGCGCCCTTCGTCTATGTCGAGCTTCTGTTCATGATCCTCGCCGGCTGGCTCATCTTCGCCGATGTTCCGGACGCATGGACGCTCGTGGGTGCCGGCATCGTCATCCTTGCGGGGCTTTATCTTCTGCTGCGCGAGCGCACGCCGCCGGTGGTCGACATCGTCGAATAGTACGCACGCACGTTAACCAATGGGCAAGAGCGGGAACATTCGGCGCACGAATCGCTGATTTGCGGATGTTCCGGTTCTGTCCGCACCAGATGTTGCGATGCAGGCGAAGGCCGGCACCAGAGTGTCGAGGACCTCGGCTTTGCTTTGGATTGCCGCCGTTAACGATGCGTCCCGAAGCGGCACGGCGTAAAGCATGAGCGATGCCCGTTCTTGTGCCGGGCCCCGCGACTGCATAGCTTCTGGCCGCAATGACGGTTCTCATCACAGGCTTCGGCCCCTTCGACGGCGGCAGCAATGCCTCGCAAGCTCTGGTGACGGCCTTGTCCGCGCAGACGGACAGGCTGCGCGCGGCCGCGCGTGCCGGGATCGAGACGCTGGTCCTGCCGGTCGACACCGAGACGGTGGGAGACCTGCTTGCCGAGGCCGTCGAACGTGTCCGCCCCTCGCGCCTTCTGCTCACGGGGCAGGCGGCGGGGCGCAACCGGCTCTCGCTCGAGGCTTTTGCGACCAATGTCCGGAATTTTTCCGTTCCCGACGCCGCGGGGAACAACGCGAGCAATCTTCCGGTCCTCGACAACGGGCCGGAACGCCATGCCGCGACCTGGCCCGACCCGGAAGGCGCGGTGGCCGCTCTCAACGCGGCTGGCATACCCGCCGAGATTTCGCAGGACTGCGGCACGCATCTGTGCAATCAGATGCTCTATCTTGCCCTGCACGCGGCGGAAGAAACCGGAATGTCCTACAGCGCTACCTTTCTGCATGTGCCCTTGCTGCCCGAACAGGTGATCGCCGGGGAACCGGCGGCTGTGCGCCACGCGAAATGCGCGTACATGCCGCTCGACATGACCGCACGTGGCGTCGAGATCATCCTGCGCCATTCTTCGTCGGGAGACGCGGCATGACACTTCCCAGGAAGCACTGGGCCGACATGACCTGGCCCGATTTCCGGGCCGCAAATGTGACCGACTGGATTGCCGTCCTGCCGATCGCCGCCACCGAGCAGCATGGCCCGCATCTGCCGCTGTCGACCGACACCGACATCATGCGCGGCTATCTCGATCTTATTCTGGCGGCACTGCCCGGCGACCTGCCTGCGACGTTCCTGCCGGTGCAGACCATCGGTCTGTCGCCCGAACATCGCGACTTTCCGGGCAGCCTCTCGCTGTCACCCGAAGCGGCGCTGCGGACATGGACGGATCTCGGCGCCGACATCGCGCGCACCGGCATACGGAAACTGGTCTTCGTCTCCTCGCACGGCGGCAACAATGCGCTTCTTGATGTTGTCGCGCGCGAACTTCGCCTGCGTCATCACATGCTGGCCGTGACGGCCAGCTTTGCCCGCTTCGGCTATCCGGACGGCCTGTTTTCCGCAGACGAGGTCGCACACGGCATTCATGGCGGCGATGTCGAAACGAGCCTCATGCTGGCGTTCCGTCCCGATCTTGTCCGTCAGGACAAGATCGCCGATTTCCCCGCCGAAACCGTGCGCATGGAACATGACTTCGATCTGCTTCGCGCCACCCGCCCGGCCGCGTTCGGCTGGCTGGCGCAGGACCTCAACCCCGATGGCGCGATCGGCGATGCCTCGCGGGCAAGCGCCGAAAAGGGAAAGAGCGCCTCAGCGTTTGGTACTGAACGCTTCATCGCGCTGCTTCAGGATGTTACCGCTTTCCCGCTCGAACGCCTCAGGGCCGGGCCTCTCGGCTGAACCATGAAGACAGCCAGCGATGTCATCCGGCTTCTCGGCATGAAGCCGCATCCCGAAGGTGGTCATTACGTCGAGACCTTCCGGGATGGGCGCACAATGGCCGGGCGCCCGGCCTCCACCTGCATCTATTTTCTGCTGCGGCGCGGCGAGCGTTCGCACTGGCACAAGGTCGATGCCGTCGAGACTTGGCATTATTATGCCGGGGACGCCTTGCGGCTTCGCATGTCACGGTACGGACAGGGAGTCGATGCGCGCGTGCTCGGCCCCAATCTCATGACAGGGGAGCGCCCGCAGATCGTCGTGCCGATGGGTGTGTGGCAATCCGCCGAAAGTCTCGGCGCATGGACGCTGGTCGGATGCACCGTTGCGCCGGGATTTAGGTTCGAAGGCTTCGAACTGGCGCCGAAGAACTGGGAGCCGTCGGGCGTTTAGGCTCAGCCTTCCTGGTCCACGTCATTCTGCGCGTCGACGACGTAGAAGCGCTTCTCGAGCGGAATGGTCGACTGCACGGCCTTGACGGGAGGTGCGCTCGTTGTCGAGCGTCCCTTGCGGATCTGGACCTGCGCGGCGCCGCAATCGGATGGCGCAGCCTTTCCGGCGAAACGGTCCGCGAGCCAGGCGGCCATGGGCTTGCCCGCGCCCGGCCCGGTTTCAACATGTCCGCCACGAACGGGCACCAAAGTCAGGTGCGTGCCGCGTGCGCACAGCTTCTCAACGTAGTTCTGCGTCACGGCAGGGCGCACGATCCTGTCGGACATGCCCTGCGCGATGAAGACCGGAACGCCTTTGGGCGTCGGGCCGGGAGAGTTCTTCGCAAGAAGCTCCTTCCAAGGCGACATCGCGGTGACGTCACGCTGCAGAAAGCCTTCGCGTTCGAAGGCCTGCTCGGTGAACAGGAGCCGCAACGACTGTGCGCTGTCGATGTTGCAGACACCGGCCATGTTATCGACCACGAGACGCACGCTCTTCGTAATGACGCCGTCGAGCGGGATATCGTAGAGCCGCGACCAGGACGCGATGGCATAGGTCGCGAACACGCGCCCGACCGGATCGTCCTGCGTCGCGCGGATCAGCGCCTTGAGGTCCGTCGGCGGAGCTGCCGCCGCAATGGCCACGAGATCGAGCTCCGGGGCATAGCCCTTGGCGAGAATCCCTGCGTAAAGCGCCGCCTGCCCGCCCTGCGAATAACCGGCGACCGCAAACTCGCTGCCGGCCTGCGCGTCCGGCAGGGCACGCGCCGCCCGGGCGATGTCGATGACGGAATTCCCCTGATCGACGCCGATCAGATAGGGGTGAACACCCGGCCCGCCGAGCCCCGGATAATCCGTTGCCGCGACGACGATACCCTGCGCCAGAAGATCCGGCAGGCCGTAGATCGTCGTAAACAGGCTGGGATGCAGCGAACGCGCACACTGGCGCGCGACGCCGCTGGTGGCGTGCGCCCAGCTGACGACCTTACGGCCGCCCTGCGGGACGGCCTTGTCCGGAACGACAACCATTCCGGAAACCGCGATCGGCTTCCCGGCGCCATTGGTGGAGCGATAAAGAACCCGGTAGGCTGCGGAAGCTCCGGGCGGGGGCGTGAATTTCTGGGCACGGATGAGGGTGCCGGGCCTGCCCGCGACTTCCGAAGCGGCTGGCGTGTAGAAGCCGTCCGCACGGGCAGAAAACGTCGAAATGCCGGACAGAATAACAGCGGCAAGGGCTGCACGTGCGATGCGATGGAAATTCATGTGTCTCAACGCGGGAAGGTCTCCCGAGGTTTCAGGCCTCGTATCCCCTCTAAGTCATTCATATTTCCAGACTATGTCGACGAGGTTTCAAAGGTGCTAAAACCGCGCGAGCGGCTCTGGATGCGCCTGTCTGCCTAATCCAGACGCAAAGGAGAATTCTGACGTGAGCAAGCTGTTTGTCGGAGGTTTCGTCGTCGTGCTCGTCGTCCTGAGCGCGGTCGTCATCTACACGAATCTCAGCAATCGCGACCTCATCCCGCCGCCTCCGGCAACGCGCATGCCTCCGCCGGCCAATCCATAATGCCCAGAGCGCCCCGCGGCGTACGGACGACAGCTGACAGGCCGGTCGCTATCGCGAAGGTCCGAACCGCCGATTCGACCCGAAGGGCTGCAAACGCTGGCCCGATGGGGTATGGGAGGCCAGCTTTACGCGAGACTCAGGGTCTCGCTTGATGATCGGGATACCTCCGTGATCGATGCGATCCTCCCGATTCATGAAAGATGACAGGGCCATGTACGACTACATCCGCAAGATCCTCGGCGCGCATGTCTACGATGTCGCAATCGAGAGCCCGCTGGATCCGATGCCGCGTTTGTCCACCCGGCTGAACGCGAAGGTCAGCCTCAAGCGGGAAGACCTGCAGCCTGTCTTCTCGTTCAAGCTGCGCGGCGCGTACAACAAGATGTTCGGCCTGTCGCGCGAGGCGCGTGAACGGGGCGTGATCTGCGCATCCGCAGGCAACCACGCGCAGGGGGTGGCCCTGGCCGCCCGCAAACTTGGCATGAAGGCGACCATCGTGATGGCCCGGACGACCCCGGGCATCAAGATTCAGGCTGTCCGCGATCTCGGCGGACGCGTTGTGCTTCACGGCGAGAGTTTTGACGAAGCCTATGAGCACGCGCGGCTCCTAGAAGCCGAAAAGAACCTCGTCTTCATCCACCCTTACGACGATCCCGACGTGATCGCCGGCCAAGGCACGATCGGGATGGAGATCCTGCACCAGCACCCCGATCCGATCGAGGCTATTTTCGTGCCGATCGGCGGAGGCGGGCTCGCCGCCGGCATCGCCCTCTACAGCAAGTTCCTGCGCCCCGACATCAAGGTGATCGGCGTGGAGCCGGAAGAAGCCGCATCTATGGCCGCGGCCATCAAGGCCGGGACGCGCATCACGCTCGATCAGGTCGGGCTGTTCGCAGACGGTGTCGCGGTGCGGCAGGCAGGCGAGGAGACGTTCCGGCTGTGCCGCGAATTGCTCGACGACGTCATCACCGTCTCGACCGATGAGATCTGCGCTGCCATCAAGGATATTTTCGAGGACACACGTGCCGTTGCCGAGCCGTCCGGTGCCGTCAGTCTGGCCGGGCTCAAAGTCTACGCCGCCACGCGCGAAACAACGCTCGGCCACACGCTGATCGCCGTCAACAGCGGCGCCAACATGAATTTCGACCGGCTGCGCCACATCGCCGAACGCGCCGAGCTCGGCGAGCAGCGCGAGGCCCTTCTGGCCGTGACCATTCCGGAAAAGCCGGGAAGCTATCGCGCTTTCATCCACCTGCTCGGCAAGCGCGCGATCACCGAGTTCAACTATCGCTACAGTGATCCGAAAGAGGCCTGCATCTTTGTCGGCGTGCAGCTGTCCGAGGGCGATGCGGAAAAGCAGCAGATCATCGCCATGCTCGAGGAGCACGGCTACGGGGTGGTCGACATGAGCGACAACGAACTCGCCAAACTCCATGTCCGCTACATGGTGGGCGGGCGGGCGCCCGATCTCGACGATGAGATGATCTTTCGTTTCCAGTTCCCGGAACGGCCCGGCGCATTGCTCAAATTCCTGAACAGTCTGTCGAAGAGCTGGAACATCTCGCTGTTCCACTACCGCAACCACGGCGCCGATTACGGCCGCGTTCTCGCAGGGATTCAGATCCCGGCAGACGAGCGCATCCGGCTAACACAAAGCCTGGACGAGCTTGGCTATCCATACTGGGATGAGACCGCCAATCCCGCCTACCGCTCTTTTCTTGCCGACGCGCCGGGATCTTCGAAGACGGCCATTCCGCTGAACGGCCAGAGGCAGACCGCGCGCCCCGTGTGAATGCTCCGAGCCCGCGTAACGACACTCCGGAACGAAAAAAGCCCGCCAACTCGAAAGTTGGCGGGCTTTGATTTGGTTGCGGGAACAGGATTTGAACCTGTGACCTTCAGGTTATGAGCCTGACGAGCTACCGGGCTGCTCCATCCCGCGTCAAATTCGTTTTGATTGTAAGGGCGTGACGCACGCCAGAACCTCTCAAGAGGAGAGGTCGAAACTGTGAAGAGCAAACTGTTCTTTGCAGGCCTGGCAGTGACCTACTCTCCCGTGCCTTGAGACAAAGTACCATCGGCGCAGAGGAGCTTAACGGCCGTGTTCGGGATGGGAACG
>LNFM01003286.1_pt1 | contig 32177 bp, 32 predicted proteins | sample 596031 | NCBI WGS metagenome assembly LNFM01 (sample SAMN04254537, study PRJNA301005) | activated carbon metagenome | isolation source: dual media filters at the Ann Arbor, Michigan drinking water treatment plant | place: USA: Ann Arbor | reverse complement strand
CCCGCCTTGAGCCTTTCGGCCCACTTTTGTTCCCGGCAGCCGCCGGGCCATCACCCCGTCGCATCCCCGACGCGTCCGCCGATAGGGAAGCGCGTGGCAACTGAACAATCATTGCGCAGATTTCCGCACGCGACCCCGCATTCGCCGCCACGGACAGGCAAACGTGCGCCGGCGGCGGAATCGCTCAGAGGCCCAGCGCGTTCTGAAAGCGTGGCGGAACGGCGATCAGCATGGTGTGGTTGGCGGCTGGGACCTCCGCCGCCGACACGTAGGAGCAGCGCCGACCGACGATCAGCTCCCCCATCTCTGCTAGTCGACGGCCGATCCAGCTGGGGGACAACCGCTTCCGGTGCTCCCACGCGAACTTGTACCCCATGTTGCCCAAGATCCTGATCGACGGTGAGGCACCTCCTGAGAACTCCCTTTCGTGCTGCTCCATGACGATCAGGGGCTGGCTCGCGGCGAGGGTTCGGGCACCACCGCGCAAGACCTGTTCCTCGAACCCCTCGACATCGATCTTGACGAAACAGACGTCCGCCTTCCGCGCGAGCGCCAGCTCATCCAGCGTCTCGACCTCGACCATGATCTTGTCGGCCAAGACTGAGCTGTCGGGCTTCAGTGAGGAAACCTCTGGATGAAGCACGTCCGCGCTAAGCGTCAACTGGCCCTTGCGGTCGCCGAGGCCTATCTGGTGGGTGGTGACGTTGCCCAGCGGCGCGGAGTTGAACGCGAGCAGCCCATAGGTGCTCGGGTTCGGCTCGAACGCGTGCACATGACTGAAGTGGTCCGAGAACCACATGGCGTGGTTGCCGATGTTTGCACCGATGTCGAGCGCCACGCCTTCCCTGAACATAGAGTGCAGCGGCGAAAGGTAGTCGAACAAGCTCTCCAGGTCCTCGTGTTCGAAATATCCGAACTGGTTGACCAGAATGCCAACGTAGGAGTTCGCGAAGACCGCCATCTGGCGGTTCTTCCGCAAGGCCAACAGGCGGTCGGATCGCCGCGTGACGCGGTCGGCCATCTTGAGGTTCACGAGCCGCGACATCGTTTGCGGCTGCGTTTTCGACCACAGCGTCTTCATTGGTTACTCCCGTCGCCCGGCTGGTGGTTTGAGAGCAGCCGGCACGTTCCCGTGTCGTCAAATGACAAGGTCGCCGGCCAATCGCAATGGGTTGCACCGACCGAGGCGGGTGACACAACCACGACCCGCGCTCAATCTTGGGTCACTCACGTATATAGGCCCCATAGCTATCTAGGGCCTTCCCCGCGGATGCCCGCTCTCGCCGGGTGCCGTTTCAGCACTCCCCGTCACAAATTCTTTGATATCTGAAGCGATTCTGGCCCACCCTCGATGGGCTACGAGCCAAGCCTCGACGGACGTCTCTCGTGGTAGCGGTGCCTTGCCATTCAGCACGCCGATCAGAGCCTGACCCACCCCGACCGCGCTATAGTCCGATATCGGTATGACGTAATTGGCGACATCTCCGATTCCTGGAAATATGTTGGACATTACAGGTGTACCGCTGCAAAGATATTCAATAAGCTTCGATGGGTATGAGTATTCGCTCGCGATTGAATTGGGATCGCGGAGATGAATGAGATAGGTCGCCTCCGTCTGACGAGACGTTAAGACGTCATTGTCCACCCGCCCGAAAAAAATTATCCGCTTGTCATTGCGAGACGCTTGCACCACGAAATCCGCAAGTTTTCCGTCGCCATAAATGTGCAGCTGGGCGTCATTGAGAGAGATAGCGCAAAAGGCCTCTATCAATAGAGAGATCCCATTTTCATAGTTTAATGTACCAGAAAACAAGAAAATCATAGTAGATTTTATTGCCATCGGGCTTTCTCTACGCGAAGACTTTCTGTCATCTCCGAGAATATCGGGATCAACTCCGACTCCGGTCAACAAATACGGGATTGAAAAATTGCTACGCAAAATAAATCCATCATTCAGGACAATCCATCCATCAAGAAATTTTGCCAAATAAAAACCAATACTAAAATAGGAATCGATAATCAATCTTTTAGCAATTCGATAGTCAGCCAAAGACTGTCGATGAGAGTCATAGATAAAGGCAAATGCTCTTACCCCGATAACTCGAAACAATATCAGTATGATCATTAGTCTTGCATCATAACCTGTTACCATGATTGTTGAGACACCCGATCGTTTGATCGGAATGATACGCCAGATTAAATTCAGCAAGCCCGCGCGTGATACCGATATATTTAGGTCTTTAACCAGCTCAGGGTCATGCCGTTTTCCTCCTAGTGTTACGACCTCTACCTCAGAAAGTTTGGCGTATTCACGCACAAAACCTCTCTCAAACTTCTCGCTCGATGTTGTGATCCTGTTATATTGAAGCACCTCGCGGGTCAGGGAGCGAGAGATGATAATCGTCTTTGTTATCGAAGATCGGCTACCGCTTGAATTTTTACGCTTCGCCAGCACGCTGCTCCCCTTCCAGCATTTCAGTATGTCGCAACCCTTGGGCGTCGAAAGCGGTCGGGCCAATGAAGATGGGCAAGTATCCGGTCGAAACGAACCCTGCGAGCATCGAGGAGTTCCTAGCCAGTCTTATTCACGCCGGGCCTGAAAACGGGCTGACGGACGCAGCGTAACCGGCCTATTGGCAATAGGTTTTGGTTGCTGACACCAACACTGTTCCAAGTCACGGAATCGCTACGCCCGCCTTGGTTGACGATACCGGTCTCCTGATCGATCTGCCAAGCGTGTCGCGTAAGAAAGTCAGCGCGGCCTTCGATGGCGGTCGCATCACTTCCGATAGCGGCGTGACACTGCTGGCCCTGACCGACCGACCGATCGGCATATTGATCGGCTGACGCGGCTGATCGCCGACCCTCGCGAGCCGGCCTTCGTCACCCATTCGCTGGATTCGATTCTGCGCGCGCGAGTGCTGGCAATCGCCTGCGGCTACGAGGACGCCAACGACCTTGTACCGCCTGCGGGGCGATCCGGCGTTCAGGCTGGCTTCTGGGCGGCTGCCCGACGGCGGCGGCGATCTGTGCTCGCAGCCGACGGTCGCGCACTGGAAGAACGCGCCGGGCCTGAGGACTGTCATACGGCTCACCTACGCCACGGTTGATGCCTGGTGCGCCATCTACGACCTCGAGCCCGAGGCCGTCACCCTTGACATAGGCGACACCCTGGACGTGGCCCACAGCGACCAGCAGTTGTCGCTGTTCCGCGCCCACCACGACGAGCGCTGCTTCCTGCCCATCCACATCCATGACACCATCACCGGCCGCCGGGTAGCCATGATGCTGCGCCAGGCAAGACCCCATCGGGCAGGGAGGCGGCGGGATATCTGCGCCGGCTCTATCGCCCGCATCCGCAGCCACTGGCCCAACCCGCCTGACGATCCGCGGGGACCGTCACTATGGCCGGCCCGAGCTGATGGACTTCTGTGAGGAGCAGGGCTTGCACTATCTGTTCGGCGTCACCGGCACGCCGGCCCTGCCCCCCAAGGTCGAACACGTCCGCCGATCCCATCCGCGTCCAGCCCGCCGAGACCGGAGCGGTCGCCATGCGCGGCTCCGTCGATACCCGCCACGCGGCCAGGCCCTGGAAGCACGAGGGCCGCGTCCTCGCCCGCATTCAGGCCACGGCCTTGGGCTTGGACAAACCTCCTGCCGATCGCCCGTGGCCAATCAGATGCGCCTGGTTCTGCACACCGCCGCATACTGGCTGATGCTCACTCTCCGCGACGCCGTCCCAAAGACCCACGGTCCAGGCCAAGGCCAAGTTCGCCACCCTGAGCATCAGGCTCCTAAAGATCGGTGCCCGTATCCGCGAAACCGCCGGCCGCGTCCGCATCGCCTTCGCCGCCTACCCAGTCGCGGCTCTCATCTGTGACATCGCAGCCGCTCTGCGACCCGTTCCGCCCTGATGCCCAAGGCCAAGCCCCATAAACCGAAAAGTAACCGTCTAATCCCTAACGGAGCCAAAACCAGATCCCAGATCGCAGTGAATACGCGCCGCAAGTACCTCTCCCCGCCGATCAATCGCCGCCAATCCGCCCAAGGCCACCTTCCGTGTGAATAAGACGAGCTGGCTTCGAGCTAAGACATCGCCTAGTGGTGCGCTCATTGGCGGCGGTGCTGCTCGTCGGAGGCGTCGTGATTAGAATGGCGGCAGATATCGACTTCCTGAGAGCGGGCTTCGAAGCCTTCGAAAGCGGAGCGCTGGAGGGCCTTGATTTGTCAGGCCTGTCGGTGGATGTGGCCTGCAAAGCGAACGACCGGCCGATATATGGCGCGAACCTCTCGCGGGTAGAGCTGCCTGTGAAGGGCTTCACATTCTTGTCGCGCGCGCGTCCCTTCGATGACATTCCCGCCGCAAGCAAGGTCGCTCAGCGAGCGGAAGTCGAAGACCCAGCGGGAATATCCAAGTCAATTGCACGATGAATTGGTTCGCCAAGCTGTCAAGACTGAAGCGGAATATTGTCGCCAACTACCTTGGCCAGGGCTGGAATGGTGTCATTGGGCTGGCCTTCATCCCGGTCTATATTCGCTACCTTGGCGTAGAAGCCTATGGCTTGATCGGCTTTTTTGCGGTCATCCAGGCATGGCTGGCGGTGCTCGACGCCGGAATGACGCCCACCCTTCAACGGGAAATGGCCCGCTTCACTGCTGGTGCCCGCAGCGTTCAGTCGATCAATGACCTACTCCGCAGCTTTGAAATTATTTGCCTTGGCCTGACTGCTACTACGTGTCTCGGAGTCTGGGCGGCTTCAGGTTTTCTGGCGCAGAACTGGCTGAATGCCGAAACCATACCCGCCTCTGATGTCATCCAGGCTATTTCAATCATGGCCTTGGTGATCGCGCTGCGCTTTGGCGAGGGAATCTACCGAGGGGCGCTTCTCGGGTTGCAGGAGCATGTTTGGTTCAACAGCCTCAGCGCCGCACTCAACACGCTTCGTTACGGCGGTGCGGCCGTTATTGTTGCGGGGATTTCCCCCACAGTCGGAGCCTTCTTCGTTTGGCAGGCCGTAGTGTCGATTATTTCGGTTGCCCTCCTGGCACTGAGCCTTCGGCGGTTCATTCCGAGACCGCCGTGTCGCGCCAAGTTTTCGCTGGAGGCTCTCGCACCTACATGGAAGTTTTCCGTCGGCATGCTCGGCCTTAGCTTCCTCGGGCTGTTGCTCACGCAGGCCGACAAGATCGTCTTGTCGCGGATGCTCAGCTTGGAGCTGTTCGGCTACTACACCCTAGCAATCCTTATCGGCAGCGTTTCGTCCCTGCTCGTCAACCCACTGATGCAATCGACCTACCCGCGATTCATCGAGTTGGCGGCGCAAAATGATGAGGCCGGCGCGGCCATGTTCTATCACCGCAACGCTCAGCTGGTTACAAGTCTGGCCGCACCGCTCGCCGCGGTTCTTTATTTTTTTTCCGAAGGTGTTGTTTATGCGTGGTCAGGTGATCCGGCCCTTGCGTCAGGCGTCGCGCCGATCCTGTCCGTTATCGTAATTGGGGTGTTCCTAAATCAGCTGATGCTTCCGGCTAACAACCTGCTTTTGGCGCACGGTCGGACCCGGCTGCTTTTCGGGTTTAACGCCGTAGCGGTGTGCGTTCTCGTTCCTGTGATGCTTTGGGCTGTCTCCGGCTTCGGTGCCATGGGTGCCGCATGGACGACGGCTGTCCTGTATGCGAGCCTTGTGCTTGTGGTGATCCCGCTCATGCACCGCGACCTGTTGCCTCGCGAAAAGTGGAGGTGGTTCGGATGGGACTTTCTTCTACCCACGAGCGGTGCCTTCGCGGGAGCTTGGATCATGACCGTTTTTGAGCCCGCGGAGCACTCCGACCGTTTCTTGTGGTTGGGGTTTCTGTTGCTGTCGGGCGTTGTGGCGGTTTCAGGTTCCGCACTGTTATCTAACCAAGTCTGGGCCGTGGCGACCGACCTCCGGCGGCGGATCGCCAAGGTCTGAGGTGGCACCGGATGTCCACGAAACCTGTTGAAATTCACTTGGGTCAGGACTCATTGATCATAGCTAGAATATCACTGTTGCGGCGATAGGGATGGCGGACGTGAAGGTGTGTGCGCATCGGTCGTAGCGAGTGTGAATGCGCCACCAGTCCTTGAGCCGGCCAAACATGTTCTCGATCCTGTGTCGCTGGCGGTAGAGCGTGTTGTCGTAGTCGATCCGCACCCTGCGCCTAGCTCTGGGCAGAATGCAGGGTTCGATGCCCCGGGCGATCAGGGCGGCCCGGAACCAGTCTGCGTCATAGCCTCTGTCGTGTGGATCGGCGTGGATCAGCGCCGGCTTGCCGCGCCGCGAAATCAGCGCATCCACCTCGCGCGCCATGCGCCGGCCGCCGATCAAGGTGTCGACTGCCAGCGCCAGCGCCTCGCGCGTGAAGTCGTCCACGATGCACAGAATGCGGACGCGCCGACCCCACGACAGGGCGGCGGCCACGAAGTTCAAGCTCCAGGGCTGGTTCGGGCCGTCCGGCACGGCCATCGGCGTCCGCATTCCGGTCGCCCGCTTGCGCCCACGCCGCCGGCGCACTGCCAGGTCCTCTTCCAATAGAGCCGGAACAGCTTCTTGTTGTTCAGGCTGACGCCCTCGAGCTCCAACAGGATGCCCAGACGTCGGTAACCGAACCGACGGCATTCTCCGGCCAAGCTCCGCAGCCGTTCGCGCACCTCCACCTCGCCGGGTTCAGGCGCGCGGCGCACCGTCTTGGGATCGACCTCGACCAGCCCACAGACCCGCTGTTCGACCGGAAGCCGCGCTCCGCCAGCAGCGCCAGTTCTCGTCCTCCAGCGTCTTCAGCTTCTGGGCGTCAGAAGCGCTCATCCCACTGCATTTGGCCTTCCTCCAATAAAAGGTCTGTCGCTGATCCCGTGCCGCCGGCAGACCTTCGCCGTCGCGCCGCCAGCTTCCTGTTCGCGCATCACGTCTATGACCTGCGCCTCGGTGAACCTGCTCTTCTTCATGTCCGTCTCCTTGAGGTTGACGGACTCTCACTCAAATCGAGGGATCAGGAAGGGGGCAGGTCACTGCTTGGCGGATGTCAGGCGGCGAGATCGGGATATTGGTGTTGGCGACGGTGTTGAGGATCCGGCGCGAGTTCGCGTCCGAGAAGGCCATCAAGGCGATCCGGGTGCAGGAGGTTGAGTTCTCGTATCGACTGGCGGTGCAGCCGCTGCCACGGCTGCGACCGTTCCAGGCCCGGCTTGATGAACTGCTGGAGGAAGACGAGGCACGGTCGCGGCGCGAGAAGCTGCGGATGACGCGGTCCATGACCCGCTTATGCGCGAGGGGTTCGACGGGTCGTACGACGCGCTCCGGCGCTACGCGGCGGGATGGCGACTGAAGCGCCGTCGGGGCGTGGCGGATGGGCCTGCGTTCATCCCGCTGATGTTCCGGCCAGGCGAGGCCTACCAGTTCGACTGGAGCCATGAGGACGTGGAGATCGCCGGCAAGCCGATGCGGGTGAAGGTGGCGCACATGCGGCTGTGCGCGTCGCGCGCGATCTATGTTCGGGCCTATCCGAATGAGACCCAGAAGATGCTGTTCGACACGCATGTGCGGGCGTTCGCCTTCTTCGGCGGCGTGCCGACGCGTGGGATCTACGACAACATGAAGACGGCGGTGACGACGGTGTTCACCGGCAAGGAGCGGGTGTTCAACCGGTGTTTCCTGGTCATGGCGAGCCACTACGTGGTCGAGCCGACGGCCTGCTCGCCGGCGGCCGGCTGGGAGAAGGGCCAGGTCGATCACTAAGTTCAGACGGCGCGGGGTCGGTTCTTCCAGCCCAGACTGCGCTTCGCCAGTCTGGAGGAGTTGAATGGCTGGCTAGAGGCGGCATTCCGGCGCTGGGGCGAGCTACACCAGCATCCCGAGCAGAAGTGCCTGAAGGTCGGTCAGGCGCTGTCTGCCGCGCGCGCGGTGTTGTAGCCCACGCTGGGGCCGCTCGACGGCTTTTGCGAGAGCGTGCACGCGGTGACCGGGACCTGCCTGATCAGCTTCGACCGCAACCGCTACTCGGTGATGGCCAAGGCCGGTCGGCGCGCTGTGCCGGTCCGCGCCTATGCCGACCGTATCGTCGTGCGCTGCGACGGGGAGGTCATCCCTGACCATCGCCGGTTCTTCGATCGCTACCGGACCCTCTACGATCCGTGGCACTACCTGCCGGTGCTGGCGACCAAGCACGGAGCGCTGCGGAAGGGCGTGCCGTTCCAGTAATGGGCGTTGCCGTCGGCGCTTGCGCGTCTGCGGCGCAAGCTGGACTCAGGCGACGAGGCCGACCGCCGGATCGTGCGGCTTCTGGCGGCCGTGTTGGAGGATGGCCTGGAGCTGGTCGAGGCCGCCGCGCACGAGGCGCTTGCCGCCGGGACCGTCAGCGACGACGTCATCCTCAACATCCTGGCGCGCCGGCGCTAACCGCCCCGGCCGCTGAGCATCTTCACCCCGCACGACCTGATGCTGCGGCATCCGCCTCAAGCCGACTGTACCCGCTACGACCGCTTGCGAGGCCTGCATGATGCAGCGGCATGAGATGATGGCGGCGCTGACCGGCCTAGGGCTGAAGGGCATGGCCGGTGCCTTCGACGAGGCGGTCACCACGGGGCTGCAGCGCAAGCGCACGACCGTGGAGATCCTCGCGGACCAGCTGCGCGCCGAGACGCCCCACCGGCATGCGACCTCCATCTGCTACAGGATGGCGGCGGCCAGGCTGCCTGCCTTGAAGGACCTGGACGCCTTCGTGTTCGACTACACCCCAATCAACGAGGGGCTGGTGCGCTCCCTGCAGAACGGCTCCTTCCTGGCGAACCGGCGCGACGTCGTGCTGGTCGGCGGGACCGGCACAGGCAAGACGCACCTGGCCAGCGCCATCATCGCCAACGCCGTACGCGCCGGCGCATGGGGGCGCTATTTCAACACTGTCGACCTGCTGAACCGGCTCGAGGAGGAAACCCGCCTCGGCAAGGCCGGCGCGCTCGCCGCGCAGCTATGCCGCCTCGACGTCGTCGTCCTCGACGAGCTGGGCTACCTGCGGTTCGCACGCTCGGGCGGGCAGCTGCTGTTCTACCTGATCAGCAAGCTCTACGAGCGCACCTCGGTGATCGTCACGACCAACCTCGCGTTCGGCGATCACAAGATGACGACGGCCTTGTTCGACCGCATCACCCGCCACTGCGACATCATCGAGACCTGCAACGACAGCTGGCGCTTCAAACACCGCGGCTTGCCCAACCAGGAGGGACGCCAAGCGAGGAATGAGCCTCCGGTCGGGCTACGCCCCACCCCTCGCAAACGGTGCGCTCGCGACGTCCATCCCGAACACCAAAAGGGGGTCCCTATTGAACGCCTATAGGGGTGTCCCTTTTAGACGCCGATTGACACCCCAGACCAACCTATTTCCACCGCCAATCCGCGCCATGCTGGCCTGTATCATTCGCAGAAGGGTTGGCCCGCCACTCCCGTCGGGCTAAGTTGAGCGAACTGGAAACGCGAATCGCAGTAAAATACAACTAACGATCATTTCTGCTCGTGAAAAACCAACCCCCGTGCGGACGAACCACTCAGGCGTTGGGACACTCCCTACCCACAATTTTGGTCCACCAAGGTCACTATGAAAAATAGTCGCGGTTCATCAGTCTTGGAGACCTTATTGGTCAGGATTGGAAAACGGCGTTCTCCTATCGGCATTGTTGGCTTGGGATATGTGGGAATTCCGTTAGCACGTCGGTTTCACGAACTGGGCTTCGCTGTAATTGGCTTCGACATCGACGAGGGACGCGTGTCGACCCTCAACGCCGGCCGTTCGCCTATCCATCACATTCCCTCTGTCGCAATCGCCGCCATGGCCGAGGCGGGCTTCGAGGCTACTACTGACTTTGGCCGCATCAAAGAAGCAGACGCAATCATTATCTGTGTGCCCACGCCGCTGAGTGAGCACAGAGATCCGGACCTTTCTTTCATCATTGATACGATGAAAGCGATTTCACCGCACTTACGCTCAGGCCAAATCCTGTCGCTGGAAAGCACGACTTGGCCGGGCACAACGGAAGAGGTTCTCCGCCCATTTCTGGAGGCACGTGGCTTCACAATCGGCGAAGACAGTTTTCTGGTCTATTCGCCGGAACGCGAAGATCCAGGTAACCCGAACTTCACCACTCACAGCATCCCAAAGGTCGTAGGCGGCACAACGGCGAACTGTTTGGTGGCGGGAATTGCGCTGTACGACCAAGTAATAGACACGGTTGTACCGGTCAGTTCTACTCGCGCGGCTGAGCTGACCAAACTGCTGGAGAATATTCACCGGGCCGTCAATATCGGCTTGGTTAACGAGATGAAGATAGTGGCAGATCGAATGGGCATCGACATTCATGAGGTCATTACAGCAGCCGCAACCAAGCCCTTCGGTTTTGTGGCCTACCAACCCGGGCCGGGATTGGGCGGGCACTGCATTCCGATCGATCCATTTTATTTGACGTGGAAGGCACGGGAGTATGGCGTTCATACGCGGTTTATTGAGCTCGCGGGGGAGGTAAACTCAGCTATGCCCGACTACGTGGTTTCAAAAGTCACTCTGGCGCTCAATGATCGAAAGAAGCCTGTACACGGCAGCCGGATTTTAGTTCTCGGCATCGCTTACAAAAAAAACGTGGACGATATGCGGGAGTCGCCCTCGGTGGTTCTGATGGAGATGCTGCGAAATCTGGGTGCAGACGTAGCTTACAGCGATCCGCACATCCCGGTTTTCCCGCTCATTCGAAAGTACCACTTCGACCTGCGGAGTGTGCCCATCGAGGCCGAAACGCTGGGCAACTATGATTGTGTTCTCCTGGCCACGGACCACGATGGCTTCGACTATGAGTTGATACGAGACAATGCCGCATTGATCGTGGATGCTCGGGGACGATACCGCGAACCCGTTGCGCACGTGGTGAAAGCCTGAGCGTCGGTCGCCGTTCCCGAAGGGCTGCCGGTGCCATGTTAGTCTTTTGACCTGCCCCTGAGTTTTCGGACCGATCTGAGCGAGAATTTTCTCGTTTCGCCCTTGGCCTGTGAACGAGGAGAGAGGATGAAGCGATCGAAGTTCAACGAGGCCTAGGTGGCTATGATCCTGCGGCCGGCGCACGAGGGTGCGACGTGCCTGCGAAAGTGCTACCGACAGCTAGGAAACGAGCGCCATCGGAGCGCGCGGGGACTCAATGACCACAACCTACCACCAAAAAGTATCCGCGCGTTTTGCAGGAGTCATTGCTGCTGTTTTCGGCATGTCCGCCGTCTTGCCTGCGGGTGCACTTTTTGTCGCCGGGACTTGCGTGGCGGCAGCAGTCGCAAGTCATGTCACCGCGCTAGCCGCAATCTTGGTGCTGTTGCTCCTCCGCATCGGAAACCCGGCGTTGATCCAAGGCCAGAGTGGACTGACAACACTCGTCTGGGCTGGCCTGATGGTTGCGGCCCTTCGCATCTGGGCTGAGGCCCTGCGACGACGTGTTTCTCTGAAAAGGACCCTGCCGCCCTACTTCCTGCCCTATGTTCTCCTACTCGTTTTATTGAGCGCTCTATTCAGTAGTCTTCCGTCGGTATCACTGCCGAAGGCAATCAGTTTCGGTATGCTGGTGTCGGCAACTTGTTTGGGTTTCCAACTCATGCGGCAGGACGCGCGGCCAGCCTCGTCTTTCATAAGGGGGCTTTGGCTAGCCGTGCTGCTGCTTTCCTTGCCGACCGTCGCCATCTCTTCCATTGGGTTCCTCCGCGACGGCCAGGGTTTTCAGGGCATACTGAACCATCCCCAAGGCTTAGCCGTCTTCTTGGCACCTCTCGTGCCTTGGATGGGGATCAAGGCTTTCTCCGCTGAGGGGAATGGGCGCGTGATTCTGGTTGGCTTGTTCTTGCTCTCATTCGCATCGCTGTGGCTTACTCGTGGCCGGACCGGCCTCGCCGCTATAATCTTGGCCGCGTTGGTCCTGATGCTGCTGCGGCCGGGCTTCTGGAAGAGCTTGACTGCGATCGGCTTGAGCGCGCTGTCGCGCGCTTGGGTCATTGGCGGCTTGGTGTTGCTGATGCCGCTGCTTCTATGGAAGGCACCCGAGATATGGGGTGCTCTGCAAGAGTTCCTCTTCAAGGGTTCGGGCACCGAGGGCCTCGCCGAAGCAGCGAACGCATCGCGTGGGCGAATTATCGATCAGCAGATTTACAACTTCCAGAGCAGTCCAATTTTCGGCATCGGCTTCGGCGTGTCGAATAGCGACACCAATGTCCTCAACGTCGTAGTCGACCCAATAACTGGTATTCCGATCGGGGCTGCGACGGAGAAGGCCAACCTGCCCTTGGCAGTGTTGGAGGAGACTGGAGTTGTGGGAGCTTTGGTTTTCGCCCCCTTCTTCATCTTCTTGGCACGGCGCTTGGCACGGACCCAGAGCTTGGCCCTAGCATGGGCCGCGTTGACTGCATTGGCGACCAATGCCTCGGAAATGACCTTCTTCTCCATGGGCGGGATCGGGCTATACACTTGGCTCATCATGGCTTGGGCGCTGTCGGAGACCCAGTCGCGATCACTGGTCCCGCCGTCCCGGCCTGCGCGCACGGTGGCCCCCGGCTCTTCATTTGCTTCCTAGGGGTCTTTCAAGATGTCTTCATTACTCAGACTATTGACCGCGACCCTGCGCCATCCTCTGAACGCGCGTAGCCTTGGCGGCCGGCTGTCCGCCCTTTCGCGGGTACTGAGATGGCAGATCGCCGTGCGTCTTCTGCCCGACGCTGAGTTCATCCTGCCGTTCGCCAATGGATCGCAGTTGGCCGTCGTACGCGGCATGGTTGGCGCGACAGGCAACTGGTACAATGGTTTGGATGAAGCGGACGAGATGGGCTTCCTCCTACACGTCCTTCGGCCAGGCGATTGCTTTTTGGACGTCGGGGCGAACGTAGGTACCTATACGGTTTTGGCCACCACCGTGGCGGGCGTGACAGGAGTGGCTTTTGAACCCGTACCGGCCACCTACGCTCGGCTAACGCGCAACCTTGTCCTGAACGGGGCTGCCGATCGCTTTGAGGCGCGCCAGTGCGGCGTAGGCGACGTGGATGGTACCCTGCGGTTCACGACAGGCTTGGACAGCATGAATTTCGTGGTCCCAGACGACCATCCAGCCGAAGGAACAGTATCCGTGCCTGTCATCCGGCTAGATGATGCTTCGCAGTCCTGTGTCGGCCGTTTTATCGCCAAGATCGACGTGGAGGGCTTCGAGGAGGCCGTGTTGTCTGGCGGTGCCCGCACCTTCAGGTCCGACGCTTTTCTTGCCGTCATCATGGAGACCAACGGCAGCGGAGAAAGGTACGGCGTTTCCGACGCCGATCTCTTCGACCGGATGGCGACGTTGGGCTTTTCTCCGCATCATTACTGCGCTTTGCGGCGGACACTTGCTCCCGCCAAGCCCGACGACGCCGGTCATATCAACACGCTATTCCTGAAGGACCTAGACTTGGTGGCGCAGCGCACACGGGATGCCCTCCCTGCGACGCTTGTTAACGGAAAGTTGTGATGCAGGAGCTCTCAAGGGCGATTCGTGCCGTGCATCTGACTGGTAGCATAGATCCGGCCGTAGGCGGGCCCGCTTACAGCATCCCCGGTCTATGCACCGCCCTAAGGAACGTGGGGGTTGAGGTAGATTTGCTCACGCTCCGGGACCCTCGGGGCGGACTCATCACCGCGCCTCGGCACGAGTTCGAGATGCGCGGTCCGGCGAAGCTGGGCCATTCTCCCGCTATGTGGCGCTGGCTAGCTGAGCGTATAGCCCAAGGCTACGTGGACGTGACCCACAGCCACAATCTGTGGCAGATGCCGTCATTGTATCCGGAACGGGCGCGGCGGATTTGGGGGACGCCGCAGGTAGTCTCGCCACGCGGGACCCTGACAGCATATTCCATGAGCACTGGCTCGCGTATGAAGGCGCTGTGGTGGCCCCTGATCCAGAAGCCGGCACTGCGTCAGGTCGCCCTGTTCCACGTGACTGCAGTTTCGGAGATCGAGGACCTTCGGCGGCTGGGCCTCCGCCAGCCCGCAGCGTTCCTCCCCATCGGCCTGGATATTCCGAAATGGTGCGAGCTGCCTACGGTAGATTCACGGACGATCCTCTTTTTGGGCCGCTTGCACCCGGAAAAAGGGCCGATGGAGTTGGTGGACGCTTGGGCGAAGATACACGAGTGCCGACCGGACTGGCGACTTAGGCTCGTAGGGCCCGACCCGATCGGATACCGGGCCGAGATTGAGCGCCACGTCGCCGCCCGCAGCATACCACGGGTCGAATTCGCGCCTCCGGTTTATGGCGACGCGAAGTTTGCCGCCCTTCGAGAGGCGTCGGTCTACGTCTTGCCAAGCCCAACGGAGAACTTCGGCGTAACGGTAGCGGAAGCGCTAGCGGTCGGCGTCCCGGTAATCGCCAACTACGGTGCGCCTTGGGTGACCCTGAAAACCGAGGGGGCCGGCTGGTGGATTCCGCACGGCGTCGAACCTTTAGCTCAGGCAGTGATGGAGGCGACCGGCCGTGACTCGGCGCAGCGCCGCGCAATGGGCCTAGCTGGCCGCGCCTATGTCGGCCGCAACTTGGGATGGACATCGATCGGCCAGCGGATGGCCGATGCATATGCTTGGATCCTCGGTCGGGGCGAACGCCCTTCATGCGTTCACATCGATTGAGGTCGGGTTTGGAGCGCCAAAGGATCCTCTTTCTTTACAGCCGATTAAACGGCTTCGTCCTATCGACGTTGCGGGCGATCATGCAGAGCGGGCGGTGCGACGGAATCGATGTCGTCTACTGGAGTCGAGCCGAGGCGATCGGCAACCACTTCTCTCCCGAGGAGATCGAAGGCGTCATCTTCCATCGGCGCGAGGCTCTTGATCTAGCCGCGTTGGACCTCATGATCGTTCAGCTGCGGCCTACCACTATCTATCTGTCGGGATGGATGGACAAAGGCTATCTAGCCGCCATCCGACGCCGCCGGGCCGCGGGCCAGGACTTTACCACCGTTGCAGGTCTGGACGACCAATGGCGTGGAAAATGGCGCCAGCGACTAGGTGCCCTCTGGTTCCAAGTAGCCTATCGGCCTCTCCTAGACGTCATGTGGGTGGCCGGACCCGCTCAATACCACTACGCTAGACGCTTCGGCTACGCTCACGACAGGATCGTCGGCAACCTGTTAAGCGCGGACGCGTCGCGGTTTCGGGAGGGCGACGCTGGGGCACACCGTTTCGTGTTCGTCGGAAGGTTCGATCCAGTCAAGGGACTAGAGGCACTTCTGGCTGCCCACGCTGGGCTGCCAGAGCAAATGCAGATCGACTGGCCACTGGTTCTGATCGGCGACGGTCCGCTGCGCTGCGAATTGGAGGTCCGATGCACAAAGTATGTAAGGATTCTCAATTATCTCCAGCCCGATGGTGTCGCTCAGGAACTGCAGTCCGGCGGCGTCGGGCTGCTCGTCAGTACCTGGGAGCAGTGGGGCGTTAGCCTGCACGAGATGGCTATGGCCGGACTTCCATTGATCGCCAGCGTTCAGTCGGGCGCGACCTCGACCTTCCTTGTGCCCGGGTTCAATGGTCATATCGTGCGCGGTGGCGATGTTGAGAGTCTTGCAAGCGCCATGGTAGCTATGGCGGGGGTCTCGGATGAGGAACGCCGCGCAATGGGCCGCGGTAGCCGGCTCTTGTCACTACGGGTGTCGCCCGAAATCGCCGCCGCCTCATTTCTTTCCGCCCGACCCCTGACGGGGGGATGAGGGCGCTTGGCGGCTAGGCTCCCCTTCGCTATCAGAGCCGCTAATCTAGGGACGTGGACTATTGATGAACCCACTTGCAGGAACCACACGTCCGTATCAAATTTGCACGCGGTGCATCATGGACACATCGGACCCTCGGATTGTCTTCGACGACGAGGGAGTCTGTGAGTACTGCCGCAATTTCGAAACGCAGATTTTACCCAGTTGGCATCCGGACGAACGCGGGGAGCGCGAGCTCGATCGCATCGCCGACGAAATCCGCCGCGCGGGCAGGGGCAAGGACTTCGACTGCCTCATAGGCCTGAGCGGTGGTCTTGACAGTTCCTACGCTACCTACATCGTCAAGGAACGAATGGGGTTACGTCCCCTACTTTTCCACGTCGATGCTGGCTGGAACACCGACCAAGCCGTCGGCAATATTGAGAAGCTGGTCGATGGCCTGGGACTGGAGCTTAACACGGAAGTAGTGAATTGGCGTGAGATGCAGGATCTCCAAGTCGCATTCCTGAAATCACAAACGCCTGATCAAGACGTTCCTCAAGACACCGCTTTCTTTTCAGCACTATATCGATTTGCCAAGAAAAACGGCATAAAATATGTAATGACCGGGGCTAATCATTCCACAGAATGTTGCCGCGAGCCCGAAGAGTGGGGAGCCTATCCCGGCATAGACAAACGACTAATCATGGGGATCCACAAGCGCTTCGGAACACGCGAGCTGAAGACCTTTCCGTTGATCGACATCCTTGTCTACAAGATTTGGTACCAGCGGTTCCTAGGGATGAAGATCGTAAAGCCCTTGAACCTGGTGCCTTACCTCAAGGCGGACGCTGAGGCCGAACTCGCACACCGATTCGGATGGAAGCCGTTTCAGCACAAGCACCATGAATCGCGCTTTACGCGGTTCTACGAAGACTACTGGATGCCACGGAAATTCGGGTTCGAAAAGCGACGTGCGCACTTCTCCAGTCTAATCATGACAGGCCAGATGAAGCGCGAGGCGGCGTTGGACCGAATCTCTCGGCCGGAGATGGACGACCATTTTCAGAACCAGGAATTCGAGTATGTCGCCAATAAGCTCGGCCTGACGGTGTCGGAGCTGCAGGTCATCTTCGAAGGCAAGAACAAAACCTATCATGATTATCCAAACAGGCGCGCGCTGATCGGGTTGGGGGCTTGGGCAATGCGGGTTCTGGGCATGGAAAAAAGGCTGTTCCGATGATTACGATTCTCGACTACGGCTTGGGCAACGTCGGTGCCTTCGCCAATGTACTTAGGAGCCTCGACGTGCCTGTGCGGCGTGCCCGTACCGCCCGCGAATTGGCCGGCTCTGAACGGATCATTCTACCGGGCGTGGGCGCCTTCGACCATGCCATGGACCTGCTGGACGCCTCGGGTATGCGCGAGACTCTCGAGGATCTCGTCGTCGGTAGGAATACGCCCGTGGTGGGCGTCTGCGTAGGTATGCAGATGTTGGCCGACGGTAGCGATGAGGGCGCACGCGCCGGCCTGGGCTGGATACCAGGCCGGGTTCGCCACTTCTCACACGCCCCGTCCAATGCCTACCTGCCTATGCCCCACATGGGCTGGAACGACGTAAAGCCGGTGCCGGGCGAAGCGTTGTTCCTTGGACTAGAGACCGGTTCCCGCTTCTACTTCCTGCACTCTTTCTATTTTGAATGTGCTAATCTAGCTGACTCTGCGGCCCACACCTCCTATGGCTTGGAGTTCAGCTCTGCCGTGCGTCGCGGGCATGTCCACGGCGTACAGTTCCACCCGGAGAAGAGCCATCACTTTGGCTCCGCCCTGCTCAAGAATTTTGCAGAGGCCTGACGATGCTCCGTCCAAGGATCATCCCATTTTTGCTGGTGCACGAAGGTGGCCTGGTGAAGACCGTCGGGTTTAAGGACCCCAAGTACGTCGGAGATCCGATCAACGCCGTAAAGATCTTCAACGAGAAGGAAGCTGACGAACTGGTCGTGGTCGACATGGACGCGACGGTGAATGGCGCGGAACCAGACTACAAGGCGATCGAGCACATGGCCCTCGAGTGCCGCATGCCTCTCTGCTACGGCGGCGGCGTGACCTCGGCCAAGCAGGCAAAGCAGATCATTGGATTGGGCGTGGAGAAGGTTGCAATCAGCTCAGCGGCCGTGGCTCGCCCGGAACTGGTCAGCGAGATCGCCGAGGAAGTTGGTCGCCAGTCCATGGTCGTCATCATCGACGCCAAGAAGAATATGTTGGGCCGCGGCTGGGACGTGGTCACCCACAATGCGGGCAAGAGCGCCAGGCTGGATGCGCTGGACTTCGCCGCCCGCGTGGCCGAACTGGGTGCCGGCGAGGTCGTCATGAACTCCGTCGACTTGGACGGAAAGATGACTGGTTATGATCTCGATCTGGCACGCCGCCTGCGCGAGCGGGTCAATATCCCCATGACCATGCTGGGGGGCGCCGGGAGACTTGAACATCTGTCGGACCTTTTCACCGTCTGCGGGGTGGTCGGCGCAGCTGCCGGCAGTCTGTTCGTGTTCAAGGGTCAGTATCGTGCGGTTCTGATCAACTATCCTCAACTTACCGAGAAGGAGGCCCTGTTCGCCTCCGCCCGCTAGGGTTGGATGGGAAGGGGAAGGGGTCATGTTCAAAGACAAGACATTACTGATCACTGGCGGCACCGGCTCCTTCGGGAACGCTGTTCTGCGCCGCTTCCTTCAGTCCGACATGGCCGAGATTCGCATATTCAGCCGGGACGAGAAAAAGCAGGACGACATGCGGAAGGCATATGCACATCCGAGGCTGAAGTTCCATCTGGGCGACGTACGCGATCGGAACAGTGTCGCGGCCGCCATGCACGGGGTCGACTACGTTTTCCATGCCGCGGCTCTCAAACAGGTGCCCAGCTGTGAATTCTACCCGATGCAGGCGGTCCAGACCAACGTCATCGGCACCGAGAACGTGCTCAACGCGGCTCGCGAACACTGCGTAAGCCGCGTGATCTGCCTTTCGACGGACAAGGCGGTCTATCCGATAAACGCCATGGGCATCTCCAAGGCCATGATGGAAAAGGTCATGGTCGCCACATCGCGCACCTTCGAAGGCACAGGCACGGTCGCCTGCGGAACGCGCTACGGCAACGTCATGGCCTCGCGGGGCTCGGTCATCCCACTGTTTGTGAACCAGATACTGGCTAACAAACCCATCACCGTCACTGATCCGAACATGACCCGCTTCATGATGACTCTGGAAGACGCGGTGGAGCTGGTGCTGTTCGCCTTCGTGCGGGGGCAGAACGGCGACATGTTCGTGCAGAAATCCCCGGCCGCCACCATCGACGTCCTGATCAAGGCGATCCTGGAGCTGATGGACCGGCCCGACCATCCCGTCGTCACCATCGGCACCCGCCACGGAGAGAAGCTGTACGAGTCCCTGCTGGGTCGCGAGGAACGCGCCCAAGCTGAGGACATGGGCGACTATTTCCGCGTCCCGCCCGACGCTCGCGACCTGAACTACGACAAGTTCGTCGACGAGGGCGATCCCGGCGCCGCCGGCGGTGAGGAGTACAACAGCCACAACACCGAACGGCTGGACGTCGAAGGCATGAAGGCCCTGTTGCTCAAGCTCGACTTCATGCGTCGCATCATCGCGGGCGAGCGCGCCGTAGTGGAGAACTGACCATGGCCGTCGTCGTCACCGGCGCGAAAGGCTTCATCGGCCAAAACCTGATGATCCATCTAGCGGAGCGCGGCGTCGACGCCGTCGGCTTCGACCTCGGCGACGACCCAGCTGCCATGCGCGCGGCGGTGGCCGGTGCCGACTTCGTCTTCCATCTGGCCGGTGTCAATCGTCCGCAGACGGAGGATGAGTTCGAGACCGGCAACGCCGGCCTCACGGGCGAGATGTGCCGGATCCTGGCCGAAGCTGGAAACCGTGCGCCTCTGGTAATCACCTCCTCGACCCAGGCGGAGCGAGATAACCCCTATGGCCGCTCCAAGCTGGCGGCTGAACAAGCGGTCCTTGGCCACGGCGAGGCGACTGGCGCGCCGGTCCACGTCTTTCGTCTGACCAATGTCTTCGGAAAATGGGCGCGACCCAACTACAACTCCGCGGTTGCCACCTTCTGCCACAACACGGCGAACAGCATACCGATCAGCGTCAACGATCCGGCCGCCCCGTTGAAGCTGGTCTATGTCGATGACGTCTGCGCTGCCTTCATGCGCGTGCTCGACGATCCTACGGCCGCCCACGGCGACAGCCCCGGCTTCGCACAAGTGCGTCCGGAATACGACACCACCGTCGGTGCCGTGGCCGACACCATCCGGGGCTTCCCCGAAAGCCGTTCGACGTTGATATCCGACCGTGTCGGCACGGGTCTGACCCGCACCCTGTACGCCACCTACCTCAGCTATTTAAAGCCCGAACAGTTCGCCTACGACGTGCCCCGCCACGGCGACCCTCGCGGCGTCTTCGTAGAAATGCTGAAGACCCCCGACTGCGGCCAGTTCAGCTATTTTACCGCCGGTCCGGGCATCACCCGCGGCCAGCACTATCATCACTCCAAGACCGAGAAATTCTTGGTCCTGACCGGCCGCGCCCGCTTCGGCTTCCGCCATATCGTCACCAACGAAACCTTCCACTTCGAGACGGAAGGCGGTCAGGGCCGCATCGTTGAGACCATCCCCGGTTGGACCCACGACATCACCAACGTCGGTGATTGCGAGATGGTTGTCATGCTCTGGGCGAACGAGATCTTCGATCGCGCCCGCCCAGACACCGTCGCAATGAAGGTCTGACGATGAAAAAGCTCAAGGTCATGACCGTGGTCGGCACCCGCCCCGAGATCATCCGCCTGTCGCGAGTGCTGGCTCGACTGGACGAAACGACCGACCACGTCTTGGTTCACACGGGCCAGAACTACGACTACGAACTTAACCAGGTTTTCTTCGATGACTTGGGCCTGCGCAAGCCGGACTACTTCCTGAACGCAGCCGTCGGCGGAGCGTCTCAGACCATCGGCACCATCATCTCGGCCATGGACGGCGTTCTGGAGGCGGAGAAGCCCGAGGCCCTTCTGGTTCTGGGCGACACCAACTCCTGCCTGTCGGTGATCCCGGCCAAGCGCCGCAAGGTGCCAATATTTCACATGGAGGCGGGCAACCGTTGCTTTGACCAGCGCGTGCCGGAAGAGACCAACCGCAAGATCGTTGATCACGTCGCCGACGTGAACCTGACCTATTCCGACATCGCCCGCGAATATCTTCTGGCCGAAGGCCTGCCGCCCGATCGCGTCATCAAGACCGGCAGCCCGATGTTCGAGGTGCTGAGCCACTATGCCGACACTATCGACGGCTCGGACGTGTTGACTCGCCTCGGCCTGGTCGAGCACGACTATTTCGTGGTCAGCACTCACCGCGAGGAGAACATTGACGATGCGCGCGCCTTCCCGCGGCTGGTCGAGGTCTTGAACCGCGTGGCCGAGACCTACGACCGACCGGTCATCGTATCGACCCACCCCCGCACGCAAAAACGCATCGATGCCGAGGGCGCGACCTTCCATCCGCAGATCCGCCTGCTCAAGCCGCTGGGCTTTCACGACTACGTACGCCTGCAGAAGTCAGCCCGCGCCGTCTTGTCCGACTCGGGCACGATCACCGAGGAAAGCTCCATCCTGAACTTTCCGGCCCTGAACATCCGCGAGGCGCACGAGCGGCCCGAGGGCATGGAGGAGGCGTCGGTCATGATGGTCGGCCTGAACCCCGACCGGGTCATGCAGGCCCTAGCCCTGATTGCCGACCAGCCGCGTGGCGACGACCGGGCCTATCGCCGGGTGGCCGACTATTCGATGCCCAATGTATCGGACAAGGTCGTGCGGATAATCCATAGCTATGTCGACTATGTGCGCCGTGTGGTTTGGCGCGAGTACTGATGGCCCGGGTCCTTTACCTCAGCCAATGGTTCCCGCCCGAAAATAACACAGTGGGCCTCCAGGTCGCACACGCCCTGAAGGCTCGCGGCCACGAGGTCGAGGTACTGACAGGATTTCCCAACTATCCCAGCGGAAAGCTGGCCGCCGGTTATCGGCTGGCCCATTATATGCGTCAGGTCATGGAAGGCGTGATTGTGCATCGCGTCTATCTGCATCCTAGCCACGACCGGTCCAGCCTGGGGCGTGTGCTAAACTATATCTCCTTCTTCCTGTCATGCCTGATCTTCCTGCTGGCCCAGGGTCGGAGATACGACGTGATCTACGTCTATCATCCGCCGATCATGCCGGCCCTGGCCGCCGCGCTGAGCGGGCTTTTGACCCGGTGCCCATTCATTGTGGAGGTTCAGGATCTGTGGCCCGACTCGGTTGCGACGGCAGGCATGTCGGGGGCATCCACGATCGCGCGCATCTTGGGACCGATCTGCCGGTTCGTCTATCAGCGGGCTGCTCTGGTCTTGGGGCAATCCCAAGGCATGGCGCGCAAGCTGGTCGAGCGGGGGGCCGCGGCCCGCAAGACAGGCGTGGTCTTCAACTGGGCCGACGAGGACTCGGCGCGGGCAACCGATCGACCCGAAACGCGCGTTCTGGCGTTCGAAGACCGCTTCAACTTCGTCTTCGCCGGCAACTTGGGCAAGGTCCAGGCTCTGGACGTTTTGGTCGACGCGGCCGTACTGGCAGCTATTGCCGAGCCCCGCATCCTGCTGACGCTGATCGGTGCCGGTACCGAGCGGGACCGACTTGAGGCATTGGTCAGTCAGTGCGACGGTGACGCCGTGCAAATCCTTGACGCCGTGCCGATCAGCCAGATCGGAGGCGTGCTGGCCCAAGCGGACGTGCTGGTCGTGCACCTGAAAGACGACCCTCTGTTCGAGATTACCATCCCATCCAAGGTCCAGTTCTATTTGGCCATGGGCAAGCCGGTGCTGATCGGGGTCGCCGGCGAGGCGGCGCGGATCGTGACGGACGCGGGCGCAGGCGTGCAGGTTCCGCCAGGCGACGTAGCGGCCGTCGCCGACGCTATGGTGCGTATGTCCCGGTCGACACCGGCCGACTTAAAGGCCATGGGCATGGCCGCGCGCAGCGCCTATGAGGCCAGCTTCTCCTTCGCTGCGGCTCTTGACCGACGGGCCGACTTTATCGACAAGGCCGTGGCCCACAGGCACCGGGTCGAGCTGTATTGACCGCGGGATCATCGTGACGTTCCTCACAAGGAGAGCCCGCAAAGTGCTCCCATCGAGACGAAGTCTGTCGAGGGCTACGAAGCGGGTATTCGACCTGGCGGTCGGCGGCATCGCTTTGGTGGCGCTGGCACCCGTGATGGTTGTGGTGGCGGTGATGGTTCGAAAACGGCTTGGCACGCCGGTCCTGTTTCGCCAGTTGCGCCCCGGGCTGAACGGCCAGCCCTTCGAGATGATCAAATTCCGCACGATGCGCGATGCGGTGGGCCCGGAAGGAGCGCCCCTGACAGACGCAGAGCGGCTGACTTCTTTTGGGCTTTGGCTCAGGGGCACCAGTCTCGATGAACTGCCCGAGCTGTGGAACGTGCTCCGGGGAGAGATGAGCTTGGTCGGACCGCGACCGCTGCTGATGGACTATGTTCCGCTATATACTTCGGAGCAGGCGCGGCGACACGAGGTGCGACCGGGTATCACCGGCTGGGCCCAGGTGAACGGCCGCAACGCCATCAGTTGGGACCAGAAGTTCGCCCGAGACGTTGAGTACGTCCAGCAGCGGAGCCTATGGTTCGACCTAAAGATCCTGTTCTTGACCGTGGGACGGGTGCTGGTCCGAGACGGCATCAGCCCGGAAGGAGAAGCGATAATGCCGCGGTTTAAGGGAGCGGGCTCAGAACACCGGCCAGATCAAAACCCCGGTGGGAACTGACGAGGTGCGGATCGCGGTGTTGAGCGACATCCACGGTTGCGCGCAAACCTATGAGACAGCCTTGAACTCGGCGCGGGCGGCGAGTGTGGACGTTACGCTGATTTTGGGCGACCTACTGACCTATGGCGTCGAGCCGGGGCGGGTCGTCGATTTGACGCTGGAGGCGGTGCAGAGGGACGGAGCAGTCGTGATCTTGGGCAACCACGATCAAATCTACATCGACCAGCAGGCAGGCGGCTCGGCCTACGAGCAGGCATTGCCTGACTGGATCCGCGAGTCGGTGGACTGGACTCGTGAGCAGATCGGTGCGCTGGACTTGGGTTCGGCCTTGGATTGGGAACGCAGTTGGTCGCAGGGCGGGCTTTACGCGGCGCACGCCAATCCATATGCGTATGGTGACTGGACCTACCTTTCGACCCCTCTGTCAATGCAGACGGCCGCTGATCGTTTGCGCGAACGGGGTTTTTCTGCGGGCATCTTCGGCCATAGCCACCGGCGCCGAAAGTTCAATCATGCTGGCGTCGAGGTGGTGACCGTGGGCTCCCTCGGCCAGCCGCGCGACAAGGATGATCTGGCTGCCAGTTGGTCGTTGATTACGCTGCAGGGCGGCGAGATTGATATCGAGGACCAGCCCGTGACCAGTGACTGGAACTCGCACTTGGCGGGCATTCGCGCAACCAACCTCTCCGAAACGACCAAGGGCCGGATCTGTGGATTCTTCTCGTAAGATCAAAGTCCTGGTGACCGGTGCCGGCGCGTTGTTGGGCCAAGGCATCATCCGGGCGTTGCGCCAGTCAACCCTGGCGACCTGGCTCATTACGGCCGATCCCAGCCCGCTGTCCGCAGCCCTGTATTGGGGTGATGCGGCTTATCTGATCAAGCGGGCGGACGATCCCGCCTACCTTGAGCGATTCACCGAGATTCTTGAGCTTGAGCAACCCGATATCGTGTTGATCGGGACGGACGTCGAACTGGAAATTCTGGCCGCGCACCGGCATGTGCTGGAGGCGAAATACGGGACCAGCATCTTGGTCAGCGATCCGCGGGTTATCGCGATCGCGGATGACAAATACCTCACTTTTCGCTTCTTCAAGGACATCGGCGGGGCACCGCCCGCTTCCGCGCTGCCGGAGGTGCCCGGCGACGTAGAGGCGCTTGTCCAAGCCGTAGGCTTCCCGTTGATCATTAAACCGCGCGTCGGAGCCCGTTCGGTCGGCGTCTCAAAGGCGCACAATCAGGAAGAGCTGGACTTGGCTCTGCAAGACCGGGCTGGATTGGTCGTTCAGGAGTGCGTGGGGACGGATGACGGCGAATACACCGCAGGCGTGGTGGTGTTCGACGGCCAAGCCAAGGCGGCGATTGTTATGCGACGCGATTTAAGAGACGGAAACACCTACCGTGCCTTTGTGGACGCCGACCCGGCGCTGCATGAAGCCGTGCTGGGGTTCGGCGAGAAGCTGGCACCCTACGGTCCCGCGAATTTCCAGTTCCGTCTTGATCGGGACGGACGACCACGGGTGTTCGAGATCAACGGGCGTTTTTCTGGTACCACTCCCCTGCGTGCGCTGGCGGGGTTCAATGAAGTTGAAATGTGTGTCCGCCATATCCTAGAGGATGTGTCGGTCACTCAGCCGGTTATCGAGCCGATCACTATCCTGCGTCACTGGAGCGAAACCGTGGTCCGGGACGCAGACATCTCTGCACTCTCATGAGCGATCCTGGCTCACTAATCGCCGTGACGGGCGCAACCGGTCTGGTCGGCAAGGCATTCGTTCGGGCGGCGCTCAGCGAGGGCTATCGACTGAGATTACTGAGACGCCGGGCGGGGACAACTATTCTGCCTCCAGGATGCGAGGATGTTGGCTACGATCTTGAGGACGCAGCGTTGGGTCCAGAAGCATTAGCTGGCTGCGCGGCTGTCGTGCACCTCGCTGCCCATATCCCACCCAGCATGGCTGACGCCAACCAAGCCGAACGTTGTTTTTCCTTGAACGCACTCGCAACACTGCGGCTGTTGGAAGCTTCGGAGAAGGCTCAGGTCCGCGTCTTCGTTCAGGCCGGTGCCGGCAACGCCTATGCAACGGGACAGAACCATCCGGATGAGGATGCGCCGCAATATCCGATCCAACGGGGAGCCTATTATCTGACATCCAAACTCGCCCAAGAGCTGTTCGCCGCGCAATGGGCCCTGACCCATGACGTACGTGTGGCGTGCCTGCGTATCAGTTCCGTCTACGGGCCCGACAAGAGCAAAGGAGCGCTGGTCAGGATGGCAACCGCCCTGCTTGCCGGTCAAGCCATCACCCTCGCCAACGCCGGCCAGTACGGGGCGGACTTCGTTCATAGCGATGATGTCGCAGCGGCGCTCGTCGCCTCGTTCAAGACCGAAAGCGTTGGCGCCTACAATGTCGGCAGCGGCGTGCGGACGACGATGGCGCAGATTGCGGACCTCCTGGTCGGACTGACCGGTGCCGACCCCGCACTAGTTGTTGTGCAGGAGCCCGCGGCAGCGGCGGATCCCGGGTTTCCCGCCTTGAATATTGCCAAGGCGAAGCAGGCTTGGGGCTTTGATCCCGTCATGATCAAAACCGGGTTGACCACGATAGTTCAAACACTGAAGTCCGGTCCGACGGCGGACAGCGGTCCCGAGCCAAAGTAGCGAGAGCCATGCTCAACACCCCCTTTGCCCCTTGGCCCAGCTTCACTCCGGAGGAAATTGAGGCGGTCACCGCTGTCCTATCATCCAACCGGGTCAACTACTGGACCGGGGACCGCTGCCGCGAATTCGAGCGGATGTTCGCCACATGGACTGGGACGCAGCACGCCATCGCCCTGTCGAACGGCACCCTGGCGCTGGACGCGGCGCTGAGGGCGCTGGGCATAGGCCCGGGTGACGAGGTGATCACCACCCCGCGCACTTTCATGGCCTCGGCATCATGCATCGTCACAGCGGGTGCAGTGCCCGTCTTCGCCGATGTCGATCGGATTTCGCAGAACATCACGGCTGAATCGATCATGGCTGTGCTGACGCCCCGCACCAAGGGGATCATATGCGTCCATCTGGCCGGCATGCCGTGCGATATGGACCCCATTCTGGAGCTGGCCGAGCGACACGGTCTGAAAGTAATCGAGGATTGCGCGCAGGCACACGGTGCCCGCTACAAGGGGCGATCCGTGGGCGCGATCGGTCATGTCGGAGCCTGGTCTTTCTGCCAGGACAAGATCATGACGACGGGTGGCGAAGGCGGCATGGTCACCACCGATGACCCCGCCCTGTGGGCCTTCATGTGGTCCTACAAGGACCATGGGAAAAGTTGGGAGGGTGTCTACGAACGGTCGCACCCGCCCGGTCCGCGCCTTGTGCACGACAGCTTCGGCACCAATTGGCGAATGCTGGAGATGCAGGCCGCTCTCGGCCTGATCCAGCTGGGACGGATGCCCGACTGGACCCGCCGCCGCACCCAGATTGCAGAGGCTCTGAGCGAGGCGTGCCTAAAGCACGATCTTCTGCGCGTTCCCGCTATCCCGTCGGATGTCACGCACGCTTGGTACCGATTCTACGCCTTCGTCCGCCCCGAGCGCCTTGCGCCGGGCTGGACGCGAGACCGGATCGTCGAAGCGATATCTGCAGCCGGGGTCCCCTGCCTTCATGGGTCGGCTTCAGAAGTCTACCTGGAACGCGCGTTCGACGACACAGGATGGCGCCCCTTGCAACGCCTCCCTGTCGCCCAGGAACTCGGAGAAACTTCGATCTGCTTCCTGACCCATCCGACCTTGACGCCCGCCGAGACGACCAAGACCTGTCAAGTAATTGACACGGTAATGAACGAAGCTCGCCGGTAAGACTTCAGAGCTTGTCTATGTCCGCCTCACTCGCCATAAGTGCGCGCAAATCTGCGGCGGCCCTTCTGGTAGTAAGCGGGGTGCTGACCGATGGCCGGCCACGGCCCCTTGGAGGATAACCTGTCGTGTACCCCGCCGTCGCAAAGCTGATCGTCAGGTCGGCTGTCCGCATTGTCGCGCTGATACTTGCCTACAGCATCGTGTCTTTCGAGGGAGCCAATCTCTTGGAACTGTTCAGGACGGTCGCCGTGATCTGGCCATATCTGGTCGTGTTCGGCATTACCGGTCTAGCGTACGACATCGCCACGAGTAGTTGGCGCAAATCCTGGCGCTTCACCTCGCTGAAGGATGTGCTCGTAATGACCCGCAGCGCAACGCTGATCGCGTTGGCGCTGCTACTGGCGGTATTCGTACTCGACCGGGGAGTGGCCATGCCCCGCTCGGTCCTCTTCCTGACCTGGACTCTGGACATCGGTCTGTTCGGCGGATTGCTTATGTTGCGCCGGGCCGCCCATGAAAAGACACTGGCGGACGCCTTCGCTCCCTTTGTCGGCCGTGGTGCAGCGCCGCGTGAGCCCTTGATGCTGATCGGTAGTCTGGAATCCACAGACTCGTTCCTTCGGGAGCTCAATCGCGAAAGCGCGCCCAAATACCAGCCGGTCGGCCTGATCGCCCCTCACGCTGGGGACGTCCGCCACGAAGTTCGGGGCGTCCGCGCCGTCGGCAGCGTGGACGACGCGGATCGTCTCCTCGAAGATTTTTCACGCGGCGAGGGTGAGCGGTCCGTGCTGTTCCTTGACGGGGCTCTGGCCGCTGCGGACCTTGATGCGGAGCTGCTCGCGCGGCTCCGCCAACGGGGCGTGCGGCTGTTGCGGATGAACCGGCTGACCGACCTCGACGCCCCCTTGGGAGCCCTGTCGTTCCGCGAGCTCGACTTCAATGAACTTTTGTCCAGACCGCCGGTTGTGCTCGACCATGAACGGGTGCGCCGCCTTATCGCCGGCAAGCGGGTGCTGGTCACGGGCGCGGGCGGAAGCATAGGGTCGGAAATCTGCCGGCAGGTGGCGGCCCTCTCCTGCGCGCACCTCGCGATGGTGGATCATTCGGAGTTCGGTCTGTTTGGTATCGATCAGGAGGTCTCCGACGCCTTCCCGACGCTGTCCCGCGCGGCCCGCATGGGCAACGTTCGGGATGGCGACCGCATTCGGGCGATCATTGCCGACGAAAGGCCCCAGATTGTCTTTCACGCGGCGGCCCTCAAACATGTGCCGCTAATGGAGGCGCACCCGAGCGACAGCGTCCTGACGAACGTCATCGGCAGCGCGAATGTGGCCGATGCGGCGGTGGCCGCCGGCGCCCGAAACTTCGTGTTCATCTCCACCGACAAGGCGGTCGACCCCCCGAACGTCATGGGGGCGACGAAGCGCCTGGCTGAACGAGCCGTCTGCCAACGCCGTCGCGCCGATGGTCCACGCATCAATGTGGTCCGGTTCGGAAATGTTCTGGGATCGGCAGGATCCGTCGTTCCGACCTTCCTCACCCAGATCGCTCGTGGGGGGCCGGTGACGCTGACCCACCCGGACATCGAGCGCTATTTCATGACGATACCGGAGGCGGTCCAGCTGGTCCTCCACGCCACTGCGAAATCCGATGTCGATGACGTCGAGGGAGTGCTCGTTCTGGATATGGGCAAGCCGGTGAGGATCGTCGAACTGGCCCGAAGGCTGATCGAGCTGCACGGCAAGACTCCCGGCGTGGACATGGAGATCCGGGTCACCGGACTGCGGCCCGGCGAGAAGATGACCGAGGCGTTGTTCGACGTCACCGAGACCGCGCGACAATGCGAACCTGGCCTGCTGGAGGTCGTCGATGACAACGTTCACGTGACATTGTCGGACAGCGATCTGAGGCAGCTTGAGGCAAAGGCGCGCGCAGGAGACGACGCTGGTATCCGGTTGATGGTGTTCAGTCTTTTGGCCAAGATTCGAACCCCGGGCGAAGGCAAGATCACCCGGTTGTCCCGAATGAGCTGACCGCGACTTCCGTAGGCTTTGCGCCCTGCAAGCGCACCCCTGGAAATCGGGAAGCCTCGAGTGCTTTTATCCGCCCTTCCAACATGATAGGCATCCCGCCACCAAACCTTCATGCGAGACTAGATGTTCCGGAGTTTTAAAGTCCTTGCCGCCCTCACGTTGGCCGCGATCGTTGCGGGCTGCGGGGGGTCGCGTATGGATATCAATCAGATGACTGCGGCCCAGCCGGTCGATCTCCAGACGGTCCAGGCGGTCGCTGCGCCCTCGACCGAGTATCGCATCGGCGTGGGCGACAAACTCGACGTCCGGGTGTTTCAGGTCGCGGACCTGTCGTTTGAGGAGTTGGTTGTCGATACCTCCGGCAACATCAACTTGCCGCTGATCGGCGCTATACGCAGTGCGGGCCGTACCGCTGGCGAGATGGCGTCCGATATAGCCGGACGGTTAGCGGCCCAGTATCTTCGCGATCCCCAGGTGACGGTTACCGTGAAGGAAGCCGCCAGTCAGAAGATCACCGTAGATGGTGCCGTCACCAAGCCCGGCGTATATGAGATGCGCGGTTCGACGTCCCTTCTTCAGGCCGTTGCAATGGCAGAAGGCCCCACCCGGGTTGCCGATCTGACCAAGGTCGCCGTCTTCAGGAGCATCGACGGAAGACGTTCGGTCGCGCTTTTCGACTTGAGCGCCATCCGCCAAGGTCGCGCATCGGATCCTCAGGTCTTGGGCGACGACGTAATCGTGGTGGATACTTCCCGTCTTAGTTCGGCCCTTCGCGAGGTCGTGGGTGCCCTTCCTGCTCTCTCGGCATTCGCCTATTTCTAAAGTCCCCCGGCTAGTCGTATGAGCTACTCGAGCCTCCTCAGGATGCGTCCTGCCTCGGCCGAGAGGCGCGGTATTGGCGAATTCGCCGTGCACAGCCACGGGGGATACGATATGAGCCCGACGGAGTTCATGCGGCCTTAGCCGCAACATTGTGACGGATTTCAAGAATGCTGGGCGACAATCAATTCGCTGATGATCACGTTCGGCGTCCTCGGTTCCGGGGTATCGACCGCCACGATTCCTTGGTCGCTGAGGAGCAAGGCTGGTCCGAACAAGGCAGCGATCAGCTCACGGTCGATCTCGTCTCTTATTGGCGGCTGGCCCTTAAATACCGCTTCCTGATCATCGGCTGCTTCCTTAGCGCGCTCGTTATAGGCGCAACGCTAACGCTCCTGATGACGCCCATCTACACTGCCGAAGCGACCCTGCAGATCGACCGTGAAGCTGCTCGGATCATCGACTCGGAAGATGTCACCCCGAGCGAAAACATGATGCAGGGTGAGGAGTTCTTCCAGACCCAGTACGGCCTGCTTCGCAGTCGGTCGCTCGCAGAGCGAGTCATTGAAAGCTTGGGGCTGGCGAGTTCCGACGAGGCGCTTGAAGCCATGGGGGTCGAGGCGCCTGAGGCCGGCGGAACCGCCGCTGCTCAGGCCTCGCGGCGGCGGGCAGCAGCGCTCAACTCTCTCCAGGACAACCTCGTCGTCTCCCCCGTCCGCGGCTCGCGCTTGGTCTCGGTCGGTTACGATAATCCCAATCCCGTCGTCGCGGCCCGCATCGCCAATGGCTTTGCAGAAAACTTCATCCAGTCCAACCTCGACCGGAAGTTCGAAAGCTCGTCCTACGCGCGGCAGTTTCTGGAAGAGCGTATCGTCCAAACCAAAGCACGTCTCGAGTCCGCCGAACGGCAACTGGTCGCCTATGCCGCCAACCAACAGATCATAAACGTCGGCGAGCCCAGTGAAGGTGCCGCCTCGGGCAGCGCGACTGAATCACTCACGTCTAACAATCTGGTCGCCCTCAACGGTGCCCTCGCGCGGACCCGCGCCGAACGCGTAGCGGCCGAGGAACGCTGGCGGTCGGCCGGCACGGCTGACCTCATGACGCTACCCGAAGTTCTCCAAAATCCTACAATCCAGCGGCTGACGGAACAGCGGGCACTGCTAGACGCGGAATATCAGCAGAAACTCAGCATCTATCAGCCGGACTATCCTGAGATGGTGCAGCTCAAGGCCCGGATCGACGAAGCCGATAGCCAGATCCAGACCCTCGCCAGCAACATTCGCAGTTCGATCCAGAGCCAGTATCAGATCGCCGCCAACCAGGAGCGATCGCTTCAGGCCCAAGTGAGAGGTCTGACGGGCGATGTTCTCGATCTGCGAGACCGGTCGATCCAGTACAACATTCTGCAGCGTGAACTGGACACCACCCGCACCGTCTATGAGGCACTTCTGCAGCGTTACAAGGAAGTCGGAGTCACGGGCGGCGTGACCGCCAACAACATCTCCATCGTCGATCTCGCCAAGCCGCCCGGAACACCTTCCAAACCGAACATGATGCTGAACATGGCGCTGGCCGCCCTGCTAGGCCTTGGTCTTGGCGTCTTGATGGCTCTGGTTCTCGAGGCGCTCGACGAGACTCTGGCGACACCCGATGACGTCGAGAAAAAGCTGGGCATGCCGGTGCTTGGGGTTGTTCCGCTTCTCGGCAAGGGGGAGACCGCCGCCAGCGCACTTGGCGACATTCGATCCGGGTTCTCGGAGGCGTATTATTCCCTTCGAACGGCGCTTCAGTTCTCGACCCCCGACGGTGCCCCAACCAGCCTTCTGGTCACCAGCGCCCGCCCGGCTGAGGGCAAGT
>LNFM01006264.1_pt1 | contig 32181 bp, 30 predicted proteins | sample 596031 | NCBI WGS metagenome assembly LNFM01 (sample SAMN04254537, study PRJNA301005) | activated carbon metagenome | isolation source: dual media filters at the Ann Arbor, Michigan drinking water treatment plant | place: USA: Ann Arbor | reverse complement strand
CACGTCATGGAAACCAAGGACGGCCAGAAGATCATCATGGTCGGCAACGAACTCGCCCGCCTCGAGATGATCAAGGCGGAAAAGCGCGGCAACTAACATCGGCAGTTTCGCCGGAGGGCAATTGCCCTCCCCGACGCGCCGTCGCGCGAACGTCACCGCAGCTCAGCCCAGTGCCAGCGCCGCTCCGACACCGACGAGCGCCATCAGCGCATAAGCCGGCAGCACCTTCAGCGCCAGCGATCGACTGTCGAGCACCCACAACAGCCCGAGCTTGGTGACCTGGTTGACGGCGGCCGCGAGAAAGACCGCCAGGCCTGCGACCGACGCACCGACAACCCCATCGCCGACCATCCGGCCCACGGACAGCGTGATGGCGTCGACATCGACCAGACCCGAGATCGCCGCCGTGACCAGCAGCCCGGCGTCGCCGAACCGGTCGGCGAGGAACCGGCCGGCGAGCAGCACTGCTGCAAGGAACAGCGCGAACTGAACGGCTGCGGTCAGCTTCAGCGGATTCTGAGTCGACAGATCCGGAAGATCCCGCGCATGCTCGCGCGTGGTCAGGTACGCACCGAACGCGGCCCCGGTGACGGCCATGGCGCCCAGGGTCCCGACTGTCGCTGTGCCGAGCGCCGGCGCAGCGACGGCTACCAGCACCGCCATGCGGCCGAACATGGCCGCGCACGCGAGCGTGGCTCCTCCAGCCGCCAGGGGCCGCCACTGCGGGGCTTCCTTGGCCCAGCGTGCCAGCGTCGCCGTGGTGGCGGTGCTGGACACCAGTCCACCAAGCAGTGCGGTGAGGGTGAGTCCGCGCCGGGCCCCGAACCAGCGCATCAGGACGAACCCGAGGAACGAGAGCAACGCAAGCAGCACGACCGCCCACCAGAGCTTGTAGGGATTCAATGCCTCGAATGGGCCGAACCCGCGATCGGGGAGGACCGGAAGGATGACGACGCTGATCAGCAGCAACTGGATGCCGCTGGTCAACTCGCTTTCGGTGAGCTTGCCGATGCCGTTGTGCATCGGCCGTTTGAGTTGCAGCAGTGCCACCGTCACCACTGCGACGGCGGAGGCGAGAAGTGTGCTGCCGCCTGCCGCCAACACGCCGACAAGGAACGTGGTGATGGCTGCCATCGCCGTGGTCAGGCCCATGACGCTGTGCATGCGCGCCGTCACGATGTAGCCGGCCAGGACCAGCAACGCCACCACGGCCAGCACGACGCCCAGGACGATCGCTCCCCATCGTTGCGCGAGCAGACCGCTCAAGCCGCCGAGCAAGCCGATCAGCGCAAACGTGCGAAGGCCGGCCACGCGGTGGCCATCGGGCAGATCACGCTGATGCCAGCCTCGCTCCAATCCGATGAGCAGGCCCGCCGCCAGCGCGATACCGACGCCCAACAGGTCCGACAGCGACATACTGTTCAAGGATGCTCCTTCACGCCGACGCCAGTGGCGCGCGCACTTTCGAGGTGCTCGGCGGGGCTCGCCGGCGCACGTTCCGCGAGTCTGGAGAGCCACTGCTCGATGTGTTGCAGGCATTCGTGCGGCACCCGCAACCACGGATGGTGGTCCACGCCGCCGAGGACGCGCATCTCCCACGTCGAACGCGCAGCCGCGAGCTCCTGCGCCCCGGCCAAAGGCGCGGTCAGATCCGCACTGCCGTGCAACATCAGCACCGGCAGGATCTGCGCCGTCGCCTCCGCCTCGGCGCGCAGGTCATGTCGGTACAGCGCTTCCCACAACGACGAAGTCGACGACACCATGGTGTGCGCCACGAGGTCCTCGGCGACTTCGCGCGGGATGTCGCGAAGAAGACGCGGCAACAGGCGTCCGACGACGCGCCGCGTCAGGATGCACGCGATTGCGGTCGCCCACATGTTCGTGTAGATCCAGCCGCCGCGTTGACGGGCGAACCAGGCGGTGGCCCCTTCGGCGCCGCCGAAGTTGGGAAGGCTGATCAGCACGAGTCGCCTGACGACCGACGGATAGCGCGCCGCATAGGCGAGCGCCAGCGCTGCCCCGAGCGAGTGCCCGACCAGCGTCACGGAGCGCTCGCCGGCGAGGCTCGCATGCAGCGCCGCCACGTGCCGCTCGACGCTGTAGCGAATCCAGGGCTTCGGGGATTCTCCGAATCCGAGCAGGTCGATCAGCACAGTGCGATGCTCGAGCAGCGCAAAGGGCTCCGGTCCGCAAGTCCAGTAGCGATGGGTCCCGCCGAGTCCATGCAGCAGGACAGCGCAATGCCGCCCGTCACCCGCGTCGAAGCGCTTGAGCCGCAGGGTTTCAGTCCCGACACGCATTGGCTGCGACGACTTCAGTTCTGGCGCTGCAGTTGAACGTCGATCCGCGCCCGGCCCGACGACTTGTTGCTCCACATCCAGCAGTAGTCCTCGCGCACGGCGACCCGCAAGATGTCCTGGCCCGACCTCGCCTGCGCCTGCTTCGCTGGAAACTCGGCCTCCTTGCCCACGTGGTAGTGAATGTTGAAGTCGACGGGGGCGGACGCGGCGAACTGCCATCGAATGGCGTCCCCCGGCGCAAGCTTGCCGCACAACTCGACGAACTTCCCTGGTTCGACACTCGTGCCGTGCGTGAACGTCCCGTCGCGACTCCACGCGATCTCGACGATGTGGCTGTCTGCCAAGGCCTGCTGGGCCGCTGCCAGCAGTACGCCGCTCAGAATGATCTGGACTCTTCGCATGACTCGCAATCCTTTCCGGTTCAATTTCATCCTCGACGAGCGGAATAGGCCTGACTCTGGTCAGGCCTCGGGACCCTCGACGCTGGCGACCTCGACTGTCTTGAAGACTCCTGGCATGACGACCTCGAGCATCTCGACGTCGTCACTGTGCCCGACCTCTCGGTGACGAATGCCCGGTGGTTGGTGAACGCAGGAGCCTTCCTCGAGACGGACAACGCCGTGGCCTTCGTACTCGAACTCGATCCAGCCCCTGAGCACATAGACCAGTTGAAAGGCGGTCTCATGAAGGTGCGGCTGGCTGGAGAACCCGGTGCCGGCAGCGGCACGGATGACATGCGCATCAACGCGACCTTCGGTTGCGGTCTTGATCCCGAGATCCCGGTACTCGAAGAAGGAGCGAAGTCCCCGTTCGTAGCGGGCATCCTTGGCGTGCGTGGCGACGAAGCCGCGAGTAGTCATCGAGGGCCTCCTGTTGTGATGTCACTAATTGCGCGTTGGCGGCGAGAGGTAGTGTTCTTTGCGGCAGGAACATCCTCATCGTCGCTTGCGGCGTTTGACCTTGCGTGGCTTGGGCCGCTGCTCCTGGCTTCCCCCGGCACTTCTGCGACGGTTCTTCCAAGCGAGGAAGAGTGCCAATCCGATAATGACTGCGGCACTCGCCAGGCCGCCCATCAGCATGAGCCCCAGTTCGGCGTGCGACAGACTCGAGAGGTTCCTGAACTCGTGCGGCATCGGCTCAGCGCTGCTGCGACGAACTGCGGTTCATCTCGTCATGCTTGACCCGGATGCTGGCGGGCCACTGCGACTTGATCCAGGAGAGCGCGGCCACGATTTCATCATCGCTCAGGACACCCTCGTACGCAGGCATCGAAGACTCGTAAGACGCCAGATTGGCCGCCTTGGCAACGCCGAACTTCGTGATGCGCACGAGCGTGTCGTCGGGATGGTGCCACGTGTGCCCGGACGCATCGTGCGGCGGTGCCGGCAGGCGGCCTTGCGCGTCTCTCTGGCGCCAATCGGGCTGGCCCTCGAGCTTCGCCCCGTGACAGGCGGCACAGTGCGTCGCGTAGACCTGTCGGCCCAGCGCCGTCACCTGCACATCGTCAGGTTTGAGCAGCCCGGCGCTCGCAGGCTTCGGCGCCAGGTTCGAGATGGCAACGACCAGGACCACCGCGCCGATCGCCGCGGCAGCCAGCAGCACCTGGCTTCGTTTCATGGGCTCTTCCTGACCTGGTTCACATCCGCGCATCCGAACGCAGGAGATCGCCCGCCTGCGTTCGGACCATCCGCCAGCTTGCCAAGGCCAGCCACATCCCGATGCCTGCGGATGCCAGACACGGGAGCCATTCGAGGCCGGGCCGCCATGCCTCGAACGTCAGCGCGAGGCCTCCGGCGACGAAGGCCCAGAAGCGCGTTTCGGCCCAACGGGCCTGCCAGCCCACCTGGACAAGAACCAGAAGGGCGGCAGCGGCGGCGACCAACGCGAGCGTGGCGCGCGCATGGTGATGCTCCATCTGCCAGTAGCCCGCCAGGCCGGCCGCGATCACGGCGAGCAGCGCAACAGCAGCCAGCAGCCCGAGCAGACCTGCGAAGAGACAGCGCACGCCGGCACGCCATGCGTCCCATGGCGCGCCGTCGTCCATGCGCCAGAGGAAGAGCCGATGCCCCATGGCCGCGGCGGCCGCGAGCAACACGCACTCATGCCAGGCCAGACCCGCGGCGCTCAACGTGGCAACGACTCCGACGCTGAGCGCCCTGGCGGCCGAGGAGCGCATCGCACCACCTCGCAGTCTCAGCGAACCACCTTGAGGTCCGTGACGGTGAACTTGCCCGCCTCGTTGACGGCCTTGAACTTCACCTTGTCGCCGGCCTTGACCTGACCGAGCATGGCCTTGTCGCGCACGAGGCTCTTGATGTCGCCATGCTTCAACGTGATCTTGGCCGCGTCGATGTCGACCTTCCGGACTTCCGCATCGGTCATCTCGTCGGCCGCTGCCGCCGGGCTGCTCGCGGCATGGTGACCCGCGTGCTCGTCGGCCTTCTGCTGTGCCCAGACGGGTGTACTCAGAGCGATGGAAGCCATCAGGGCGGGGAGTGCAAACTTCATGACGATCCTTTCATGGGTCAACGATAAGAACTGAAGACGCGCGTGCTGCCGTCCTTGGCGACGAGCAGCACGTCGAAGGGATCCCGCTGGTCGCCGTAGTCCGGGCCGACCATGCCGGGAGAGCCGACGGGCATGCCGGGGACCGCCAAGCCAACGGCGTCGGGTGCCTCCTTGATCAGGCGCAGCACATCGGCCGCGGGCACATGACCTTCGACGGCGTAGCGGCCGACCACCGCGGTATGGCACGAGCCGAGTTTCATTGGCAGCTTCATGCGAGCGCGCGCCGCAGTGTTGCCGACGTCGTGTACCGTCACGCGGAAACCGCGCGACTCGACGTGCTTGATCCACTCCTTGCAGCAACCGCAGGACGGGCTCTTCCACACCTCCATGTGCAGGGGCTGCGTCTGGGCGCGCAGCAGGCTGGGCCCCAGCAATGCAACGCCTCCAGAAGCCGCCAGCAGTGCCCGACGAGTCCTCCGCGTCACATCAATGCTTGTGCGCATGCCCGTCACCCTTGGCGCTCGACGCGGCGACCTTGATCTTGCCGACCATGCCGGCCTGGTAGTGACCGGCGATCAAGCACGCGAAGTCGAAGTCGCCGGGCCGGTTGAAGGTCCAGACGATCTCGCCCGTCTTGCCCGGCCCGACGTGGGCCATGTAGGGCTCGTCGTGTTCCATGGTCGGGAACTTGATCATCAGTTCGGCATGCTTGTCGTTCTCGGCCTTCGTGCCGATCACGAACTCATGCATGGTCTTGCCGGTGTTGCGCACGACAAACTTCACCGTTTCGCCCTGTCGCACCTCGATGCTGTCCGGAGTGAAACGCATGTTGTCGGCCATGCCGATTTCGATGATCCGCTTGGCAGACTTGGCGTCGCCGGCGATGCCCCAGTCCTTCTGTTCCTTCTTGACCGGGCCGGCCTTCTTGGCATGGGCCTCGTCACCGTGCGCCATTGCGGAGGCGGAGATGGCCACGAGCGTGGCCGCGAGAAATTGCTTGAACTGCTTCATCAGGATTCCTTCTTGTTGCCGATGGGACAGATGGAAGTCGGCTCGAGGCCGCTCAGTTGTGGCCGCCGTGCCCGCCACCGGGTTTGCGTACCTTGACCTCGACTTCTTGGGCCGGCTTCGCGACCGGGGGCATCGAGCCGGTCCCTTCCGCCTTGAAGCGCGCCGGGTCTGGCAGTTCGCCGGTGAACTCGTAGGCCACCGTTCCGGGCGGGTGCTTGAACCAACCCGGATCGCCGTAGTCGCCGCGCTTCTGGCCCTTGCGAACCTTCACGACGCTGAACATGCCGCCCATGCCGACCGACCCGAACGGACCCTGCCCGGTCATCATGGCCGCGGTGTTGTCGGGCAGCGGCATCTCCATCTCGGTCATGTCCTTCATGCCGCGCTCGCCCATCACCATGTAGTCGGGCACGAGCTTGGTGATCTGCTTGGCGACGCCGCGATGGTCCACGCCGATCATCGTCGGCACGTCGTGGCCCATGGCGTTCATCGTGTGGTGGCTCTTGTGGCAGTGGAAGGCCCAGTCGCCCTCCTCATCGGCGAGAAACTCCACCTGCCGCATCTGCCCGACCGCGATGTCTTCGGTCACTTCATACCGGCGAGTGCTCTTCGGCGTCGGTCCGCCATCCGTGCCCGTGACCAGGAACTCGTGGCCGTGCAGGTGGATCGGGTGGTTCGTCATCGTCAGGTTGCCCACGCGGATGCGCACCTTGTCCATGTGGCTCACCACGAGCGGGTCGATGCCCGGGAAGATGCGGCTGTTCCAGCTCCACAGGTTGAAGTCCAGCATCGTCATGATCTTGGGCGTGTAGCTGCCCGGATCGATGTCATAGGCGTTGAGCAGGAAGCAGAAGTCGCGGTCGACCTCGTCGATGAGCGGGTGCTTGCCCTTCGGATGCGTGATCCAGAAGCCCATCATCCCCATCGCCATCTGCACCATCTCGTCGGCGTGAGGGTGGTACATGAAGGTTCCGGGACGCCGTGCAACGAACTCGTACACGAAGGTCTTGCCGGGTGGAATGCCAGGCTGATTCAGGCCGGTAACGCCATCCATTCCATTGGGCAGCCGCTGGCCGTGCCAGTGGATGCTGTGCAACTCGCCGAGCTTGTTGGTGACGAAGATGCGCACGCGGTCGCCTTCGACGACCTCGATCGTCGGCCCCGGGCTCTGACCGTTGTAGCCCCACAGGTGCGCCTTGAAGCCGGGTGCCATCTCGCGCACCACGGGTTCGGCGACCAGGTGGAACTCCTTGACGCCGTTGTTCATGCGCCAGGGCAGCGTCCAGCCGTTGAGCGTGACCACGGGGTTGTAGGGCCGGCCCGTGTTGGGCACCAGCGGAGGCATCGTGTCGGGCTTGGATTGAGTGACAGGCTCGGGCAGCGCCGCCATGGCGACTTTGCTGACCGCTGCGGCACTCACCGCAGCGGTCACCGCGCCAGCGCCGCCGAGAAAATTGCGTCGGGAAACCATGTTCGAGTTCCTTGAATGAATATGTCAGTGGCCGGCGCCGCCGCCATCCGCCGCCGCGGCCGCGGGTCCGGCGGGCGCGGCCATCGCCGCCTTGCCGATGAGCGCCATGTCGAGATCGGACTGGGCCAGCCAGAAGTCCCGCAGGGACTCGATGTACGCATTGACGCTCGTGATCTGGGAGCGCGCGTCGGCGAGGAGCTCGAACACTCCGATGATCATGCCGTTGTAGCGCAGCCCCTGCTCGTCCGAGATCCGCTTCTTGAGCGGCACGATCTCGTCACGCTGATGGCGCGCGATGTCGTAAGCGGAGCGGTAGTTGCCGTAGGCTTCGCGCACTTCCGAGCGGGCGTTGATCGCCGTCTGCGCCGCGCGGTGCAGTGCCTGCATGTAGATCGCCTCGGCGCGAGCCACCCGCGCGCCGCCCCAGTCGAACAGGGGCAGCTCCAGGCCGATCTCCCAGCCCGTTTGCCGCGGAGCCTCGTTGGAGGTGTTGCGTACGAGTCCGAGTTCCAGCACGTTGATGAAGCGCGTCGTGCGGGTCAGCCCCAGGTTCTTCGCGGTCTGCTCCGCTCCGAGCTTGGCGGCTTGCACGTCCAATCGCTGAGCCATCGCAACGGCTTCGATGTCCGGCTGGTTGCGCGCCTCGGCCGGCAGGTCCGGCAGGCGCTCCGGCAACTGGAACTGGAGCTGGTCGCCCCAGACGCCCAGAAGACGCGCGAGCCGCTCGCGCGACGCACGCTGCGCCTGGTCGGCACGTGCGAGGCCCAGGGCAGCGTCCGCATAGAACGCCTGCTCGCGGGCGCGCGCCAGCTTGCTGAAGTTGCCCACCTGCTCCATGCGGCGAGCCAGTTCGGCGCTGGCTTCGGCCGTCTGCTTCACCTGCCGCATGTAGCGCACCGTCTCCTCTGCCGCGACCGCCTGGAAGTAGGCCTTGCGCGCGTCCGCGGCCAGCGACAGGACATCCATCGTGACCTCGCGCTTGACCTGCTCGAAGCGGCGCGCTTCCAGCTGCGAGACCATGGGCAGGGTCAGCAGCCGCGCAAGGTTGAGGTGCAGCCCGCGTTCCAGTTCGACCTCGTCGCCGCGCCGAAGGCGCCCGAACGTGAAGCCAGGGTTCGGCAGGCGCCCGGCCTGCACGACTTCGGCCTCGGTGATGCCGAGATCCTGGAATCGAGCCTGCAGGCCGCGGTTGTTGAGCAGGGCCACCTGAACGGCATCGTCGACGCTCAGCGGCTTCGCGAGCAGCTCGCGTACGCGGCGATCGATGGTGTCGACGTCGGCATCGCTGCGCGCCCAGCGCACGTCCTTGCCGAGCTTGTCCTTGGCCGCGGACTCGATCGACGAGAACCCGGCATCGGGGGAGAAGCCGGCGCATCCGGCCAGCACGGCAGAAACCAGGACAACGACGATCAGTCCCGAACGTCGCACGCTCGGGCGGTCGGGCGCGACGCGCCCGGGATTGGCAGGTGAATTCATCCGCTTGACCTCAGTTCATCTTGTGCCCGCCATGACCGGCGGGGGCGCTTGCCGGCGCCGGCGTTGCCGGCTTCGGGGGCGCGTTGTTCGTGGCGGGCGCATCGGGCTGGCGCGCCTCGCGCGCGTAGGCCCGCCAGCCGCCAACGCGGTTCACGGTCTCGTTGGCTTCGCGCCAGGAACCCACGGGCTGTTCAGCATGACGCTGGTAGCCCGCAAGCGTGGACTGGTACACCAGGGGCGCCACGGCGGCCGAAGGATCGAGTGGATCGGCTCTCTTGCCGGGCACGGCTTGAGCCAGGCTCGCCGAGCTGACCGCGATCAGGAATGCCGGCACAAGCCAGCGGAACACGACAATCTTCATGACATCCTCGCGTGAGTCGGACCGGCTCGACACGCCTGCTGCGCAGGGTGCGACGGTCTACGATGCCGGTCAGGGCGCCGCCAGGGCGATCGACCAGCGTGACGGTCAGGCGAGGATCAGGCGGGGTGGTCGATGCGGTACGTCCGCAAAGACGGCTGGAAAGAGAATTTCCAGAAAGGCGACGGCGGTAGACGCCGATTCCGCCTGCACCATGGTTGTCCGCGCGAACGCGGGCGCTGCAACACTGCAACACGGCGCGCAGCTGCTGCACTTCATCTTCAGCTGCGCCGAATGCCCGGTCGATGAATCGAGCCCGGTCTCGACATCTTGGTTCCCGGCCCCGACGTTGCCGGATCCAAGCTCATGCCGGACTTCGTGGAAGTCGCCATGCGTCGCGTGCGCGACGGTCGCCGCAGCCTCACGAGCAGAGTGGTGCCCCGGCCCGCATCCACCCATGGTCACCGCAGCCAGCCCCTTCAGAGGAACGGCAGCAGCGATGAACCAGATCAGAAGGAGGCGGACCACACCCGACATACCCGGAACTTTACCTCAGCGCATTGAGAAAGATCAGCATGCTCGGCAGTCTATGGACCGCTTGCCGACACGATGCGCTCAGAAACCTTACCGATTCGTTATGTCCTCGGGTGCTCCGGCCACCTCGCCAGCGGAGGAGGATGGATGTCAATCGATGTCGGCCACCATGCGAACCCGCAGCACACGCTCCCGGCTTGCCGCATCGCCTGGTTCGAAGGCGTATGTGCTCCCCCAGGCCCAAGCCGAGCCCGCGAGTTCAATGACGCGGATCTCGCCGGCAGCGCCTCGAACCGTCATCTGAGCCTCTCCCTCTGGCCAGTTCGCCCGAAGGACATGGTCGCCGGGCGGCAGCCTCATGCGCACGAAGGACTCCGGCACCGTTTCGGCCCGCGCACCTCCGTCGACAGTCAACTCGACGACGTTGGCGGCGTCGGCCCACCGCTTGCGCACCACGTACACCGTGAATCTCTCCGCAGATGCGGCAAACCGTTTGGCATCCGCTTCCACTGCAGGCGGGGGCACCGGTGCACTGGTGCAGGTCAGCTTGTAGCGCGGCGCCTTGCCGACCCGATGGCACCATGTGCCATCGGCATTTGCCTGCCGAACGGGCTTGGACACACATGCGGCGAGGAACAGCGTGCCTGATCCGAGTGCGATCAACGCAACTCGGCGCCCCACCGTGGACGGAGTGCTTTGCAATTGATTCTCCGGGCACTGGCCGCTCAATCGGGATCGGGAACTCGAAGGTGCCAGCGCGTCAAGGACAGGCCTGTGAAAGGCCGAAGCGGACGGAGGGGCGACTCTCCCGATCGGCCAGGTCGCCCCATTGCTCGCACCCTTCCGGCACGCATCAGCGATGTCCGTGCGAGGTGGCGGTTACGCCGCTTTGGTGGCCGCTGCGGCTCAACCCACCGGGGACGTTGGTCACACCGGTCCGGGAAGGCTTCTCGGCCTTCGCAGCGCTACGCGTGTCGCCCGTGACACCGACGAAGACCCACCCTGCCTCGCCTCCGACTTCGCGCCAGCCGTCGGCCGTGACCGGATTGCGCTTCCAGGCCTCGAGCTCCTTGATGACGTCGGCACGCGACTTCGTCGACGGCATCGCATGGGTCGTAAAGCCGGCTTCACCCCCGACCGGGGTAATGCCTGAGGTTGCCAGCGCGGGCAGAGACACGGCACTCACCAGCGCGATCAGACTGAAACGGAACTTCATGATGGACTCCTGTTGCGGGCGCACCTCTCGTGGAGGTTCACCGGTTGCGGTGCCTTCGTGCACCGTGGAGCCACTGTAGGAATCGCGTGCCGACAGACTGCTTGCCGATCCATTACATCTTCGTCATGCGGCGCCCCAACGACGCCCGCAGCCGGGCCTGCCGCGGCACACCCGCGCTGGCCCGTCGAGGTCAGCGCGGGTCACCGCACAACGATTCGCGGATCAGAAGGTGTGGCGAACCCCGAACTCGAGACCGGACGATTTCTCGCCGCCCAGCATGCCCGCCGGCGGTGTGTAGAGGACGGAGCTGCGCGCCGCGCCCTTGTTCGAGAACATCGCGGTGCGCTTCGAGAGATCGTAGACATACCCGATGCCCAGGCGAGTGCTGTCGTCGGCGTCGGAGAAGCCGGAACCAGCGGGGCCACCCGAGCGATCTGCCCTGGTGTAGCCAACCTTCAGCGCACCCGGGCCGACAGGCACCGTGGCACCGATCGACAGATCCTTGGTCTTGCGCGGGTTCCACTCCTTGACGTCGTACAGCGTATGCAGCGTGGCGAAGCCGAACTTGTAGTTGAACTGAATGTTGTAGTTCTTGAAGTCCGGCGTGGTCGCCCCGGTCTCCGTCTTGCCGTAGGCGAAGCCGACGTTGATCGGGCCCGTCTCGTAACCCAGCCGCCCACCCACGTACTTGTTGCCGTTGACGCCCTCGCCAGCGGCCATCTGCAGGTGTCCATACAGCCCGCCCATGCTGGGCAAGAAGTAGCCCACCGTGTTGTCGGCCCGCAGCACCGTCGTGGCGGTGCTACCCAGGTTCGAACCCGCTCCGTAGCTGAAGATGCCGCGAGATCCGACACCGACAATGCCGAACTCGTCGGCGAAGGTGTTGTACGCGGTCGGCGTGTAGTCCCGACCCATGCGCACTTCTCCGAAGTTGCCCATCAGGCTGACCGTTGCACGGCGACCCCAGAACTTGTTCGCATCGGCGGTGCCGTTGTCGAAGTTGATCTGGGACTCCAGGTGAAAGCCGGCCTTCATGCCACCACCCAGATCCTCTACGCCGCGCAGACCCCACCGGCTGGTGGCGTTCGAGCCGGATGCCAGTTGCTTCTGGGAGCCGGCGCTTCCGTTCTTGACTTGACGCACGGCGGCGTCGGCGATGCCGAACAGCGTGACCGACGACTGCGCGTAGGCGCCCGCTGCAAATGCGGACAACGCGGCCAGGGTGAACAAGGACTTTTTCATGAGAGCAATCTCCGTTGTGGAACAAGGCAACACCTTCCACGCGACGAACGCGTCCTCTGACTCGGATTGAAGTGCGAGGCGCGCTGCGACACGAGACGTGAAGGCGCTGCCAAGCAGCCTAGGGACGAGGCGCGAACGAGGCGATCCGCTCGCGAGAAGCAGTACGGACATGGCTAGCAGACCCTCTTCAGTTCGGCAGGCTTCCGTCGCCGCCGTTCCACAGCGAGGTGCACGGCGTCCTCCTCAATTGACCCGACAGCGTCAAGGCCGGACCAGGCAACGGCCTCCGGCGCAGTTTTATGAAGGAGTCGCCCCGTGCATCAACATGACCGGCCGTTTGGTCAGTCGTTTGTTCCTATCGTTTTCGGACCGCAAAGCGATGCTCGTTGCTAGCAACCCTCACGAGTTGCCGATCCGGCCGTCGCATGCGGGCCCAGAAAAAAAGGACAACGACATGCGGAGACAAGACATTCAGCTGCTCGCCAGCGCCCGGCAAGGTGACCTCGAGGCGCGGTACGAAGTCGGCAGACGCTATCTGCTCGGCGTCGAGGGCTTCCCGCAGCACACCGACACCGGGTTGGAGTACCTGACGCACCCATCGCTCGAGCCTTCGGAGCGAGCCGCCCGCACCATCGCCGATGCTCTTCCCCTGCACGAACTGGTGCGACGCAACCTGCTGCCTGCGCTGGTGAAGACGGCTCGCGCGGGGTCGACTGCGGCGCAATTGAAACTCGGCGCGTGGCGCGCGCTCACGAGCGCCGATCCCGCTGAGCCGATGCGATGGCTCGATGCGGCCGCCGCCGCCGGCAACGCCGGCGCGTGCGCAGCAATACATGCGTTGCGCAGCCGCCCCTCGAACGCGGCCGCCGCCGTGCTGGGTGCGTTGAAAGCAGCGCCAGGCATCGATCTCGCTCGCCTGGTGCCGCAAGCCTTGGACGCCGCGATTCGGTCCAACGATCCCATGGAGATCGCTCGTGTGCTGAGCGGCACACTGACAGCGAACTCGCCAGTCACACCGGAGCTGGCCGATGCCGTGTGCACGGCCCTCGCCCGCCTCGAGAACGACCCAGAGCCTCGACTCTCGTGTGACAACGGCGTCGTCGAGTCTCTTCTCGAAGACTGCATCCGCCGCGGCAATACGACGGCGGAACTGCTTCTCGGTCGTGCGCTGAGCGGGGTCGGCACACGGGCGCTGCCGCCATCACTGCTGACGACGGGACAGAATCTGCGTCGAGGCGCCGCGCTTCTGCTCCGCGCGGCCGATGCAGGCTTGAGCGCGGCATGGATGGTCCTCTACCGCATCCATGCAGACAACCGTTCGTCGGTTTCCAATCCGCAGATGGCGAGGTTCTTCCTCGAGAAGGCCGCACTCGCGGGCGAGCTCTGCGCCCAGCGGCGCCTCGGCGCGCTGATCCTGCGGTCGGCAACCACCGTGCACGAATCCGAGCAAGGCATCCATTGGCTCCACCAGGCCGCTCGCCGGCAGGATGCGCTTGCGGCCCAGTTGCTCGGCTCACTGGTGCTCCCGGTTGCGGCATCCGACGCCGAAGCCGACGCGGCCATCGATGCCGTACGCCGCGAGGATCCCTGGCTGGCCTGCCGCCTGCGGACGGCACGGGACTTCGGCCTGACCAAGCTGGAAGCGATGAGCGTCGACATCGTCGCAGGGCTCAGGCCCTGGGGGCTGGTCGTCGGTCCCAACCCGTCGATTGCGCAGGCCAAGCTGGCGGCGCCTCGAGCCATCCCGGCACTTCGGCCCCAGGCGCTCGAGAACCTGCGTCGGTCCGTTGGGTTCTTCGAACAGTCGCGCCAGGACGGGTCCCCGATCGAGGGCGACCGGCGCAAACGGACCCACCGTCTGCGCTACTGCCTGGAGCGATCCGGCATCGACGAATCCCTGTTCTTCGCGAAAGTCAGGTCGACGGCGCTCAACGCCCTGCGACAGGGACCCAAGTGGGCCTTCCATGCGCAGCAGCCTCTGCGCATGGCACTGGCCGCCTAGGAACGGCGGTCGGCATCGCATCCCTTCACGTGCTTCGCTGCAGACTCCCATGCGAATCCTCGTCGTCGAAGACAACGCCAAGCTGGCAGGCCATCTGCGTCGCGGGCTCGCCGAGAGCGGCTACGTCGTCGATGTCGCAACCGACGGGATCGCCGGGCGCCACATGGCGATGGAGGGAAGCTACGACCTTCTTCTGCTGGACGTCATGCTGCCTGGGGCCGACGGCTTCACTTTGCTCGAGACCCTCAGGCGGCACAAGGACACGCCGGTGATCATGCTGACCGCCGCTGACAGCGTGGAAGACCGGGTACGAGGCCTGCGCGCCGGCGCCGACGACTACCTGGTCAAACCGTTTGTCTTCACAGAGCTGCTGGCGCGCATCCAGGCCGTGCTGCGCCGCGGTGCCGCAGGTGCGCACCACGAACCCGACCGCATGGTGCTTGGAGACCTGGAACTGGACACCATACGTCGACGCGCGTTTCGCGCCGGCACGCGCCTGGATCTCACGGCGCAGGAGTACACGCTGCTGTCTGTGTTGCTTCGCCATCGCGGTGAAGTCATGTCACGCACGGTGCTCACCGAACTCGTCTGGGACATGAACTTCGACGGGGACTCGAACGTGGTGGAAGTCGCCATACGGCGTCTGCGCTCCAAGCTCGACGAGCCGTTCCCGACCAAGCTGCTTCACACGGTTCGAGGGATGGGTTACGTCCTCGAACTGGACCGCGGCAACGACACGGATGCGTGATGACCTGGCGCCATCCCTCGATCGCAGCCCGGCTGACTGCCGGCCTTGGCGTGGTGGCACTCGTCGTCTTCTCGACTGCAGGTTGGCTGCTGCAACGGGCCCTCGAGTCCGAGTTGGTCGATGCGGATCGAATGAAGCTGGCAGGCAAGGTCAGCGTCGTCCTTCACTTCATCGACGAAGCCAATCGTTCAGGCGATCGTGCAGCCTTGTTTCATCACCTCGACGACCTGCGCATCGGCCACGACGGCCTCCACGTGTGGCTGTTCGACGAAGCGGGTGAGGCGATCTACGGCGCGTCGAGCGCCAACGGAACGACGGTCCCGCCGCGGCCGGCGCCCGGCGTCCGCGCGGATGTGACGGAGACGGCCCTGCCGTCGGCATCGTTATGGCCGGCCGGCCGGCTGCGCGTGGCCATCGAGTCCGGCCCCCGCGATGAGCTCCTTCGTTCGCATCTCGCGACGCTGGTCCTGATCTGTGCCTTCGGCGTCGGCTCGACCGTGCTGCTGAGTTGGTTCGCCATCGGTCGCTGCCTCAGGCCGGTGTCGCAGCTCTCGGCAGAAGCCAGCGACATCACGCCCAGTTCCATGGGACGGCGCTTGACCGTGCCTCCCGAAGGCGCCGAGCTGACAGGGCTGGTGCGCGCATTCAACCAGGCGCTTGACCGGCTCGAGGACGCCTATGCGCAGTTGCAGGCCTTCAATGCCAACGTGGCTCACGAGCTGCGGACGCCCCTGGCTTCTTTGGTCACGGGCACGCAGGTCACGCTCTCGTCGCCAAGATCTCGCGAGGACCTGCGCGAGGTTCTGATGTCGAATCTCGAGGAACTGCAGCTCCTGAACGCGCTGGTCAACGACATGCTGTTTCTCTCCCGCGCAGATCGCGGTGACCGGGCGGAGGGACTGGAAGATGTCGCGCTCGGGTCCGAGGCGGACAAGGCCATCCGCTACTGCGACGCATTGCTGCAGGAAGCGGGCGTGGTCGCGGAACGTTCCGGCGACGCCACGGCGGTGTGCAACCCTCCCCTCGTGCTGCGCGCCCTCGTGAATCTTCTCACCAACGCCATCCGCCACAGCCGAGCCGGCGACACGATTCAGGTGCTCATCGAGCCGGACCACGGGCTCGTCGCGCTGAGTGTCCTCAACCCCGGAATCGAGATACCGGCGCCGGTCCGAGCCCAGATGTTCGACCGCTTCTATCGTGCAGACTCCTCGCGCTCACGAGGGCAAGCGGGCCACGGCCTGGGATTGGCCATCGTCGCGGCCGTCGCACGGATGCACGGCGGGACTGTCTTCGTCGAACGCATCGGCCAGGCCAATCGTGTCGGATTAACCCTTCCGGCCAGAGACAACCCCTCGAGCGTGGACCCTGTCGAGGGAGTTGCCGTCGTCGGGACCGCGCCCGCTATGCCGCCGCCGAACTCGACGGTACGTCCAGCCCGATCGCTGTGACGCCATCCGCAGACCTGGCGAACGGTTCGCCTTGGTGCATTCGGGCGATGGCGGCGACGATGGCCAGGCCCAACCCATGGTTCGACGTCCCCGCCTGGCGCCGGGATCGCTCAGCCCTGTAGAAGCGGTCAAACAATCGCGGCAGGTGCTCCTGCTCGATCGAACTGCCCTCGTTCTCCACCGCGATCCGCACCCTGCCTGCGTTCGACGCGATCCGAACCTTTATCGTCGAGCCGGTCTTCGCGTAGCGAGTCGCGTTGCTCAACAGGTTGGACAGCGCGCGACGCAGGAGTGACACGTCGAACGCACCCGTCGCATCCCCTTCGCAAACCGCCGACAAGCTTCGCTCCTGAAGCGCGGCCTCGTGGTACTCGATGATCTCGCCGAGCTCGGCGGCGAGGCTCGTGACCGGTGCGCGGCGCGCGGACGCGCCGCGATCCGCATGCGAAAGAAACAGCATGTCGTTGACGATGATCGCGAGCCGCCTCAGGTCCTCCAGGTTTCCGGCGATCACGTCCTGCAGTTCGGCAGCGGGACGGTTGCGCTGCAACGCCAACTCGCTCGACCCGATCAATGTGGTCAGCGGCGTCCGAAGTTCGTGCGCAACGTCGGCATTGAAGCCCTCCAACTGCGCGTATGCGCGCTCGACCCGCACCAGCAACGCATTGAAGCGATCGACCAGCGGCCGGAGTTCGAGCGGCTGCCCCGCTCCGTCCAGCCGCAGCCCCGCTCGTCCCAGAGCGACGGCATCCACTTGTGCGGCCAGGGCGTGCACTGGCAGGAGGCCCCTGCGGACCAGCAGGTACCCCGTCACGCTGACCAGACCCGCTCCGACGAGGGAGGCTGCCAGCAGGATCCAGCCGAGGCGCTGGAGCAGATCCTGGTCGCGGGTGACATCCAACCCCAAGACGACCCGGACACCGCCGCCGGTGCCCGCGAGCCATGTGTCATCCCAGGAGCTCTGCTTGAAACGGCGGTTCGAACCCCCGTCGCCATCCCCGGCGGGCGGCGGGGCACGGAAGAGAACAACCCCTTCGCGCGACGTGATGGACAGCGTCATGTCCTCATGGCCCGCCAGAAAGTCCTTCAGCTTGTGCTGCAGTTCTTCCGCTGCGGATGTCCCAGCCGCCTCGGCAAGCGCATGGCGGACAACCGCGCTCTTCAGCGCCAGTTCCTCGTGCTGGCGGTTCTGCAGGACCCACAGGTTGACGGCATAGACCGTTCCGGACACCGCAAGCGCAGCGATCAACCCTTGCAGCGCCAGCCACCGGGACAAGCGGGCCCCAAGGGATTGATCGCCAGCGGCGACGACGCGCCACCTCACTCCTGACGCTCCTCCATCACGTAGCCCATGCCGCGAACGGTGTGTATCAGCTTGACCTCGAAAGGCTCATCCAGCTTCGCACGCAGCCGGCGAACCGCCACCTCGACGACGTTGGTATCGCTGTCGAAGTTGATGTCCCACACCTGTTCCGCCATCACGGTGCGCGACAGGACTTCTCCACGCCGACGCAGCAGAAGCACGAGCAGATTGAACTCCTTCGGCGTGAGTTCGAGCCGCTTGCCGGCCCGTGTCGCCTTTCGGCGTGCCAGGTCGACCTCCAGATCCGCCAGCCGGAGGCTGGTCGGAAGCTGCCCCTCCCGATCTCCTCCGCCGCGGCGCAACAGGGCCTGGACCCGCGCCGACAACTCGGAAAACGAGAACGGCTTGACGAGGTAGTCATCTGCGCCACCGGTCAGCCCCTTGACCTTGTCTTCGACAGCGTCACGGGCTGTCAGCATCAGGACAGGCGTCCTGCGCTGCCTGCGCAGCTCTGCGAGCACCTCGAAGCCGTCGCGGCCCGGCAACATCACGTCGAGGACGATCAGGTCGTACGTGCCCTCGACGGCGAGATGGAGTCCGTCGATGCCGTCATGGGCCAGGTCGACCACATAACCGCTCTCCGTCAGGCCCTTTCGCAGGTATTCCGCCAGGCGGACCTCGTCTTCTATTACGAGTATTTTCATGGGCAGATTCTCCACCAGCCGTTGCGTCTCCTCGATTACGAGTTGGTCATCTTCCAGTCCGCATCTGGTCAGCACGTGGTCCCTAGAGTGAAGCCTCGCATCCATCAACAACTCACGAGGTTCACCATGCGCAGAAACTCCATCTTCACCGCCACCCGCGCGCTTGCAGCCGTCGCCGTCATGGCCGGCTCCCCGCTCTTTGCAGCGGCCCAACACCAGATGGCCCAGGGCGCGCCCGGAACTGCCAACACGACCGAATCGTCCCGGCCCGCGGCGCTCACGCGAGAGCAGGTCCGCGCGGAGGTCGAAAAGGCGATGCGCGACGGCACGTGGCGCTGCCGGACCAGCAATCGCGGCTGGTGCTCGAACGAGCCCGTGGCGACCGCCAAGCCCGACGCAGACAAGCGCCCGTAAGCACGGCAGGGGCTGCACCGTGATTGCACGTCGGCACGTCCTGGTGCTCGCCGCATCGGCGACGTCGCTGGTGCTCCTGGGTTGTGCCAGTACGGGGTCAGACGTCAGGCGGCGCACGTCATCGAGGTCCGCGGTGCCGCTGGCCAGGTGAGATTCGTCCGGCTTTCAGGGGACTTCTGGGTCTGGGGCAGTTCCTTTGGTTGGTTGCAGGAGGACGAAGAGATCGCGAAACGGCGCGCACGCCGAACGAGGCTTGTCGGAGACCTGCGAATTCTGTAGCCACCGCATGAGGATCCAGCGACGGTCGAATCCCTCCGGCCAAGCCCCGGTACCCAAAGTCAAGCGGTCTGGCGACCTGGTCGTCCCACTTGCAGCCCCGTCGTCCTGCGGTGTCTGAGTCCGGCCGCCGCCGCGGGGCCCCTCTCCTGCTCCCGTCGTTCCTGCGCCAGCGAGTCGATGATCGGGCAATCGGGCCGGTCGTCACCATGGCAGCAATGCACGAGGTGCTCAAGCGTCACCTTCATGGACTGGAGTTCCTCGAGCTTTTCGTCCAGCTCTTCAATGTGAGCCTGCGCCAGCGCGCGCACCTGGCGGCTCGGACGTCTGCGGTCCTGCCACAGCCCGAGCAACTCACGGATCTGCTCGATGGAGAAGCCCAGGTCGCGGGACTGCCGGACGAACCGCAGCGTGCTGACTTCCTTGTCCGTGTATTGGCGGTAGCCGGATTCAGTTCGCGCCGCTTCCGGAAACAAGCCGACGCTCTCGTAGTGGCGAATCATCTTCGCCGAAACCCCCGAGGCCTTCGCCGCTTCGCCGATGTTCATGCTCATCTGGTGCTCCCTGACACGACCACGGTTTGCGATTGCTCCGGGCGCTGCTCGGCCTGCGCATCAGCGGCACCCCGCCAGCGCCGCAACGTCAATGCATTGGCCACGACACTCACGCTGCTGAAGGCCATCGCAGCTCCAGCGATGACGGGACTCAGCATGCCCAACGCCGCCAGCGGGATGCCCAGCACGTTGTAGCCGAAGGCCCAGAACAAGCCCTGCTTGATCTTGGAGTAGGTGCGGCGCGAAATATCCAGCGAGTCCGCCACGAGCCGCGGATCGCCACGCATGAGCGTGATGCCGGCGGTCTCGGTCGCCACATCAGCGCCACCTGCCATCGCATACGACACCGAAGCCGCGGCGAGTGCCGGGCCGTCGTTCAGGCCATCGCCGACGAACGCGACGACGGCACCGGCGTCGCGCAGTTCCTTCACCACGGCCGCCTTGTCACCGGGAAGAACTTCGGCACGAACCTCGTCGATGCCGAGTTCCTTCGCGACGGCTTCTGCCGCCCCGCGGTTGTCCCCGGTCAGCATGACCGTCTTGATGCCCAGCCGATGGAGCCGCGCCACCGCGGCAGCGGCGGTGGGCTTGATGGTGTCACCGAACGCCAGCAAACCCAGCAGGCGCCACTGGTTGCCATCCGACCCGACCAGCCACGAGACCGTCCTGCCCTGCCGCTCGAGCCGCTGAGCGTCGGCCAGCAGATCGCCCTCGTTCAACTGGAGCTCGCGCAGCATCCGCGTGCTGCCCAGGGCCAGTCTCTGGCCTCGTACAGTGCCTTCGACACCGCGACCGGGAAGCGCCTTCGCATCGTGGACCTCGGGGACCGGCAGTCGCTCCTCGCGCACCTTGTCCATCACCGCCAGCGCCAGCGGATGGCTGCTCGCCTTCTGGAGCGCGGCCGCAAGTCGCAGCACGTCGTCACGATTCGAACCGTCGGCCGCCGCTACCGCAGCGAGCGACGGCTTGCCTTCGGTGAGCGTACCGGTCTTGTCGAAGGCGACGACCGTGACTGCATGCGCGACCTCCAGGGCTTCGGCGTCTTTGATGAGGATGCCGTGTCGTGCGGCGACCCCGGTGCCGGCCATGAGGGCCGTCGGCGTCGCCAGACCCAGGGCGCAGGGGCAGGCGATGACCAGCACGGCCACCGCGTTGATGAGCGCGTGTTCCCAGTCCCCCGTGAAGACCGCCCAACCGACGAAAGTCGCCAGCGCGATGCCAAGGACGACCGGGACGAACACCGCGCTCACGCGGTCCACGATGCGTTGGATGGGCGCTTTCGCCGCCTGGGCCGACTCGACCATCCGGATGATGCGAGCCAGCGTCGTTTCCGCGCCGATGGCCGTCGTGCGAACGGTCAGCGCGCCTTCGGCGTTGATGGCGCCGCCGGTGACCTTGTCGCCGACGGCCTTGGGCACCGGCAGGCTCTCGCCGGTGATGAGCGATTCGTCGATATGGCTCCGCCCTTCGACGATTTCACCGTCGACGGCGACGCGGTCACCTGGCCGGATGACGACGAGGTCACCCACAACGACCTGCTCCACCGGAACGTCGACTTCCGCACCGTCCCGGCGGACCCTGGCGGTGGTCGGTCGCAACGCGTTCAACGCGCGGATGGCGTCGGTTGTCTGCCGCTTGGCCCGGTGCTCGAGCCACTTGCCCAACAAGACCAGTGTGATGACGGCCGCCGAGGCCTCGAAATACAGGTGCGGCATGCCGTGCCCGGCGTGCTTGAAGAGCAGGTACACGGACAGTCCGTAGGCCGCGGAGGTGCCCAGCGCCACCAGCAGGTCCATATTGCCGGCCTTGGCGAGCACGGCTTTCCAGCCGGCCCGGTAGAAGCGCCAGCCCAGCCAGAACTGGACGGGCGTGGCCAGCACCAGTTGTGCCCATCCGCCCAGCATCCACTCGATGCCGAAGAGCGACAGCAGCATCGGCGCGACAAGCGGCAGGGTCAGCGCAGTGCTGACCGCCACTGGCCACCAGACCAGCAGCTGAGTGGTTGGGTGGGGCCTGTCCTGCTGAACGTCCTTCGCCGCGTAGCCGGCTTTCTCGATGGCCGCCTTCAGCGCTGAAACAGGCACGGTCGAAAGAGCATGGACGGTCGCCTTTTCGGTCGCCAGGTTGACGGTGGCGCCGGAGACGCCGGGAACCTTGCGCAGTGCCTTCTCCACCCGCGCGACGCAGGACGCGCACGTCATTCCTTCCACCAGCAGCGTTGTTTCGGTGGTCGTCACGTCGTAGCCGGCTTTGCGGATGGCCGCGGTCAGCGAATCCGCCGTCACGGAAGGATCGGCATGGACCGATGCCTCCTCGGTCGCGAGGTTGACACTCGCCCGCTGGACGCCCGGGACCGCCTCAAGGGTCTTCTCGACGCGCATGACACACGAGGCGCAGGTCATCCCGGTGACCTGAAGCTTGATTCCGAGGGGGTTGGACAGTGCGGCTGTGCTCATGGGTGACTCGATATGCCATTCAATGTTCGTGCATCCTCAGGGTTCCAACAATGGAAAGGTCAAGCGCGCTGTTCACTTCGACCTGCTGCTAGAGAGGTCTCTCCAGGACATCGCTTGACCTTACAACGATGGCAAGGTCGAAAGTATCTACGCCAGCAACCCGATCTAGCGGAGACAGCAATGATCACCTTCGAAGTCAACGACATGACCTGCGGCCACTGCGTCAGCACCATCACCAAGGCGCTGAAGGCCACGGACAAGGATGCCAAGATCGAAATCGACTTGGCCTCACACCGTGTGAACGTGATGCCGGTCTCAGCCGACGCTGAGGAACTGGCGGAAGCGATCAAGGACGCGGGCTACACGCCCATGCCTGTGCAGGCCGGTTCGACCGCTCCGGCCAAGTCGGCTGGATCGTGCTGCGGCGGCTGCCGCTAAGACCGACTGCTCGCCGGCCGGAGCCGAGAGCGCTTTGCGCTCTCGGCCTCGACACACCTGTCGTAACCCACGGTTCCTCGAGCCGTGAGGAGACCTTTCCTTGGGGATTGCGCGCGAAGACGGGGCCATGGCTCTGCGCCGAATTTGTGCGCATCAAATGACGTCCTGATAAGAACACTTCTCAGGGCATGACCTCGAAAGTCAGGGGGTTTGGTACCGCCTTTCCGGGTTGCGCTCCGCGTGCTGGCCGGCAATGCTTCGGCCCATGTGTCCAAGTACGACCATGGAGCGGTCAGACCCGGGGACTGTCGACCTGCCGGCGCAACCCCTCGCCTCGGCCCGCACAATCGAATCGGCAACGGACGCCTCGGGCGATCCTGGAGGACGCGGCCGCAACTACCTGCTGGCGCAAGTCGCCACAATCGATACGCACGGCGCCTGGGCAGCGCTTGTCGCGGCGGTCGACCTGGCTGCCGATCCAGGTGCAGTAGCGCCGTTTCTCGAAGCAGTCGCCGAAGTCCTCGCCCTGCACCACGACAATGGCGCCACCGCTGCTGCGGCCCCTCTCAGGCACGTCGTCAGCGCCCTCTTGATCCACCCCGCTTGGCAAGACGGCACCTGGCGCTGCGGTGCCAACCCCAGCCGGCGCGGTGGCCGCCACACCGGAAACGTCCAAGATCACCCCCTGCTTTCCTGCCTGGTGGCTGACCGGCGGGCGACGCTGGAGCGACCGGCGCTCAACCGGCTCCGGTGGGTGATCGTGATGTTCCTGGCGAACGGGGGTGAGCCCACGGGTGCCGTCGTGACCGTGGCTGACGCGGTGCGCAAGGCGGAGTCGATGGAGGCGTGGCGGCAGGTGGTCCGTGCCATGCCGTTCCCGGAGAACCTAGGCCTGAAGCCTGGCAACTGGATGCGCGATCTGCTCGACTACCTGCACCAGGCCGAGCCGCCATCCGATCTGGCCTTGGTTCCGGCGGTGTCGATACGGGCCTTCTTCGCCGGGCTGCAGACGCTCATCCGCCATGTCGTGGAGCAGCCGGCGCGCCGCCAGCAGCGCCTTCTGTTCGACGATGACGACATCGAGCGTCGAGGCGCCGTTCTGCCGCTGGTGACGCCGTCGGGTCGACGCCATGGCGCGCGGTACCGGCGGGCCGCGGATGATCCAGCGGCAGAACGTCGGCGCCCTTTGCAGCAAGCGCTGGTGTTTGACGATGACGCGCAGGAAGACGGCCCGGCCAGCGTGCCGCTCCTGACGTCGACCGCGCTCGCGCCATTGGAGCAGCCGCTGTCTAACCGCGCCGAACGGCTGGGCGTTCGTCTTGGCAGCTACCGCCTGACCGAGATCACCCAGCGCCTGCGCTGGTCGTGGGATCACCTCAACCCCTTGGACATCGCCATCCTCACCACGTCGATCCGGCTGGACACGGCCAACGCAGGATCCCGATGGCGCGGCGGCGTGCTGTGTGCGGTGATGCTGGGCCTTGGCCGTTCTGCTGCAGATGCGTTGCGACTGGGCGTGGGCGTCGACACCGGCGGCGACGACTGGATCGATGCCGAGTGGCGCTGGCGCCGACGCGTCCGCCGCCCGCCCAAGGCCTGGGTCCCCGATGACCACTTGCTGCCTCAGCTGGCAACCCTCTCAAACCTGATCGCATTGCCCCTGCCGCCTCTGCTGCGTGACGCGTTGACGGCCGCGCTGGTTGCGGCCGGTCAGCCCGGCGAGCTCGGCACGCTGCTGCACGCGACGACCGAGGAGGCGCCTGCGCTGTTGTCGGAGTGGCTCCAGCCGCTGCGCCAGCAGCATCCATCGGCGCGACTGACCAGCGGCCGTATCGCCCGAGCCTTCGCGGTGGAGGTGTTCGCCGTGGCCGGCCAGGACCTGACGGTTCACGCGCTGACCGGCACCGAAGCGCACGTGCCGCCGGTCGCCAGCTACTACGTGGCGCTGGACGCCAATCGCCTGGCTGAGGCCACCCAACGGGCGTGGGCGAGACTGTTCGGCCCCGAGGGCAGCACCACCGCCGGCGAAAATCGCTTGATCGGCGCCCCGGTCTTGCGGCCTTCTGTGCTGGCCGACTGGGTGAGGTCTCTGCGCCTCGCGGTGGCCGCAGCGGCCACGCTGGTGGGGCGCCACAACGCGTACTGCCGCTACGTGCTGCTGCACCTGATGGCCGCCACGGGCATGCGGCCGGTGAACGACCCCTTCGAGTCGCTCGACATGCTGGGCCAGCCGCGTGGCCTGGCCCTGTTAGCCGACAAGTCATCCCACCAGCCGAACGAGGCGCGGCTGGTGCCGCTGACCCCGATGACGGTGGCGATGGTGACGCATTGGCTCGATCACCTGCAGCGCCTGGCCCGCTGGGTGAACGAGCCGCTGCCGATGCTCTCGCTGCAGATCGAGACCGTGATCCGTGCTCATGGCCCACGCGCACTGCCGCTCTTCTTCCTGCTGGATGACGACCTGACCGCGCAGCGCATCGAGCGCGGCACGATCGAGGGCTGGTGGCCGGCCGAGTGGGTCGGTTTGCCGGCCAACCAGCTGCGGCGTGAGCTGGCCACGGCGGCCGCGAACGGCGGCTGGCCCGGCGAGTTGGCCGAACAACTGCTCGGTCATGTCGATCTGGGCGTGCCGGCCTTTGGTGCGCACTCCACGTTGTCACCTGCGGACCTCCAGCGCTGCCTGCCCGGGTTGGCGTCCATGCTCGATCGTCAAGGCTGGTCTGACATCGCTTCGCCCCTGGCGGACGGGCCAAGCCGGCGTGGCCGACCCTTGCCTCGGTTTGCGCCCGCACCGGCCGCGCTGGGTTCAGCGCAGCGCGTGGCGCAGCAGGCTGCCAACAGCCGCCGTAGTCAGCGGCGGATGGAGGAGGTGCTGCGTCGTTGGTGCCGCGGGCGTGATTGGCGCACGCTCCAACAAGCCGATGTCGATACCCTGTATCGCGAGGCGCTGCGCGGCCGCATGCAACCGGGCACGGCCGCTGAAGTGATGGGGCTGCAGCGCATCGACCGATTGCTGCGATGGCTCAAGCGTCGCCACGAACTTCAACACCTGCGCCTGCCGGCAAGCCGCGCGCTGCACACGGCGCCTGTTCCGCACGCCATCGGCGATCTGCTGGCCCTGCAGCGCTGGCAGCAGTTGCGCCAGGCGTTCGAGCGGCTGCTGCATCAACGCGCGCGGCGCGTGCCCGAACTTGGCGATGCGGGCCAATTGGCCGAGGCCGTGGTGGGCGCCGTGCTCTACAGCTTCATCTGCGACCGGCGGGTACTTCACGCGTTGGCGCAGCCCGGCGCCTGGTGTCTGCGCGAAGTCGCATCGGTCAGCATCTTCCTGGAGATCGAACTGCCATGGCCCGGTCAGGGGAGGTCCGTTCAGCGGTTCGCTCTGCAGCCGATGTCGGCCCTGCTGCTGGGCCGGGTGCCCCGGGCGGTACAGGCCTTCGATACCCAGTCTCGCGCGGAGCACCGGCGCGCCTTGCACCGGTTGGTGAACACCCTGGCTCGGCAGACTGATGGTGGCAGCGCGTCCTTCGCCACGGCGGATGCCGCCGAGCGCTGGTTGTGCGACACGACGGCCACCGCCGCGCGGCTGCGGCTGCCCGGTCACCTGGTGGCTGTGCTCGACGGCCGCTGCGAGCCGGTGGGCCTGCCGGTGCACGACTGGACGCGCTGGATGGCCGGGCACGACCCGCCTGCCGAAGCCATTTCCGATCCTGGCCAGCCCGACACGGACTTCAACCCGCCGGACCGCCCGGCATCGCGCCTGCGACCCGGCGACAGGACCGGTTCTGAGGCTGCCGCACGCGCGCTGGGACTGGCGCTACACCGCCATGTGCGGGAGATCTTCGCCGAGGTGGATCGGTTGGCCGAAGCCCATGCCGAGGACAAGCAGAGGTCGCTCAACCGCATCGAGGCGCTGTTACCACGGCTGGAGCTGGCCATCGAGCAGCACGCGAGTGCGCCCGACTTTGCCGTCGCGGTGGTGCAGTGGTTGGTCGACCTGCTGCGCAGCGGCGCCACCGACCGGGCATTGCGGTCGTCCTCGGCCGACCGCTACTACACCGAGTTGGTGCGCCCGCTGATCGACCGGCTCGGCGACCACACGCTGGCCAACCTCGATGAAGACACCTTGGCCGACGCCTACGCCGAGATGCTGGAGGCCCTGAGCCCCGGACGCCAACCCTATGCGCTGGGCCGACTGCGCGAGTTCCATCGATTCCTGGTCCAGCACCATGGCGTGCCGGATGTCGACTGGACCGAGGTCACACCCGACGGCCTGGAGCGGCATCACGCGCCCGACGCCGGCGTTCTGCTATGGGCCGAGTACCTGGCAGCGCTGAATCTGCTGGCCGAGGACTTTTCTGCCGACCTGCGCGAGCGCCGGCTGCAGGCCATCGTGTTGTTGCTGATGTTCCGCGCCGGTTTGCGCTCGGGCGAGTGCCTGGGCCTGCGTGCGGCCGATCTGATCTGCCCGGACGGGCAATGGATCGTGCTGGTGAGGCGCAATGCCTACCGCAACCTCAAGTCCGACGCGGGCGTCCGGCAAGTGCCGCTGATCGGACCGCTGAATGCGCTGGAAGCCGAACTTCTGAACGGCTGGTGCGCCCATGCCGACGAGACGGTGGGCAACGACCGCTGCGGCGTGCTCATTGGCCAGGACGAGGCGCCGCGTCGGCTCGTCGATCGCCAACGGCTGCTGGACCGCATCACCGACGCACTGCGCGCCGTGACCGGCCGCGCGGGCCTGCGGCCGCACCATTTGCGGCACACCTTTGCCAGTCGCACTGCGTTGCTGTTGTGCCTGCGTTCGCTACCCGACGACGAGGCCCGGCGCGCGATCGTGCAGCGCCTGGTGGGCCCCTGTGGACCTGAGACCACGCGCCGCCTGTTGCTGGACACCGACGATCCCAGCAAGCGGTCGCTCTGGGCCCTGTCGTTGGCCATCGGACACGCGTCGCCCGCCACCACGCTGCGCTGGTACATCCATGTACATGAACTTCTGCAGGCTTTCGCCTTTGACGAGTTGGAGGTCGAGCTGGCCGTCAAGCTCGACACCGTCACCGCGGCCTACGTCTGCGGGCAGCCGGTGAGGCGATCACGACACCGTGTGGAGGTGAACGGTGCCTGGGCCAGCCGGCATTTCGCCGCCGGAGCGATCGCGGCGCTGCCGCGAGCGTCGAAGCCCCGCGCCGCGGCGGTTCTCCCACCTCGCCGGGCGGCGCCATCGGCCCCACTGGAACTGCTGGCGGTCGATCGGCTGCTGGAGCAAGTCCATCGCCGCAGCCGAGTTGACGGACAGCTGGCCTACCGGCTGATGCTGCAGCCCGAGGTGATCGGCCAGTTGCTTCAGCACGAGTTCCATTGCCGCGAGTCGGCCGGCTACGACCTGGCCGATTCGGGCTGGCACCCGAGCAGCAGCCGCACCGTTCTGCGCCATGCCCGCGCAGGCATCCGCAGCCCGGCGGAGACCGAGCGCGTGCGTGGCTTCCTGCGCCAGATGTCATCCCGCCTGGGCGACGCCACATGGCAGGCCCAGGCCCACTCCGCGGCGGCCGTGTGGCTGCGCCGCTACCGCGCCACCGCCACGCCGGTGATCGTCACCACGGGCGACGAGGCTGCAGCGATCCTCACCTGGTGCGAAGCCAGCGGCGTGCGCGCGGACGACCTGATCGTGATGACGCCCGACGACGGATGTGACCCGGCCGATGCAGACCGGTTGACGGGCCGCTACCCAACCGTGCGAGCACCGCTCGCCGCAGCCCGCTCGCAGTACCGCGGACAGGGTCGCACCCGCCTGGGCGTGCAACTGCGCGAGAACGAGACCGGGCCGTTGACGCAGATGACGCAGTTGCACCGCGTCTTCCATGTGATCGCGACCTGGCTCGCGACTACTGAACAACTCAAGGAGGGCACCTGACCATGGCCACGTTCAAGATGCAGGAGCTAGAGTCTCCGGGCTGGCAGAGCATCGCTTCGCTCACGGCCAGTTGGTCAGTGGTGCGGCACGGCGACGACCTGCTGGGCGACTTCCGTGCCGCGGCCAAGACCATCCGGCTGCGCGCGGTGCTGGAAGGCCTGAAGCAGGGGCTGGTCAACGCCAAGCCCGCCCACCTGGAGGGCGTGAAGCTGGCCGTGCTGAACCAACTGCCCGGCAGCCACGCCGACCAGATCGGCGCGGTGCTGCTGGCCGCCCCGGAGACTGGTCGCAAGCTCGGCGCGGGCGTGGCGCAGCAGATCGGCGCCGACGTGGCACAGGCCTTGAACGCGCTGCAGACGGAGGCCTACCGCCGCATGGTCAACCGCGACCTGGTAGACGAGTACCGGCCCGTGGAGGCCCAGCGGCCCGCCTGGATGCCGGGCGAACAGCCGGTGGACCCGCTGCGCGCGGCGCTGGTGCGCGCTGGCCGACGGCAGACACTGTGGCGCCGCATCCGTGGCGGCGCGGCCGAGCACTTCGACGTGCCCGAAGTGCCACCCACCGACCCCAAGGTGGTGGGCGCCATCACGCTGGACGGCTCCATCATCAGCACGGCCGACCGGCAACGGCGCCTCGCCTTGCAGGGAGCCTGCAAGGCGTCTCCGGTGGCCAAGAAGCTGGGCATCACCGCCCGCACGTTCACTTGCCAGGTGGAGGACCCTGCGCTCTTCGCGCGCATCCGCGCGGTACCGCCGGGGCAGTCGATGAGCCTGGAGGTGAATGTGGTGGAGGCGATCGCGTTTGCGGGCGAGCTTCGGCGCAGCTACGCGGTGACGGACTTGAAGGCGGCATAGCCAACCTGTTGTGACGACCGTGGCAATCGGGTCGATCTACTTCGGTTTGGGCGGTTCACCATGGTCCACCAACGTGGCTTCAAACGCGTCGTTCGCTGCGGGCTGGAGCATCCGCTCGAGTTGCGCGATGCGCTGAGGATCGGCACCGCTCATCACAGCAGTGATCCAGGCTCGCTCAATGGCTTCGCGCGCGCCTGGCACCGCTGTCACCGGCGGCTGTCCGCCTTCGCCACCACCTTGACCGCGTCGCCTGCTCATCCGACCTGAATTCTCTCAACATGGTTGAGCGCAATGATGCCGGGCTTCGGCCGGCCGGGCTCGTGGAAGCAGACGCAGTCCTCGGTGTCCAGCCATACCCGACGGCCGGGCACCCGGTGCTGGTCCCAGAACAGGTCACCGGTCATGCTGCCCGGACGCTGGTTCATCACCACCCACTCCACGCCGCCGATCAGGCCCCGGCGCCAATGCAGGTCGGCCGCGCCGCCGGGCTTCAACGCCTGAGCCGGTACCTGCTTGCCGGTGACGCGCAGCCACAGGATGTCGCCCTGCAGTTCCCGGCCACCGCGCAGCGTCAGCCGGTCCCACGTGCGCAGGGCGCCGATGACCTCGGCCGCGGCCTTCACATCCGACGGCGGAATCACCTGCAGCAGGTGCTGCGCCAGCGCAGCGCTCGTCTCGGAATTTGCCAACCATTGCGCCACCCGCGCGGCGGCCCGGCGGCCCAGGCTGGTGCCGTCGCCCAGCAATTCTCCGACGCCGTCCAGCTGCAGCACGGCCGGGTGGCCCGCGATCTCGCGATCAGTGTCGAGCCGTGGGTTCACGAAGACCACGCCCTGGTGAAAGCACTGTGGGGCGATGTGCACACCGTGCTCGACCAGATGGCGGTGCAGTGCACGCAGCTTCTCGCGGTTGTGCGCCAGCAGGTTTGGATGGTGCACCTCGGTGCCATTGCGCTGCACCTGCACCCACCCGTTTCCAGCCACTCGCAGTTGGCCGCTCCAGTTCTTCACTTCCAGCAGCACGACGCGGCGGGCTGTCACGGCGATCAGGTCGGCCTCGTACCGGCCCAGGCCTGCGGCGCTGCTGTCGCGCGGGATGCGCCGGTTGCTGAAGACGTGTCCGTACTGGGTGGCATGGTGGACGCGGATGCGTTGCCGGGCCTGGCGCTCGGCGTGCCGCGCGGCGCGGATGCGTGGGTCTTCCAGGTGCACGGGCGCGTTGCGCAAGGCCCGCCACTGCGCCAGGCGCTCGCGCCAGGTGGTGAAGCGCTCGGGTGACAGCGGAATCGCCGCCAGGCGGAAGCTGTCGTCTTCCGGTCCGTCGACCAAGCCGGTGGTCCGCGGGGTATCGGTGTCAGACATGGTGTGCTCCTGCCGATTCGCCCTCAGGAGTCGGCAGTTGGGGCGCACCGGGCTCCACCTCAGTGATGCCGGCGAAGCGCGAGGCCAGCAGCCGGTCGATGGCCGAGCCGTCGCGCCGCGTCAGGTTGGGCACGTAGCGGCTGTACACCTTGAACAGCATCTCGGTGTTGGCATGGCCCAGCTGGCGCGCGATCCATTCCGGTGCCTCGCCCGAGGCCAGCCACAGCGTGGCCGCGGTGTGTCGCATCTGGTAGGGCCGGCGCGCCGCCAGGCCCAAGTGGCGCAGCAGCGGGTACCAGACCCGGTCGCTGAAGTTCTTGTTGTCCAGCGGCTCGCCGGCCCGGTTGCAGAACACGTAGTCGCTGAGCTTGGCCGTGGCCGCATGCTGTTGGCGCAGCGCCTCGAACACCACCTGGCTCATCTGGATGTCCCTCTGCGAGCTGTCGGTCTTGGTGTACTCGTCCTCGCCCAACACGAAGGTCTCGCGCACCAGGATCAGCCGGCGCTCGAAGTCCACGTACTTCCACTTCAGGCCATGCACTTCGCCCGTGCGCATGCCGGTGAAGAAGCGGGTGATGAAGTAGCTGCGGTAGTCGGCCCGAACTTTGCCGACCAGCGTCTGCACTTCGGCCAGGGTGAACGGCTGCACATCGGTCTTGCGCACCCGCAGCGGCTTGATGTTGACCGCCGGCGACGTGAAGCCGTACAGCTCTGCCGCCTCGGCCAGCATCTGGCGCAGCGGCGCCAGGATGCCGTTGATGCGCTTGGCCGACAGGCCCTTGGCGGCGCGCCCCGGCACCTCAGCCAGCTTGTTGCGAAAGGCCAGGATGTCGCCCTTGCCGATCTGGCCCACGGGCTTGTCGCCGAAGTGCGGTGCCAGGTGCCCGTCGATGGTGGAGCGCAGCACCCGCACATGCGATCGGCGCCATTCGACAGCGTGGTTGGTGAGCCAGTCTTCGGCGAAGGCCCGAAAGGCGGGCGTGTTGGGCACGGCCTCTGCCTGCGGTCCCGGCACCGCCAGGGGCCCCAGAGGCGCGCTGCCGACCGCAACCTGCGCCGCCGCCGCGGCGGGTTTGATGCCTCGCTTGCTGCCCGGAAAGCGCTTCTCGTAGTCGAAGGTGCCGGCGGCGATCTCTTCCTCGATTGCGCGCAGGGCCTTCTCCAGCCGCTTGCGGTGCGTCGCCGTGTCGGTCAACGCCGTGTATTCGCGGCAGCGCTCGCCCTGGTAACGGAAGTCCAGGAACAAGGTGCCCTTGCCGGCCAGGACGCGCACGCTACCCATGGAGCACCCCGCCGTTGGCCATGGGAATGGCGGCCGCCCCGCCAACAGTCGAGGCTTTGCCGATGTCTTCGGCGATGCGGTCCCAGATGAACAGGATCTTGCGGCCGCCGAAGGGGCGGATGTAGTGCACCCCTTCCAGCAGCACGCTGTCCTTCAGGCGCTCGCGGATGGTGCGCACGTCGTACTTGATGCGGGCCGACAGCTCGTCGGTGGTCAGCAGTTCGGATGGCATGTCACTCCTTGTCTGTCCGCTATATTGCTAGACGTGTTCATTGTATGTCGCTCAATCTAGCGGTCAAGCTGTCTAGCAA
>LNFM01007774.1_pt1 | contig 32183 bp, 40 predicted proteins | sample 596031 | NCBI WGS metagenome assembly LNFM01 (sample SAMN04254537, study PRJNA301005) | activated carbon metagenome | isolation source: dual media filters at the Ann Arbor, Michigan drinking water treatment plant | place: USA: Ann Arbor | reverse complement strand
GCCATCTGCTTCATTTCTTGACCTTGGCCACTTCCTCCGCCACCAGCGTTGCCAGTTGATCGGGACCAAAGCTGGGCAGGCTGCGTCCGTTCACAAAGAAGGTGGGTGTCTTGGTGACCTGCAGCGCGGTGAGGTCTTCAATGTCTTGCTGCAACAGCGCATGCATGCCAGGCTTCTCCATGTCCTGCCGCGCCTTGGTCAGATCCAGGCCGGCCTGCTCGGCCACCTTGAAAGCGTTCTCGATGTTGGGCTGGCCGTGGTCGGCCCAGGCGGGCTGCGCTGCCAGCACGGCCTCCAACACCGTTTGGTACTTGCCTTGGCTCCTGGCAGCCTCCAACAGCTTGACCACCACGTCCGAACCCTGGTGGAACGGCGCGTACCGGATCACGAGCCGCACGTCGTTCGGGTACTGCGCCATGAGGTTCTTGACCAAAGGGTAGAAAGCGCGGCAAGTCTCGCAGGCCGGGTCAAAAAACTCGACGATGGTGACCGGCGCACCCTGTGGCCCCAACACCGGCGAATGCATGCGCACCAGGCGCGTCTGCTCGGCCTTGACCTGTACGTCCTGCGCGGTCTGCACTCGCGATTGGTAGGCATTCATGCCCAGGTAGAAGAACAAGGCCACGACGGCCAACAGGCCAATGACAGTGAATTTTTTGACGTTCATGAACGGGTTTTTCTCAGGTAAACAAGAAGCAGAAAGGCGATGGCAGTGAAGGCCGCGAGGGACAGCCAGGGAATCTGGACGCCACCCAGAATCTCCAGGCTCTGCTCACTGCATGAGGGGCCAGAGCCGCAAGGCACCCACCACTGGGGCACCCAGCCAGCGACCAGCGCGGTGTGGTAGCCGGCCACTGCCGAGCCGCCCAAGGCCAGCGGCAGCGCATACACAGCACCTCGCCGGTCTTCGGCGAAAGCGGCCATGCCGAGGATGAACGCCAGCGGAAACATGAAGATGCGCTGATACCAGCACAGCAGGCAGGGCGTCATGCCCATGACCTCGCCAATGAAGAGCGCACCGAGCGTGGCCAGCAGGGCCATGCCCCAGGCAGCCATGAGCCAACTCCAGCCCGATGGGGGGTTTCGCTGCGTCGAGCGATCAGTCATGCGTGAGTCCTTCCAAAACGATCGGGTCGGCCCCGTCGCAGACGGGGCCATAAAGGCCAGAGGTCGGGGAAGGCGCGCCTGTCAGCGCATCAGGTGAAGGCGTTCCACCCCGAGCCATTCGGGGCAAGCCATTGGGGGCGGTAGGGCCGCGCATGCCAGGGCGGCAGGAGGCGTTCGGCGAGCTGCGCTGCTGGCTCAATGCCGACGGGTTCTGCCTGGGTTGCAGTGGTTGTGGTGAGCGCAGCAGCGCAATTGGAATGGCAGGTTCCGCAATCCAGATCGAAGCTGCCGCTGTCGGTGACAGAGTCGCCATCAACCACGCCGTGATCGGTCCGATGGTGCGTGGCTTTCGGCCCTTGCACAGCCTCGACGTGGCCACAGCACGCCACGACCGCCGCTGCAGAAAACTGCAGCGGCAGGAGTGTGAGCATCAACAAGACCAGAAAGGCGCGCATGCGCTGAATTTTATGCGTCGGGTCTTTCAATGGCTGCGGGCACGGGCAATCAGCTCGCCTTCGCCTGTTCGATCAGTCGTGCGTGCGTGGCGGTGTCGAACTGGCGACCAGCCCGCTGTTCAGTGGACGTGGTCATGGTGGTCCTTGCCTGCGTTCTGGCCCAGCTCACCCCTCGCCTGCCGCATCACCGTCCACCCGCCATGCAGCGCCAGCGTTGCCATGAGGCTGGCCACCGCCAGATCGGGCCAAGCAGAGCCCGTGCCGAACACGCCGAGCGCGGCCATGAACACGGCCACATTGCCAATGGCGTCGTTGCGCGAGCACAGCCACACGCTGCGCATGTTCGCGTCACCTTCGCGAAACGCATAGAGCATCCAGGCCACGGCCACGTTGGCCACCAGCGCGAGCAGCGCTACCGCTCCCATGGTCATGGCCTGCGGCACACCGCCGTGCCACACCGACCACAACGCAGCGCCCAGCACATACAGGCCAAAGCCCATCATGCTCACGGCCTTGAGCATGGCAGCGCGGGCGCCCCAGGCCAGGGCAGACGCCAGCACCGCGAGCGACACGGCGTAGTTGAGCGCGTCGCCCGCGAAGTCCACCGCATCGGCCAGCAGCGAGAGCGAGCCGGCCTGCACGCCCGCACCGATTTCGATGAAGAACATGGCGGCATTGACGATCAGGGCGATCCAGAGGATCTTGCGGTAGCGGCCCAGGTTGACGATGGCATCAACCTTGGGGGTTTCGTGGTCACAGCAATGGGCTGACATGGTTTTTCCTTTCAATGCCTGCATTGGAAACCCTGAAGTCGCTACAGTGTCAATCACTTGTTTGACCTAAGGGCTTCACCATGCAGATCAAGGAACTGGCCCGCGCCACGGGCGTGGATGTGGAAACCATCCGCTACTACGAAAAGCAGGGATTGCTGCCCGAGCCGGCGCGGCGTGACAACGGCTACCGCGACTACGCAGCGGAGCATCTGGAACGCCTGTCCTTCATCCGCCACTGCCGCGCGCTGGACATGCCGCTGGCCGATGTGAACCGGCTGCTGGGTTTTGTGGATGCGCCGCTGGCCGACTGCAGCGACGTGGACCTGCTTGTCGATGAGCAGCTGGCCCGCGTGCGCGCACGCCTCAAGAGCATGCGGGCCTTGGAGAAGCAATTGCTGCAACTGCGTGCGCGCTGCTCGGGCACGCACGAAGGGCACTGCGGCATTCTGGACGAGCTGGTGTCGGCCGCGCACGGGGAAGCCTGTGCCTGTCACAGCACTGGCTGAAGAAATTCAGTCGAGCTTGATCAGGCCATCGGCCACATACCGTTTGAAGTCGGTCAAGGGCATGGCTGCAGAGCCGTGGGTTTCTTCGTCGGTCCAGCTCAGGGTGACGTCGTTGATGCCGGTGGTCGCGTCCACCGGGCCGGGGCGGATCTCGACGTTCGGGCCATCGCCACTGCGGTATTCGACCTTGCCGACGATGTGTACTTTTCGTGCCATGAGGACCCCCATTGAAAACACCAAGCATCCACTTTCCAGGGTGTTCGGGTCGGTGCGCTGGCGAACGCTCTGCGTTGCCGGGCGCATTTCAGTGGCGGGCGGTGTGAGGCCAGTGCGGATGATGGTCATCGACCACGAAGGCGTGCGCGTGGCGCACCCGCTCGCCGGCTTTCACCTCACCGATGTGGGCATGCCCGACGGGCAAATTGGTGTGTTCGTGCTCGATCACGTCCGGATCATGCGCGGGCCAGGCGCGTGAAGCCACCCAGGCCGCCATAGCGCCCGCACCGCCCAACACCACAAAGCTCGTCGGCATGCCGAAACGCGCGCCGAGCCAGCCGGCCAGGGGATAGAACACCAGCCAGCAGGCATGCGACAGCGCGAACTGAGCGGCAAACAGCGCAGGTCGATCCTCGGGGTGTGCAGAACGCCGCAACAAGCGCCCGGATGGCGTCTGCGCGGTGGAGTAACCCAGGCCCAGCACGAACCACAACACCATCAACGAGGTGTGACCCACCACGAAGATCCCGCAGAGCAGCCCTGCCACCATCACTCCGATGCCGCCGAGCATGGCTGTACGATCGGTCAATGTCTCCAACAGGCGTGGCAAGGCCAGTGCAGCCACCATGGAACCCGCACCAAAACTGGCCAACGCCAGCGCCACTGCGCTCTGGGTCAAGCCCAACCCAGCCTGAACGATGACCACCGTGTTCACAAACACCATGGAGCCCGCCGCAGCCACACCCGCACTGATGGCCAGCAGACCACGCAGGCGGGGCGTGGCCAGGTAGATGCGCAGGCCGCGCGTGGTCCGGTCATACATGCCGCGAGGCTGCGACGCTGGATGCGCTGGCAGCACCACCGAAATCACCAGCCCGGCCGAGACCAGGAAACCGACCACCGTGCCGGCAAACAGGTCATGAAAGCCGATGACCGTGAGCAAGGCGGCTGCCAGCATCGGACTGACCAGACTCTCCATGTCGTAGGCCAGACGAGAGAGCGACAAGGCCTTGGTGTAGTCCTTCTCATCGGGCAGGACATCGGGGATGGTGGCCTGGAAGGTGGGCGTGAAAGCGGCCGATGCTGTTTGCAGCACAAAGATCAGCACGTACACCTCCCAAGTCTGGGTGACAAAGGGCAGCAGCAGCGCCACAGCCGCGCGCACCACGTCCAGCGTGACGAGCATCGTGCGCCTGGGCAAGCGATCGGCAAAAGCCGCAGCCACCGGCGCAACGCCCACATACGCAATCATCTTGATGGCCAGGGCAGTGCCCAGCACCATGCCCGCGTTGTCCCCGGCCAGCTCAAAAGCCAGCAGACCCAGCGCCACCGTGGCCAGGCCCGTCCCGATCAGGGCGATCACCTGCGCAGCGAACAGATGGCGGTAGGTGCGGTTGGACAGAATGCCCGGCATGTTGTGATCGTTGTCGAAGCCGGGGGTGTCTGCAAATCAGAGATAGCGGGTGATTTCCCTGAACTCGTCCAGCGAATGGCGTTGCCCCGATTTCAGGGGCCCCACCAGGTCTTCAAGGCAATGATCGAGGTGGTCCTGAATCAAGGCCTTCTTGGCTTGCTGGATCGCCTTTTCAACCGCTTGCAACTGCTGCGCAATGTCCAGGCAGTCACGGCCCTGAACCACCATGTCGATGGTGCTGCTCAGGTGTCCGCTGGCTCGGCGCAGGCGCTTGATGATCGCCGGATGGGAGGCATGTGTGTGCGGTTGTGTCATGTCTGATGGTATCCCCCCAGGGAGGTTACTATATCGCTCTTGCCGAGATCGAAAAGCACCGCCCATGACCCCACGCCACACACGCTTCATGCGCCCCGACCGGGCAGCGTTGGGCATGCGCTGGCTGGTGCTGGTGGTGATCCTGATAGGGACCTTCATCTCATCGGTGGGAGGCTTGAACTCCCATGGCATTGCCGCCATCGCGGCTGCAGCCCATGCCGCTCCAGATGCGCCAGACACCGAGCACGACCATGCCCACGGGGATGGTGAGAGCGAATGGGACATGGGACACGATGGTGCAAGCGCCGACCATCCCCACCATGGGGCAGACCACTCGCACGACAAGGCCCACGCGCTTCCCATCTCATGGGAGGTGGCAGCGCCGCAGCTTCCGATGTGGATCGGGCAAGGGCGGCTGTGGCTTGAAATGGTCGAGGCATCGCGGCTCGAACGCCCGCCCATGGGCTGAGATCTCCCGCGATCCCGCTCCCGCGCTGCGCCCTGCAGCGCCCCCCCTTTCTCTTTCAGACCAACGGAGTCTTCATGCACAGCCATGTCCACGACAGGCTGCCGCGTTCGCCATGGGCGACCGGGCACCCCCGTCTCTTCTTGCTACTTGCCTTTTTCGTGTGCCTTTTGCTGGGCACCACCGAAGTCTTTGCCCATGCTGTCACCGAAGGTGACAAGGGCTACATCCAGGAAATATCGGGCGTCAATCTCCTGCCCTTCATGTACCTGGGAGCCAAACACATGATGACGGGCTACGACCACATACTGTTCCTGTTCGGCGTGATCTTCTTTCTCTACCGGCTCCAGCACATCGCCATTTATGTGAGCCTGTTTGCGATCGGTCACTCCACCACGATGATCCTGGGCGTGTACTTCAACGTCGGTATCAACAGCTATTTGATCGACGCGATCATTGGTCTGTCGGTGGTTTACAAGGCGCTGGACAACCTCGGTGCTTACCAGCGCTGGTTCGGGTTCCAGCCCGACACCAAGGTCGCTACCCTGGTGTTCGGCCTGTTCCATGGGTTTGGTCTGGCCACCAAAATCATCGAGTACGAAATCTCCCCCGATGGGCTGGTGCCCAACCTGCTGGCCTTCAACGTCGGCGTGGAAATCGGGCAGTTGCTGGCCCTGTCGGTCATCCTGATCGGCATGGGCTACTGGCGGCGCACACCCAGCTTCTTCCGCCATGCCTACACAGCCAACGTCGCCATGATGAGCGCGGGCTTCATTCTGGTGGGCATGCAGCTCACCGGCTACTTCGTGTCGTGAACACCCCAGGAACATTCAACATGTACAACAGCGACTCCCCAACACGTGCCGAACTGCCCACTTCGAAGCAGCTTGTGCGCTCCACCATCCTGGCCGCCGTATCGGCCGTGGTGCTTCTCGTGGCTGTCGTTCTGCCGGCAGAGTACGGCGTCGACCCCACCGGCATTGGCCGGGTCTTGCGCATGACCGACATGGGCGAGATCAAGCAACAGCTGGCAGCAGAGGCAGAGGCTGATGCCGCCACTGCTGCCTCGCCCGCACCAGCGCAACCCAGCGAAGCGGCCACCGGCATGCCCTCGGCCAATGCGACTCAGGCACAGCCCCCTGCTCCAGCCCCGGCGCCTCAGGCGCCAGCCGTGACCTGGCGCGACGAAATGCCCTTCACGCTCACTCCGGGTGAGGGCACAGAAATCAAGCTGAAGATGACCGAAGGCAGCAAGGCGCAGTACTCGTGGGTGGTCGAGGGCGGCGAAGTCAATTTCGACACCCATGGCGATGCCCCGGGCAAGTCGATCAGCTATGAGAAGGGCCGTGGTGTTTCAGCGGACGAAGGCGTGCTGGAGGCCGCATTCACGGGCAACCACGGCTGGTTCTGGCGCAACCGGGGCCAGGCCGACGTCAAGGTGATCCTGCGCACGGCCGGTGACTACACCGACATTTCCAGAAGGAAGTGAGTCAAGGGACCTGCGCCTGTGGTCGCAGGTTCTACAGGCTCTTGCGGTTGTCGCTGATCCAGTCGGACGCCGCAAAGAGCAGGCCCGAAATCACGAAGGTGAGGTGGATCGCGATCTTCCAGCCGATCTGCTCGCCGGTGAGCGTGGTGCTCACCAGAAACGCCTTGAGCAGCTCCACCGCGGAGATGGCCACAATCGCGCCGATCAGCTTCATCTTGAGGTCCGAGAAGCTGACCTTGCCCATCCATCCGGGCCGGTCTTCGTGGTCGCCGATGCTCAGCTTGGAGACGAAGTTTTCGTAACCGCTGAACACGATGATGAGCAGCAGCACCGCGATCAAGGCGGTGTCCACCAGCGTGAGGATGGAGATGATCGCGTCGTGTTCGTACAGCCCGAGCACGCCCATGAGCAGGGAGATCAGCTCTTTGCCGAACTTCACCAGCAAGACGAGCATGGCGACGATCAAACCAATGAAGAACGGAGCCAGAATCCACCGGCTGGCGAAGATCGCCGACTCCATGGTGCGTTCGAAGGAGCGTGACGGAGGTTTCATGGGTTGGACGGTTGAAGACGGGGAGTGGGTCAAGCGTGAGGCGCCGATGCCTTGCGCATGATGCTCACCACAAAGGTGATGATGGTCAAGGGCAGCACAAAGCTCAGCATCGCGGTCGAGAAGGCGGGCAATGCATCGTGGTGTTGCGAGGCCAGGACCATGTAGGACACATAGACCACGTAGTAGGCCAGGAACACGCCACCTTCCCAGCGCGCAATTTCGCGCCCGGTCAGGAACACCGGCAGGCAGGCCAGCAAGGCGGCCAGCATCACCCAGATGTCGAAAGTGAGTATGGACGGCGCCAGCGGCAAGCCGAGGTTGCCCGATGCCAGCGCCGCCAGGCCCAGGCAGCCCAGGATGTTGAACGTGCAACTGCCCACCACGTTGCCCACGGCAATGTCGCGTTCACCCTTGAAGGCTGCGGTGAGCGAGGTGGCCACTTCGGGCATGGAGGTGCCCGCAGCCACGATGGTCAGGCCGATCACGAGGTCGCTCACGCCCAACGCCTTGGCAAACACCACCGAGGCCGAGACCAGCCAATCAGACCCGACCACGAGCAACACCAGCCCGATCAGGATCAGACCCAACTGGGCTGGCCATTTGCCGTCCCAGGCGCCGGGACCTGCGGGTTTGAGCTCGGTGTCGAATTCACCCGTGTTGGCGGACGACTCACGGCGCGACTGCATGACCAGAAACACGGTGTAGACAACCATCAGGATCATGAGAATGGCACCGTCCCACAGACTGAGGTTCCCATCAAGACCCAGGGCGAACAGCAACAGGGCCGAGCCGATCATGATCGGCACCTCTTGCCGGATCAGTTGCACATGCACGATGAGAGGCGCCACCAGCGCGCTGATGCCCAGGATGAACAGCACGTTGAAGATGTTGCTGCCCACCACATTGCCCACGGCAATGTCGGTCTGCCCGTTGAGCACCGCCCCGGTGGACACAGCCATCTCGGGGGCACTGGTGCCGAACGCGACGATGGTCAACCCCACCACGAGCGGCGAAATGCCGAACGACAACGCCAGCTTCGATGCGCCACGCACCAGGGCGCTGGCGCCAAAAACCAGCGCAACGAGGCCGGCAACAAAGATGGAAACCTGCATCAACATGACAATTCCTTCAACTGAAAACGGGTCCCAGGATCAGCACCGCAGCCTTGATCATCGCCCACACAACGCCCCAGACCACGGCACCCGCCACCGCCGAGGCCACAAACCCGAGCGCGATCCACACGCCGTCGCGCTCCAGCACCCCCAGCGCCAGCACACTGATGGCCAGGGCGGGCAAGGTGTTGCCCAGGGGCACCGGCAGCATCAGGATAGCGGCCAGCACGAGACAGATGAGGCCCACGATGTACTCCACCGGTGGCCGCACCAGCACCTGCGCGCGTGGCTTGAGCAGCTTCTCAGCCTTGACCAGCCAGGGCACGACGCGCCGGACCAGGGTGGCGAGGTCGTCTCGCGAGAGCGAGCGCCTCGTCACGAATCCCGGCAACCACGGCCGCATGCCCAGCATGAGCTGGGCCGACAGAAACAGCAACGGTGCGCCCAGCAGCGTGGACACGCCGGGTGGCACCGGCAAGATGTTGGGCGCCGCAAAGAAAAACATCAGCGCACCGATGGCACGGTCGCCCAGGGCGGTGAGCAGGTCGCCCACCGAAATGCGTTCTCGGCCCTGGTCGGTGGCCAGCCTGAACAGCACCACCGACAACGGCACGCTGCCGTGGGTTGCTTGTGCGGTGATATCTGGCGGCGTCAAGGTCGGACTTCCGGGTCGACCGCGCAAAATCGCGGGAGATTATTGAGCAGCCAGACCATCTGGGAAGCGTCCACTTCGTCCATGCGATCCAGCACCACAGTCGCCATGGCCGAAGCGGTTCGCGGCACCAGCGAGACGCTGAAGTCGCCGGTATCGGAAGCCCTGTCCTTGTGAACCTCGGCCTCACGGATCGCCACCTGCTGCGGCTCTCGACTGCCCCAGAAGCGCCGGGCATGCACCTCCAGCACACAGCCAGACAAAAGCTGGTAGTGCCAGTGATGGTCGGAAGGCTGCTCGTGCCCCAGCTTGTTCATTGCAGCCAGCACCTGCTCTCGGCTCATGCCGTGGCTGAGGGTGAGGACACCTTGCTGTGTGTAATAGCCCTCGGAGCACGCCGCCAGCGTGCAAGCCACCAGCACGGCGCCCAGGCGCCCTGCGGTTCGCTGGACAGCCGATCTGCGGCTCATATGCCGGTGGGCGCTTCCTCAATGGCACCCTCGGCAGCGTCCACGATGCGCGTGGCCAGCACCTTGTCGATGGTGCGGCCATCCATGTCCACGATTTCCAGGCGCCAGCCTTCCCAGGTCACCGTGTCGGCTTCCTTGGGCAAACGGCCGGTGAGCAGCATCATCAACCCGCTGAGCGTGTGGTAACGGCCTCGCTCTTCGTCGGGCACGCTGTCGAGCTGCAGACGGTCCTTGAGTTCGGGCACGGGAATGTGCCCGTCGAGCAGCCAGCTACCGTCTTCGCGCTGCATCGCCCACGAGGTTTTCGGGTCTTTCGGGCTGAATTCGCCGGTGATGGCCTCGATCAAGTCCTGCAGCGTGACGATGCCCTGCACTTCGCCGTATTCGTCGATGACGAACGCCATGTGCACATCGGACTGGCGGAAGTTGTCGAGCAGCTCCATGCCGGTGATGGTTTCGGGTACGTACAGCGGCGCCTGCAAGGGCTGGCTGGCCAGCTCGCGCAAATCACCGCGCAAGGCCTGAGAAAGCCACTTGCGCGCGTTCACCACGCCCATCACGTTGCTCATACTGCTGCGCACCACCGGAAAACGGGCATGGTCGGAAGCTTCCACCCGCGCCATGTTGACGTCAAACGGCTGATCGAGGTCGAGCACCACCACGTCGCTGCGCGGCACCATGAGCGAGCCGATCTGGCGGTCATCCAGGCGGAACACATTGCGCACCATGGCGTGCTCGTGCGACTCGATCACGCCCGCCGTGGTGCCTTCGGCCAGCATGGCGTGAATTTCTTCTTCTGTCACGGCGCTGAAGTTGTTTTCCTTGATGCCGAGCAGGCGCATCAGCGCGCGCGTGGATACCGAAAGCAGCAACACGAAAGGCTTGGTTGCGATCGCCAGCCAGTTGATCGGTCGCGCCACCAGCCGCGCAAGCATCTCGGGGTGCGACTGGCCCAGGCGTTTGGGCACCAGTTCACCCACCACGATCGAAAAGTAGGTGATGACCACCACCACGAGGATGGTTGCGCCGTAGCTGCTGAAAGGCTCGCCCACGCCGAGAGACGTCAGCCAGATCGACAGGGGTGCGGCCAGCGCCGCCTCACCGACGATGCCGTTGAGCACGCCAATGGAGGTGATGCCGATCTGGATGGTGGAGAGAAAACGGGTCGGGTCTTCGCCCAGCTTCACAGCGGCGGCAGCGGAAGCATCCCCCTCGTCGACCAGTTTTTGCAGGCGCACCTTGCGCGCGGTAACCAGCGCGATCTCCGACATGGCGAACACGCCATTGAGGAGGATCAGCGCAAACAGTATGGCGATTTCCATGGGAAGTCAAAAGCTCCAGAAATTCAACAAAGAATGAAACAAGAAAGGAAATGGGGGTTGCTTTGCAGGGTCAAGTGGCGCTCAACACACCAGCGGCCAGCAACACAAGCACCACGCTGCCCAGCGCCACGCGGTACACCACAAATGGCATGTAGCTGCGGGTGGACACGAGGCGCAAAAACCAGACGATCACACCGTAGCCCACCACGAAGGCAACCAGCGTGGCCAACGCGGTCGGGCCGGGCGCAATCGGACTGCCCACTTCCCAGCTGCGGTACAGCTGGTAGAAGCCCGAGGCCAACACGGCCGGTATGGCCAACAGAAACGAATAACGCGCCGCAGCCTCGCGGCTGTAACCCATGAGCAAGCCGGCGGTGATGGTGCCGCCAGAACGAGACACACCCGGAATCAGCGCCATCGCCTGCGCCAGCCCGAACATCAAGCCGTGTCCCCAGGTCAACTCCTTGAGCGTGCGTTGCTTGCTGCCCACCCGGTCCGCAATGGCCAGGATCAGGCCGAACACGATCAGCATCACAGCCGTGATGGTGAGGTTTCGCAGCGTGCCTTCGATGGCGTCCTTGAAGACCAACCCCAACAACGCAATCGGCAGCGTGCCGATCAGGATCAGCCAGCCCATGCGCGCATCGGGGTCACGACGCCACTGGGCATGCGTCAACGATTTCCACCATGCCTGCAGGATGCGAAGGATGTCCTTGCGGAAGTACAGCAATACCGCCGCCTCGGTCCCGATCTGGGTGATGGCGGTGAAGGCCGCACCAGGGTCGCCACCCGAAGGCAGCATCGGCCCCAGGATGCGCAGGTGCGCGCTCGAAGACACCGGCAGGAACTCGGTGAGCCCCTGCACCAACCCCAGAAACGCCGCCTCGGCCCAGGCCGTGGCACTCACGATTTCAAGACAGATGTGAATCCGCAGCCCGCCTTACTCATCACGTGAACCACCCAGGCCCAGCAGCATCAGCAGGCTCTGGAACACATTGAACAGGCTCAGGTAAACGCCCAGGGTGGCGGTGATGTAGTTGGTTTCCTGGCCGTCCTGCACGCGCTTGAGGTCGTACAGGATGAAGGCCGAGAAGATGCCGATGGCCAGTACCGCCAGAGTGATCATGAGCGCGCCCGACTGCAGGAACACATTGGCGACGCCGGCCACCAGCAACATGATCGCGCCGATGAACAGGAACTTGCCCATGTTGGTGAGGTCGCGCTTGATGATGGACGACAGCATGGCCATGCCCAGGAAGATGCCGCCGGTGCCGGCAAACGCCGTCATCACCAGGCCCGCGCCGTTGGACAAGCCCAGCACCGTGCCCACCAGGCGCGACAGCATGAGACCCATGAAGAAGGTGAAGGCCAGCAGTACCGGGACACCGGCGGCCGAGTTCTTGGTTCTTTCAATGGCAAACATGAAGCCGAAGGCGCCGCCCAGGAAGACGACCAGGCCCATGAAGCCCGTGAGGCCTGCGGTGATGCCGGTGGCCAGACCGACCCAGGCGCCGAGCACCGTGGGAATCATCGACAGGGACAGCAGCCAGTAGGTGTTGCGCAACACACGGTTGCGTTCGACCAGCGTGGCGCTGGCGGTGGAATGGGCAGAAAGAGTCGTGGTCATGGAAAGCTCCGTTCGAACTGGAGAACAACAATGGGGAAGGCGCCACATTCGCCAGCAACGCGTCAGCGCTGCAGGCTCATGGATGGGAAGTTGGGTGGGGTCCGCCTCGGCGGAAACCCGAGTCAGGCCGTCAGTGCAGCCTTCTGGGGCGGACGGAGCAATCCGTCCAGCGAAGGTGGCAACGCGGCGCGCTGCCGGTAACCGATGGAGAGACCACCGTCGAGCGGGGGCCGCTGCGCAATGAAGACCCTGGGCAGGCTGTCGGGCAGGTCGGGCAAGTCATCCACCAAAGCGTGACTGGCGGACGATCCAGCCTTGCCGGTGTCGATGCCGGGAGTCGCGTCCGGTCCCGCGGACACCACCGCCGTGGGCCCGATATGGGCCAGTGAGGATGGCGAGCCACGCAGGTCCCCAAAAGCAAAAACGCTCACACTCAGAAAAAAGTGGAGCGCGAAGATCGCGATGAGGCAGCGGCGCATGGTGTCGGAAGTATATCGGGGCGGTTCCACACACACGCGCTGTTACCAGCCTGACACCTCGTTCGTACGCTCACGAACAGACCCCTGTTTCATACGCCCATAACCTGAAAGCCAGTCGACACCTTCGGCTGCAAGTGTGCAATCTGCTTCAAGCAGTCTTTCAAAGGATCCACCATGAAGACATCCAACCTCATCACTTCTTCCCTGGCCGCATTGGCCGTTGTCGGCTCGGTGGGTCTGGTGTTCGCACAGACCACCACCCCAGGGTCCGGCACCGGAACGACCCCCGGCGTCATCACGCAGGACAGCCAGTCCACCACCACGCCCATGGCCACGCCACCCAGCGGCGGCATGACCACCCCGGCACCCGCCACCACCGACAGCATGAACAACAACGCTGCGATGAACGAGCCGATGGCACGCGCCGATCGCAACTGATCCCGGTCTGCAAGCCAGCCAGGCGCCCCCGGATCCACACGGTTCCGGGGGCGCCCTGCCTGGGCCATCAGACGCCCACCATGAATACCCCCCACATTCCTGAAACGCACGACAGCCACTGGCTCGCCGTTCGACACGGCGTGCTGGCCGGCCTGGCCATGCTGGCGCTGCTCGCGCCGCCCGGCATCCTGGGCCCTGGAGGCGCGCTGGCCTCGGCACCGGTTCGGGTCTTGCCCCAGGCGACCGCCATGCGAAGCGCTGATCTGAGCGGCGTTGAGGTGTCGGACGACGCACGGTTCATGGCCCACTGGATTGCATCCACCGGTGATCACACGGCCATGCCGTTTGTATTGATCGACAAGCGCGCAGCACGCCTGTATGTGTTTGATGCGAAGGCCCGCCTGGTGGACAACACCGCCGTGCTGCTCGGCTCTGCACCGGGCGATGACTCGGTCCCCGGCATCGGCGACAAGCCCATTGCCCTTGTGTTGCCCCAGGAACGCACCACCCCCGCCGGCCGCTTTGCGGGCCAGCGCGGCCTCAATCTCGATGGCGAAGATGTGGTCTGGGTGGATTACGACGCCGCCGTGTCCATGCACCGGGTGCGCGCCAACAACCCGAAAGAGCGCCGTCTGGAGCGACTGGCCTCCGACACAGCGGACGACAACCGCATCAGCTACGGCTGCATCAACATTCCCGCTTCGTTTTTCGATGCCCACATCGCAACCACGTTTGCAAACCAGCGGGCCATGGTCTATGTGTTGCCCGAGCAGAAGAGCCTGCAAACGGTGTTTGGTGTGCCGTCACAAGGGCATTTGGCTCAGATGATTAAGTAATTAACAACCAAAAATCCATTCGTTCCTGAACGGCGTTGAAGCCCGGATCATCCGGTCACTTTCAACCCCTTCACACAAGGAACGACATGACCACCCGCCGCCATCTCATCCAGGCCCTCGCTGCCACCGCCCTCAGCGCCAGCGCCTTCTCGGCCATCGCCCAGCCCGCCCCGGTGACGCTGCTCAACGTCTCCTACGACCCGACGCGCGAGTTCTACGTGGAGTACAACGCCGCGTTCATCAAACACTGGAAGGCCAGGACCGGCCAGGACGTGACCATCAAACAAAGTCACGGCGGCTCGGGCAAACAAGCCCGCTCCATCATCGACGGCCTGGACGCCGACGTGGCGACCCTGGCGCTGGCGGGTGACACCGACGCACTGCACACCAACGGCGGCTGGATCCCGAAAGACTGGCAAAAGCGCCTGCCACTGGGTTCTTCACCCTATACCTCGACCATCGTGCTGGTGACCCGCGCCGGCAACCCCAAGAACATCAAGGACTGGGACGACCTGATCCGCCCCGATGTGAAGGTCATCACGCCCAACCCCAAAACCTCGGGCGGCGCGCGCTGGAACTACCTGGCTGCCTGGGAGTTCGCCAAACGCAAGTACGGCAGTGACGCGAAGGCGCAGGAATTCGTGGCCAGGCTCTACGCCAACGTGCCCGTGCTTGACTCCGGCGCGCGCGGCTCGTCCATCACCTTCGCCCAGCGCGCCCAGGGCGACGTGTTCCTGTCGTGGGAAAACGAGGCCTACCTGCTGGAGAAGGAATTCGGCAACAGGGTGGACTTCGTCTACCCATCGCTGTCCATCCTGGCTGAGCCGGCTGTGACCGTGGTCGACAAGAACGTGGACAAGAAGGGCACGCGCGTCGTGGCCCAGGCCTACCTCGAATACCTGTACACGGAAGAAGCGCAGGACATCATCGGCAAACACTTCTACCGACCCACCTCGACCAAGGCCCAGGCCAAGTACGCCAGGCAACTGCCCAAGCTCAACCTCTTCAAGATCGAGGACGCGTTCGGCGGCTGGGAACAGGCGGCCAAGGTGCACTTCTCGGACGGCGGCACGTTTGACCAGATCTACACGCGGAAGTAAAGCGACCGGGTGTCACATAGGATGGAGCCCCTGAACCCCATCCCGAATACACCAAGGAACAAACATGCCCAAGGCCTACTGGATCTCCACCTACCGTTCCATCAGCGACCCCGCCGCACTCGCAGCCTACGCAGCGCTCGCGGGCCCGGCCTTGCAAGCCGCCGGAGGCCGTTTCCTCGCGCGCGGCATGCCGGCTCAGGTGTACGAGGCTGCCGTCAACCAACGCGCCGTGTTGCTCGAGTTCGACAGCGTTGAGCAAGCCACCGAGGCACACGACAGCCCGGCGTACCAGGAAGCGCTGGCGGCTCTGGGCCAGGGGGCCGAGCGCGACATCCGCATCATTGAAGCTTTGGCATAAGACGCGACTTCATCGGCGGCGGCCGCCGCGCGTTGACCTCAGGCCATGAACACCGCGATGAAGGCCAGCATGAAGATCAGGATGGCCCCCATGACGGGCAGCACGATGGGCATGTAGTGCACCACGGTGTCCAGAATGTCTTCGGCCTGCTCTTCGGCGTAAGCACGCAGTTCCGGGTCTGAGTAGTCCAGCGGGTGTTCGGCCAGGGCCTCGTCCGGGGAAGGTTGTCTGTGTTGCATGGAGGCTCCTGTCAAGGTTCATCGGGCTTGCGACGGACCGCTGCGTTGCGCAGCCCACAGCACTCAAGGCTTGCAGCCTGAGTGATTGGAGGAGGTACGTCAACCAAAAGTTTCCCCTCGGCAGGAATGCGGCCTTCGTTTGCCGAAGGCTTATGCCTGATCCACATATGGAAACAAGAACAAAGTCGTTGGGGTTCAAGAGGGTCCCACCCAGAATCGCGCCCATTCTGTTTCTGTTTGGAACTCTCTCATGCACAACACCTTGCGCGCGGCCCTGGCCGCCATTGCCCTCTCCACCTCCGCGCTCGCCGGTGCCCAGACCACGCTGCTCAACGTCTCGTATGACGTGGCCCGCGAGTTCTACAAGGACATCAACGCGGCCTTCGCTGCGAGTCACAAAAAGTCCACTGGCAAAGACATCAAGGTCGACCAGTCGCACGCAGGATCGAGTGCACAAGCCCGCTCCGTGGCCGATGGCCTGGAGGCCGATGTGGTGACCTTCAACACCACGACCGATGTGGACTTCCTCGCCGAGAAAGGCGTGCGAACAACGCCGCGCCCACCACCTCGACCATGCTGTTCCTGGTGCGCAACGGCAACCCCAAGGGCATCAAGGACTGGGACGACCTGATCAAGCCCGGCGTGCAGGTGATCGTGGTGAACCCCAAGACGGGTGGCAACGGCCGCATGGCCTACCTGGCCGCCTGGGGCTATGTGCGCAGCAAGGGCGGCTCGGACGCCGAAGCTGCCGAGTTCGTGGGCAAGCTCTACAAAAATGTGCCGGTGCTGGCGCGCGGTGGCCGCGACGCCACCGGCGTCTTCCTGCAACGCAACATCGGCGACGTGCTGGTGACCTTCGAGTCCGAAGTCGTCTCCGTGGACAAGGAATTCGGCGCCGGCAAGGTTGATGCGGTGCACCCCAGCGCCTCCATCGTGGCGGAGAACCCGGTGGCCATCGTCGAGCGCACGGTGAACAAGAAGGGCTCGGCCGCAGAAGCCAAGGCCTACCTCGACTTCCTCTACAGCCCCGAAGGCCAGGAGATCGCGGCGAAGCACAACATCCGCCCGCGCAACGAAGCGGTGTTGAAGAAATACGCCACGGCCTTCAAGCCGATCAAGCTGTTCAACGTCGAGCAGTACTTCGGCTCGTTGGCCGAAGCACAGAAGGTGCACTTCAACGACGGCGGCCAGTTCGACAAAATCTACACGCTGGGCCGATAAATGGCCTCCGCCTCGTCCGCCGTGCTGGGTGGCGCCGCTGCCCCGCACGGTTCAACCCTGCCCCGCCGCGCCACGCGCCGCGTGCTGCCGGGCTTCAACATCACGCTGGGCTTCACGGTTTTTTACCTGAGCCTGATCGTGCTGATCCCGCTCTCCGCGCTGCTCTTCAAGACCTTCACGCTCACCTGGCCACAGTTCTGGGAAGCGGTCACGGCACCGCGCGTGATGGCTTCGTACCGGCTCACCTTCGGCGCCTCGTTCATCGCGGCCTGCGTCAACGCGGTCTTTGGCCTGCTCGTGGCCTGGGTGCTGGTGCGCTACACCTTTCCGGGCAAGAAGATCGTCGACGCGCTGGTGGACCTGCCCTTCGCGCTGCCCACGGCTGTCGCAGGCATTTCGCTCACCGCCATCCTCGCCGGCAACGGCTGGATCGGCCAATACACCGAGCCGCTGGGCTTGCAACTCGCCTTCAACCCCAACGGGGTGGTGATCGCCCTCATCTTCATCGGCCTGCCCTTCGTGGTGCGCACGGTGCAGCCGGTGCTCGAAGACACCGAGAAAGAGCTGGAGGAAGCCGCCACCTGCCTGGGCGCCACGCGCTGGCAGACCTTCAGCCGCGTGATCTTCCCCAGCATCGCGCCCGCCCTGCTCACCGGCTTTGCCATGGCGTTTGCGCGCGCGGTCGGTGAATACGGCTCGGTCATCTTCATCGCCGGCAACATGCCCATGATTTCCGAGATCACGCCGCTGATCATCATCAGCAAGCTGGAGCAGTACGACTACGCGGGCGATGCTGGCCATCTCGTTCGTGTTGCTGCTGCTCATCAACGGTCTGCAAACCTGGCAGCGCAAGCGCAGCGGTGGAGCGATGGCATGAGCGCTACGTCTGTTCGCACCGAGGCGCCCTGGGTGCGCCGCACGCTGATCGGCATTGCGCTGGTCTTCATGTTCCTGTTCCTCGTGCTGCCCCTCGCAGCGGTGTTCACGGAAGCGCTGCGCAAGGGCTGGGAAGCCTACTGGGAGGCGCTGCAGGAACCCGACGCGTGGTCGGCCATCCGCCTGACGCTGATCACCGCCGCCGTGGCCGTGCCGCTGAACCTGGTGTTCGGCGTGGCGGCGGCCTGGTGCATCGCCAAGTACGAGTTCCGCGGCAAGTCCTTCCTCACCACGCTGATCGACCTGCCGTTCTCGGTGTCGCCGGTGGTGGCGGGCCTGATCTACGTGCTGGTGTTCGGTGCGCAGGGCTGGTTTGGTCCCTGGCTGATGGAGAACGACATCAAGATCATCTTCGCCGTGCCGGGCATCATCCTGGCCACTGTCTTCGTCACCTTCCCCTTCATCGCGCGTGAACTCATTCCGCTGATGCAGGCACAGGGCAACGACGAAGAGCAGGCCGCGCAGGTGCTGGGCGCCAGCGGGTGGCAAACCTTCTGGTACGTGACTCTGCCCAACATCAAATGGGGCCTGATCTACGGCGTGATTTTGTGCAACGCGCGCGCCATGGGCGAGTTCGGCGCGGTGTCGGTGGTCTCGGGCCACATCCGCGGCCAGACCAACACCATGTGCTCTACAACGAGTACCAGTCGGTGGCCGCGTTTGCCGTGGCCTCGCTGCTGGCGCTGCTGGCCCTGGTCACGCTGGTGATCAAGTCGGTGGCTGAGTGGCGCATGGAAGCCGAGATGAAGGCCCTGGCCGAGTTGCCACCCGAGCGGCCTGCGCCGCCCGCGCCTTTTCTGGCCCCCTCTCCCTCTGGGAGAGGGCTGGGGTGAGGGCTCTCCCCTTGGCAAGACCCTCTCACGCGTGCCCCTCACCCCAACCCTCTCCCCAGAGGGGCGAGGGAGAAAGAAGACCATCATGAGCATTGAAATCCGCAACATCAACAAACACTTCGGTACCTTCCAGGCGCTGAACAACGTCAACCTCGACATCCACTCGGGTGAGTTGCTCGCGCTGCTCGGTCCGTCGGGCTGCGGCAAGACCACGCTGCTGCGCATCATTGCCGGCCTGGAAACGCCCGACACCGGCAACATCTTCTTCAGCGGCGAAGACACCACCGACGTGCACGTGCGCGAGCGCAACGTGGGTTTTGTGTTCCAGCACTACGCGCTGTTCCGCCACATGACCGTGCTGGAAAACGTGGCCTTCGGCCTGCGCGTGAAACCACGCGGCGAACGCCCGAGCGACCTGCTCAAGCTGGTGCAGCTCGACTGGCTGGCCGACCGCTACCCCTCGCAGCTCTCGGGCGGCCAGCGCCAGCGCATTGCGCTCGCGCGTGCACTGGCGGTAGAGCCCAAGGTGCTGCTGCTCGACGAGCCTTTCGGCGCGCTCGACGCCAAGGTGCGCAAGGAGCTGCGCCGCTGGCTGCGCCGCCTGCACGACGAGCTGCACGTGACCAGCGTGTTCGTCACGCACGACCAGGAAGAAGCCCTTGAAGTGGCCGACCGCGTGGTGCTGATGAACCAGGGCCATGTGGAACAGGTGGGCGCGCCGCAGGAAGTGTGGGACCGCCCGGCCAGCCCGTTCGTGTACGGCTTCCTCGGCGACGTGAACCTGTTTCACGGCCGCGCGCACGAAGGCCAGATGCACCTGCAAGGTGTGTCGTTCGCCTCTCCTGAACATGCCGGTGCGCAAGACGCACAGGCCTTTGCCTATGTGCGTCCGCACGAGCTGGATGTGTTGCCTTATGCGGCCGGTCTGAACGGCATGGTGGTCAAGCTCGACCGCGCGGTGGTGGTGGGACCGATCGCGCGCCTCGAACTCCTGCCGCTGGAGCCACCCGCCAACGGCGACCAGCCCAAACTGATCGAAGCCCACCTCTCGGCCGACCGTTTCAGGGAACTCGGGATCAAGGAAGGCGACACCGTGGTGGTGGCGCCGCGCAAGGCACGGGTGTTCCTGCAGCCTCAGGTCATTGACTGAACCGCCGGCCATCCGGTGACCGAGCTGCGGCCCAGGGTCGCGTCGGCCGACGGCGCTGCCGGGTGCGCGTGCGCTGCCGGCTTGGCCTGCAACACCGCGTCGTTGCTCAGGCGGCTGTACGCCTCACGGATCACGCCGTGGCACTCGCAGCTGTGCGCTTCCAGCCCGGCGCGGTCGATCACCGACATCTGGCCACGGCCATAGCGGATCACGCCGGCCTTCTGCAGACGCAAGGCGCCACCGGTCACGCCTTCGCGGCGCACGCCCAGCATGCTGGCAATGCGCTCCTGCGTGATGTGCAGCTCGTCGTCGGCCTGCCGGTCCAGGTGCACCAGCAGCCAGCGCGCGAGCTGCTGGTCGAGCGAGTGATGGCGGTTGCAGGCCGAGGTCTGCGACATGTGCAGGAACAGCGTGCGCGTGTAGTTGAGCAGGTGGTGCATCACCTGCTCCGAGCGTTTGGCCTGGTGGGCAATGGACTGTGCACTCATGCGGTACCCGTGGCCACCCCGACTCACCAGGGCGGTGTTCTGCGCCATCACCGTGCCGCTGGCGGTGGTGCCGTTGTTGGCGTTGCTGCTGCCCATGAAGGCATCCACGCCCACCATGCCTTCGTTGCCCACCGCGGCCACCTCCACCGTGGCGCCGTCGAGCATGGTGGACACCAGCGAGACCACGGCGGTGGTCGGAAAGTACACATGGCGCAGGCTGCTGCCCGCTTCACACAGGGTGCTGTGGGCGGGCATCTCCACCCACTCCAGATGGGACTCGATGTAGCGCCAGTCTTCAAACGGCATGGCCGCGAGCAACTGGTTCTGCTCGCGATGGGAAATGGCTGTGAGTGTCATTGCAGTGCGCCTCGTGTTTGTTCTCAGGGCGCAATGTAGGTTGATGCATATGGGTTTTCCATGTCGAAAGACACATGCACCAATCGCTTTACACAACTTGTCAATTGGTTACATCCCAGGTGATCTGCCTCACCAACGCCTTCAGACAAGAGGACGCTGTGGCGGGTGGCCGTCGCCGTAGAGGTCCGCCAGCCTGGCCAGCGCCTTCACATCCCGCTCTCGTGCAGGCCGCGCTTCTCCAGCTTGCGCAGGGTCTTGTTGGTGTGCACCAGCGACAGGCCCAGGGCGTCGGCAATGTGCTGCTGCGTGAGTGGCCACACCACACCGCCCTTGCCGTTGTCTTCCTGCAGGGCGGCCGCGCGTTTGAACAGCAGGATGAGCATGCTGGCGATGCGCTCTTCGGCGCTGCGTCGACCCACCGACAACAGCGTGTCGTCCACCAGCGACTCTTCGTGGGCAGTGAGCCACGTCACGTTGAAGCCCATGGTGGGTGAGCGGCGGTGGATTTCCCACAGGGCGTCGCGCTGGAACACACAGAAGCTGGCCGAGGTGAGCGTGTCCACGCCGTGGGCGGCGGCGTCGCCCATCTTTTGCTGCACGCCGATGAAGTCGCCCGCGAGCAGGAAGGTCAGGATCTGGCGCCGGCCGTCGCTCAGCGTCTTGTAGCGGAAGGCCCAGCCTTGAAGCAGGGTGTAGAGGGGTGAATCGGTCTGCCCCTCGTGGATCAGGGTTTCACCCGCCTCCACGCGCAGGGAGCGGCGCTTGAGCGACTGCACCAGCTCCAGCTCTTCGGGCGTGTGGTCAACGAACAGCGGCAGGGGCCGCAGGGGGCATTCGGTGCAGGGCATGGCGGTGGGCGGGGCCTTGTCGGGCCATTCGGCGGCGTCTTTGGGCGGAACGTTGGTCGTCATTGTTCTTCTTGTCCGGGTGGTCCACGTGTCAGCGGCTGGCCTGTCGGCGGCACGTTGCTGAGGTGGTCATGAGTCTAGTGGGCTGCGCCAAGGCGGCGGGGGTTGTGTGCTTTTACACAGAGGCGGCCATGGGTTATCGCATGGGGAAGTGTTCGAGAGCGCACAGACCGACGTACGGACGGGCCTTACGGTGGGTGCTCCGCATCATCGCACTCCCATTGATGCCCCACGGACCCAGAAAGCGCACATGACGACCAATGCCCCCCGAGGCCGCCAAACCCGCCGGGCCGAGCCACGCCGCCCGGTGGCCAATGCCATCACCCAATTGCTGATCGATCACAACGAGCTGCAGCAGATGTTCACCGCGTTCGAGAACACACGCTCGGTCAACAACAAGCGATTCCTGGTGCAACGCATCTGCACCACAGTGGTCGTGCATGCGCAACTCAAGGAAGAGATCTTTTACCCGGCGGTGGAGTCGGTGCTGCCGAAGGCCACACCAGAGCACACAACCATGAAGGCACTGGTGGCCCACATTCAAAGCCTGGAGCCTGTGGCCGAACTCGTGGACGGACCGATCCAGGTGCTGGCCCAGGAAGTGAACGAGCACGTGTCCGACCTGAACGACGGCCTGTTTCCGCGCGTGAAGGCGTCCGACCTCGACCTGGAAGAACTCGGCAACCGCATGGCCCGGCGCAAGGCCGAATTGATCGCCGAACTCGCCTGAACGGCGGACCCCGCCTTCAATGCGACAGGCGCTGCCCCGCTTCTGCCGCCACGGATCGGTGAGCACCATGGCGCTCGTCCTGCCGGCGAGCCTCGACCCGTTCAAACATGTCCAGCATCCAGGCCAGGCGCTGGTTGAACGGCCGGGTTGAAATGCCGCTGGAAAACGCCGTTTCATCCAGCGTGTGGCACTGGTCCACCAGATAGGCAATGGCGGCCAGTGGTGGCACCGCAGCGGCCGGGCGGCCCATCCAACCCGATTGCAACGAAGCACAGGCCAGCAGCACCAGCTTGCGCGATGCGGGCACTACCGCACGGCGCGCGCACGGGTCCAGGCCATCGCGGCGCAGCTGCTGGCCGATCTCGGCATAGATCAAACGCGCCGCAAGGATGGCCGAGCGACAGTCGCGCGGCAACTGTGCAATGCCGGCCGTTGCCTGCGCGTACAGCCGGTCGGCCTCATCGAGCAGGCGCGACACCACGCCTTGCAACGCAGGGCTGCCCAGCGGTTGCCGCAGCCAGGCGTCGGTGTCGATACCGGCCTGCGCCATCCACTCGCGCGGCAGGTACAGCCGGCCGTTGCGTGCGTCTTCGCCCACATCGCGCGCAATGTTGGTGAGCTGCATGGCCACACCGAGTTCACACGCCCGCGCCAGTGCCTGCGGGCTGCGCACACCCATGATCCAGCACATCATGGCGCCCACGCTGCCGGCCACGCGCGCGCCGTAGTCGTGCACCTGCTCCAGCGTGTCGTAGCGGCGGGCCTGGGCATCCCAGGCGAAACCGTCGAGCAAAGCATCAAGCAAGGGGCGGGGCAAGGCGTGGCGCTGAACCACCACCGACAGTGCGCGGTCTTCCACGAAGGCCTGCGGGTCACCGGCGTAGATGCAGTCCAGCCGGTGCGTGAGCACGCGCATGGCGTCATCGATGCCCATCTCGCCGCCGTCCACCATGTCGTCGGCGACGCGGCAGAAAGCGTAGAGCGCGATCGACGAAGCGCGCACACGAACCGGCAGCAGGCGGCTGGCGGCAAAGAAGGTCTTGGAGCCGGTGCGCATGAGCGCCACGCAGGCGTCCAGATCCGCCGAGGCGCGCGGCGCCACCAACTCAGCGTGAAACGTGTTTGCGAGCATGCTGTTGCCGCCAGGTTGTTGCCGAGGGAACCACCGAGTCGAGCGCCTTGGCCGACATCAACACACCCGGCACACCGGCGCCCGGGTGGGTGCTGGCGCCCACCATGAAGAGGCCATCCACGTCTTCGCTGCGGTTGTGCGGGCGGAACCAGGCGCTCTGCAGCAGCAGCGGCTCCAGGCCGAAGGCCGCGCCCTTGAAAGAAAGCAGGCGGTCGTGAAAGTCCTGCGGCGTGGTGAGGAGCGAGGCGGTAACGTGCTGTTCGAAACCCGGCAGCACGGTGCGGTCCAGCACCTCGGCGATGGCCTGGCGGAACGATTCGGCGCGCGTGGCCCAGTCGGTGCCGCTGTCCAGGTGGGGCACCGGGGCCAGCGCGTAAAACGTGTCGTGTCCGGCCGGTGCCATGGACGCGTCGCTCGCGGTGGGGCGGTGCAGGTACAGGCTGAAATCATCACTCAGCTTGTGGCGGCTGAAGATGTCCTTGAGCAGCTCCTTGTAGCGCGGGCCGAGCAACATCATGTGGTGCGGTACGTCGGTGTACTGGCAGCTGGTGCCGAAGTACCAGACGAACAGGCTCATGGAATAGCGCCCGTTCTCGACTTTTCGGTCGGTCCAGTGGCGGCGGTGTTTCGCCTCGATCAGGTTGCGGTAGGTCCAGGCGGTGTCGGCGTTCGACACCACGATGTCGGCCGCGATGCGCTCACCACTGGCCAGCGTCACGCCGGTGGCCACGCCCTGGTCCACCTCGATGCGTTGGACCTCGGCATTGCAACGCAACACACCGCCCTGCCCTTCGAGCAGGCTCACCAGGCCCTGCACCAGCCGGCCGGTGCCGCCCACGGCCCAGTGCACGCCGTACTTGCGCTCCAGCGCGTTGATGAGGCTGTAGATGCAGGTGACCGAGAACGGGTTGCCGCCGATCAGCAGGCTCTGAAGGCTCATGGCCATGCGCAGCTTGGGGTGCTTCAGGTGCGCCGCCACCATGGCGTGCAGGCTGCGCCAGCCGCGCATCCTGAAGATGGCCGGGCTGGCCTTGATCAGGTCGCCCACGGTGTCGAAAGCCTTGTCGCCCAGGGCTTCAAAACCCAACCGGTAGCAGTGATCGGCCTCGGCCATGAAACGTTCGTAGCCGGCTGAGTCACCCGGACTGATGCGGCGCACCTCGGCGCGCATCTTGTCGGGGTCGCCGCTGTAGTTGAACTCGTCACCGTCATCGAAACGAATGCGGTAGAACGGATCGAGCGCGCGCAGCTCGATGTCGTCGGACAGCTTGCGCCCCGCCAGCGCCCACAGTTCCTCGAACAGAAACGGCACGGTGATGATGGTCGGGCCGGCGTCGAACACATGGCCGTTCTGGTGGTGCACATAGGCACGGCCGCCGGGTGCGTCCAGCTTCTCCAGCACGGTGACGCGCCAGCCTTTGGCGGCCAGGCGCACGGCCGAGGCCAGCCCGCCAAAGCCGCTGCCGATGACCACCGCATGCGGGGCGTCGGGCAATGGGCCGGAGGGGGCTGGACGGGTCGCAGGAGGCAGCTCCCACATATCTTCAGGGGTGCGAAAAGCGTTCATGCTTTTTCCGGTTTGATCGCCGGGCTGCGCGACATGGCCCAGCCCCAGAGTTTCTGCATGGGCGTGGGGAACGCCATGATCACGTGTTCAACGATGGCGAGGCCCAGCAGCGCTGCCAGCAGGATCCAGCCGGTGGTGATGGTTGCCACACCGCTGGACACCTGCCACACCATCCAGGCCCAGACGGCGCACGAGAGGCCCACCGTCACGTAATAGAAGAGCGTGAGCGGACCACGTTTGAAGTAGCTCGCGAGATACACCAGATGACTGGGCAGGTATTGCTCTCCGGTTTCGGGCACACCCAGGAACAGGTTCATCTTGGCCGAGAAGCGCATGCACCACAGCAAGGCAAAGGTGCAGATCGCCACATGGCCAGGCTGGCCCTGCTGCATCCACAACAACACACCGAAGTTGGCCAGCAAGGCCAGCTCGTGCCAGATGACAGCCTGAACCGACTGGGTGAAACGGGTCCAGCCACGCGCGCCCGCTTGCAACGGAACGCGGCGCGGCCCGGTGAGCCATCCGGTGAGAAAGGCCATCTCGTGCCAGCTCCACATCACGATCACGCTGGCAAACGCCAGGTAGGCGCTGCCCACGGTCTGCTCCTGCATGCTGATCTGCGTGGTCCACAGGCTGCCGATCAACAGCAGACTCAGGACACCCAGGGTCCAGGGAAATGTGGTGGGTGCTCTGCGCACCAGCCACAGGATGGCACCCGTACCGAACCACCAGCACAGCAGTGCAAACAGCGCAGGTGCTGCCACGGAGCTGGAGAGTTCGGTCATGGCCTGCAACAGAGCTGGCCTACCAGACCGGTTCCATGCGAATCGTCTGCGGCAGTGCCTGTTTCTTCACCGGCAACAGGTACAGCCGGCCGAAGGTGAGCGCCGCCTGCACGCCGCAGGCGGCCACCTGCAGCTTGCCCACCAGACCGCCGCGCTTCTTGGCGAGGTCGGCCTTCAACGAAACCTGCAGGAGCCGCTCCAGACCACGGCGGAACGCCGGGTTGTCGATGTCCACCTCCACCGGGAACACCTGGCGGCAGATGTCGTTGGTGATGCGGAAGACCTCGTAGTCGTAGGTGGTGGACTCCAGGCCCATGGCCTCGTGCAACAGCGGGCGCGTGTGGTCGCGCACGTACATGGTGGCGTACACGGCGAGGATGAAGAAGCGGATCCAGAGCTTGTTGCCACCCTGCAGCAGACCGGGCTGCGAACGCATGATGAGCGCGAACGATTCGCCGTGGCGGAATTCGTCGTTGCACCAGCGCTCGAACCAGCGAAAGATGGGGTGGAAGCGCTTGTCCGGATTTTTTTCGAGCTGGCGGAAAATGGTGATGTAGCGGGCGTAGCCGATCTTCTCGCTGAGGTAGGTGGCGTAGAAGATGTACTTGGGCTTGAAGTAGGTGTAAGCCTTGTTGCGCTTCAAGCTGCCCAGGTCGATGCCGAGGTTGAAGTCCTTGAGCGACTGGTTGATGAAGCCGGCGTGGCGCGATTCGTCGCGCGCCATGTAGGTCATCAGTTGTTTGATGTCGGGGTTGCTGACGTTCTTGCGGATCTCGTTGTAGAGAATGCAACCCGAGAATTCCGAGGTGAGCGAGCTGATGAGAAAGTCCAGGAACTCCTGGCGCATCTCGGGCGAGAGCTGCGGCATCAGCGTGCGCACTTCTTCGGCAAACGCAGCATCGCGCTGGAAGTGGTCGTGGTTGTTGTCGCCCTCGTACTCCTTCATCATCACGTCCCAGTCGGCCCGCACGCTGGACACGAGAAGCGCGGCGAGAGCATGGTGCTTTTCACGGCCTTGGCATTGGCATCAGCGGCACTCTCCACGTTGTCCATGAGCATCGCCACATGGTCGATATCGGCGCTGGCAGTCTGTGTGTTCATCGTTGGCTCCTGGCGGGGTCTGTTTCAGGTGGCGGGCCTGGCCCACTGCAGCTGCGAGAACACAGCCGAGTTGGTGGGGCCAAAGGATTCCAGGTTCAGGCGCTGGCCGGTGGCGGTGTCCAGCAGGGTGATGCGGCCATCCACATGGCCAGTCAGCTTGAACGGCAAGTCGGGGCTCATGCCACTGCGCTTGCGCTCGCGGTTGAGTGCGCGCAGGCTGCCTCGCAGAAAGCCCTGCTCGCCCTGGAAGCGCGCCACTTCCTGCTTCGTCCCTGCGTCCAGCACCGCGATGTCACCGTTGGACTGACCGACGAAGGACAGCGTGCGCTCCCATTGAATGGCCTCCAGAGGTTGCGGCGCGGCTGCGCCGACCACCTTCATCTGCCAGGTCACACCCGCCAGGATCACCAGCAGCACCACACCCAGTGCCCAGATGGGCCAGGGGGTGTTGGTGCCCAGGGGGGAGGGATGGTACTGGGTGCTCATGAGAGTTCTCCGGAGGGGGCTCAGGCCGTGGCGGTCGAAATGTCACGTTCACGCGACTGGCGCGCTGGTGCAGGGCTGTGGCTGATGGAACTGTTGCCCACAATGGCCAGGGCATCGGCGTTCTGGGTACTCCAGGCCTGCAGGATCAGTTCACCGATCTTCTGCGCGTCGGGCACGCAGCGCAGGCTGGGCTGTGGCTGTTTCAGCAGCCACGGCCGTGCGTGTGGCCAGAGGTTGAGGTAGGCAATGCGGTCTTCACCGGTCAGCGTGAGCGCGATGTCACCGTGACCACCGGCTTGCGGGCGGATGGCAGCTGCGGCCAGCTTGCGCAGCGGCAGGTTGAAGGTGAGCGTGAGCACGATGCCCACCCGCATCAGGATGCGGCGGTCGGTCAGGGTGTAGATGGTGGTGCGGGCTGAAAACCAGGCGGTCAGCGCGAGCAGGCCCAGGGCCACCGTGGCCAGCACACCGCTGGTGAGCAGCGGCATCAGCACGGAGCCACCGGGCTCACCCAGCAGATACAGCCACTGCAAGGCCAGCATGCCGGTGAAATAAATCGCCAGCTTGCGCACATGAAACGCATGAATGGCCAGGGCGCGCCAGTCGGGGCTGCCCTGCCAGAGCAGGCGTTCGCCCTGTGGCAGTGGCTCGGGCAGGCCGGGCGCGGCTTCGAATTCGTGTTCGTGGTGCGCGTTCACAGCAGCGGCTCCATGCGGTCAGGGGTGGCATAGAGCAGGCCGGCGCCGTAGTACGCCATGATCTTTTCCTCTTCCAGCAAGGTGATCTGGTCGGGGTTGCGGGTCTTGGGCACGTTGACGAACTGCCCGGCCAGGATGGCATGCACGCTCACACCGTCCTTGCGGATGCGCGAGAAATTCACAGGCAGCAACACCGAGCCACCGCTCTTGAGATCGACCTCGATGTAGCGGAACATCATTTCCGACTTGTCCACCCACATGTCCTTGACGACACCGGCGATTTCCTTGTCGGCCCCATACACCGGCAGGCCGCGTGGATCGGTGTCTTGCCGGGCCACGCCGTGGTCGGCCGCGGCGCGCAACGGCACGATCTTGGCTTCACCTTCCAGCGTCATGTCGGGATGGTCGGCGCGTGCCGCCCAGGCACCCGGTCCCACGCCGGCGAGCAGTGGATCGCCCACCGGGTCCAGCGGTGACCCGGCCCAGTTGTGCGTCGGCGTGGCCGAATACGCGCCATCGGGGCGGTTCACGTCGGGCGACAGGAAGGTGCGGCCGTCTTCAAGTTCATAGGTCTTGGGTGTGACGGTGGGCCAGCCGGGGGTCACCGGGCCGTTCTCACGGCCGGGGTCCATCGGGTAACCCTCGCGATGGCTCTCTCGCTGGAGGTAGTAAATCAATCCGAAGAAGAAAATCCAGAACGCGTAGAGCACGAGTTGTGCAACGTCGACGTACTGGGTGATTGCGCCTGTATCCATGGTGGTTCTCCTTCAATGAGGGCTGGCTCGGTGACTCGTCTGCAACGCTGTTTCAACCCGGCAACTCGGCCAGGCCAATCGGATGGGGATTTCGCTCGGCCGCCGTTTTGGAGCGGCGCACCAGGGGGCCCAGCGCGATGAGCACCGCGAAGAGCAGATAGATTTCGAGGTGGAACACGAAGCTGTAGCCCGTGACCGGTGAATTGAGTGCCTCGCCCAGCCAGCCGTGGGAAGCCAAGCCGGACACCAGGTCGCGGAGCACACCACCCAGGGCCATCGACAAACCCGCCGCCGTGGCCTGCACAGCACCCCAGGCGCCCAGCACCAGGCCGGTGAGTTCCCGCTCGGGCAGGTCCATGGCGGTGAGCAACATGCTCACCGCGAACAGGCCACCGGAAAAACCAATGAGTGCCGCGCCGAACTGGAACAGCGCGGGTGAACTCAGCGGGGCAGAAAAGATCACGCAGGCAAAGGCCGGCAGGCCGAGCAAGGCGCCAATGGCGGCCAGTCGGATGGTGTCCAGACCACGCGCCATGAAACGCGCCGACAGCACGAAGGCCAGCAAGGCACCGCCCGCACTCATGGCGGTGAGCGAACTCGTGAGGCTCACGTTCAAGCCCAGCACCTCGCCGCCGTAGGGCTCCAGAATGATGTCCTGCATGTTGAAGGCCACGGTGCCCAGGCCCACGGTCCACAGGAAACGTTTGATCTTGGGGATGGCCATGAGCCGGGCCCAGCTGCGCGAGAAACCATGGGCCTCGCGCGCGCCGCGGCGGGCCTGGCGCGGCTCCTGCTTCCACAGCGAAGTGATGTTGAGCACGGCCACCAGCACCGCAGCGCCCTGCACCACCTGCACCAGGCGCGTGGGCGTGAAATCGATCAGCACAAAACCCAGCAGCGCGCTGCCCAGGATCATTCCCACCAGCAAAGTGCTGTAGAGCAGTGCCACCACGCGGGGGCGCTTGTCTTCGGGCGAGAGGTCGCTGGCCAGCGCCATGCCGGCGGTCTGCGTGATCTGCATGCCCGCACCCACCAGCAAAAAGGCGAGCGCTGCGCCGATGCGACCGGCCCACACGCTGGCGTCGGTCACGGTGAGCAACAGCAGGGCAAACGGCATGATGGCCAGGCCGCCGAACATGAGCAGCGTGCCGATCCACATGTAGGGCATGCGCTTGAGACCCAGCGCAGACGGGTGCGTGTCGCTGCGGTAACCGATGAGTGCGCGCAGCGGTGCAAACACCAGCGGCAGCGCCACCGAGAGCGCGACCCACCAGGCCGGTACGGCCAGCTCGACGATCATCACGCGGTTGAGCGTGCCCACCAGCAGTGCGATGGTGATGCCGATGGACAGCTGAAACAAAGAGAGGCGCAGCAAGCGGCCCAGTGGAAGGTCGCTGGAAGCCGCATCCGCGAACGGAGCGTACCGCCGGGTGATGTTCATCGCCCAGGCGGGGGAGAGCATCCGGCTCAGGTTCACCGCGTCCACTCCCAGGCTTGTGAGGTGTAGAAGCCGCCCGAGACACGCTGGGTGCGGCCCTCGGTCCAGCCGGTGCCACCCAGCCCCTGCAACAACAAGGCACGCAAGCGGGCTTGCGACACCGGGGTCAGCGCGGGCGAGCGGTCGCTGCTGGGGAAGAAGCGGCCCATGGCGTGGGCCACGCTCAGCAGCGGGCTGCTGGGCGCGATGGTGAAGAGCACGCTGCCGCGCGTGCGCCCGGCCAGGCGCTGGATGGCGTTGGCGATGTCGGGCGTGTCGTAATGGATCACCGAGTCCATGGCCACGACGTGGTCGAACTGGCCCAGAGCGTCATCGAGCATGTCGCCCGAGAGGTATTCGATGCTGCCGCCGCGCCCGTTGGGCACCAGCGTGGCATTGCGTTCGCGGCCGAGCTGCACCAGCGTGGGTGACAAATCGATGGCCACCACCTCGGCGCCGCGCTGCATGGCAACGAGTGCCAGCGCGCCGGTGCCGCAACCGGCGTCGAGCAGGCGCAGGCCGCGCATGTCCTGCGGCAACCAGCTGAGCAAGGTGTTGCGCATCTCGTCGCGCCCGGCGCGCACCGAGGCGCGGATGCGGCCCACCGGTGCGTTGGAGGTCAGGCGCTCCCAGGCCTTCGCTGCGGTGCGATCGAAATAGTTTTCGATCTCCGAGCGGCGCTCGATGTAGTTGGCGTTGGAGGTTTTCATCGCTGTGTGACCGATCAATCGAACCCGAGCAGGTCGAAGATGTCGCGGTCCTTCATGGGCACGGGCCAGAGCGAGGCGGCCAGACGCATGTATTCCTTTTTCACCGCTTCGAGCTCGGGCGATGTTTCCATCTCGAACAAGGTGCTCTTTTTCAGGCGGCTGCGGCGGATCACGTCCAGGTCGGGGAAGTGCGCGGCCAGCTTCAGTCCGATCTGGTTGTTGTACTTGTCGATCTGGTCGGTGGCCGAGCTGCGGTTGGCGATCACGCCGCCCAGGCGCACGTTGTAGTTCTTCGCCTTCGCGCCAATGGCCTGCACGATGCGGTTCATCGCGAAGATCGAGTCGAAGTCGTTGGCGGTGACGATGAGCGCACGGTCGGCGTGCTGCAGCGGTGCGGCAAAGCCGCCACAGACCACGTCGCCCAGCACGTCGAAGATCACCACGTCGGTGTCTTCGAGCAGGTGGTGCTCTTTCAGCAGTTTCACGGTCTGGCCGACCACATAACCGCCGCAGCCGGTGCCGGCGGGCGGGCCACCCGCCTCCACGCACATCACGCCGTTGTAGCCGGGGAACACGAAGTCTTCCACGCGCAGTTCTTCGGCGTGGAAGTCCACCGTTTCCAGCACGTCGATCACCGTGGGCAGCATCTTCTTGGTCAGGGTGAAGGTGCTGTCGTGTTTGGGGTCGCAGCCGATCTGCAGCACGCGTTTGCCCAGGTGGGAAAACGCGGCCGACAGGTTGGAGCTGGTGGTGCTCTTGCCGATGCCGCCCTTGCCATAAATGGCAAACACCTTGGCATTGCCGATCTTGAGCGACGGGTCGAGCTGGACCTGAAGGCTGCCCTCCCCGTCTTCACGGCTGGACTTTCCAGAGGCACGCCTCAGGTCGGTCAGGGGAACGCTGGTTTCCATCATTCGGTAGC
>LNFM01003284.1_pt1 | contig 32184 bp, 31 predicted proteins | sample 596031 | NCBI WGS metagenome assembly LNFM01 (sample SAMN04254537, study PRJNA301005) | activated carbon metagenome | isolation source: dual media filters at the Ann Arbor, Michigan drinking water treatment plant | place: USA: Ann Arbor | reverse complement strand
TCAACCGCCCCAGGGCACATCGGCATCCCCTCCGCCACCGCGCCGGCCAGCCTATGACAGGCCGACGCCGATGAGCGAGACTTACAAGGGCAAGGAAGATCAGGCCCAGGACGGCAAATCGATCCAGGCCAGGTGGCCGCCCTTGCCGGCGCCGCAATCGAGGAAGATGCAGCGCCCGCCCAGCGCCCCATCCGCCAGGAAGGGCCGGCCATCCAGGCTGCGGCGGTCATGGCCGCAGACCACGGTGACATCGGCCGGGATCTTGTCCACCCAGTCATGCACCCGGTCCGGAAAGCCATCCTGCCGCATGCGGCCGGTCACCTGGCCGAACAGCGCCCGCGTCACCAGCCCCTGCGCCTTCTGGCTGCCCGCATCCGGCGGCGGCGCCGCATGCAGCATGCCGGGGTGGTAGCCGCCATGGACGAAGATGCGCCCGCCATCGCGGATCCAGGCCGGGGCGCGGCCAATCTCCTCCACTGCGCGCGCCTTCAGCATCGCCCCATCCGGCGCGGCGTCGAGCTGTGCGAGGGTGCGGCCCAGCCCCTCCGCCTGGATGCGCAGCTGCGTGCCGGTCAGGGCGCGGCGCAGCTTGTGGTCGTGGTTGCCCAGCAGGAACAGCCCCTGGCCCTGGTCGATCAGCGCGAAGATGCGGCGCAGCACCTCCGGGCTGTCCGGGCCGTGATCGGTCAGGTCGCCCAGTTGCAGCACGAACATGTCGGCGGCCACTGCGCCCTCGATCGCGTGGATGAAGGCTTCCGCATCGCCATGCACATCGGCCACCACGCGCAGCCCGGCGAAGCCGCGCCACAGATGTTGCGGGCGGTCCCTCATGCCCGCAGCTTCGCGAAGCCGGCCAAGGCCCGGGCGCGGCCTTCGGCATGGTCGATCACCGGGCGCGGATAGTCACGCCCCAGCACCAGGCCGGCGGCGGCCAGCACATCCCGCGGTGCCTCCCAGGGCTTGTGCACGAAGGCGCCGGGCAGCTTTGCCAATTCCGGCACCCAGCGGCGCACATAGCGGCCCTCGGGGTCGAATTTCTCGCCCTGGAGGATCGGGTTGAAGACGCGGAAATAGGGTGCGGCATCCGTGCCGCAGCCCGCCACCCACTGCCAGGACGCGCTGTTGGAGGCGAGGTCGGCATCCAGCAGCGTGTCCCAGAACCAGGCGGCGCCATCCTGCCAGGGTTGCAGCAGGTGCTTCACCAGCAGGCTGGCCGCGATCATGCGGACGCGGTTGTGCATCCAGCCGGTCTGCCACAACTGCCGCATGCCGGCATCCACCACCGGATAGCCGGTGCGGCCCTGCTGCCAGGCGGCCAACAGCTTCGCGTCAGGCTGCCAGGGAAATCCGGAGAATTCGGGCCGCAGCGGCGTCTCCGGCATGTCCTGCCGGTGCCACAGCAGGTGATAGGAGAATTCGCGCCAGAGGATTTCCTTCAGGAAGGTCTCGGTGCCCGTCGCATCCGCCCCGGCGGCGCGCGCCGCATGCCAGACCTGGCCGGGCGAGACCTCCCCCCAATGCAGATGCGGCGACAGGCCGGAGGAGCCGTCGATCCCCGGCAGGTTGCGCTGCCGGTCATAGGCGCCCAGCGCCTGGGCGGTGAAGCGGGCCAGCCGGGCCTGGGCGCTGGCTTCCCCCGGCTGCCAGGTCGCGCCGAAGCGGGCGGCCCAGTCGGGCTCGCCCGGCACCGGGTACAGGCCGAGTGCCTCCAGCGCCTGCCCGCCGGCCGGATGCGGCACGCCCTGGATGCGGTCGGGTGCCGGGCGCGGGGCAGGGGGGGCGCCGGCGGCCAGCATGGTCCTGGCGAAGGGGGTATAGACGGCATAGGGCTTGCCGCTGGGCGCGCCGAAGCCGTGCGGTTCGCGCAGCACCGCGGTGGTGTGCAGCACCAGGCGGCGACCGGCGGCCTCCAGCGCCTCATGCACCCTGCGGCTTTGCTCGCGCGCCCAGGGTTCGTAGCCGCGGCCGGCCTGGATGGTACCGGCGCCGATCGCGGCGGCCAGCGACGGCAGCACCATCTCCGCGCGTCCGCGCGCCAGCAGCAGCGGCGCGCCGCGCGCGGCCAGGTCTTCGGCGAGTGCCGCCAGGCTGTGGCGCAGCCACCAGCGGCCGGCGCCACCGGCGCGGTGCGCGCCGGCGGCCTCGTCATCCAGCACGAAGACCGGCAGCACCGGGCGGCCGCCTTCGGTCGCGGCAAGCAGGGCGGGGTGGTCGGAAAGGCGAAGGTCGTGGCGGAACCACAGCAGCGAAGGCTCAGTCATGCCTTCCATGTAGGGCGAATTCGCCGCGGGGGGAGCGAAAAACGGCGGCAAGGATCGCAGCGAACCATTGCGGGGCTGCGGCGTTCTGGACGGGACCGCAATGCCTGGGGCCGTCCCCCCACATGCCTGGGCTGTGCGGGCCACCGTTGAAGGAAACCCCCATGATTCGCACCCACCTGCCGCGCCGCGGCTTCATGATGATCGGCGGCCTGGCTGCTGCCGCTTCGCTCGCCGCGCCGGCGATCCTGCGCGCCCAGTCCTTGGCGCCGACCGCGACCCTGGCCGATACCATGGCCGGTGACAGCCGCTTTTCGCGCTTCCTGGACCTGATTTCCCGCGACGGCATGGTCGAGGATTTCCGCTCGGCCCAGCCCCTGACGGTCTTCGCGCCGACCGATGCCGCTTTCGCCGGCGCCCCGGCCAATCTGCTTCAGCAGCTTGTCGGCAGTGGCACCGCGGGCGGCAGCCAGGAAAGCGTGGACCGGATGCGCCTCAGTGCGCTGATCAACTACCACATCCTCCCCGGCCTCTTCCGCGCCTCGGATCTGATGGGCACGGATCGCCGCCTGCGCACGCGCAACGGCTCCGACATCTCCATCACCGGCACGGCCGAATCCGTGCTGATCAGCAACCCGGCACCGGGGCGGCAGATTGCCGGCTTCGGCGCCGCGGGTGCCAACATCGCCTCGCGCCCGGCGCGGGTGGTGGCGGCCGATATCGCGGCCAGCAACGGCGTGATCCACGGCATCGACCAGCTCATGTGGCCGTGAGCCACGGAGACTGATCTCCGAATCGGCCAGCAGCGCGTCGCCCGTCAGGGCGGCGCGTTTGCCGTTTCAGGCAGGACCGCCCCGGGTCCGGGGGCCGCGCCGCGCAGCGGGCCGGTGGGGAAGCTGAACAACCGCTCCGCCCCCAGCAGGAAGGCGCGGCCGCCGCGCGGGAACAGGTTGGCGATGGCGGGGTCGCGCACCTCCAGCCCGCCGGTATAGGCGCCGAAGGCCGGCAGCAGCAGGCGGCGGCCATCGGTCAGGAAGCAGGGGCGCGTCACGGCGCTGCCGCGAACCGGCATGGTGGCCTTGGGGTGGTAGTGGCCAGACAGCTCGCCCGGCGGGATGCTCCGGCCGGGCTGGGCGATGTGGCGGAAGACGAAGGGGCCCTGGCGGTATTCCATGACGGCGATGCCGGGCAGGTCCACCGGTGGCTCCGGGTCGTGGTTGCCCAGCACCCAGACCACCTCCGCCAGCCCGCCCAGCATCCGCTGCAAGGCGGCGCAATCGGCGGCATGCAGCCGGGCGCAGCCTTGCCGGTCATGGAAACTGTCGCCCAGCAGCACAAGCCTTTCCGGCCGCCAGCGGCGCAGCAGCAGCGCCAGGCGCTCCAGCGTCTCCCTTGTGTCATAGGGCGGCAGGAAGCGGCCGCGGGCGGCGAAGCTGCTGCCCTTTTCCAGATGCAGGTCGGAGACGACGAGCAGTTTCTGCGCGGGCCAGATGGCGACCCCGGCGGGGTCCAGCATCAGCCGTTCCCCGGCGATATGCAGCGGTGCGGCGGTCATCGTGGTGCGCCCAGGGTCTTCGGCGCGGTGCGGATGAAGCGGGCGTTGCGGCGCTTCGCCTCACGCGGCCGGCGCGCGCGGTCGCGGTCGCCGCGGGCGGGGATGGCCTCCGTCACATTGGCCAGGATTTCGTTGAACAGGTCGGCGCCGTCGGTGGCTTCCGCCACCAAATCCGCGGCTTCCGCCAGCAGCGCATCCTGCGCGCCGCCGGCCACCCATTCGCGGCCTTCCTCGATCAGCGCCGGCACGGAAAGCGGCGAGGCGCGGTCCAGCACCCGGTGGACGATGCCGCCCGCCCGCGCGCGCGCCAGCAGCAATCCGATGCGCGCCACATCGGTAAGTCCCGCCGAGGCTTCCCGCCGCGTCGCGCGCAGCAGGATGTGGTCCGGCTCGTGCCGGCGCAGCACATCGTAGATCAGGTCTGCATTCATGGTCATCGCGCGGCCTGACTTCTCCTGACCGGGATGATTCTTCTCGATCAGTCCCGCGATGGTGGCGATATTCCGAAAGGTGCGGCGGAGCATGCTGCTTTCGGCCATCCAGGCCTCCAGCTCCTCGCCCAGAATGTCTTCCTCGAACAGCCGCTCGATGCCATGCGGTTCGAAGGCGGACCAGCAGGCCAGCACATAATCCGTGGCCAGGTAGCCCAGCGGCGCCATGCCGAGGCGCTCCATCCGCTTGGTCACCAGCATGCCCAGCGTCTGGTGCGCCAGCCGACCCTCGAAGCAATAGGCGACGAGGAACCAGCGGTCGCCCCGCGGAAACGTCTCCACCAGCAGCCCGTCGCGCGGCGGCATGACGGAGACATGCTGCTGCAGCCGCAGCCATTCGCGCACGGAGTCCGGCAGTGCGGGCCAGGATTTCGGATCATGCAGGATGCCGCGCACGCGGGCGGCGAGATGCGTGGTCAGCGGCATGCGGCTGCCGGCATAGGTGGGCACGCGCGGATCGCCCTCCCCACCGCGGGAGACGAGGCAGGCCAGCGCGTCCAGCCCCTCGAAGCGCAGCATCTGGCCGGCGAAGATGAAGCTGTCGCCGACCGTGAGGGTGGAGACGAACCACTCCTCCACCTCCCCCAGCACCGGCCCGCCGCGGATCCGCACTTTTATCAGCGGCGTCTCGACGATGGTGCCGAGGTTCATGCGCAGCTGGCGTGCGGCGGCGGGGCCGCGGATGTGGATCATCCCCTCTGCATCACGGAACAGGCGGCGAAAACGGTCGTAGGATTGCAGGGCGTAGCCGCCGTCTTCGACGAAGCGCAGGGCGTCGTCGAAATCCTGGCGCGACAGGTTGGCATAGGGGGAGGCGCGCAGGATCTCGGCGTAGAGATCATCCGGCTGGAAGGGGCCGGCGACGGCGCAGGCCCAGATGTGCTGGCAGAGCACGTCGAGGCCGCCTTCGCGTGGCGGGTCGCCATCCAGCTCGTTGGCGGCGATGGCCTGGCGGGCGGCGACGCATTCGATGACCTCGAACCGGTTGGCCGGCACCAGCACCGCCTGGCTCGCCTCATCCATCCGGTGGTTGGCGCGGCCGATGCGTTGCAAAAGTCGCGAAACACCCTTGGGCGCGCCGACCTGCACCACCTGGTCCACCGCGCCCCAGTCGATGCCGAGATCGAGCGAGGCGGTGGCGACCACCGCGCGCAGCCGCCCTTCCGCCATCGCGGCCTCCACCTTGCGGCGCTGTTCCACGGTGAGGGAGCCGTGATGCAGGCCGATCGGCAGATTGTCGTCGTTCAGCCGCCACAGCGCCTGGAAACACAGTTCGGATTGCGCGCGGGTGTTGACGAAGACGATGGTGACGCCCGCCCCGCGAATGCGCCGGTACACCTCCGGCATCGAGGCGAGGCCCATATGCCCACCCCAGGGCAGGCGGCCCTCCGGCAGCAGGATATCGAGGCTCGGCGCCGCACCGGGCGCGCCCTGCACCAGCGCGACGTCGTCCGCGATGCCGGTGGGGGAGAGAAAGGCGCGTAGCGGCGTGGGATGCGCGACGGTGGCGGAAAGCCCGATGCGGCGCGCGCCGGGCGCCAGCGTGGCCAGCCGGGCGAGACCCAGCGCCAGCTGGTCGCCGCGCTTGCTGCCGGCCAACGCATGGATCTCATCCACCACGATGGCGTGGAGCCCGGAAAACATCTCGGCCGCATCCGGCAGCGTCAGCAGCAGCGCCAGGCTTTCGGGGGTGGTCAGCAGGAAGTTGGGCGGGTCCGCGCGCTGGCGGGCGCGGCGATTGGCGGGGGTGTCGCCGGTGCGGGTCTCGATGCGGATCGGCAGGCCCATGGCCTCCACCGGGGCGGTGAGGTTGCGGGCGATATCGACGGCCAGCGCCTTCAAGGGCGAGATATACAGCGTGTGCAGCCCCGCACGCGGGTTCTCATGCAGATCGACCAGGGAGGGCAGGAACCCCGCCAGCGTCTTGCCGCCGCCGGTCGGCGCCACCAGCAGGGCGCTCGCACCCCCCTGCACGGCGCCGAGCAGCGCCAACTGATGCGGCCGCGGCGCCCAGCCGCGATCGGCGAACCAGGCGCGAAAAAGTTCCGGCAACGTTCCCATTTGGCGAGACTATGGTGGTGCAGCGGGCAAAGGGGAAGGGTCTCAGCCCAGTGCCGCGCGCAGTTCCGCCAGCGAGTCACCCAGGCTGCGCCCGGCCGTGTCGATCACCACCGGCGGGCGGTCCCAGTTTTCGTAGTGGCGGCCCTGCACCGCCGCCCAGCTTGGCGGCACCAGGCCGGGGATGTCGATGCGGCGGGTCTCGACGCGGCGGCGATGCTCGGCGGCGTCGGAGCAGACGACCTCCACCTCGATGATCCTGGCCCCCGCCCGCTGCGCCGCATCGCGCCAGGCGGAGCGGGTGATGTGCAGCGGGTTTACGCTATCCGCCACCACGTCCAGGCCGAGGGCCAAATTCGCCTCCGCCACCGCATAGCCCGCCAGGTAGCCGGCCGGCCCGACCTCCGCGATGCCCGATTCACGCAGCGCCTGCTCGATATGGTCGATGCGGATCCAGGTGGCGCCGAGCGCCTGCGCCAGGGTGCGGGAGAGGGTGGATTTGCCGGTGCCCGGCAGCCCGGCGAAGGCGACCAGCAGGCTCACACCCGCTCCAGCGCCAGATGCGGCTCCGCCGGCAGCTCCACCCGCAGCGCGTCGCCCGGCGCGAGGTCACCGCCTTCCAGCACCACCGCCATGATCCCGGCCCGCAGCAGCAGCGCCCCGTCCGGCGCGCGTTCCAGCGTCGCCTTCATCAGCCCCTTCTGGAAGGTATCGATCTGGTGGCAGGGGTTGCGCAGCCCGGTCACCTCGACCACCGCCGTCCCGCCCAGATGCAGGCGGGTGCCGCGCGGCAGGGCGAACAGGTCCACCCCCTCCGTCGTCACGTTTTCGCCCAGCGCGCCGGGCGTCACGTCGAATCCCTGTTCGCGCAGCAGCGCCAGCCGCTCCGCCGGAATCAGGTGCAACTGGCGCAGATTGGGCTGGTTCGGGTTCGCCTTCACGCGGGACCGATGCTTCACCAGCTCCCCGCAATGCGCATCGCCCTGCACGCCAAGCCCGGCCAGCAGCGTGATGCGCGCAAGCACCGGCTTGGAAAACTCATGGCCAGGCGAAGCCGCCACCGCCATCACACGACCCTGCATCCCCGAGACCTCCGCCTGACGGCAGCATCTATTGCAGGAATCCGATCCAGCGTCCCGCCAGCAGCGCGCCCAGCCAGGCGGCCAGCGATATCGCGGCCGCCGCCCGCAGCCTTGCCGTCACAACCCCGCCGGCCAGCGCCGCGCGCCAGGGCCGCCCGGCATGCAGCAGCGCCAGGTTGGCCAGCGCCGCGGCCAGCAGGCCGAGCTTCACCAGGAAGGCGGGGTTTTCCAGATAGGTCGCGGGCCGCGTGCTGAACAAGGCGAGGCCGGTCAGCGCCGCCAGCGCCAGCCCGGTGGCCGCGACGCGGACCAGCGGCGGCGCCAGATGCCCCAGCGCCGCGGCGCGGAAGGCCCCCAGAAGCCGCAGATCCAGCGTCACGATGGCGCCGACCAGCAGCCCGAGGCCCAGCACATGCGCCGCATTGACCAGCAGATACAGCGTGACGGACCCGCGCAGCGCCACCGCGGGGGCGGAGGCCGCCAGCAGGTCCAGCACGCCGCGTCAGCCGCCCTGGATGCGCTCGGGGTAGAAATCGAAGCGCTGGTTGCCCGCAGTGACGCGCACCGCCTTCAACCGACGCTCGGAGCTGTCGCGGGACCGGTTGCCGAGCGCCACGATCTCCTGCCCCGGGCGGACCGATCGCTCGGTGAAGCCGGCGCGTTCCGTCTGGCGCGGATTGCCCAGCTCCACGGTCCACATCTGGCCATTCGCCTCCACCCGCAGGGTCGGATGCGGCGGGCCGACATAGATCTCCCGCACCGTGCCGGTCAGCGTGCCCTGGTCACCCTCGGCCCAGGCCCAGCCGTGATGCGCCGCGGCGCCCTTGGCCACGGCCGCGGCGCCCAGCAGGCCGAGCGCGCCGCGCCGGCCGATCTTCATGGATGTCATGCCATCTTCCTCACCCGGAATGGTGGGCAGGTTGGGGTCCATGCCCGGATTGTCGAGCGGTGGGCCGATGACATGCCGTTCAACTCGGCAGCCGCGCCACCACTCAATCCGGCAGCCGTGCCACCACGAAGGCCACCAGCGCGCCGAAATCCGGGCATTGCGCCAATTGCTGCGCATCCACCGCCGCGCCGGTCCGGCCCTCGATCTCCACGCTGATCAGCGTGTGGTTCAGGCTGTCCCAGCCCGGCACGTCGGCGGCCTCCATCTCCGGCGCCAGCTCGATCTCGCGGTCGCCGATCACCTCCCGCGCAATGGCTTGCAGGTCGGCCAGGGTGAAGGCGGGCATGGGGGTCACTCCGGACGGCGGAATTGTTCGAGGTAGCGGCGGCGATTCGCATCGCGGCTGATCTTGCCGCTGGTGCTTTTCAGCAGCCAGCGATGCGCGACGATCCGCACATCCCGCGGCTTCACCAGGAAGCTGTCGAAGACCAGGCGGCTGATGGCGCTGCGGCATTGGGCGGCGGGAATGCCGGAGGCTTCGTCATGTTCGGCGACCACCACCAGCTCCTCGCTGCCGGTCTGGTCGCTGTCCACGCCGAAGGCCACGGCGCGGCCGGGGCGCAGGCCGTGGATGGTGCCGATCAACGCCTCCACATCGCCGCCGAACAGGTTCTTGCCGTTGACGATGATCATTTCCTTCCGCCGGCCGAAGACGAAAAGCTGCCCGCGCAGCAGCACGCCCAGATCGCCGGTGCGGAAGAACCCATCCTGGCGCGGATCGCCGGGCTGGCCGCGATAGCCGCCGAACAGATAGGGCAGGTCCAGGGCGATCTCGCCATAGCTGCCTTCCGGCAGGGCGCGGTCGCCATCGAACAGGGCCAGCGTCACGCCCGGCAGCAGCCGGCCGGAGGACAGCACCAGCCGGTGGCCAGGCGGTGCGTCCCCGGCCAGCCAGGCCTCCGGCACCATCGCGCCCGGCGGCAATTCGGGCGGCACGGCCAGGCCCAGCCGTTCCGCCAGCACGCCCTGGCTGACCACGAAGACCGCCTCCGCCATGCCGTAGGAGCCGACGACGGAGCCAGGCCGCACGCCCCAGGCGGCGAAGGCGGCCTCGAAGCCCTGCGCATCGGCCAGGCGGCAGGGCTCGGAGCAGTCGATCCATAGCCGCATGCTGTCCAGCCGCGCCGGCTTCAGCGCGGGCCGCAGCCGGGTGAAGTGGCGGAAGGCGAAGTTGGGCATCCAGGTGACGTCGCAGCCATCGGCCTCGATCATCTCCAGGAAGCGGCCCGGCGCGCCGATCCATTCGAAGGGATCCATGATGGACAGCGTATCGCCGCCCAGGATCGGCAGCAGGAAGCCCGCGATCATCCCCATGTCGTGATACAGCGGCAGCCAGGAGGCGACGGATAGCCTCGCCACCCCGGCCTGCGCCCGCAGCCCCGGCCACAGCGCGGCGAACTGCCCCTCCAGCATCCGCCCGGTGATTTCGACGGCCTTCTTGATGCCGGTGGTGCCGGAGGAATGCTGCACGAAGATCGGCCCATCGCCGGCCAGCCGCGCCCGCAGCGCCTCCAGCCCGGCGAGGGATGTCCCGGTGGCGGTGGCCGGCGCCAGCCTTACGGCGCGCGCCAGCGCGGGGTCGATCCGGCGCACCGTCTCGGCCGTCGTCGGATCCAGCACGCAGATCGCATCGGGGGCGATGGCGTGCAGCGCGGCGCGCTGCTGTTCGTAGAAATGCGCCTGGTCCTGCAAGGGGGAGGCCTGCGGGAAGAAGGTGCCGAGCCGCCCGGCCGCGGCGATGCCGAGGAACAGCGCCATCGCCTCCGCCCCCGTCACGCCGATCACCAGCACCAGGCCGCCGGGCGGGGTATGCGCCTCCACCCAGGCGGCCCGCGCGGTGACGCGCTGCCAGAAATCGCGGCCGGTCAGCGCCTCGCACTGCCCCTGGTGCCAATGGCGCAGCACCACGCGGTCCAGCAGGTCGTTCGGCAGAAGATCGGTCACGCGGCCTCCGTCACCAGGCCCCAGCGGGCCAGGCAGCCCTGCAACGCCTCGGCATAGCCCTGTTCGAAACCGATTCCCGCCTCGGTTTCGGCGTCCTGGTCATTGGCCCAGATATAGCGCGGATGCGGGTAGGGGGCGGCGACCAGCGCGGTATGGGCATCCAGCCATGCCGTCCCGCTGGCGCCACCGCGGCGGGACTGGCTGGTCAGGATCAGCCGGCATTCCGCCTGGCCGGTTGCCTGCGCCAGCGCCGCGCGCAAGAGGGCCAGGAAGGGGATCGGCGCGGCTGGCGTGTGGTCGATCCGGCAATCCCCCATCAGGAAAACCAGGCCGGGCTGCCGGCAGGATTGCCGGAAGGCGGCGGCGCGCAGGGCCAGCGACTGGCACAGCCCGGCATAGTCCGGGTCCAGCCAGGCCGGGCCGCGATGGTGGTTCCAGACCGCACCGCCATCCTGGCGCATGGCGATGCGCTGGCCCTGCGGGGTCGTCGTCTCCCGCATCGAGGCCGGGTCGGCGTAATCCGCGAAATCCGTCGCGATCGCCTGGACCACCAGATCCGCCTTGTGCATGGCCATGCAGAAGGGGTTCTGCAGGCTGGTGTAGTGCGCGGCCTCGCGGAATCCCCAGCGATTCACCAGGATCCAGGGCAGGCAATGCAGCCCGAGCGACACGAGGGTGAGCGGGCCGCGGCGCCGGGCCTGGAGGCCGGTGCGGAAGACCTGCCGCCGCGCCACCGCCTGCCAGACCGGCCGCAGCGAATCATCGCCCGCGGCACGATCCCGCAGCTGGTCCAGCAGGCCTTGCAGCAAGGCCGGCTCCAGGCAGGCGCGTTCGCCATAGCGCAGCAGGAACAGCAGATGCGGCAGGGATGGCGCCGCGATGGCGCCCAGATGGGTGATGGCCAGGCGCAGCAGGGATTGGAAGGCCGCATGGTCCTCGGCATGGTACAGCCGCCGCAGCCGGGCACCGAGCGGCGCTTCCCGGGCCGGGTCGAAATCCAGTGTCACGGCCGCGCCGATCATGCCGGGGCTGTTCATGCCGGGGCTGTTCATGCCGGGTCTGTTCATGCCGGGTCCGGCAGGCGGTGCAGCAGGCCCCAGCGCCGCAGGCAGCGCAGCAGGGTGAGGATGTAGCCGCGCTCGAAGGCCAGCCCCGCCGGGCTGTCGGCAGCGGCTTCGTCATGCCAGACGTAGTCGCTGCCGGGGTAGGGGCAGTAGGCGAAGGTCGTGCTGGCATCCACCCGGTGGCGGCGTGCGGCGCGGCGGCGCGCGAATTGGTTGGTGATCAGGATGCGATTGCCGGCGCGGCCGGTGAAGCGGGCCAGCGCCGCATCCAGCCGAGGCAGGAAATCCAGCGCTTCCTCCGGATATTCCACCGGGCAGCCGGCCAGCAGGAACACCGCATCCGGCCGGCGGCAGGCGGCGCGGAACAGCGCCACCTTGCGGGCGAGATCGGCCCGCATCGGCGCGCCATCCTGGCTCAGCCAATAGGCACCGCGGTGGTGGTTCCACTGCGCGCCACGGTCGGTCCGCATGAGGAGGGTGTGGCCGCGCGGGGTGGTGACCAGGCGCGTCGCCTCCGGCGCGCAGTAGTCGGCGAAATCACACTCCAGCGCCGCGATCACGGCCGGAATGCGGTGGCCGGCGAGCGAGAAGGGGCCGAACAGCGACACGAAATCCGCCATCCGCCGCAGGCCCCAGCGGCCCGGCAGGTGCCAGGGCAGGCAGTTGCCGCCGAGCGAGATCAGCGAAACACCGCCGCCATAGCGCCCGGCCAGCGCCTGCCGCCAGCCCTGGCGCTGGCGCACGGCGGTCCAGGCCAGCAGCAGCTCCGGCGCGAGCGGGGCCACGTCCCGGGTGGCCTCCAGCGCGGCGGCAATCTCCGCCGGCGGCAGGCAACAGCGCTCGGCGAAGCGCAGCAGGGTAGGCAGCCAGGGAGTCGCCTCATGCCCCGCCGGCCCTGCCTGGCACAGCGCGGCCAATTGCCGCCGCGTCGCCTGCTGCAGCGCTGCATAATCATGCAGTTCGAACAGGAAGCGCAGTTGCAGGAAGCCGGCCTGCGGGTCCGCCAGCGCATCGATGCCCGCCAGCGCCTGCACGGCGCCGGGCAGGTCGCCCTGGTCGCGAAGCCGCTTCGCCTCATCGAGGGTGGAGGCGTGTGTGGTGCTCATGCCGGCCATATGCAGTGAAGAAGCCAGGGGTTCCGCCCCCCTGTTCAGGCGCCCGTGGCGGGTGGCCCAGGCTCCCGGGCGGCGGATTTGTGCAGCGTTATGCCCATCTCGGCAAGTTCGCGCAGCACCAGAAGGCCGATCCGCTGCTGGTCCCGGCGCGTTTCCGCCGTCTCGGCCGGGTCGCGGTCCGGCGTGCCGTGCAGCCGCATCTGGCGCCAGAAGGCCTGGCCGAGCAGGCGGGCCATTTCCAGGCTGTCCTCCGCCTGTGTCTCCAGCGGGTCCGGCGCGGCGGGGGGCGGGGGGCTGTCCTCCTCCGCCATGGCAAAGCGTGGCGCGGCGAGGCCGGTGCCGAGGTGGCCGCGCAGCGCCTCGGCCACTTCCGGCCGCAGCAGCTGGGCCACCACATGCAGGTCGCGGCCGCCGAGATCCGCGGCGCCGCCATGGCCGGCATAGGTCACCTCGAAGCCGAAGCGTTCCAGCAGCGGCCGGACCAGGCCGAAGCTGAGGAATTCCAGCCGGTCGCTGACCTGGCCGGGATTGGCATAGCCCTGCGGCAATTCCGCCATCAGCCGGGCAAAGCCGGCCTCCGTCGTCGCATCGGCCACGCTGAACACCAGCCAGCCGCCCGGCCGCAGCAGCAGCGCGGCGTTCAGCCAATAGGCGACCAGGTGGTGCAGATCGACATGCACCAGCGCATCGAAGCTGAACACCGCATCGATCTCGCCGGCCAGGTGCTCGCGCTCGAAGGCCGCCAGCATGCCATCCGGGTGCCGCGGGTCGATCGGCAGGAAGCCGAGCCGGCGCTGCGCCACCGCCTCCGGCAGCCGGGCGGCGGCGGCCTGCATCAGCTTTTCGCTGACATCGAACACCGTCAGCTTCACCGCCGGGTTGGCGCGCAGTACGGCGGCGGTGAAGCGCGCATCGCCGACGCCGATCTCGATGGCCTGCCGCCAGCCCGCCAGCTCCGCCGGCACCAGAAGCTGGTCGAGCACGGCCTGGGCCGGGGGGCGGCCCGGCGTGCCGGCCAGGACCCGCGCGGCCTGCCCATCCCACCATTCGGCATAGCCCAGCGCCGCTTCGCCGGGCGCGGCGGCCCGCAGTGCAGGTCGCAGCGCCGCCGCCCGATCCGGATGGGCCAGCACGGCGGAAAGGTACAGGTCGCGCGGTGGCCGGCCTTCATGGTTGGACCAGGGCTCCAGCAGCTCCACCACGAAGCCGAAGCGGCCGAGCACGGCGCGCACGATCTCGGCCGAGCTGTAGGCGAATTTGTCGCAGGGCCGGCCCTGAAGGCGGTGCACCCGGCGGATATCGCGCAGGATCTTCTGGAAGCCGGCATGCGTCGTGGGGTCGGCCAGCGTCATCAGCAGCCGCCCGCCGGGCCGCAGCACCAGCGCGGCGTTCAGCCAATGCGTGGCCAGGGTCGCCAGCCCGGCCTGCTGCATGGCGTCGATGCTGAACACCGCATCCACCTGCCGCGCCCGTCCGGCCTCGGCCAGGGCGGCGGCCATGGCATCCGGCCGGGCCGGGTCCAGCGCATGGGGCAGCAGCCGCCCGGCCGCGGTGAGGTCCGCCAGGCGCCGGGCGGTCGCGTCGCGCAGCGCCGCCGTGGCCTCGAAGCTCCAGCACCGGGCGCCGGGGCTGGCGCGCAGCACGCGTTCGCTGAACTGCCCGCCGCCGGCGATCTCGACCGTGTCCTGCCAGCGGGCGGCGCCGGCCGGGGTGAACAGCTTCTCGAACACGCGCAGGGCCGCCGCACCCTGGCCTGCTTCCGGCTTTGGCGGCATCGACGGGACGGGTTCGGCAAGATGGCCGAGGCTCTGCTGGGTCATCGCACCTCGCTCATGCTGGGGGCGCCTGGCATCCGGCTGCGCCTTCGGATCGGGCGACATGGCGGAATTGTGGCGAGAGGTTAACGCTACCAGCCAGGGTGCCGCGATGGAAGGGTTGCCAGGGCGGGCCGACCGGGCTGCGGCTTCGCCGGCCCTTGATTGCGCAGCCACATGGCCGAGATCAGCAGGATGCCCCACCCCCGGAACTGGATGCGCGTGACGCCGCAGGGCCTGTACTGCGTGCCCGGCGATTTCTTCATCGACCCCGGCCGCGCCGTGCCGCACGCCATCATCACACATGGCCATTCCGACCACGCCCGGCCGGACCACGACCATGTGCTGGCCAGTGCGGAGACGCTCGGCATCATGCAGGTGCGGATGGGGGAGGGGCGGGCCGGGCGGCAGCGGCAGGTGGCGGTGCCGGGGCAGGTGGTGCGGCACAATGGCGTGGAGATCCGCCTGGTGCCGGCCGGCCATGTGCTGGGGTCCTGCCAGGTGGTGCTGGATTGGCAGGGCAGCCGCATCGTTGTCTCCGGCGACTATAAGCGCCGCCGCGACCCCACCTGCGCGGCCTTCGAGCCGGTGAGCTGCGATGTCTTCGTGACGGAGGCGACCTTCGGCCTGCCGGTGTTCCGCCACCCGGATGCGGCGGCGGAGGTGGCACGGCTGCTGGAAAGCCTGCGCCTGTTCCCGGACCGCGCGCATCTCGTCGGCGTCTATGCGCTGGGCAAGGCGCAGCGGCTGATCGCCCTGCTGCGGGAGGCCGGCTGGGACCGCACCATCTATCTGCACGGCGCGCTGCTGGCGCTGTGCGAGCTGTATGAGGGATTCGGCGTGAAGCTCGGCTCGCTCGCCCCGGTGCCCGCGCCGGCCAAGCGCGGCGGCGGCGGGCTGCTGGCGGGGGAGGTGGTGCTGGCGCCACCCAGCGCCGAGGCCACCGCCTGGGTGCGCCGCCTGGCGGAGCCGGTGATCTGCGCCGCCTCCGGCTGGATGCGGGTGCGCCAGCGGGCCAAGGCGCGCGGCGTGGAATTGCCGCTGATCATCTCCGACCACGCCGATTGGGACGAGCTGCTGGCCACGATCGAGGAGGTGCAGGCGCCGGAGGTCTGGGTGACGCATGGCCGCGACGATGCGCTGGTGCATGCCATGGCGCTGCGCGGCGTGCAGGGGCGCGCGCTGCATCTGCTGGGCCGCGGCGATGAGGATGAGGAGCCGGCCGCGCCGGAAACAACGCCGGCCGAGGCGCCGGTGGAGCCGGCGGCGTGAGCCTGCAACATGCTCGCCGGCCGCCTGTGGCGGCCGAGGCGCCGAACGGCGCCCGCCGCCAATGCGGCGAGCCAAGGGCGCGGAGCGCCCGCCCGGCGCTCGAGGGCACGCCATGAGCCTGCCCGCTTTCGCCAGCCTGCTGGAACGCCTGGCCTTCACCCCCGGGCGCCTCGCCAAGCTGGCCCTGCTGCGGCAGTGGTTCGCCACCCAGCCGGACCCGGATCGCGGCATCGGCCTGGCCGCCCTGACCGGGGAGCTGGTGTTCCGCGCCGCCAAGCCCGGCATGGTGCGGGAACTGGTGGCCGCGCGCACCGACCCGGTGCTGTTCGGCCTGTCCTATGATTATGTCGGCGACCTGGCGGAGACGGTGGCGCTGCTCTGGCCGCCGCGCCCTGGCCTCAACACCCCGCCGCCGGGCCTTGCGGAGGTGGTGGTGGCGATGGACGCCACGCCCAAGGCGGCGCTGCCCGACCTGCTGGCCGGCTGGCTGGATGCGCTGGATGCCAATGGCCGGCTGGCGCTGATCAAGCTGGTCACCGGGGGTTTGCGCGTTGGCGTTTCCGCCCGCCTCGCCAAGACGGCGCTGGCCGAATGGGCGGGCCAGGATGTGGCGGAGGTGGAGGAGGTCTGGCACGGGCTGACCCCGCCCTATCTCGACCTGTTTGCCTGGCTCACCGGGCAGGGGCCGCGCCCTTCGTCGGAGGATCGGCCGGTGTTCCGCCCGCTGATGCTGGCGCATCCGCTGGAGGAGCCGGATTTCCCTGGAATCGGCCCGGCGACGCATCGCGCCGAATGGAAATGGGACGGCATCCGCGTGCAGCTTTCGGCCACCGCCGGCGGCCGCGCCTTGTGGTCCCGCGGCGCCGAGGATATCTCGGGCGGCTTTCCCGAGATCGTCGCCGCGATGGATTTTCACGCCGTGCTGGATGGCGAATTGCTGGTGATGCGGCCCGGCAGCGAAGGCCCGGACATCGCGCCCTTCGCCGACCTCCAGCAGCGGTTGAACCGCAAGGTGGTGACCCAGAAGATGCAGGCGAGCCACCCGGTCGGCGTGCGGCTGTACGACATGCTGTTCGACGGCGCGGAGGATCTGCGCGCGCTGCCCTTCGATGCCCGCCGCGCCCGGCTGGAAGCCTGGTTCGCCCGCACCCGCCCGGACCGCATGGACCTGTCCGAACTGATCCCCTTCGCCAGCATGGCGGAGCTGGAGGCGATCCGGGCCGGCGCCCGCGAAGCCGCGATCGAGGGGCTGATGCTGAAGCGGGCGGATAGCGAATACGCCGCGGGCCGCCAGAAGGGGAAATGGTGGAAGTGGAAGCGCGCACCGCTCGGCGTGGATGCGGTGCTGATGTACGCGCAGCGCGGCCACGGCAAGCGCAGCAGCTTCTATTCCGACTTCACCTTCGGCCTGTGGCGCCCGGACGGGCAGGGGGGGCAGGAGCTGGTGCCGGTGGGGAAGGCCTATTCCGGCTATACCGACCAGGAATTGCTGTGGATCGATCGCTGGATCCGCAACAACACGACGGGCCGCTTCGGCCCGGTGCGGGAGGTGGAGAAGGCGCTGGTCATCGAGGTGATCTTCGATGCCGCCCAGCGCAGCGGCCGCCACAAATCCGGCGTCGCCCTGCGCTTCCCCCGCATTGCCCGGCTGCGCACCGACAAGCCGGCGGCAGAGGCGGACCAGCTGGCGACGCTGGAGGCGATGATCGTGGGGGATGCGGCGGAATAGCTGGGCGCGGCACAGGCTGGGGGGGATCGCGAGTTGTTCTTGCGAACGCCTCGCAATTGCGATATCCAGGGGTCGCGCCGCGCCCATAAAGGCAAATCAGCAATGCACCGTCGCCCACTGCTCTCGATGCTCGCCCCCCTCGGTCTTGCCCTGATGGCGCCCGCCGCGCTGGCCCCCGCGGCCCTGGCGCAGGGGGCGGAGCTGAACATCTATTCCTCGCGCCACTACGATACCGACCGGGAGCTGTATGACGGCTTCACGCGTGAGACCGGCATCCGCGTGCGGCTGATCGAGGGGGATGCCGACCAGCTGATCCAGCGCATCCGCACGGAGGGTGCGAACAGCCCGGCCGATGTGCTGATCACCGTGGACGCCGCCCGGCTGGCCCGCGCCAAGGAGGCGGGCATCCTGCAGCCGGTGCAGAGCCAGATTCTGAACAGCCGCATCCCGGCCAATCTGCGCGATGCGGAAGGCTTCTGGTTCGGCGTTTCCAAGCGCGCCCGCGTCATCATGTATGACCGCCAGGCCGGGCTGCCGGAGGGGCTGGCCCGCTTCGAGGACCTGGCCGATCCGCGCTTCCGCGGGCAGATCTGCGTCCGTTCCTCCTCCCACCCCTACAACACCTCCCTCACCGGGGCGGTGCTGGCCGCCAATGGGCCGGAGGTGACGGAGGCCTGGGCGCGTGGCCTGGCCGCCAACATGGCGCGCCCGCCGCAGGGTGGCGACCGCGACCAGTTCCGCGCCATCCCCTCCGGCCAGTGCAAGCTGGCGATCGCCAACACCTACTACCTGGGCAGCATGTTGACGTCCCAGCGCGCCGAGGACCGGGCGATTGCCGACCGCATCGGCGTGATCTTCCCGAACCAGGGTCCGGGCGACCGCGGTGCGCATGTGAACGTCTCCGGCGCCGGGGTGGTCCGCACCGCGCCGAACGCCGCGGCGGCGCAGCGCTTCCTGGAATACCTGACCAGCCCGCGGGCGCAGGAGATCTTCGCGGTGGGCAACATGGAATACCCGGTGGTGGCCGATGCCCCGGTGCACCCCGTGCTCGCCGCCTTCGGCGCCTTCCGCGAGGACCAGCTCAACGCCGGCATCTACGGCGCCAATGCGGCGGAAGCCCTGCGCATCATGCAGCGGGCCGGTTGGCGCTAAGGCTGACCACAACCTGGGCGGGAATAATTCCCGCCTATTGAAACATTTTCGGTTGCAAAACACAGCTGCGAAAAGGGCGAGCTGCATGTATATCTGCATCTGCAATGCGCTGACGGATAAGCAGATCGCCGCCGCCCTGGCGTCGGGTGCCGACCGTCCGCATGATGTCTATGCGGCTTGCGGCTGCCGCGCCCAGTGCGGCGGCTGCACGGGGACCATCCTTTCGATGGTCCGCGCGGGGTGTGGCGGCGGCGGGAAGTAACCGCCCCTTCGCGTCCCGGCCGGGTCACCGGTCAGAAGGATGCGGATGTGCGCGACGCCAAGGTCATCGAATACCTCAACCTCCAGCTCACCAACGAGCTGACCGCGATCAACCAGTATTTCCTCCATTCCCGCACCCTGCGGCATTGGGGCGTGACCAAGCTGGCACGCAAGGAATACGAGGAATCGATCGAGGAGATGAAGCACGCCGACTGGCTCATCGAGCGGATCCTGTTCCTCGGCGGCCTGCCCAATGTGCAGCGGCTGAACCAGGTGCTGATCGGCCAGAACGTGCAGGAAATCCTCGAATGCGACCTGAAGCTTGAGGAAAAGGCGCTGGTCGACCTGCGTGATGGCATCGCCCATTCCGAATCGGTGCGCGACTACGTCTCCCGCGACCTGATGCTGAAGATCCTGGCGAATGAGGAGGAGCACGAGGACTTCCTCGACCGCCAGTTCGACCTGATCCGCCAGATCGGCATCGAGCGCTACATCCTGCTGAACAGCGACGCGGCGCCCGACCAGGAATAGGCTGCGCTACGCCAAAACGCTGCTGCCGCCGGTCATTAAACCGGCGGCGCAGCACCCAGCGCCCGCGCGATGGCCGCGCCCTCCTCCGCGAGGCTGCCCTGGCCTGGGCTGCGGCCGGCGCGGCGGTACCAGTACCCCGCATTCGCGGCGTCACCCTCCACCCGGTGCAGCCAGGCATGCACCCAGGCGGCATCGGCGCTGGGATCGGCCTGCACGATCTCATGCGCCCCCTGCCAATTTCCCGACTGCGCCAGGCGAAGCGCTTGCAGCAGGGCCGCGGCCGTCATCCCCGTCGCATCCCCCGCACCAGGGCCGCCACCGGCAGCAGCCCGACCAGCACGATGAGCAGCGCGGCGGTCGAGGCCTCCGCCAGCCGCTCGTCGGAGGCCAGATTATGCACCCGCACCGCCAGCGTGTCGAAGTCGAAGGGCCGCACGATCAGCGTCGCCGGCAACTCCTTCATCGTATCGACGAAGACCAGCACGCCGGCGGTCATCAGCGCGCCGCGCGCCAGCGGCAACTCCACCATCCGCACCGCCTGGCCCGGCGTGCGGCCCAGCACGCGGGCGGCGCCGAACAGGCTCGGCCGGATGCGCGAAAGGCCCGATTCCACGGCCGACAGCGCCACGCCCAGGAACCGCACGAGATAGGCAAAAACCAGCGCCGCGATGCTGCCTGAGAGCAGCAGCCCGGTGGAGATGCCGAAGCGCGCCCGCATCCAGGCATCCAGCGCATTGTCGAAGATGGCAAACGGCACCAGCGCGCCCACCGCGATCACGGATCCGGGCAGCGCATAGCCCAGCGCCGCCACCCGGTTGGCCGAGGCCCGCAGGCGGGAGGGGTACAGCCGCTGCCCCCAGGCCAGCAGCGCCGCCAGCGCCACCGCCAGCAGCGCGGTGATGCCGGCCAGTGTCACGGAATTCAGCGCGTAGGGAACGGTGCGGCGCGAATCGAACGGATCGCCGGCCTCCAGCATCAGCCCGAACAGCACTGCGCCCGGGATCAGGAAGCCGAGGCAGACGGGCAGGGCGCAGGCCAGGATCGCCGCCGCTTCCTTCCAGCCGCGCAGCACCACCGGCCGCAGGGGTGGGTTGCGCGTGGTGGTCGGGTGGAAGCGCCGGCCCCCGCGGGTGGTGCGCTCCAGCAGCAGCAGCATGGCGACCAGCCCCATCAGCGCGGTGGCCAGCTGCGCGGCGGCCGGCCGGTCCGCCAGGCCGAACCAGGCATCGTAGATGCCGGTGGTGAAGGTGCGGACGGCGAAATGCTGCACCGTGCCGAAATCCGCCAGCGTTTCCATCAGCACCAGCGCCACGCCGCCGGCCAGCGCCGGGCGGGCCATGGGCAGCGCCACATGCAGGAAGGTGCGCGGCAGGCCGTGGCCCAGGGTGCGGCTGGCTTCCAGCAGGCAGACGCTCTGCTGCAGGAAGGCGCTGCGGCACAGGAGGTAGACGTAGGGGTACAACACGGCGGCCAGCATCAGCGCCGCACCCGGCAGGCTGCGGATTTCGGGGAACCAGTACTCGCCCCAGCGCAGGCCCGTCACCTCCCGCAATGCAGTTTGCACCGGCCCGGCCACGTCCAGCAGCCAGACATAGGCATAGCCGCAGACATAGGCGGGCATGGCGAGTGGCAGCAGCAGCGCGATCTCGATCAACCCGCGGCCGCGGAAGGCGCAGCTTGCGACCAGCCAGGCCGTCACTGCGCCCATCCCGGCGGCCAGGCTGCCCACCAGCACCGTCAGCAGCACGGAATTCACCAGCAGGTCCGGCAGCAGGGTCTGGACGATATGCGTCTGGTCCTCGCCCAGCGGGGCCACGGCGGTGACCAGCACGGCCGCCAGGGGCGCCGCGATCAGCCCGGCCGCCAGCAGGCAGGCCCAGGTCCAGGCGGGTGCCAGGCGCCGGCTGCGCGGCGGGCCGGGGCGCTGGCGCTCCGCCGGGAAACCCGCGAGGGCGCGTTCCTCGCTCAGCCCTTTGGTTCCGCAAGCTGGGCGGCGGTGACGCGCTTCACCTCCAGCCGGTCATCCAGCCGCGTATACCAGCCGGCGCCATGCATGCGGCCCACCAGGCCGAGCGCCGGGCTGTCGATGTAGCATTTCGCCGGATCCATCACCGCGGCGTCGCGGATATGCATGGCGCGGACCTGGCCGAGCACCAGGCTGTGCGCGCCGATCGGGATGGTCTGGAACAGCGTGCATTCCAGCGCCACCGGGCTGTCCGCCAGCCGCGGCGGGGCCACCTTGGTGGAGGGCAGCGTGGCCAGGCCGGCCTGTGCCACTTCATCCACCCCGGCCTCGAAATCGGCCGCGGTGATGTTCATGGCGGCCAGCGTGGCTTCGGTGACCAGGCAGATGGTGAATTCGCCGGTGGCCGCGATATTGGCCATGGTGTCCTTCACCGCGCCGGTCGGCCGGTTGCCCACGCCGAGGGCGATGATGGGCGGGTCGGAGCCGAAGACGTTGAAGAAGGAATAGGGCGCCGCATTCCGCCGCCCTTCCGCATCCTGCGTCACCACCCAGGCAATGGGCCGCGGCACCACGGTGGAGGTGAGCAGCTTGTACCGGCTGGCGGCAGGCAGGTCATCGAGGTCGAACAGCATCAACGGGCTCCGCGTCAGGGCGGGATGCGTTGAGCTGCGCCCGCCGCATCCCGCTCCAGCTTTTGCTGATCGCGGGATTCAGCGTTTTCGGCGATTCCGCCCCAACGCATCCCGCTCTGGGTCCCGTCTAGTGGCGCCCGCCGTCGCCGCTGTCGAGTGGGCGGGCGTTCAGCACTGGCGGTGACGCGGCACCTGCATGGATCGCAGTTCCTCCTGCGCCACCAGCTCCGCCGATTCGGCCAGGGCTGCGGTCAGCGGCAGGCCGAGGGACCGGGCGGCCACGGCCAGGGCCGCGCCGTAGCGGCGCAGGGCATCGATGCTGGTGTCGCGGGAGCGGATCTGGGTGTCGAGCCGGTGTTCCGGCTCGACCATGTCGAACACGAAGGTTCGGCTGCCATCGTCATGACGGGTGACCAGAGGGGTTTCCTGCAGCAACGCATGCAGCAGGTTCTGGTCGGGCAGGGTTTCGAGATGCCCTGCGCGGTCATGGACGAACAGGGTGATCCGGGCGACCTGGGTCATGGTTCTCCGCGATCGTTCTGGCCTGTCTGGGAGGGCATCCGAAGCGACGTCCCCCTCTGGGATACTGCGGCAGACTTTCCCTAACGAAACCACCCAAGGTTGAAAGTCAAGGCCAATCGATTGCAGTTAGGCTCAGTTTGTCGCGTCCGGTGAAGCCTGGCCGCGTAGCAGAAGCGAATCCAGATTAGCCAGCGCGCGTCGCCCCATGGCGTCTCGCGTCTCGATTGTGGCGCTTCCGAGATGGGGTAGCAGCGCGACATTCTCCAGTCCCAGATACCCGGGGAAGATTTTTGGTTCACGCTCATAGACGTCAAGGCCCGCGGCGCGGATGTGGCCGGAGGTCAGGGCGGCGACCAGGGCTGCGTCATCCACCGATCCGCCACGGCCGGTATTGATCACCAGGGCGCCCTGCCGCATCCAGGACAGGCGTTCGGCATTCAGCCAATTCCGTGTCGCCTCCCCGCCCGGCATGTGCATGGACAGGATATCGATGCCGGACAGGAAGCCGCGTTCCTCGGCATGGAAGGTGGCGCCCTGTTCCAGCTCGGGCGGCAGGCGCTGCCGGTTGTGGTAGTGGATTTCCATCCGGAAGCCACGCGCCATGGCGGCCAGTTCGCGCCCGATGCGGCCGAAGCCGGCGATGCCCAGGCGCTTGCCTTCCAGCGTCACGCCCATGAGCTGCGTGGGCGCCCAGCCATCCCACTTGCCGGCGCGGACCATGCGTTCGCCCTCGCCGGCGCGGCGCGCGGCCATCAGCATCAGGGTGAAGGCGGTCTCGGCGGTGGCGAAGGACAGCACCCCCGGCGTGTTGGTCACGGTGATGCCGCGGGCACGGGCGGCGGCCAGGTCGATATGGTCGGTGCCGACGGAAAAGGTGGCGATGATCTTCACGCTGTCCGGCAGCGCGGCGATGGTGGCGCTGCCCATCGGGTCGCCCGCGGCACACAGGATGCCGGCCGCGCCCGCTTCCGTCGCGCGGCGGGCGATTTCCGCCCCATCCCGGTACCAGGGCGCGTCGCTGCTGTTCAGCCGGGCATCATAGTCCTGCGCGGCGCGCGCCTCGATCGCGTCCGGCAGGCGGCGGGTCAGCAACAGGACGGGCTTTGGCATGGCGGTCAGCTCCTGGACAGGTTTCCACCTTGGTAGCAGAGGTGGTCAGGCTTGCCAGCAGGGGCGTCCGGTAGCAGGTTCCGCGCGACGGACGGATAGGGAACAACGACCATGGATCTCGGATTGAAGGGCAAGCGCGCCCTGGTGATGGGCGCCTCCAAGGGCCTCGGCCGCGCGATCGCGGACAGCCTGGCCGCCGAGGGCGCCGCCGTGGTGGTCAGCGGCCGCGACCAGGCGAAGCTGGATGTGGTGGCGGGTGAGCTGAAGGCCGCCGGCGCCCCTGCCGCCTTCGGCGTGCCGGCGGATGTCGCCAGCGGCGCGGATATGGACCGGCTGGCGGATGAGGCGGTGCGGCTGCTGGGCGGCGTGGACATCCTGGTGCTGAACCATGGCGGCCCGCCGCCCTGCATCGCCTCCGAGATCACGGATGCCTCGCTGCATACCTGGTTCGAGCAGATGGTCGCCTCCCCCATCCGCATCTGCAACCGGCTGATGCCGGCGATGCGTGAGCGCGGCTGGGGCCGCGTGCTGGTGGTGGGCAGCACCGGCATGCAGCACCCGATTCCGAACCTGGCGCTGTCCAACACGCTGCGCGCGGCGATCTGGGGCTGGCTGAAGACCTTCTCTGGCGAGGTGGCCAAGGATGGCGTGACGATGAACGTCATCGCGCCGGGCAGCATCATGACCGACCGCATCACCCAGAACGCCGCATCCCGCGCCAGCAAGGGCGGCACGACGGTGGAGGCGGAGCTGGCGCAGATGGCGGCCGAGATCCCGGCGCGGCGAATCGGCATGCCGAGCGAGTTCGGCCCGATGGGCGCCTTCCTGGCCAGCGAGCAGGGCGGCTACATCACCGGCAGCATGATCCGCGTCGATGGCGGCCGCGTCCGCAGCATGCTGTGATCCCGAACCTCTCCCCCGACGTCGAGCTGGCCGCAAGGCTGTTCGACGATCTGCGCGCGGCGAGTTTCGACGGCGTCGGCATCACCCGCGACGCCTATGGCGCCGGCGAGCGGCGCGCGCATGAAATCGTGCGCGCGGCGGCGGAGGGGATCGGGCTGGAATGCCGCGCGGACCCGGTGGGCAATCTGCTGATGACCCTGCCGGGCAGCGACCGCAAGGCGAAGCGCGTGCTGCTTGGCAGCCACCTCGACAGCGTGGCGGAGGGCGGCAATTTCGATGGCGCCGCCGGCGTGCTGTGCGGGCTGGCGGCGGTGGCCGGCATGCAGCGCGCCGGCTTCGTCCCCGGGCGCGACGTGACAGTGGTGGCGGTGCGGGCGGAGGAGGCGGGAAGCTGGTTCCCCATCTCCTACCCCGGCTCGCGCGGCGCGCTCGGCCTGCTGAGCGCGGCGGAGCTTCAGGTGAAGCGGCAGGATAGTGGCCGCTCGCTGGCCGACCACATGCGGGACGAGGGCTTCGATCCGGGCTTCGCCGAGGCCGGCGGCAAGACGTTCTCGGCCGACGACACCGCGGCCTTTCTCGAACTGCATATCGAGCAGGGGCCGGTGCTGGAAGGGCAGGGCGTGCCGGTCGGCATCGTCACCGGCATTCCCGGCACGCGACGCCTGCGCGCGGCGCGCGTGCTGGGCGAGTACAATCATTCGGGTGCGACGCCCCGCAAGTATCGGCGCGATGCGGCGATCGCGCTGGCGGAACTCGCGCATCGCGTCGATGACCGCTGGGTGGAGTTGGAGGCGCAGGGCCATGCGATGGTCGTGACCTTCTGCGTCATGGGCACGACGGAAGACGCCGGCTTCACCAAGATCGCCGGCGAGGCGCGCTTCCAGCTCGACGTCCGCAGCGTGAACCCGCGCAGCTGCGACCTGCTGATGGAGACGTTGTACGAGGCGGTGCCGGAGATCGAGGCACGGCGCGGCGTGCGCTTCGAACTCGGCGCCGAGACCACCAGCCGTGCCGCGCCGATGGATGCGGCGATTCGCGCCGGCCTGGCACGGGCGGCGGATACGCTCGGCATCCGGCACCTGGCCATGGCGAGCGGCGCGGGCCACGATGCGGCGGCCTTTGCCATGGCGGGCATCCCGAGCGCGATGATCTTCGTCCGCAACCAGAATGGCAGCCACAATCCGAAGGAAGCGATGCGGATGGAAGATTTTGCGGATGCCTGTGCGGTGGTGACGCGCTGGGCGAGCGAGGCTTCGCAGTGAGCGTTGGGGCGCGCCTGGCCGTTGATATTGGCGGCACCTTCACCGATGTGGCCGTCGAGCGGGACGGCGAACGCTGGACCGGCAAGGTGCTCACCACGCCGCATGCGCCGGAGCTCGGCGTGCTGAATGGCGTGAAGCTGGTGATGGAGAAGGCGGGGCTGACGCCGGCCGATATCGCCCTCGTCATCCACGGCACCACGCTGGCCACCAATGCGATCATCGAGCGCAAGGGCGCGAAGACCGCGCTGCTGACCACGGACGGGTTCCGCGACGTGCTCGCGCTGGGCAACGAGTCCCGCTACGACCAGTACGACCTCAACATCGACCTGCCGCAGCCGCTGATCCCGCGGCGCTGGCGCCTGACGGTGCCGGAGCGGCTGGACAATGAGGGCCATATCCTGCTGGCGCTGGATGAGGCCGCCGTGCGGGCGCAGGTCGCGGTGATGCGCGCCGAGGGCATCGAGAGTCTGGCCATCGGCTTCCTGCATGCCTTCGTGAACCCCGCGCATGAAAAGCGCGCTGCCGCCATCGTGCAGGAGATGTGGCCGGAGTTGCCCATCTCGCTCTCCTGCGAAGTCTCGCCCGAGATGCGGGAGTGGGAGCGGTTTTCGACCACCGCCGCCAATGCCTATGTGCAGCCGCTGATGGCGAGCTATCTGCGGCGGCTGGAGAAGGGTTTGGCGGCAGGCGGTTTCGGCTGCCCGCTGTTCATGATGCTGTCGGGCGGTGGCCTCACCACGCTCGACACCGCCGCGCGTTTCCCGATCCGCCTGGTGGAATCCGGGCCGGCGGGTGGCGCGATCTTCTCGGCGCATGTGGCAAAACAGCGCGGCTGGTCGAAGGTTCTGTCCTTCGACATGGGCGGCACCACGGCCAAGGTGTGCCTGATCGATGATTTCGCGCCGCAGGCCTCGCGCACCTTCGAGGTCGCCCGCGTCGGCCGCTTCAAGAAGGGCTCCGGCCTGCCGCTGCGCATTCCGGTGATCGAGATGGTGGAGATCGGCGCCGGTGGCGGCTCCATCGCGCATCTCGATGCGCTGGGGCGGATCCAGGTGGGGCCGGAAAGCGCGGGCGCCGATCCGGGCCCGGCCTGCTATGGCCGCGGCGGCGACAAGCCGGCGGTGACGGATGCGAATCTCTCGCTCGGTCGCTACGAGCCGGAGCTGTTCGCGGGCGGTGCGCTGAAGCTGCATGTGCAGCCGGCGCTGGATGCGCTGGAGGCGCATGTGGGCCGCGGGCTGGGGCTGGCGCCGGAAATGGCGGGGCTCGGCGTGGTCGAGATGGTGGATGAGAACATGGCCAATGCGGCGCGTGTCCATGCCATCGAGTCTGGAAAAGGCTATGGCGGCCGCGGCATCATCGCCTTCGGTGGCGGCGGGCCGGTGCATGGCTATCGCGTGGCGGAGAAGATCGGCGTGGACCGCGTGCTCGTGCCAAGCGGCGCCGGCGTCGGCTCCGCCATCGGCTTCCTGCGGGCGCCGGTGGGGTATGAGGTGGTGAAGTCCCTCTACCAGCGCTTTCGCACATTCGACGTGAACGCCGTGAATGCGCTGCTGGCCGAAATGTCGGCCGAAGCTTCCCGAGTTGTGGCCGAAGGCTCCTTCGGTGCGCCGACGGAGGAACACCGCATCGCCTTCATGCGCTATGTCGGGCAGGGCCACGAGATCAACGTGGCGCTGCCGGCGCGGCCGCTGACGGTGCAGGATGTGGCGGCCATTCGCGCGGCCTATGATGCCGAATACACGCGCTTCTACGACCGGCCGGTGCCGGGCAGCGATGTGGAGATCCTCTCCTTCGCCGTGACGGTCGCGACGGTGGCGGATGCGGTGGAGCCGGTGGCACCGGTGGCCGATGCGCCCGCCCCCGCGCCGATCCGCGTGCAGCAGGTGCGCGACACGGCGACGGGCCAGGTGGCGCCGTGGGCCGTGTACGACCGCGCCGAAATGCCGCCGGGCGCCACCGTGCCCGGCCCGTGCATCGTCTCCGAAGCCGAGACCAGCACGCTGGTGGGGCCAGGCTGGCGCTGCCGGGTCGATGGCCTCGGCTATCTGGAACTCACCCGCGGGGAGGCTGCGTGATGTCGGATGCACTGACAAAAATCCAGCAGCAGATCCAGTGGAACCGCCTGATCGCGGTGGTGGAGGAACAGGCGCAGATCATGATCCGCACCGCCTTCTCCACCACGGTGCGCGAAGCCGGTGACCTCTCGGCCGGCGTCTTCGATCTGCAAGGCCGCATGCTGGCGCAGGCCGTCACCGGCACGCCGGGCCATGTGAATTCCATGATGGAATCGGTCGGCCATTTCCTGGCGAAATTCCCCGCGGAGACGATGAAGCCGGGCGACCATTACATCACCAACGACCCCTGGCTCGGCACTGGCCATCTGCACGACCTCACCGTCGTCACCCCCGCCTTTCAGCGCGGCCGGATCGTCGGGCTTTTCGCGAATACCGCGCATGTCATCGATGTCGGCGGCCTCGGCATGGGCCCCGAGGGCCGCAGCGTCTTCGAGGAGGGGCTGTATATCCCCATCGTGAAGTGCTTCGACCAGGGAAAGCCGAACGAGACGCTGTTCGACTTCGTCCGCGTCGGCACCCGCACCCCGGTGGAGCTGGAGGGCGATATCTATTCGCTCTGCGCCTGCAACGATGCCGGCGCCAAGCGGCTGGTGGAGATGCTCGATGAATTCGGCATGGACAGCCTGGACCCGCTGGCCAGCTATATCTTTGAATCGTCCTTGAAGGCGACACTCGAAGAGATCGCGAAGATTCCGCAGGGCCGCTATCTCGGGCAAATTACCTCCGATGGCTACGAGGCCCCCGTCACGCTGAAGGCCGCGATGACGGTGAAGGCGGACGGGATCGTGGTGGATTACGCCGGCACCTCCGGCCTTTCGGGGCGTGGCATCAACGTGCCCGCCGCCTATTGCCGCGCCTATTCCTGCTTCGGCATCAAGGTGGTGGTGGCGCCCGAGATTCCGAACAACTGGGCCTCGCTCGCGCCCTTCCGCATGGAGATCCCGGAAGGCTGCATCCTGAACGCGCCGCGACCCTATCCGGTCAGCGTGCGCCATGTGGTGGGCCAGCTGCTGCCGGATCTGATGATGGGCTGTCTGCACCAGGCGGTGCCGGATCGCGTGACGGCGGAGGGCTCCTCCGCCCTCTGGAACCCGCCTCTGCGGGGCGGCGCGCAGGTCTCCGGTGCGGCGGCGGAGCTGCCGGATTTCGAGATCATCACCTTCAACTCCGGCGGCACCGGCGCGCGTCCCACCAAGGACGGCATGGACGGCACGGCCTTCCCCTCCGGCGTGCGCACCATGCCGGTGGAGGCGACCGAAAATGTCGCGCCGGTGATCTTCTGGCAGAACCAGCTCCGCGCGGATTCCGCCGGCGCCGGCCGCACGCGTGGCGGCTTCGGCAAGGTCATGGAGATCGGCACCAAGGGCGAGGCCGAATTCGCCGTGAACGCCATCTTCGACCGCGTGGCGAATGCGCCGAAGGGCCGCGATGGCGGCGGCGATGGCGCGGCCGGCTGGGTCGGCCACACGGATGGCGCCACCATCCGCACCAAGGGGTTCCAGGTGATCCCGAAGGGCAAGCGCCTGCTGCTGAAGCTGCCCGGCGGTGGCGGCATGGGCGACCCGACGCAGCGCGACCGCGCGGCGGTGGAACGCGATGTGGCGGATGGGCTGGTCAGCCCGGAGCAGGCGAGGACCATCTACGGCCAGCTGGACTGATTTTAATCAGTATGTCGTTACATTCCGGTTTCGCGTTGAGCCGTTTGATGCTGAACTCCCCGCCGCGGATGTGGCGGGGCTGTCATGTGGCAAACGGTATTGCGTGTGGGATGCCTGGCGGGCCTTCTCAGCGCCTGCGGGAACTACAACCCGGTCACGGCCTGGCAGCGCATGACCAGTGCAGCGGGTGGGCCAGCGGCGCTTAAACTGACTGATGACAACGGCCGGCAGCTCGAGCCGCCGGAGTTGATCGCGCAATCCTATCACAGCTGCGATGAGTATCGGCGATCCCTGTCCGTCACGCACCGCACCACCAGCGCCAATCTGGCGCTGGGTTCGGCCACGGCGGGCGCGCTCGGCCTGGCCTTCATGCCGGCGGGCACCGCGACCCTGGCGGCCTTCACCGCCGCCGGCAGCATCCTCGCCGGTGCCTCCAGCAACATGGCCGGCACCAGCTATGCCAGCCTGACGCCGCAGACGATGGAGCAGCGCTTCCGCATCGCCTATAATGCGGAGATGGAAAAGCTGGCGGCCAACCCGACTGGCACGAATGTCGGGCAGATCGCCAGCATCCACAGCCGCTGCTCCCTGGCCTATATCCTGGGCGAGCCGACCAACTGAGGCGGCGGCCGTTTCGGCCGCGCAGTTTTCAAGATGTAACGCCCGCCCCGGCGGTCTTGGGGCTGGCGCGCGGCGCCCCATTCTGGGTGGATGACCCCCCGCATCGCCCGCCGCGGCGCCCTTCTTGCCGGCCTGGCCCTGCTGGCGCCGCGCCCGGCCTGGCCCAATACAGGCCGCTTCGCCCCCGCGCTGAACCGCGCTGCCACCACGCCCGGCCTGCGCAGCCTGATCGTGGCGCAGCACGGCACGCCGGTGCTGGAGCATGTGTTCGCCGGCGGCGGGCTGGACCGGCCGACCAACATCAAATCCGCCTCCAAGACCATCCTTGCCATGCTGGCCGGCATCGCGATGGAACGCGGTGTGTTGCAGGGGCTGGACCAGCCGGTGGCGCCCCTCCTCGGCAGCCGCATCCCGCGCGATGCGGACCCGGCGGTGCGCCGCATCACGCTCGGAAACCTGATGTCCATGCAGGCGGGGCTGGAGCCGACCTCGGGGGCCAATTACGGCCGCTGGGTTGGCAGCCGGGACTGGGTGGGCTTTGCGCTGGGCCGGCCGATGGTGGATGAGCCGGGCGGGCGGATGCTGTACTCCACCGGCACCTCCCACATCCTGGGCGCGGTGCTGGTCCGCGCCAGCGGCCGCAGCCTGCGTGATTTGGCGCAGGATTGGCTGTTCCGCCCGATGGGCCATGCCGTGCCGGATTGGACGCGGGACCCGCAGGGCCTGCATTTCGGCGGCAATGAAATGGCGCTGTCGCCGCAGGCGCTGCTGGATTTCGGCGAATGCTGCCGCAATGGCGGCCGTCACGCCGGCCAGCCATTGATCCCGGAGGCTTTCCTGCAACAGGCCTGGGTGCCTCGCGGGCAATCCGCCTGGTCGGGCCAGATGTATGGCCTCGGCTGGTGGATCGGCGAGGCACGCGGCCAGCGGGTGCTGTTTGCCTGGGGCTATGGCGGGCAGATGGTCTATCTGCTGCCGGGGCTGGGGCTGACGGTGGTGATGACCTCGGACGCCGATGTGCCGCGGGTGCGTGGCCAGGTGCAGACGCGGCACGCGCTGCTGGTGGAGGGCATCCTGCCGGCCTTCATCGAAGCCTAATCATCCGGCCCCCCCTTCGTCTCATCCGTCACCCCCGGCGGGTCCGGATAGAGGTCGGACGGCACCTTGGCCTTCGGGTTCCGCGTGGTGCTGCCCTGCTGCACCTGGGCGGCGGTGGTCTTGCTGGCGGGGTCGGCGCTGTTCATGCGGTCGCCGGCACCGGTCGGTGGGGTCTTGCTGTCCTGGGTCATGCGGCCTGAACGCGCGGGCGTGCCCAGGGCTCCCTATCGGAAAGCCCGCGCGCTTGGCATGATCGTGCCGGCCTTCCTGAAGGGACATCCGGCATGGCGCTCCGCTGCGACCTCATCATTCGTGACGCCACCTTGTTCGACGGCACCGGCGGGCCGCGGCGCACCGGCGACCTCGGGGTGAAGGGCGACCGGATTGTCGCGATCGGCGACCTTGGCGGCGCCTCCGCGGATCGGGAGGTGATGGCCAGCGGCCGCGCGCTCGCCCCCGGCTTCATCGACGCGCACACCCATGATGACCGCGCGGTGCTGTGTGGCCCGGCCTGCACCACCTGCAAGACCAGCCAGGGCGTCACCACCGTCGTCGTCGGCTGCTGCGGTGTCAGCCTCTCCCCCGCCCGCTTCAAGCGCATGCCGCCGCCGCCGCTCGACCTGATCGGCGCCGAGGGCTGGTGGCGCTTCGGCGATTTCGGCGATTATGCGGAGGCGCTGCGCAAGCAGGGGTCGGAGGTCAACACCTACGCCCTGGTCGGCCACCAGACCATGCGGGTGGAGGCGATGGATGGCGATGTGGCGCGCCCGGCGAATGACCGCGAAATCCACCACATGCACCAGCGGCTGAAGCAGGCGCTGGCCGAAGGCGCTTCCGGCTTCTCCACCGGATTGTACTACGACCCCAACAAGCATGCGACGACGGAGGAGGTCATCGCGGTGGCGGAGGCGCTGCGCACCACCGGCGGCCTCTATTCCACCCATATGCGGGACGAGGCGGATCGCGTCCTGGCCTCGATCGAGGAGACGATGAAGATCGGCAAGAATGCCGGCGTCGCGGTGCAGATCAGCCACCACAAATGCTCGCTGCCGGAGAATT
>LNFM01003281.1_pt1 | contig 32192 bp, 31 predicted proteins | sample 596031 | NCBI WGS metagenome assembly LNFM01 (sample SAMN04254537, study PRJNA301005) | activated carbon metagenome | isolation source: dual media filters at the Ann Arbor, Michigan drinking water treatment plant | place: USA: Ann Arbor | reverse complement strand
ACCCGCAAACCCGGCCGCGGGCGCATCTATTCCTCCATCACCGAGACCGTCGGCGACACGCCGCTCGTCCGCCTCGACCGGCTGGCCAAGGCCCACGGCGCCGGGGCGACCATCCTCGCCAAGCTGGAGTTCTTCAATCCCATCGCCTCGGTGAAGGACCGCATCGGCGTCGCCATGATCGACGCCCTCGAGGCTGCGGGGAAGATCACCCCGGACACGGTGCTCATCGAGCCGACCTCCGGCAATACCGGCATCGCCCTCGCCTTCGTCGCCGCGGCCCGCGGCATCCGCCTCGTTCTGGTGATGCCGGAGACCATGTCCGTGGAACGTCGCAAGATGCTCGCGCTCCTCGGCGCCGAACTGGTGCTGACCGAAGGCCCCAAGGGCATGAAGGGCGCCGTCGCGAAGGCCGAGGAGCTGGCGGCCGAGAACCCCAACGCCATCATCCCCCAGCAGTTCAAGAACCCGGCCAATCCGGAGATCCACCGCCACACCACCGCCGAGGAGATCTGGAACGACACGGCGGGCGGGGTCGACATCTTCGTCTCCGGCGTCGGCACCGGCGGCACCATCACCGGCGTCGGCCAGGTTCTGAAGGGGCGCAAGCCCGCGGTGAAGATCGTCGCGGTCGAACCGACGGATTCGCCCGTCCTCTCCGGCGGCGCGCCCGGCCCGCACAAGATCCAGGGCATCGGCGCGGGCTTCGTGCCCGACATCCTCGACCGTTCCGTCATCGACGAGGTGGTGCAGGTCTCGAACGACCAGGCTTTCACCCTCGCCCGCGAACTTGCCCGCACCGAGGGCATCCCGACGGGCATCTCCGCCGGCGCCGCCGTCCACGCGGCGCTGCAGCTCGGCAAGCGGCCGGAGAACGCCGGCAAGACCATCGTGGTGATCATCCCGAGCTTCGCCGAGCGCTACCTCTCCACGGCGCTGTTCGAGGGGCTCTGATCCTGCTCTGCCCTGCCGGCTATTCGGTCGGCAGGCCGAAGGGCAGCGAGTCCACGGCGCCGCCCGGCGGCAGGACCTGTTCCAGCCGCCAGCGGCCGTGGGCCGCCTGTACCATGCGGAACACCACGGGCGACCGGTAGGCCTGCAGCGGCACCGAGAACTCCACCTTGCCGTCGGTGAGCTGGATGCGGTTGCCGAGCCGCGGCATGTTGGCAGGCGACATGTCCTCCGGCATTCCCGCGAGATTGAGCGGCATGAGGTCGAGCCGCCGCGCCACGGTCATGGCATGGGCGAAGATGAAGCTGATGTCCGTCTGGTCCATCTGGTTGATGGCGGGGAGCATCTCCGCCGCATGCATGAAGGCGCTGGAGGCCGGCACCCGCGCGACCCGGCGGAGGTCGAACCGCCCGAGATGCGTGTAGAAGGCCGTCTGGCTCGCCGGCGTCAGCACCCAGAAGGCGGTGACGTAGTCGCCGCGGCGGTAGGCGGTGAGGAAGGTGCGCAGCGCCGATTCCGGCGTCTTCAGGTCGAGGCGGTCATAGGCGAAGCTGCCGCTCGACGGCACGGGCCGAGACGTCGCCTGCCCCGCGGCGGGGGCGGCGGCGAACAGGACGGCTGCCGTGACCGCGCCGCGCAGAGACCACCGCATGCAACCCTCCGATTCGAAATACCATCGAAGGTGCAGCAGCCACCCGCCTTTGTCATCTGCTCCAATGCCGCGCCCTCAGCGCCTGTCCTTCAGCGCCTCCTCGATCTCGGCCAGAACCGCGGGATCATCGATCGTCGCCGGCATCGACCATTCGCCGCCGTCGGCGATCTTCTTCATCGTGCCACGCAGGATCTTGCCAGAGCGCGTCTTCGGCAGCCGCGAGACGGCGATGGCGAGCTTGAAGGCGGCGACCGGGCCGATCTTCTCGCGCACGAGGGCCACGAGTTCCCTCTCCACCTCGTCCGGCCGCTTGTTGACGCCCGCCTTCAGCACCACGAAGCCGCAGGGCACCTCGCCCTTGAGCTGGTCTGCCATGCCGATGACGGCGCATTCGGCGACGTCCGGATGGGAGGAGAGCACCTCCTCCATGCCGCCGGTGGAAAGGCGGTGGCCGGCGACGTTGATGATGTCGTCGGTGCGACCCATGATGTAAAGATAGCCGTCGTCGTCGACGAAGCCCGCGTCCGAGGTCGAGTAGAAGCCCGGGAACTGGGCGAGGTAGCTCTCGCGGAAGCGGTCGTCCTGCTGCCACAGCGTCGGGAAGGACCCGGGTGGCAGCGGCAGCTTCACCACGATGGAGCCCATGGTGTTCGCGGGCAGGTCGCGCCCGCCCTCGTCGACGATGCGCACGTCGTAGCCCGGCATGGGCACCGTGGGCGAGCCCGGCTTCACCGGCAGGGCGCCGAGCCCGACCGGATTGCCGACGATGCACCAGCCGGTCTCCGTCTGCCACCAGTGGTCGATGACCGGCACCCCGAGGATCTTCTCCGCCCACAGCACGGTGTCGGGATCGGCCCGCTCGCCGGCGAGGAACAGGGTACGGAACGTCGGCAGCTGGTAGCGCTTGAGGTGCTCGGCGTTCGGGTCTTCCTTCTTGATGGCGCGGAAGGCGGTGGGCGCCGTGAACAGGGCGTTGACGCCGTGCTCGGAGATCACGCGCCAGTAGGCGCCGGGATCGGGCGTGCCGACCGGCTTGCCCTCGTAGAGGATCGAGGTGACGCCGGCGATCAGCGGCGCGTAGACGATGTAGGAATGGCCGACGACCCAGCCCACGTCGGACGCCGCCCAGAACACGTCGCCCGGCCGCATGCCGTAGAGGTTCTCCATCGACCAGGCGAGCGCCACCATGTGCCCGCCATTGTCGCGCACCACGCCCTTCGGCTTGCCCGTGGTGCCCGAGGTGTAGAGCACGTAGAGCGGATCGGTGGCGGCCACCGGCACGCAATCCGCCTGCCGGCCGGCGGCCCGCGCATGGGCGACGAGCCCGGCCCAGTCGTGGTCGCGGCCGGGCACCAGGGTGGCGTCCGCCTGCGGCCGCTGCAGGATCACGCAGGCTTGCGGCTTGGCGACGGACAGGTCGATGGCGCCGTCCAGCAGCGGCTTGTAGGCGACGATCTTCGCGCCCTCGATGCCGCAGGAGGCGGAGACGATGACCTTCGGGTGGCAGTCGTCGATGCGGGTGGCGAGCTCCTTGGCGGCGAAACCGCCGAAGACCACCGAATGGATGGCGCCGATGCGGGCGCAGGCGAGCATGGCGATCGCCGCCTCCGGCACCATCGGCATGTAGACGATGACGCGGTCGCCCTTCTCCACGCCGAGGTCCTGCAGCACGGCGGCAAACGTCGCCACCTCCTCCTTCAGCTCGGCATAGGTGATGCGGCGCTGCGTGCCGGCGACCGGTGAATCGTAGATGATCGCGGCCTGGTCGGGCCGGGAGGCCGCGTGGCGGTCCACGGCGTTGTGGCAGGTGTTGCACACGCCGCCGACGAACCAGCGGCCATAGGCGCCCTGGGCCGGATCGAACACCGCCTGCGGTGGCGTCACCCAGTCGATGGCCTGCGCCTGTTCACCCCAGAAGCCGGTGGGGTCGGCCTTCCAGGCGGCATAGACCTCGCCGTAGCGGGAGGGGGCTCGGGCATCCATGGGGCATCTCCTCGCCTCGGGGCGACCTTGCCCGGACCTTGGGATCCGGTGGCCGCTGTTGTCTCGGGGGTTCGCGCATTTGCCACCGCCGGGACGGGGGACGCAACAGCCCTTCCCCCGGACGAGGGATACAGGCGGCGGCAGACTTTCGTCTGACGGCGGCGCGCCCAAGCGGAACGGGCTCGCTGCCGCAGAGTCAAGGCGATTGCAGAATCCAGCCATGCAACCACGGGATACCGCAACGCACCATTCCGTATGGAAACGTTAACCCTGCTGGCCCCATGTCTCACCAGTCGTCTCATCTGCGCCACAGGGCCAATTCCAATGTCGATACTCGGACGTTTCAGCATCTCGGCCAAGGTTCTCGGCCTGGTGATGTCGCTCAATGTCATCACCCTGGCCATCGGGGCGCTCGGTTACTATGCCGTCGAAGAGCTGCAGACGGAGAGTGCCCGCGCGGCGACCGTCTCCAGCCGCGCCTTCGATGCGGTCGTGGTGAACCGCGGCCTTGCCGCCCTGTCCCGCGCCCAGTTCCTCATCGCCACCGATCCGAAGCGCGAGACCATCGCCACCAATGCCGCGATCGTCGAGGAGGACATGAAGGCGATCCAGACCCGCCTCGTCTCTCTCCGGCAGGCCCAGCACCCGGCCATCGTCGCATCCCTCGCCAAGGCCGAGGCGGCGCTGCAGAATTACCTGCCCATGGTGCAGCAGACCATGGCGCTCGCCGCCCGCGTGACCGGCATGCCGACCCTCGAGCAGCAGGACGATATCGCCCGCTCGGCCCTCGCCTCGGCGGACGCCTACATGGCCGCGCGCATCGCCCTGCGTGAGCTCACCCAGCTGCAGCAGGCCCGCGCCGAGGAGACCTCCAAGAGCGCCTACGCGATGGCCGACCAGATGCAGCTCGTTCTCATCGGCTTTTCCGTCGGCGCCCTCGTCCTCGGCGTCGCCTTCGGCCTCCTGATCGGCCGCATGGGCATCTCCTCGCCGATCCGCCAGCTCACCGCCTGCCTCGACGACCTCGCCAACGCGCGCTTCGAGGTCGCCATTCCCGGCACCCAGCGCAAGGACGAGGTCGGCGACATCGCCCGCGCCGCCGAGACCTTCAAGGCCAACGGCCTCGAGGCGATCCACCTGCGCCAGGAGCAGGAGGCGGCCAAGGCCCGCAGCGAGCGCGAGCAGAAGGAGCTGATGCACCGCATGGCCGATGACTTCGACCGCGCCGTCGGCGGCATCGTCACCCACGTCTCCTCCGCCTCGGCACAGCTGAAGGGCGCGGCCCAGACCCTGTCCAACGCCGCCGAGGAAGCCTCCGGCCAGGCCGGCGCCGTGGCTGCCGCCTCCGAGGAGGCTTCCACCAACGTCCAGACGGTGGCCTCCGCCACCGAGGAGCTCTCGGCCTCGGTCCGCGAGATCGGCAGCCGCGTCGAGCAGTCCGCCTCCATGGCCAACCAGGCGGTCGCCAAGGCCGACTCCTCGGCCCAGATGATCCAGGAACTCGCCGCCAAGTCGCAGAAGATCGGCGAGATCGTCGAGCTCATCAACAACATCGCCTCGCAGACCAACCTGCTCGCCCTCAACGCCACCATCGAGGCGGCGCGGGCGGGCGAGGCCGGCAAGGGCTTCGCGGTGGTCGCCGCCGAGGTTAAGAGCCTCGCCGACCAGACGGCCAAGGCCACCACCGAGATCGCCTCTCAGATCAGCGGCATCCAGCAGGCCACCGGCCAGTCCGCCGATGCGATGAACGGCATCGCCAGCGTCATCCGTGAGATCAGCTCGGTCTCGGCGAGCATCGCCAGCGCGGTGGAGGAGCAGAACGCCGCCACCCAGGAGATCGCCCGCAACGTCCAGCAGGCCTCGGCCGGCACCGGCGAGGTTTCCACCAACATCGTCGGCGTCTCCCATGCGGTGTCGGAGACCGGAGCGGCGGCGAGCCAGGTCCTCTCGGCTGCCGACACCCTGTCGGCCCAGGCCGGAGCGCTCAAGATCGAGCTCGACAAGTTCCTGTCGACCGTCCGCGCCGCCTGATCGACGGGCCCTGACGACACGGAAAGGCCCTCCCCCGCGGGAGGGCCTTTTTGCGTTGGGAGGCACCGCACCCGTGGGCAAGCGGCCCACCTTGGCTGATGTACAATTTAAGTGTACACTCAGCTCATGGGTCGCGGCATCGGAGCGATCGTCACGCGATGGATTTCGAGTGGGACGAGGACAAGCGGCAGAGCGTTCTCCGCGAACGCAAGGTCGATCTTCTCTATGCGGCCCTGATCTTCGAGGGTCCGGTCCTGACACGGGTCGATGACCGGCGGCCTTACGGGGAGCCCCGCTGGATCTCCATCGGCCTCGTCGCCGACGAATGTTTCGTCGTGATGCATACCGCGCGGGACGGACGCACGCGGCTCATCACCGCCTGGAAGGGAGGACGTCATGACCGAGGCATCTATGAAGCGCGCATCTCTGGCCGAGATCCGCCGCATGAATGAAGCAGGGCAACTGGCACACGACCCGGCGGCCCCGGACGGCGAGGATCTCGGCGCGGACTTCTGGCAGGCCGCCGTCATCGAGCAGCCACTGCGGCGCCGCTCGGTCCATCTGAAGCTCGACGCAGACGTCTTCGAGTTCTTCCGGCAGGAGGCCGGCGGCCGTGGGCACATCACCCGGATGCAGAATGTGCTGAAGGCCTATGCCAAGGCGCGCGGCACGTCCCGCACACGCTGACCCCTACCCCACCGCCTTCGCGATCGCCCGCCCCGCCGAGCGTCCCGAGAACAGGCAGCCGCCGAGGAACGTGCCCTCCAGCGCGCGGTAGCCGTGGACCCCTCCCCCGCCGAACCCCGCCACCTCGCCGGCGGCATAGACATTGCCGAGCGGCGTCCCCGCCGCGGTGAGCACCCGGCCGTCGAGGTCGGTCTGCAGGCCGCCCAGGGTCTTGCGGGTGAGGATGTTGAGCTTCACCGCGATCAGCGGCCCGTTCTTCGGGTCGAGGATCTTGTGGGGCGGGGCCGTGCGCATCAGCCTGTCGCCGCGATAGCCGCGCATGCCGCGGATGGCGATGACCTGCAAGTCCTTGGCGAAGGGGTTGTCGATCTCGCGGTCGCGCGCCGCGATCTCCCGCTCGAGCGCCTCCGGATCGATGAGGTCCGAGCCCACCAGCGCGTTCATCCGCCGGCCGAGGGCGCGGATGTCGGTGTCGACGATGAAGTCGGCGCCCTTCTCCATGAAGGCCTTCACCGGTGGCGGCAGGCCCTTGCCGAGCCGCGACAGGATGCCGGTGATCGACTTGTTGGTGATATCCGGGTTCTGCTCCGAGCCCGAGAGGGCGAACTCCTTCTTGATGATGGCGCGCGACAGCACGAACCACGAATAGCCGTGGCCGGTCTTCACGATGTGCTCGAGACTGGAGAGCGTGTCGAAGCCGGGGAAGTTCGGCGCAGGCAGGCGCCGGCCCGTCGCATCGAGCCAGACGGAGGAAGGACCGGGGAGGATGCGGATGCCGTGGTGCGGCCAGATCGGATCGTAGTTCCGGATGCCCTCCACATAGTGCCACATGCGGTCGCGGTTCACGATGCGCCCGCCGGCGGCTTCCGTGATCATCTGCATCCGCCCGTCGACATGGGCGGGCACGCCCGAGACGAGGAAGTCCGGCAGCGTGCCGAGGCGGGCCGGCCAGTTCTTGCGCACGAGGTCGAAATTGCCGCCGATGCCGCCCGAGGTGACGAGGATCGCCTGCGCCCTCAGCGCGAAGGAGCCGACCGGCTCGCGGGAACTCGCCACCCCTCGCGCCACGGTCGTCGGCGCCAGGATTTCGCCCGCGACCCCGTCCGGCACGCCGCCGCTGGTCGTCAGCGCGTCCACCTTGTGGCGGAAGCGCATGTCGACGAGGCCGCGCGCTTGCGCCTCCCGCACCCGCCGCTCGAAGGGCGCGACGACCGCCGGGCCCGTGCCCCAGGTGACGTGGAAGCGCGGCACCGAATTGCCGTGGCCGGTGGCGAGCCCTCCGCCGCGCTCGGCCCAGCCCACCAGCGGGAACCAGCGCATGCCCTGGGCGTGGAGCCAGGCGCGCTTCTCGCCGTTGGCGAAGTGGAGATAGGCCTCCGCCCAGCGCCGCCCCCAGTCGTCCTCCGGCCGGTCGAACCCGGCCGACCCCTCCCAGTCCTGCCGGGCGAGGTCGAGGCTGTCGCGGATGCCCATGCGCCGCTGCTCGGGACTGTCGACGAAGAACAGGCCGCCGAAGGACCAGAAGGCCTGGCCGCCGATGTTCTGCTCGCCCTCCTGGTCGAGGAGGATGACCCGCTTGCCGGCATCGGCGAGTTCGGCTGTCGCGACGAGGCCGGCGAGCCCCGCCCCCACGACGATGACGTCGGCATCCATGCGTTTCCCCCGTCGCGGTCCCGTCGTCGCCCCCCGGCGATCGCGGCACCGTCATGCAATGACCGCGGCGATCATCACCGCCGCGGCCAGGACGCGCAACGGGTGGTCGTCAGGTCAGGGCGATGGGGCCGCCCGGAGACCCGGTCGCGCCCTTGATCGGGATCGGGCACATCACATAGACGAACTGGTACTTGCGATCGGCCAGCAGGCTGTCGAACTGCAGGTTCTCGTGGATGAAGATGCCGTTCTTGGTGATCAGTTCGGCATGCACCGGGAAGGCGAGGTTCCGGTCCGGGTTGGGCACGCATTCGACGCCCCAACTGTCGCCGCCCATGACGACGACCTGCTTCTCGATCAGCCAGCGCGCCACTTCCAGCCCCGGGCCCGGCTCGCCGGAAGCGTAGCGCTCGTTGTTGCGCAGCCACAGCGAACCCCAGCCGGTGTGGAAGAACACCGCGTCTCCGGGCTGGATGTCGTTCTCGTTCATGTTCTGCTTGGCGAGCGCCCCCCGCACGTCGGCCATGGTCACCTCCTGGCCGGCGTCCATCATCGCACCGCGCTGGGCCATGACGTCGACGAGATGGCCGCGGGTGAAGATCGGCTTGATGTGCTCGATTCCGAGCTTCTTCACGCCGGTGGAGCCGGCGAGCTCGGAACCGCGCACCCCGTTGTAGTAGATCATGTCGTGGGTATCGCCGTCGCGGCCCGTCTGCAGGCCGATATGGGCCAGCCCGTCGAACTGCGTGCCCGTCTGGCCGATCTCGGTGGCGAGATACTCGTCGTTGTAGACGAGCTTGTTGTTTCCGAACGGGCCTCCGGTCGGATTTCCGGGAATGCGCAGTGTGAAGGCGCGGTCGCCGAACTTCGGCATGGCGGATTCCGACACGCGCCCGATCCGGTGGATCTTGCCGTCGCGGATCCACTTCGCCGCCTCCAGCACCTTGGCCGGGGTGATGTGGTTGGAGGCGCCGGCCTGGTCGTCGGCGCCCCAGCGCGACGGCCACCAGGGCTGGACGGCCGGGGCCTGCGCCTGCGCCTGCGCGGGCGATATGGCGACCTGCGCGACATGCGCCGTGGCCGCAGCGACGACGCCGCCGACAGCCGCCCCCTTCAGGAAGTTGCGGCGTGCGGGCGCATCGGGATGCTGCGGAAGCTCGTTGGGATCACGCACTGTCATGGGGTTCCTCCGTGCCGATCATTCTGTTGGCGCCCGCCTCTCGGGCCGCGGACCCAAGTCTAGTGCAACATCGGCCGATCGACAGACCGCCGAACGGCCACATAAACGTCAGTGTTCATGACGTTACTCAATAACGACAGCAATAATGACGCGATTGAGACTTTGCAGTGACGCGCCGCGGTCGCTATTCATCACGGATGAGCCTGTTCGATACGGACCGTTCCAGCGAGCGCACGCCGGTTACCCTGGTCACCGGCTTCCTCGGCGCCGGCAAGACGACGCTGATCAACCGCCTTCTGTCGCAGCCCGGCATGGAGCGCTCGCTGGTCATCGTCAACGAGTTCGGTACCATCGCTCTCGACCATCTCTTCATCGAGAGCCGCGACACCGATCTGGTCATGCTGTCGTCGGGGTGCATCTGCTGCACCGTGCGCGGCGACCTCGAACTGACGCTCCGCGACATGGCGGCGCGCCGGCAGGACGGCGATCTGCCGCCATTCGACCGCGTGCTGATCGAGACGACGGGTCTCGCCGACCCGGCCCCCATCGCGGCGCTGTTCTTCAGCCACCCCATGGTGATGCATGATTTCCGGCTGGACCGGATCGTGACCCTGGTCGACGCCGTCAACGGCGCCCGCCAGCTCGACGACCAGGCCGAGGCCACGGCCCAGGTGGCGATCGCCGACATCGTCGTGATGACCAAGACGGACATCGCCCCGGCGGAGGTCGCGGCCGATCTCGACATCCGCCTCCGGCGCCTGGCGCCCGGTGCGCGGCGGGAGCGCGCGCTGGCCGGTGACATCCCGCCGGAGTTCCTGTTCGGCGGCACCGGACACCGCCTCGCCCCCGTCGAGGACACCGCGGCCGCGGGCCATGCGTCCCGCTGCGACGATCCCGCCTGCGACCATCCCGAACACGGTTCGCGCCATGGCTCAGGGATCCGCGCGGTGACCATCGTCCACGACCGTCCCCTGCCCTGGGACCTGCTGAACTTCTGGTTCCGCGGCGTCAGGGCAACCTGGTCTGACGGCCTCCTGCGCATGAAGGGCCTGCTGGCCGTGGAGGAGGAGCCGGGTCCCCTGGTCGTCCACGGCATCCACGCGACATTTCATCCGCCCGTCGCCCTGGCGGAATGGCCGGACGAGGACCGGCGCACCCGCATCGTCCTCATCCTGAAGGGCATCGACCCGGCCGAGGTCGTGGCGAGCTTCCACGATGCGGTGAACCGGCCACTCCCGGTCCCCTGACGCCTCTCACGCCCCCTTCGCCATCTCCCGGAGCACGAACTTCTGGATCTTGCCGGTCGACGTCTTCGGCAGCTCGGTGAAGACCACGGTGCGCGGGCACTTGAAGGCCGCGAGGTTCTGCCGGCACCAGGCGATGATCTCCTCGGCCGTCGCGCTCATGCCCGGCTTCAGCTCGACGAAGGCGCAGGGCGTCTCGCCCCACTTGTCGTCGGGCTTGGCGACGACGGCCGCCGCCTGCACGGCGGGGTGCTTGAACAGCACGTCCTCCACCTCGATGGAGGAGATGTTCTCGCCGCCCGAGATGATGATGTCCTTGGAGCGGTCCTTCAGCTGGATGTAGCCGTCGGGATAGAGCACGCCGAGGTCGCCGGAATGGAACCAGCCGCCGGCGAAGGCCTCGTCCGAGGCCTTCCGGTTCTTGAGATAACCCTTCATCACCACGTTGCCGCGCATCATCACCTCGCCGAGGGTGACGCCGTCGGCCGGCACCGGCTCCATCGTCTCGGGGTTCATCACCGTCATCCCCTCGAGCACGGGATAGGGCACGCCCTGCCGCGCCTTCTTCGCCGCGTAGTCGGCGCTCGACAGACTGTCCCAGTCGCGGTTCCAGTCGTTGATGACGGAGGGCCCGTAGGTCTCGGTGAGGCCATAGAGGTGGGTGACGTCGAAGCCCGCCGTCTTCATCGCCGCGAGCACCGCCTCCGGCGGCGGCGCCGCCGCGGTGAAGAAGGACACCGTGCGCCCGACCGCGCGCTTCTCCTCCGCCGGCGCATTGAGCAGCAGGCTCATGACGATGGGCGCCCCGCACAGATGGGTCACGCCGAGGTCGGCGATGGCGTCGTACATGGCCTTCGCGCGCACCCAGCGCAGGCAGACGTGGGTACCGGCCACCGCCGAGATCGACCAGGGAAAGCACCAGCCGTTGCAGTGGAACATCGGCAGCGTCCACAGATAGACCGGGTGCTTGGCCATGCCGCAGGTGACGACGTTGCCGAGAGCGAGGAGATAGGCGCCGCGGTGGTGATAGACGACGCCCTTCGGATTGCCCGTGGTGCCGGACGTGTAGTTCAGCGCGATGGCGTCCCACTCGTCACCGGGGCGCTGCCAGGCATAGGCCGGATCGCCGCCGGCGATGAAATCCTCGTATTCCACCGTGCCGATGCGCTCGCCCGGGCCGTCATATTCGGGATCGTCGTAGTCGATGACGAGCGGCTTCACCTTGGCGAGGGCCAGGGCCTCCTTCGCGAGCTTCGAGAACTCGCGGTCGACGATGAACACCTTGGCCTCGCCGTGGTCGAGGGAGAAGGCGATGATGGGCGCGTCGAGCCGGGTGTTCAGCGTGTTGAGCACGCCCCCGCACATGGGCACCCCGTAATGGGCCTCCAGCATGGCCGGCGTGTTGGCGCAGATGACGGCGACCGTGTCGTTCTTGCCCACCCCTGCCCGCGCCAGGGCCGAGGCGAGGCGCCGGGCGCGCGCGTAGAACTCGCTGTAGTTGCGGCGAATGCGGCCGTGGACGATGGCGGGATGGTCGGGGAAGACGCGCGCCGACCGCTCGAGGAAACTGAGCGGCGTCAGCGGCTGATAGTTCGCCGGGTTCTTGTCGAGATCGCGATCGTAGGCGCTCATGGCGGCGTCCTCATGCAAGGCGTTTCCGCCACCGACGGTAGGCCCCGACTCGCCGGGGTTCAACGCCCCTCTTCCGGCCCCCGATACCGTCGCCGCACCTGACTCATTTTCGCCACATTCTCAACGGGTTGCATCATGATACCGCTTTCCCTAGGGACACTTGTTGCACCGCGGCCACAGGCAACGGCGGCATGCATGGGAACCCGTCGGAAGCGTCCCTCATCACGGCCATGGGAGTTGATTTGTAACCATTGCCCTGTATCCCGGGGCCATCGTTCGATCGATGTCGCGGCGAAGGAGGGGGTCTCCGGGGCATCGGGCTGAACGGCATCGAGAGGCATGGCAGTGGCTCGGCCACGGCCGCAATAATGAGACAAGGAACTACCCCATGAAGAAATTCCTCCTTGCGAGCGCCGCTGTCGCCGCCCTCGCAACCGGCGCCCAGGCTGCCGACCTCGGTGCCCCGCGCGCTCCGGTTGCCGCCGCCGTCTACGCTCCTGCCTTCTCCTGGACCGGCTTCTACCTCGGTGGCCACGTCGGCTACGGCTGGGCCCAGGCCCGCTACACCAGCCCGGTCGTCGCCAACAACTCGAGCGTCAGCGCCAACGGCGTGTTCGGCGGTATCCAGGGCGGCTACAACTGGCAGATGAACCAGTTCGTGTTCGGTCTAGAGGCCGACATCGCTGCCGGCGGCCTGCGTCGCACCTTCGTGAACGGCGCCGACAGCTACCGCGCCTCGGTTCCGTTCCTGTCGACGGTCCGTGCCCGCGCCGGCTTCGCTGCCGACCGCGCCCTCTTCTACGTGACCGGCGGTCTCGGCGTCGCCACCTTCCAGGATCGCTGGAACCTCGGCGGCGTGGTCACCACGGCCTCGTCGACCCGCGCCGGCTACGCCCTGGGCGCTGGTATCGAGTACGCCTTCACCCCGAACTGGACCGCCAAGGCCGAGTACATGTACTACGGCTTCGGCGATCGCCGGAACATCGTGGTCGCTGGCGACCGCGTCCGCACCGACATCCACACGGTGAAGCTCGGCATCAACTACCTGTTCTCGACCGGCCCGTCGGCCGTCGTCGCCCGCTACTGATCATCCGGTCCGTCAGGACCGATCACGGAAAGGGCCGCCTTCGGGCGGCCCTTTTTCGTTGGCTCTGCCGATGTGACCCGCGTCAGAGAACCGCCCTCACCCCGCCGGCGAGCAGCACGCAGCCGACGATGAAGGTGAGGATGTAGATGATGCGGTAGAACAGGCCCGTCGGCATCCGCCTGACGAGCCAGATGCCGCCCATATTGGCGAGCACCGCCAGCGGGAAGAGCGTCGCGGCCGTGGCGAGATTGCCCACGGTCAGCTGCCCCAGTGCGATGAAGGGGGTCACCTTGACGAGGTTGACCGCCGCGAAGAACAGCGCCGCCGACCCCACGAAGACGTCGCGCGGCAGGCCTCGCGGCATGGCGTACATGTTGAAGGGCGGCCCGCCCACGTGAATGACGAAGCTCGTATAGCCGCAGAGGGTGCCGAGGATCGTCCCCGACAGCCAGTTCTGCGGTCGTCCGTCCCCGGACGGCGGCGGACGCAGCCAGCGGTCGAGACAGAAGGCGACGGCGATCACCCCGACGATGATGCGCACGGCCGGCTCCGATACATGGGAGGCGAAGAGATAGCCGGCGACGATGCCGGCGAGCGCGCCCGGCGCCAGGTGGAGCAGCGTCGCCGGATCCCAGGTCCGCCGGTAGCTCCAGACGGTCACCACGTCCTGCACCATCAGCACCGGCAGCATGATCGCCGCCGCCTGGATGGGCGAGATCGCCAGCGACAGCAGCGGCATCGACAGGATGGCGACGCCGCCGAACCCGCCCTTGGACAGGCCGTAGAGAATCACCGCGGGCACGGCGACGACGTAGAAGAACGGATCGCTGATCATGGGGCCTGACTGGCTGGGGACGCCGCGGGCGCGGCGGGCCAGCCCCTAACACCGGGCGCCGCCAAGAAGAAGGGCGCCTCGCGGCGCCCTCGATCACGTTCGTGCGGATGGGCCGATCAGAGCGGCCGGCCGCCCGCCACGGCGAAGACCTTGGCCGGCGCCGCCGCCGCACCCGCCGGAGCCTTCACCGTCGGCGCATAGAGGCCACGGCGGTCGGCGATCGGCTTGAAGGAGTCGGTCAGGCCCACCACCGTCTCGGCAGCCCCGAGCAGCAGGTAGCCGTCGGGCGCGGTCAGCTTGGCGGTGCGGTTCAGCACGTCGATTTTGGTCGGCTGGTCGAAATAGATCAGCACGTTGCGGCAATAGACGATGTCGAACTGGCCGAGCGCCGAGAAGTCGTTGAGCAGGTTCAGCGTCCGGTAGTGCACCATCGACCGGATCTCCGGCGAGATGGTCCACTGGTCGCCGTTCTGTATGAAGTACTTCAGCAGCATCTGGATCGGCAGGCCGCGCTGGACCTCGAACTGGCTGTAGATGCCGGCCTTGGCGCGCTCCAGCACCTCCCCGGACAGGTCGGTGCCGATGATCTCGAAGCGCCAGCCGGCGAGCTGCGGGCCCATTTCCTTGAGGATCATGGCCAGCGAATAGGGCTCCTGGCCGGTGGAGGCCGCGGCGCACCAGATGCGCACGTGGCGCTTGGCCGCCCGCGCCTTCAGCATCGCCGGCAGCATGACCTCCTTGAAGTGGTCGAAGGGGGTCTTGTCGCGGAAGAAGAAGCTCTCGTTCGTGGTCATCGCCTCGGTGACCTTGGCCGCCAGCGATTCCGCGCCCGGCGCCTTGAGCTTCTGCACGAGCTCGCTGATGCCGGTCATCCCGTGCTTGCGCACGATCGGCATCAGGCGGCTCTCGATGAGATACTGCTTGTCGTTGGACAGGACGAGGCCGGAGCGGGTCTTCAGGAAACCACGCAGGAAATCGTAATCGAGTGGCGTCACGACCGGTCTCCGGAGAAAACACGCATGATCTTCGGGGCGATCTGATCGATGGGCAGCACCGCCGCGGCGTGGCCACCCTGGGCGACCGCTCCCGGCATGCCCCATACGACGCTGGTCGCCTCGTCCTGGGCGATGACGCTGCCCCCGGCCGCGACGATGTCGCCGGCCCCGTGGGCGCCGTCATGGCCCATTCCGGTGAGCACGCAGCCGAAGGTCTGGGCGCCCCAGGCCTGGGCGACCGAGGTGAACAGCGGATCGACGGCCGGCTTGCAGAAGTTCACCGGCGGTCCGTCCTCGAGATGGATGACGGTGGTGCCACCGGTCTTCTTGACCACCATGTGCTTGCCGCCGGGCGCCACGTAGATGCGGCCGGCGAGCACCGGCTCGCCGTCGCGCCCCTCGGCGGCGGGACGACCCGAGGCCTTGGCCGCGTGCTCGGCGAGGATGGTGGTGAAGGTCGGCGGCATGTGCTGGGTGATGAGCACCGGCACCCGGTCGATGAACGAGCCGAGCGCCTTGAGCACGGTCGTCAGCGCCTGCGGCCCGCCCGTGGACGAACCGATGGTGAGGACCTTCGGGATGGTCGTGCCGAAGGGGCGGAGCTTGAAGCTCGGCTCGTTGAAGCCGATCGACTGGGGAGCGATCGAGGGCGCGGCGACGCGGCCCGGGGCGGCCGGGGTGCTGCCGCCGGCGGAGGCGGCGCGGAACACCTTGCCGGCGATCTTGCGGCGGCGGCCGAGCGCACGGACCTTGTCGAGGATCTCGCGCTTGAAGGCCGGCGAGGTGGTGACGCCGGCATTGGTCTCCGGCTTCGGCACGTAGTCGGCGGCACCCAGCGACAGGCACTTCAGCGAGATTTCGGCGTTGCGGCGGGTGAGGGTCGAGGCCATCAGCACCATGACGTCGCGCTTGGCCTGGATGATCAGCGGCAGGGCCGTGATGCCGTCCATGTCCGGCATCTCGATGTCGAGGATGACGACGTCGGGGTTTTTCTTCGCGATGTCGGCGACGGCTTCACGCCCGGAGCGGTGCGAGGCGACGAGCGTCATGTCGCTCTCGTCGGCGATCCAGCGGCCGACCAGGCCGCGGACGACGACCGCATCGTCGACCACCATCACCTTGATGGGGTCGCTGGCAGTGGGCACGGCCCCGCCGGGGGCGGCCTTGAAAGACGCGAGACTCATACGCCGGTACTCGGAACTTGAACGCAGGACAGGGCGGCTTGCGCCGCGACGGATCAGATCAGGCCGACTTCGGCGAACTTCGCTTCGACGATGTCCTTGTCGAAGGGCTTCATGATGTATTCGTTCGCCCCCGCGTGCATCGCCCGGGCGATGTGGGCGACGTCGTTCTCGGTGGTGCAGAAGACCACCTTGGGCGCCTGGCCGCCGGGCAGCTTGCGCAGTTCCCTCAGGAACTCGTAGCCGTCCATGACCGGCATGTTCCAGTCGAGCAGGATCGCCTCCGGCATGGTGCCGTAGCAGAACTCGAGCGCCTTCTGCCCGTCTTCAGCCTCCTCGATGGCGAAGCCGAGGCCTTCCAGGATTCGCCGGGCGACCTTGCGGATCACCGAGCTGTCGTCGACCACGAGGCAGGTTTTCATCGGCTTGGGTCCTACGCTTTGAACACAATCATGCGGCCATCTGCTCGCCGCCCATGGCGAGCACGGAATCGACGTCCAGGATGACCATGAGCTGGCCATCGAGGCGGTGAACGCCGGCCGACACGCGGGACCAGCGGGGATCGAGGTTGATCGGGTTCTGCTCGCGGCTGTCGGGAGAGAGCTTGAGCACCTCGCCGACCGAGTCGATCAGCAGGCCATAGCTCTCGCCGCGCGACTCGATGCCCACCGCCATGGCGGGCTTCGCGTCCTTCTCGCGCGCCAGGCCGAGGCGGATACGCATGTCGATGGCGGTGACGATGCGGCCGCGCAGGTTGAGCACGCCGGCGATGTCGGGGTGGGAGAGCGGCACGCGCGTCAGCCGGTCGGGCATGAACACGTCCTGCACGCGGGAGATGGGCAGGCCGAACAACTGGCCGCCGATCAGCACGGTCACATATTCCGTGACGTCGTCGCTGGTGGTCTGCATGGACAGATCCTCACGCAAGATGACTTACGCCGCCTGGGCGATTTCGTTGGAGGTTTCCTTCAGCGCCGCAATGAGGCCCTGACGGTCGAATTTGGCGACATAGTCGTGGAAGCCGGCGACCCGCGCCCGCTCGATGGCGGCGGGGTTGGTCAGCGACGACAGCGCGATGACCGGCGTCGAGGCGAAGCGCTTGTCGGAGCGCATGGCCTCGGCGAACTCGAAGCCGTTCATCTCCGGCATCTCGATGTCCGAGACGACGACGTCGAACTTGTCGCCGTTCTTCAGGATGTCGAGACCTTCCGATCCGCCCGCCGCGGTGACGACGTCGTAGCCGGCCGCCTTCAGCACGGGGGTCAGCATGTTGCGGAAGAAGGGCGAGTCGTCGACGAAGAGCAGCTTGCGGGTCAGCGCCTCGATGCGCATCTCCTTGCGCTTGAACCAGTCCTCGAAGGCGAGCGGCAGGTAGTGGCCGATGTCGAGGATTTCGGTGGCCTGGCCCTTGATGACCGCCGAGCCGAGCAGGCCGGGCACGTCGGCCGAGACCTCGATGTTGAGCGCGTCCTCGACGATGTCGACGATCTCGTCGACCACGAGGCCCATGGAGCGGCCGGAGTCGGAGAAGACCAGCAGCGGCTGGCTGCCCTCGCTCTTCAGCTCCATGTAGCCCGACACCGAGACCAGCGGCATGAGGGCGCCGCGGTACTGGACGAGATGGCGGCCGTGGGCCTGCTCGATCTTGTCCACCGCGACCTCTTCGAGGCGGGTGACGAGGGACAGCGGCACGGCCTTCTGCTCGCGCGAGCCGGCGCGGAAGACCAGCATGGAGATGAGCTGGCGCTCGTTGCCGCGGCGGGCGTCCGCCTCGGTCTCGTTGGTGGCGGTCTGCACGTCGGTGCCGATGGCCGAGGCGATGCCGTTCGGGTCGATGATCATGATCACCGAGCCGTCGCCGAGGATGGTGGTGCCGGAGAACATCGTGATGTGCCGCAGCTTCGACGACATCGGCTTCACGACGATTTCCTCGGTGTGGAACACCTGGTCCACCACGATGCCGAAGGTCTGGCTGCCGACCTGGGTGACGACGATGAAGCCCGCTGTCTCGTCCAGCGGCTCGCCGCCGGCGATGCCGAGGAGCTGGCGCAGGTGGACCAGCGGCAGCAGCTTGTTGCGCAGGCGCAGGACCGGGGTGTCCTTGATCCGCTCGATCCGGTGCTCCGAGTTCTGCTGCGCGCGGACGAGCTCGATGACCGAGAGCTGCGGGATGGCGAAGCGGTCGCCGGCGCTCTCGACGATCAGCGCCGAGACGATGGCCAGCGTCAGCGGGATCTTGATGGTGACGGTCGTGCCCTCACCCGGCACCGACTTCAGGTCGATGGTGCCGCCGATCTGGTCGATGTTGGTGCGCACCACGTCCATGCCGACGCCGCGGCCGGAGACCGAGGTGACGGCCGCCGCGGTCGAGAACCCCGGCGCGAAGATGAACTTGTGGATCTGCGCTTCCGTCATCTTCTCGAGCTCGGCCTCGCTGGCGAGGTTCTGCTCGATGATCTTCTTGCGGATACGGTCGGTGTTCAGGCCGCGGCCGTCGTCGGAGATCGCGATGACGATGTGGCCGCCCTCGTGATAGGCGGAGAGCTTGATCGTGCCCTTCTCGGGCTTGCCGGCGAGGCGGCGCTGCTCGGTCGCCTCGAGGCCGTGATCGGCGGAGTTGCGCACCATGTGGGTGAGCGGGTCCTTGATCAGGTCGAGCACCTGGCGGTCGAGCTCGGTCTCGGCGCCGTGCATCTCGAGGTCGATCTGCTTGCCGAGTTCGTTGCCGAGGTCGCGGACGATGCGCGGCAGCTTCTGCCAGGCATTGCCGATCGGCTGCATGCGGGTCTTCATCACGCCGTCCTGCAGCTCGGCGGTGACGTTGGACAGGCGCTGCAGCGGCACCTTGAATTCGGAATCCTCGTGGCGGCGGACGATCTCGAGCAGCTGGTTGCGGGTCAGCACCAGCTCCGAGACCATGGTCATCAGCTGCTCGAGCGTGTCGACGTTGACGCGCAGGGTCTGCTGGCCCTTCACGCCCTCGCCTTCCTCCTCACCCGCCGCAGCGGCGGGCTTGGCGGCGCGGGCCGGCGGCTTCTTGACCTCGACCTTGGCCGGCTCGGGAGCGACCGGCGGAGCGGCGACCTCGGGCAGCGGTGCTGCGACCACTTCCGCCTCGGTCTCGCGGAAGGCGCGCTCCAGTTCGTCCAGCGACACCTCGCCCGGGCGGAGCGCCCGCTCGAGAGCCTGGCCGGCGGCGGCGGGGGCCGGCTCCGGCGCCTTCTCGACGGGAGCGGCGGCGGCCGGAGCGGTGTCGGCGGCCATCGACATGGCCTCGAGCTGCGAGATCAGGTCGCCGTCGTCGCCTTCCGGCTCGGCGCCCGCGCCTTCGAGATCGCCGAGGATTTCCTTCAGGCGGTCGATGGTGAAGAGGATGAGGGTGACGCCCTGCTGGGTGACCGGCGAGCCGTCACGGTACTTGCCCATCAGGGTCTCGGCGGCGTGCGCCAGCGCTTCCAGGCGCGGCAGGCCGAGGAAACCGCAGGTCCCCTTGATGGTGTGGACGAGGCGGAAGATGTTGCCGAGGATCGCAGCGTTGTTGGGGTCCTGCTCGAAGCGGACAAGCTCGACGTCGACCACATCGAGGCTCTCGTTGGTCTCTGTCAGGAATTCGCGCAGCAAGTCATCCATGTCGCCCAACCCGGACTGTAGAACACAGGCGAGCCGACATCACGGCTTGCCTCAATGTCCCCGAGTGTCCGGGAAAAGGGTTAAGGCTTGCTGAAGCGAAATTACCGTTGGAGCAGTTGCCCGAACGGAAGAAGCGTTTGCCTCACAAGAGGTTAATCAATTTACAGAAAATTTGGTCCATTATCAGGACGCGCTGATCTCGACCCGGTCGTCGACTTTCTCGATCCGTACCGACATACCCGCCGCCCGCGCCAGCAGACCGGCATAATAGGGCTGGATCGCATGGGCATCGATGGTGCCCTGCTCGTTGGCGGGGATGCCGGCGAGGAGTTCGTTGGCATGCGGGGGAATGCGGGCGTTGAGCCCGGTGACGACGATGGCGAAGCCCGCGGTGTCGCCCTCGCCCGTCATCTCGACCTTGATCACGCCGCCGCGCGGGATGGCGCCGGCGGCCAGCATCAGCAGGTTGAGCAGCAGCTTCACCCGGTTCTTCGGCAGGAAGGCCGGGGGAATATGCCAGTCGATGGTGGTGCGGTCGTCGTTGAGGAAGTTCGTCGCCACCTGGTGGGCGTCGCGGGTGTCGATGGCCGACCCGGCGGAGCCCGCCGCACCGAAGGCGATGCGGCAGAACTGCAGGCGCGCCGAGGCCGTCTTGGCGCTCTTGCGGATGAGGTCGAGGGCGAGCTCGGTCGTCGCCTGGTCGGCGCCGTCCTCCATCAGCTCGAGGCCGTTGACGATGGCGCCCACCGGCGAGATCACGTCGTGGCAGACGCGGCTCGCCACCAGGGCGGCGAGGTCGAGCCCTTCGAGCGAGATCGGGCTGCGTTCTGCTTCGGCCATGATCGGTCTCCGGAAATGCGAATCGGGCCCGCCCCGGAAGATGGGGCGAACCCGGTTACAACGTCGAGGGCGGCGGGAAAAGAGAGCTCTCAGCCCTCGTCGTCGTCGTCGCGCAGCGACTTCAGGTTGGCGAAGACCTTTTCGGCGTCGTAGCGCTCTTCGCGCTTGGGCGCCTCGTCGCGCTCGAAGGGATCGTACTTGGCCGGCGCCGACGTCGTCTGGTCGGCCGGCAGCAGGGTCTGCTCGGGCGTGGTGTCGACCGGGCCGCGCTCCTTGGCGGCGCGATTGACCTCGAGGTCGAGGTCGATCTGCGAGCACAGGCCGAGCGTCACCGGATCCATCGGCGACAGGGTCTGCGAGTTCCAGTGGGTGCGGTCGCGGATCGCCGCGATCGTCGGCTTGGTGGTGCCGACGAGGCGCATGATGGCCGCGTCCTTCAGTTCGGGGTGGTTGCGCACCAGCCAGAGGATCGCGTTGGGACGGTCCTGGCGGCGCGACACCGGCGTGTAGCGCGGACCCTTCTTGGACTTGACCTCCGGCAGCTTCACCTTGGGCGGCGCCAGCTTGAGGCGATAGGCCGGGTCCTTCTCCGCCTTGGCGATCTCCTCGCGGGTCAGCTGTCCCGTGATGACGGGATCGGCGCCCTTGATACCCTGCGCAGCCTCGCCGTCGGCGATCGCCTTCACCTCGAGCGGATGGAGGGTGCAGAAGGCGGCGATCTGCTCGAAGGACAGGGCAGTGTTGTCGACGAGCCAGACGGCGGTCGCCTTGGGCATGAGAAGCTGGGTCATGGCGTGCCTCTTGTGGGTCGATCGGGCGGAGGCGGCGGCCGTGACGGGAGCGTGAGGGCTCCCGTGCCCGGGCCTTGGGGTCCGGGCCGAGGCGACCGCCTCGTATCGATCAACGGATCGGGAAATCACGACCGATATAGCCGCGCCGCCGGTCCGACGCAAACGAGGACTTCAAAATTCGGCGCAAAGCCCGAAAGACCATGGACAGAGCGCACGGATTCTGTTACGCGCCTGTCTTCTTTGGGCATGCTCTTTCCGCACGGGTTCTCCGTGAGGGTCTTGCTCGACCTCGAATCCAGATGGCTTGAAGGATCATCGGCGTGCAGGTTCTCGTTCGCGACAACAATGTTGATCAGGCGCTGAAGGCGCTCAAGAAGAAGATGCAGCGTGAAGGCATCTTCCGCGAAATGAAGCTGCGCGGCCACTATGAGAAGCCGTCCGAGAAGAAGGCGCGCGAGAAGGCCGAGGCCGTGCGCCGCGCCCGCAAGCTCGCCCGCAAGAAGGCCCAGCGCGAGGGCCTGATCCCCGCCAAGCCGGTGAAGGTCCGCGCCGCCGCCGGCGCCCGCTGACAACACAGACCGGCGGTTCCGCCGTATTTTTGACAGGCCCGCGACGAAAGATCATCGCGGGCCGGTTCGATTCCGGGCCCGCCTGTGGCGGACCGCCTCGCCGCTCAGGCCGATGATAGGACGATGGGACATGACACGTTCGGCCCACGCGACGGCCCGCCTGCCGCGGTTCCTGCTTCTGGCTGCCGGCCTCGCCCTCGGCGGCTGCAGCTCGACCGGCGGCGTGACCTCCGTCGGGTCCACCACCGGCGGCGATGACGCGGAGTCGAGCTATATCGGCTCGACCGCCAACCTCGCCTCGCTGTCCGAAGTGGTCCAGCGCAATCCGAACGACCCTCAGGCCTTCAACATGCGCGGCACGGTCCTCGCCCGCACCGGCCGCCAGGCCGAGGCGATGGCCGATTTCTCCCGCGCCATCCAGATCGATCCGAACTACGCCCAGGCGCTGGCCAACCGCGCCCTGGTGCATCGCCAGGGTGGCCGCGTCGACCTCGCCCTCGCCGACTACAACCGGGCGATCGCCGCCGATGCCAACTATGCCGCCGCCTATATCGGCCGCGGCAACATCCACCGGACGCAGAACCGCCACGCCGAGGCCCTCGCGGACTACAACCGCGCCATCCAGATCAACGGCTCCAACGCGCAGGCCTATCACAACCGCGCCCTCGTCTGGGCGGCGCAGGGCAACCACCGTCAGGCGGTGGAGGACTTCACCACCGCCCTCGGCCTCGCTCCCAACAATGCCGAGCCCTATTACGGCCGCGGCCTCAGCTACCTCGCGCTGAACGAGAACAAGCTCGCCCTCGACGACTTCAACGAGGCCGTGCAGTTCGACCAGCGCAACGCCGATCTCTGGGTCGCCCGCGGCCAGGCGCTGGAGCGCACCGGCGACACCGAGCGGGCGCTCGGCTCCTATACCAAGGCGATCAGCGTCGAGGAGAACCATCCCGGCGCGCGCGAGGGCTTCGCCCGCCTCGGCGGCCGCGCCGGCCAGACCTACCGCCTGTTCAACTGAGTGGGGGACGCCGTGGCTGCCACGGCTCGCCGCGGCCCCCGCGGGACACGGATGCTCCTGAGGGAGCTTCACCAACACGTCATGCCGGGCTCATCCCGGGGATCCACGACTTGAACACCGCAGGTCACGAAGGAATTCGTGGATGCCCGGGACGAGCCCGGGCATGACGACAACAACTGCGGACAATACCAGCTTGGCGGCCCCACCCGCTCACTCCCCTCGCCTTCGCGAGGAGAGGGGGACTATGGCGTCGCACCACATCGTCAACCGTCGTGCCGGGCGCAACCGCTGTCGATCGGGCGAGAGGTGGTAGTCCCCCTCCCCGCGGCAGCGGGGAGGGTAAGGGTGGGGCATTGCTCGATCTGCGCGCCGCAGAAACGCTTCACTCCAGGTCCTTCGCCAGTTCCATCACCGCGGGCCGGAATCCGAAGCTCTCATAGGCCTTGCGCGCCACGTGGTTGCCGACGATGGCGCCGATCATCAGCCGGCTGACGCCGTGTCCGCGGGCGATCCGCTCGGCCTCCTCCAGCAGGGCGGTGCCGATCCCCTGCCCCCGGTAGCGCTCGTCGACGACGAGCTCCGTCACCCAGCCGATCTGCGCGAGCTCGGCCCTCAGATAGGGCTGCGGCGGCTCCAGAACGAAGCACATCATCCCCACCGGCTCGTCGCCGTCGAGCGCCACCATCAGCGCCCCGCCGTCGCGGCCGACGCGCCTCAGATCGGCGTCGAGACAGGCCTCCGCCGCCTTCACGTCGCGGGCGCGGTCGGCGGAGATGCCGTCCTCGAAGAGATTGAGCTGGTGGACGAGGCCGACTACCGCCATGCGGTCCGCGGCCTCGTAGGGACGGATGGTGACGCTCATGGCGCGGCACCGTCGAGATGGGGAGCCACCACCGCCCGGGTCTCGTCGCTGGACACGACGGGCACGATCTCGAAGGTCACGCCCGAGCCGCGCCACGACAGCACCCATTCCTGCAGCAGGCGCAGGTCGTCGCACTGCATCAGCTGGAAACAGCGGTCGAAGTTCGGCTCGATCCAGCTCCCCACATAGGTCAGCCCCGCGGGCAGGGACCGCCCGCTGTCGCGCACCCGCCGGTAGACGGGGACCGGATCGCAGCCGGCGAAGCGCTCGATGACCATGAACAGCATGGTGCCTTCCCAAAAAAGAAGCGGGGCCCGACAGCCCCGCTCCGATCCTAGATCAGTTGGCGGCCGCCCCTCAACCGAGGGGCCAGGGGTCAGTGCCCCAGCGCCTTGACGATGCTCTCCACCATCTTCTTGGCGTCGGCGAGCAGCATCATCGTGTTGTCGCGATAGAACACGTCGTTGTCGATGCCGGCATAGCCGACGCCGCCCATGCCGCGCTTCACGAACAGGATGTTGCCGGCCTTCTCCACGTCGAGGATGGGCATGCCGTAGATCGGCGAGGTCTTGTCGGTCTTCGCCGCGGGGTTGGTGACGTCGTTGGCGCCGATGACGAAGGCGACGTCCGCCTGGGCGAATTCCGAGTTGATGTCCTCGAGCTCGAAGACCTCGTCATAGGGTACGTTGGCTTCCGCCAGCAGCACGTTCATGTGCCCGGGCATGCGGCCGGCCACCGGATGGATGGCGTATTTCACCTCGACGCCCTCCTTCTTCAGGAGGTCGGCCATCTCGCGCAGGGCGTGCTGGGCCTGCGCCACCGCCATGCCGTAGCCCGGCACGATGATGACCTTCTGGGCGTTCTTCATGATGTAGGCGGCGTCCTCCGCCGAGCCCGCCTTGAAGGGCCGCGCCTCGGCCGATCCCCCCGCCGCCGCATCGTCGCCGCCGAAGCCGCCGAGGATGACGGAGATGAAGGACCGGTTCATCGCCTTGCACATGATGTAGGACAGGATCGCGCCCGACGAGCCGACCAGCGCGCCGGTGATGATCAGCGCGGTGTTGCCCAGCGTGAAGCCGATGCCCGCCGCCGCCCAGCCCGAATAGGAGTTGAGCATCGACACGACGACCGGCATGTCCGCGCCGCCGATGGGGATGATCAGCGTCACGCCGACGACGAAGGAGAGGATCACGATCAGCCAGAAGGCGAGCGTGCTCTCCGTGCGCATGAACACGATCATCAGCACCAGGATGGCGGCCGCCAGCGCGATGTTGAGGAGGTGGCGCTGCGGCAGCATGATCGGCTTGCCGCTCATCCGCCCGTCCAGCTTGAGGAAGGCGATGACCGAGCCGGTGAAGGTGATGGCGCCGATGGCGGCGCCGAGGCCCATCTCGAACAGCGACAGGCCCTTGATCCCGCCGCGCGCGCCGATGTCGAAGGCCGTCGGCGCATAGAGCGCCGCGGCGGCGACGAAGACGGCGGCGAGGCCGACGCCCGAGTGGAAGGCAGCGACCAGCTGCGGCATGGAGGTCATCGGCACCCGACGGGCGATCACCGCGCCGATGCCGCCGCCGAGGCCGAGGCCGGCGAGGACCAGGATCCAGGCGCCGATGCCGGCGGGCCGCGCATAGGCGAGCGTCGTCAGCACGGCGATGGTCATGCCGACCATGCCGAACAGGTTGCCCTGACGCGAGGAGGCCGGGCTCGACAGCCCGCGCAGGCTGAGGATGAAGAGGACGCCGGAGAGGAGATAGAGGAGGGCTGCGAGGTTCGCCGACATCGGTTCAGCCCTTGCTCGTCGCCGGCTTGTCCTTCGCCTTGTACATCGCAAGCATGCGCTGTGTGACGAGGAAGCCGCCGAAGATGTTGATCGCCGCGAGGACGAGCGCGATGAAGCCGAAGATGCGGGCCATCACCGTGCCGGAGTCCATCACCTGCACGCCGACCGCGAGCAGCGCGCCGACGACGATGACGGAGGAGATGGCGTTGGTGACCGACATCAGCGGCGTGTGCAGGGCCGGCGTCACCGACCAGACCACGTAATAGCCGACGAAGACGGCGAGGGCGAAGATGGTGAGGCGGAACACGGTGGGGTCGATCGCCCCGCCTGTGGCGCTGTGCACAGCGGCGCCCGCCACGGTGGCGATCTGGTCGGCGACCGCGGTGGCCTGCTCGGAGGCGAGCCGCGCCTGTTCGGCGGCGATGCGCGCCGCCTCGGCTGCGGCGCGGGCCCGTTCGAGGGCCTGGTCTGGCGTCAGCGTCGTCATTCGTTTCCCCTCGGATCAGGCCTTGGTGGATGTCACGCCTTGGTGGACTTCTTCGGTGCCGCCTTCGGCTTGGCCGGCGCCGCATCCTCGGCGGCCGGCGCGGCGGCGGCCGGGGCCGGCGGCGGCGGGGTCGCGGACTGGAAGTTCGGGTGCACCACCGCCCCGTCGCGGGTCAGCAGCGTCGCCTTCACCAGTTCGTCCTCCCACGGCACGACCAGGGCCTTGGAGGCCTTGTCGATCATGATCTCGAGGAAGGAGAACAGGTTCTTGGCGTAGAGCGAGGAGGAGGTCGCTGCGAGGCGGCCGGGCACGTTGGCGTGGCCGACGATCTTCACCCCGTTCTCGGTCACCACGATCTCGCCGGCCTTCGCGCCCTCGACGTTGCCGCCGCGTTCGACGGCGAGGTCGACGAGCACCGAGCCAGCCTTCATCGAGGCGACCATGGCGGCGGTGACGAGGCGGGGCGCCGCCCGGCCGGGAATCAGCGCCGTGGTGATGACGATGTCCTGCTTGGCGATGTGCTCGGCGACGAGGGCGGCCTGCTTGGCCTGGTACTCGGCCGACATGGGCTTGGCGTAGCCGGCGGCGGTCTCGGCCTGCTTGAACTCGTCGTCCATCACCGCGACGAACTTGGCGCCGAGGCTCTCCACCTGCTCCTTGGCGGCGGGGCGCACGTCGGTGGCGGTGACGACCGCGCCGAGGCGGCGGGCGGTGGCGATGGCCTGCAGGCCGGCGACGCCGGCGCCCATCACGAAGATCTTGGCGGCGGGAACGGTGCCCGCGGCGGTCATCATCATCGGCAGGGCGCGGCCGAACTCGCCGGCGCCGTCGATGACGGCCCGGTAGCCGGCGAGATTCGCCTGGCTCGAGAGCACGTCCATGACCTGGGCGCGCGTGATGCGCGGCATCAGCTCCATGGCGAAGGCGGCGACGCCGGCCTGTGCCATGACGCCGAGGGCGGCCTCGTTGCCGTAGGGGTCCATCGTGGCGAGCACCACGGCGCCGGCCTTGTAGGCCTTCAGTTCGGCGGCGGAGGGGCGGCGCACCTTGAGGACGACGTCGGCGCCCTTCACCGCATCGGCGGCAAGGCTGGCACCGGCCGCCGCGTAGTCGGCGTCGATGATCCCGGAGGCGAGACCCGCGCCGGGTTCCACCACGACCTCGGCGCCCAGCGCCACGAGGCGCTTCACCGTGTCGGGCGTGCCGGCGACGCGCGGCTCGCCGGCTTCCGTCTCCCTGGGGATCGCGATCCGCATAGACTGCTCCTCCGGTCCGCCCCGCGCGGGGCCGCTCCGAGGGGCGTCATGTCATGCGGTGTGGCCCGTTGCCCCCCGGAAACGGACCTGCCTTGCCTGTCAGAGCAGGAAGATCGCCATCAGGATCATGAGGATGACGAGGGAGATCGTCCCCCACTTCGTCATCCAGGTGAAGAAGGCGTAGGTGCGCTCGTGCTCGGCATAGTCCATCGGCGCAATGCCGTCGACCCGCGGTTCGGAGGCCATGGTTCAACTCCTGGAAGCCAGTCCGTTCTCACCGCTTGGGGTAGCGCATGGATCGAGGTCTTGCAACGCACCCGAAGCGGCTAATTTCGCCGCATCAGCGCGGCGCGGTGAAGGCGGGAACACCGCCCTGGACCGCGGCACCGCCACCCCCGGAACCGGCCGGCGCATTGGGCAGCGGCGTCGGGCGCGGCCCGGACGAGGCCGGCGTCGGGTCGGGCCGGCGCTGTGGCCCGGCGGGCGGCACCGGCACCGCCATGGGCGGCGCGGCCTGGGGCGGGCGCTGGCTGTCGTCGGTCAGCTGCACCGTCCACTGCCGCTGGTCCTGGGTGTCCACCTCGAAGAAGCCGAGCCGGTCGTAGCCGCGCGCCAGGCACTGCTCGATGCCGCGGATGGTGAATTCCTTGTCGCGCGAGCACATGAAGGCCCGGCCCGACCACTCGCCGCCCTGATCGTAGTCGACGGCGTAGAGGTAGTAGTAGCGGGCGACCAAGGGCCCGCGCAGGATGGTCTCGCAGGAGCGGGCCGGCACGTTCCACCAGCCTTCGGTGGTCCAGCCCTCGCCGTCCTTGTAGCCGATGGCAACGCCGACGCGGCTCCCCGTCGTGTTGCACAGGCGCAGGTCCGCGGCGGCGGGCGCCGTGCCGCCGAGCCATATCGCGCCCGACGCGAGTCCGGCGAGGAGGCAGAATGCGCGGGGGGAGAGACGAGTCATCTGCGCCTTGTCATCCAGCTCTTTGGCTTTTCCTTGATACCACCGACCCTGTCAACGAAACGCCCGGCCGCGAGGGCGGCCGTCCACCGCGGCGCATCAGTTGCGCAGCACGATGCAGGCCCCTCCCGCCGCCCGGATGCGGTTGCAGAGTTCGTCCGCCCCCCGTCGCGTCTGCACCGGCACCCTCACCCGGTAGAACAGCGCCCTCCCCCGGCTGCGCAGGCGCTGGCCGAGCACCAGCGGCTGCACGTCGCCGAGAACGCCGGCGAGCCGCACCCGCGCCCGCTGGTAGCCGGCGAGCGCCACCGCCCGGGAGAAATTGCCCGAGAGCTGCACGCCCCAGGGGGCGAAGGGCCCCTGGATCCCCGCCAGGAGCTCGCCCGGCCGCCGGAGCAGCGCCGTCACCATCAGGCAGTTCTGCGGCGGCTGGTCCTGCAGACCGGCGGGCGGCACCACGCCGCGGCGGCGGTCCTCGGCCCAGTCCTCGGCCGTGCGTGCCGTGATCTGGAACACGTAGTTCTGGGTTTCGAGCGGCAGGCCTCCTCGCCCGTCGAGGAAGGTCTGCACCCGCGTCGGCCCGCCGTTATAGGCCGCCGCGGCGAGGCCGAGATTGCCGAACTGGCGCCGGAGGTCGGCGAGGAGGGCCGCCGAGGCGGCGATCGCCTGTTCGGGATCGAAGGGATCGGCGAGGCCGCGCTCGCGCGCCGTGCCCGGCATGAACTGGGCGACGCCCTGGGCCCCGGCAGGGCTGACCGCGCGGATGCGGAAGCGGCTTTCCACCCAGATCAGCCGCGTGAAGAAATGCACCGGCAGGTCGTGGCGGCGGGCACCGGCCTCGATCAGCCGGCAGATCGCCTGTTCCAGCGTCTCGACCGTCGCGGTTTCGGCGCGGACCGGCAGGACGCCGGCGAGCGTCAGCGCCGCCAGCAGCACGAGGCGCGCCGCTCGTCTCCCGGCCCTCATCGCGGCCGCGCCACCCAGATGCCGAGCATGATCGCGGCCCCTCCCGCCACCTGTGCCGGGCTCAGTGCCTCGCCCAGCACGACCCAGGCGAACACGGCGGCGATGACCGCCTCGAGGAAGATGACGAGCGAGGAGAAGACGGTGGGCAGCGTGCCGAGCGCCACCGACAGGAGCCCCTGCCCCGCAGCATGGGTCAGCATGCCGAGCGCCAGCACGGCGAGCCAGCCCTGCGGGCTTTGCGGCAGGATGCGCGGCTCCAGCGCCACCGCGACGCCGAAGAGCACCAGCGCCGTGACGGCGGTGGACTGGAGGGTCAGCCGCGCCGCCCCGTGTGTCACCCGGCCCGCCCGGATGGCGTGGAAATAGAGGCCGAAGAACACGCCGGTCGCAAGGCCGTAGAGGTCGCCGGACAGGCGCGAGCGGTCGACCTGCAGGCTGTCGCCGACGAGAGCCGCGCCGCCGGCGATGCACAGGGCGAGGCCGGCGAGCGTCGCACCCGACACCCGGTCCTTGAACCACAGCCAGGCGACGAGGATGACCCAGACCGGCGCGGTCGTGGCGAGGAAGGTCGAGTTGGCGATGGAGGTGTTGAGGATGGACAGGTGCCAGAAGAACAGGTCGCCGGCGAAGAACAGGCCGGCGAGGATGCCCGGCAGGGTCAGCCCGGCGCGCTCCGTCCGACCGCGGTCTTCGAGGCGCATCCACACATAGAGCACGGGCAGCGCCAGGGCCGCCCGCCAGAAGGCCGAGGCGAAGGGCCCGACGTCCGCGAGACGCACGAAGACCGGCGAGACGCCGAGCGCGGTCGCGCCCGCCAGGAGCGCCAGGAAGGCGCCGGCCCGGGAGGTGCGTGGCTCAGACGGGATGACGGCGGGCGGGGATGTCATGGCACGGTTTCGCCCGTCGATGCATAGGCGGCGGCGGGCCTGTGGACAAGCGCCGCGCCGCTTGACCCCGCGACGCGAATTCGCGAACCAGTGCGGCTTCCTCCGCCCTCGCCCCTGGAGCCGCACATGGTCGATACCCAAAGCGTCGCAGCCGATCAGCTGAAATCCATCATCGAGCGCATCGAGCGCCTCGAGGAGGAGAAGAAGGCGCTGTCGGACGACATCAAGGACGTCTACGGCGAGGCCAAGGCCAACGGCTTCGACACCAAGGTGCTGCGCAAGATCGTCTCCCTGCGCAAGCAGGACCGCGACGAGCGCATGGAGGAGGAGGCGATCCTCGAGCTCTACAAGCAGGCACTCGGCATGGCGTGAGGGGAGCGCCTCACGCCCTCTTCTGTCCAAACGTCGCAAGGCCCGCCGCGGCGATGACCGCGGCGAAGCCGACATAGTCGAGAAGGCCCGGCCGGTCGCCGACCAGCACCATGGCGCCGACGACGCCGACGACCGGAATGGCGAAGGTCGTCATCGAGGCGGCCCCGACCGTCAGCCGGTCGAGCAGCGTGAACCACAGCACATAGGCGAGCGCCGTCGCCCCGACGACGTGATAGGCGATGGCGAAGGCCGTCCACGCCGACAGGCTGCCCGGCAGGGTCTCGCCGCTGACGACGAAGCCGACGCCCGCCACGCTCCCCGCCAGCAGCAGCTGGTAGCCGATCGCCACCATGCGGTCGGCGCGGTACGGCCGGCGCTTGAGATAGACCGACCCCGCCGCCCAGCTCAGCGCCGCCACCACCGGGAACAGCACGCCGAGTGGATTGACCGTGCCGGTGAAGATCGGCGACGCCAGCACCGCGATCCCGGCGAGGCCGATGACGAGCGCGGCGACGCGCGTACGATCGAGCTTCTCCCCCAGCACGAGATAGGCGAGCACGATGGCCCAGAGCGGGGTCGTGAACGTGAGGATCGCCGCCCGCGATGTCGTGGTGGCGAGCTGGGCGAAGACCACGGCGAGATTGAAGACGGTGATGTTGAGGAAGCCGCCGACGAGCAGCGGCACCACGTCGGAGCGCGCGAACCGCAGCGATCGGCCGGTGAGGAGCGCCACCGCCAGCAGGATGAGCCCGCCGGCGCCCATGCCGCCCATGCGCAGCGCGAAGGGCGGCACTTCCGACAGGCCGATCTTCACGGCCGGCCAGTTGAGGCCCCACAGAATCGCCAGGGCCGGCGGAATGAAGCGGATGGGGTCCATGGCGTCCCGCGTCGTCCGGGGCGCGCGGCCGGTCCGGCACTGTGTTCGGATCCCGGCCGTCGGGCCGGAGGGGGCGGGACCATGCAACGGATGGGCGGCCCCCGCCATGGGGCCGCGTGCAGGTCAGGGACGCGGCGGCGCCGCCGTCAGGCTCAGCGGGAGAGGAAGGCGCCGCGCTGCGGGGCCGGTGCCGCGAAGTCGATCGTCCGCAGCGTCGAGACCGCCTGTCCCGAGAAGCGCTGGGTCGGCACGGTGGCCGGTGCCGAGGCCGAGAAGGTCATGGCGACCACCTGGACCGGCTGCTGGATGAGCCGCTGGGCCCGCGGGTCGGGAGCATGCATGGCCGCGACCGTCGCGGCGCGCTCGGTCGGCTGGCGGGCGAAGACAACGGTGCCGCCGGCGCCCTCGGCGTTCGGAGCCACCATGGCGGGGGCCGGAACGGCGGCACGCGCGGTGCGGGCCGGCTGGCGGGCGGGAGCAGCGGCCGGCGCGGCGGCGGTGCGGACCGCCGGGGCCGGACGCGCCTGCGGCTGGGGCTGGGGTCCCTGCAGGGCAGTTGCGGCCGGCAGGGTCACGGGCTGCGACGGCGAGGCGAAGGCGAGCGCGATGGCCGGAGCGCCCTCGGCCGGGGCGCGGCCGCGCTGCTCGCCGGTGGTGATGAGCGGCGGCAAGGCCGGCGCGGGAGCCGGGGCCGGGGCTGCGCTGGCGAGGATCTGCGGGCGGGCCGGCGGCAGCGGCGCCTGCGCCACGGTGCCCGGTTCGGGAAGGACGGCGGGCCTGGCGGCGGGCTCGGGAGCAAG
>LNFM01005642.1_pt1 | contig 32210 bp, 21 predicted proteins | sample 596031 | NCBI WGS metagenome assembly LNFM01 (sample SAMN04254537, study PRJNA301005) | activated carbon metagenome | isolation source: dual media filters at the Ann Arbor, Michigan drinking water treatment plant | place: USA: Ann Arbor | reverse complement strand
TTGGGGAGGGGCATCGTCGGCGGCACCGACGCGACGGGCACGCCATGCCCCTCCCCAATTCCCCCGATGAAAACCCCGCGGTCCAGGGGGCCGTAGCCCCCTGGTGGGGGGAGGTCCGGAGGGGGGCAAAGCCATCGGCGCCCGCGAGCGGCGGAAATCCGCCATTCTGAAAAATCCTCACTCACAATCCCCAAGTTGATCCCCAACGATTCTGGACTGCCCCGTAAGCATTTTCTCGGAACCGCGCCGCTCCGGCGCCGCGCCCGCCGGCAAGCTGGGCCATAATGGCGCGCACCTCCAGCAATGAATCCCCTCCGTGCTGCTCAGCCTCGACCAAATTCGCCGGGCCTACGCCGCCTACAGAGGATCAGCGCCGCGTCGGCGGCTATCGAACGGCCGGCTGGCTCCAACGCTTCCCGCGGTTGCTACGTTAGTCGGGCTTCGAAGCGCGGGTCGACAACGCCCACCAAACAGTCCCGGCAATCGCCCCACCACATCGGCACCCCGAGCAGTACCGCGATCGCAATTCCTCGGGCGGCTGCGTTGACTTCGGCAGGCTCCGGGACACGCTCCGGGATAGGACGGTGAGCATCCGCGACACGAGGACCATGGACGTATTGATGCCCCACGTTCACCACGCGCCCCTTTGCATTCGCTGCCGAGATCCCATTCGTCGAGCGCGCACGTCAGGTTGATTGCAGTGCCATCGAGCACGGCGATGACGCTATCCACGTCCTCGGTGATCGCGACATGGACCGCCCTCGCCTCGCTCGCCGCGGCCTCCAACCAGCGCTGGTCCTCCGACGGCTTCAAGATCTCCGGCTGGAACGGCGAGGTCGTGCGCGTCGCCTTCGCCATCGACACCCATGACCGTGAGGTCATTGCCTGGGTCACCACCTCCGGCAGTGGCATCAGTGGCGAGATGATCCGCGACATGATGCTCGACTGCGACGAGCGCAGGTTCGACGCCCTGGGCACCCCGCAGCCTGTCCAGTGGCTCGCCGATGCGGCTCCGCCTAACCCGCCGGCTCAACCATCGACTTCGCCGTCGCGCTGAACCTCGTGCCTGCTTCACGCCTGTCCGCAGCCCGGAGAGCAACGGCGTCTGCGAGGCCTTCGTGAAGACCTTCAAGTGCGACTACGTCCGCGTGAACCCACGGCCGGACGCCATCTCCGTCCCGCAGCGCCTGGGCGAATGGTTCGAGGATTACAACACCATCCACCTTCACAGCGCCTTGCGCATGCCTTCGCCGCGTGAGTTCACCGCGGCGCAGTCAGCAACCCAAGCCGCTTGTCCGGCTTGATGGGGACGACTCCACGCCGCTGGCCCCCCCGCCGAGCAGACAGGGCTGAATCATACCCCCTCCGCCTCGAAGAAGCATTTTCAGGGAGTCGGATTGAGACGATCCTGCCCTAGAACCAAAACCGCCTCCGCAACCACCGCACCGGATCGCGCACCAGCGCGGCCAGCCAAGTGGTGCGCCCCGTCTCGATCCGCGCCCAGCCCTCCATGCCCGGCCGCAGATCCGCCACCTCCGCCTCGGTCAGGCGCGCGACGACGCGAAACACGTTGCGGCCATCGACCACCTCGGCCATCGGCCGGATCCGCTGAACGACCGCCTCCCGCACGCGGCCCGGCTCGGCAGCCACCGTGAAGCGCACCGGCTGCCCTTCGCGGACCGTCGTGCTGTCCTCGTCCAGCACCAGCACTTCGGCGCGCAACGGTCCTGGCAGGGCGATCTCGAACAGCACCTGGCCGCGCGACAACGGTTGTCCGATGCTTCGCCGCAGATCGCCTGCGGTGACGACGCCATCTGCCGGAGCACGAATGTCGGCCAGCCGAAGCCGGTGCTCGAGAAGCGCGACCTGCGCCTCGGTCCGGCGTGCCGAGAGCAGGGATATCTGTTCCTGCGCCGGCTGCCCGGCCGCCCGCGCCACCGCGGCATCGCGCATATCGTTCGCGGCCCGCGCCCGCGCGGCCGCAAGCTCGAGCTCCACCTCCCGCGTCGCCAACCGCGCGAGCGGCGTCTCCCCGAGGGTCACGGTATCGCCCGGCTGCACCGAGGACGCTACCAGGATGCCATCGAAGGGCGCCGTCACCATCTGCGCGTGATCCGGCCGGAGCACGACGGGTGCCTCCACCACTGCCGCCCGCGGCAGCACGGCAAGCGCGGCCAATAGTCCCGCAATCGATGCTGCGATGACCCAGCGGCGGGACACGCCCGGCCGGCGGCGCGGCACATCGGCGATGGCGCCGAGCAAGGCCGCTACCGGCACCAATTGGCCGCCCACGCCATCGGCTAGCGGCGTTCCCGGCGGAAGCGTCACTATCACCACCGCTCGGCCGTCGGGTGAGGGTACGGTGATCAACGGCCGCGGCCCGAAACGCTCCATGAAGGATCGCTCGGTCGGTGTCCCCGCCTCGTTCGGCAGAGCCAAGCGCGGCGCGCCACGATCCAGTGCTTCCACTGCCAGCGCCATCAGCCGCCGCGGGAGTTCTGCGCCAACCTCGAATTGCGCCTGGTCCGACAGAGCAAGGGTCCCGGCCCGTGGCAGCACGATCGCGACACGCTCCGCGCCGGGCATCCCGCCCGTATGCAACAGCGACGCGGCCTCGTGCAGGCCCACACGCCGATCCGACGGCTTGAGCATCGCCTCGGCGACGGCCGCGGCGAGAGCCAGCGGCGCACGGGCCTGGGCAGCGGATTCCGCGCCGGCCGCCTCGGCGAGCACGCCGAGGAAGGCCATGCGCTCGCGCGTCAGGACCAGATCCATCGCAATGCCGGATGCGACCTGCAGCAGCAGCACGGCGGGCCACGTGGCGCCCCCGCGCGGGTCCGCCGGCCCTGCGACGACCGCGAAGACCCATCGCCCTTCAGGTCCGACCGTGCCAGCGGCAATGCCCCGCCCGCCGGCAGCCTCGTCGGCCAGCATTGTCCAGGCCTCGGGCGGATCATCACTCGTCTTGGGCGCGAGAGTCTCCCAGCCGGCCGGCGACCGCGCCAGCACGGCGCCCGCCTCCGCCATGGTCAGTTCGCGCCCGAGTTCGAGGAGCTCCTGCGCCCAGCCCGGCTCTCGCCGGCGCATCCTCAGCCGGCCCAGACGCTCGCTCAGCGGGTCCGTCAACCGCTGGGCAGGCGCATTCATGGCGCCAGCCCCCGCAGGTCCAGCGCGGCCTCGAGACCGGCCGGGATCGTGCCATCCGTGTTCTCGATGGTGAACACAGCGCGGAAGCGGCCGGACGCCGCATCCATGACCGGGTCCATGTGGCGCAGCTTGGCATCCACAGCCCTTCCGACCGGCTCCGACAGCAGGAGCGGGTAGTCCCGGCCGATGCGCAGGGCCGTCCAGGACTGGGCCGGCACATAGAGCACCGCCTCCAGCACCGAAAGGTCGGCCACTACCATCGGTCGGTCAGCGCGCGTCAGCGTGGCGCCGGGAACCGTGTCGATGCGCGTGACGACGCCGTCGAAGGGCGCGCGGATGACGAGCTGCGCCTGTTGGGCGAGTTCGAGCTCAAGCCGCTGCCGGTCGATGCGGCGGCGTTCCTGCGCGCCCTCGGTCGCGGCGCGCGTCATGTCGACGCGCGCGCGTGCCTGCCGAACTTCCCATTCCGTCGCGACGCCGCGGCCGGCGGCCTGCTGCGTGCGTCCGAGCACCACCTGCGCCTCCTCGTACTGCACCTGGGCCTGGCGCAACTCGCCCTCTGCCTCGGCCGCGGCGCGCGCCAGTCCTATGCGTGCCGCCTGGACCTCGTCGTCCAGCCTCAACAGGACGTCGCCGCTGCGCACCCTCTGGCCCTCGGCGACAAGAACCTCCCGCACCACGCCGTCGCTTTGCGGACCCAGCGAGGCAAAGCGCTGGGCCCGGGTCGGGCCGCGGACGAGGCTATCCTCCTCGGCCCGCGCGGCCATAGGCGCGAGGGCGAACGGCAGAGCGAGAAGCGATCGGCGGCCGAGCGGCGGCATGGGGCCTATCCTATACCGCAAGCCGACGCTGCAATGCCTGCCGCAAGCGCCACCACAGCTGATCGAGCAACGATGCAGGCGGCAGCGCGATACGGGCCTCGACGCGCGCGCCGTGCTGCCAGGCCGCGGTCCCGGCCGGGTCTGCGAGCACACGTAGTTCGAACACACGCTCGGTCGGCCGCGCCGTGCCCTGGTTGTCCAGCCTTGCAGCGATGCGACCACCTGCGGCCGTGGCCAGCGCGGGGGACGGAAGGCTATCACGCGCCTCGACCGCCGGCCAGGCGGGCCGGCCTTCGGTGGCGGCTTCGCTGGCGCCGCGCAGGCGCAGCGGAATGCGTGGAGCCTGCGCGGCCGCTAAGGCAGCGAGCGCAGCCGGCCCGTCCCATTGGTCGAGCACGAGGCGGATCTCCGCCGGCCCCTCGGTCAGCAGCGCGCCGAGCGGACGGGCATCGTCACGGCGGACCCAGGCGCCGGCAAGCGCCTCCGCACGCAAAGGCTCCCAGGTGGCGCCCGGCGACGCCCTGACCTGCCAGGTCGCGCGTTCGGCCTCCAGCGCGGCGATCTGGTTCCCGACAGCACGCTGCCGTTCGAGCGCCGCATCGATGCGCTCAGCCCCTGCCGCCCGGGCGCGGCGGGCATCAATGGCAATGGATTGCGCCTCGGCACGGAGCTGAAGGAGGAGGCGATCCGTCTCCGGGTTGTCGAGGCGGAGGACGGTCCGATCACCCAGGGGACCCGCCGGCGCAACATCCAGGAGCAGGCCGTCCGTGCGGGCGAAGACGAACGACAGGCCGGGACGGACGACCACGCCTTCGACGACGACATGGTTCGGCAAAGGCAGGAGAATGACAGCCGCGGCGAGGGCCGCGACGATCGCCACGAAGACGGTGGCGCGGCCCGGTGCACGCCCAAAGGCGCCCTGCGCCGACCGGGCCAGCCGCAGGAGCGGGAGGGCGAGGAACAGCGTCGCAACAACGGTGGCGACACCGCCGGCCAGCAGCCAGTGCATGCCCCCCGCCAGCCAGAAGATCGAAAGGTAGATGGTCCAGCGATAGATCCAGGACGCGGCGGCATAGAGGCCGAGCGGCACATCCCCGCCACCAGGTGCCTCGACCAGGCCGAAGGGCCCGAAAACCAGCCTGCCGAGCGCCGCGTGGGCGCGCGCCATCAGGTTGGGGATGCCGGCGAGATCCGACAGCACGTAGTAGCCGTCGAGCTTCACCAGCGGGTTCAGGTTGAACAGCAGCGAGGAGACGCTGCAGATCACTACGAGGTCGAACAGCCGGTCGCGCAACAAGCCCGGCCCGAGTTCAGCCCAGAGCAGCGCCGCCAGCGCGGCGACCAGCAGATCCGTGGCCACGCCCGCCAACCCGACCGTGGCACGACGTGCCGGGCTGTGCAGGAACCAGGCGGAGGATGCATCGACATAGGGCGCGGGCAGCAGGAACATGAAGGACATGCCCCAGGGATGGCTGGCGACCGAAATGCCCTCGGCCGCGGCCATGCGGTCGACGGCAACGGCATGCCCGGCTTCATGCAACAGCTTGGCCGCGAAGAAGACGACGTAGCCGATCGCGAGATCGCCGATACCGAGATTGGCAAAACGCGCCGCATGCTCGCGCAATTCGGCCCCACGCCCTGCCCAGGCGAAGGCTGCCGCCGCAATCAGCAGCGCCAGCACCACTGCGCCACCCCGCGTGTAGAGCCAGCCGAGCAGCGGCCGCAGCAGCGGCATGGCCACACCCATGTCCCCGAGCCGCACCCGCGTAAAGGCCACGCCACCCAGCGCCGAGAGCGCCGCGTTGCCCTTGCGCCGCGGCGGCTTCGCACCGGGCACCAACAAAAGCCCCGAGGCGATCATGCCGACCAGCCCTTCCAGCAGCCCGGTTCTGTCCGCCGCCTGCACCGGCTCGAGCGCCGTCGTAGTGGTGGTGCGACCGTCGAGCGCGGCCACCAGCAGATAGAGCGCGGGCGAAGCCTGGAAATACCGACCCGTCGCCGGATTGTGGAACACCCAGAGCGGCCGCTTGCCGCTTTCGATCCGTCGGACGGCGATGCCTGGCGCAAGGCGAGGCCTGGCGGCGAGCAGCGCCTCGGTCGGGTCCGCGCTGGGGCGCGGCGGAGTCAGAACAGGAAGTCCGCGCGCCGCCCGTACCCCTCGCAGCGTCCGGTGCCGCCGCCATCCATGCCGCGCGGTGGGTTCAGCAGGCGGAACCGGCATGTCATCCTTTGAGCCCCGTCGCTGCTGGCGATGTCGCCGACATAGTCGATGCCACCACCGACCAGCGGTTGGCCGGTCGCCGCGATCGGCACGACGATCGGCTGCTGTTCGAGCGCCAGCAGGCCCGTCAGGACGGTGCCGTCGGCGGCGACAAGTTCCAACTGCGTGCCGCCCTGCATCGGCGTCGCTGCGGCTGGAACGCTCCGCGGACTGTCGGTCAGGCCCCGCGTCTCGGCGCCCGACAGGATCGTGGTGCCCGTCGCGCAGGCCGCAGGGAGCAGCGCGACGGCAAGGAGGAGGATTCGCGGGTTCATCGCACGGCTCCCGTGCTGGAGGTTGGCCTGGGTGCTGCCGGGTTGGTGTCGCGCCGGTACACGAAGGACGGGCCGCGCGCCGCGTCCTCGATCCGCCGCATCTCGAAGTTCTGCATCGAGGTGAAGGTGCCCTGGACGCGCTGCAGCGCGAGGAAGCCCAGGGTGAAGGTCACTTCCGCGGCGGCGAAGCGTTCCTCCGCGTCGGTCAGGCGTTCCTGCGCCGAGAGCAGGCGCTCCAGCGCGTTGGCCGCACCTTCCCCGGTGCCCGCCACGCCCTGCTGCCAGCGTTCGGTCTCGACAATCAGGTCGCGGCCGGCGGCACGTATCGCCCCGGCGCGTGCGGCCATTTCGCGATAGGCGACGTTGTACTCGTTCAGCGTCACCTCGGCTTCGGCGATGATGGTGGCAAGGGTCGCGCGGCCCTGGTTCTCGATCTGCCGCGTCTCAAGCCGCCTGCGGTCGGCGCGCGCGCGCAGGTCATCGGTGCCGAGTGGTATCTCTATCCGCAGCCCGAACAGGCCGCCGGGCTGGTCGGTGTTGCGCCGCGTATCCTGCCAGGATTGTCCCCACTGCCAGCTATCGGGCGCGCGACCGCCGTAGTTGCCTTCAAGGATCACGTCGAAGCGCGGGAGCGCCTCGATCTGGCCCTGGCCCTCGCGCAGCACGGCGGCGCGGTGCTGAAGGAAGACCTGCTGCACCTCCGGCCGCAACGCGACAGCCCGCTCCAGCACCATCTGCAGCGGGATCGGCTCATAGGCGGTGAGCGTCGCGTCGATCGGCAACATCATGCCGGCATCGGCGCCCTCGAACCGCGGGTCGTTCACGAGGCCACGGATGCGCGCCTCGGAATTACGGATCGCCGCCTCGCTGCGCAGCAGATCGGCCTGCCTCAGCGCCAATGCGGAGCGCGAGCGGCTCGCCAGGAGCGGGTCGGCACCGAGTTCAGCGCGGCCCTCGATCTGGCCCACCAGGGCGCTGATGGTGGTCACCGCGCGCTGGCGCTGCAAGTGCACCGCTCGCGCGAGATACAGTCCCCAATAGGCGCGAGCGGTATCGAGAAGGTGGCTTTCCGTCTGGCGTCGGAACTCCGCCTCGGCGACGCGCGCGTCGATCCGCGCCACCTCATGCAGGCTGCGGGTGTAGGCCACGCCCGAATCCCTCAGAAGGGGCTGCACGACGGTGATGAAGGTGCGCGCCCGGCTCTGGTTGTTGGGCGCGTAGTCGGTGGAATTCGAGGACACGTTCCAGAAGCGCTGGCCGATGGTGATCTCGCCGCCGGTGATGGTGCGCTGGCGGATGCCGAATTCCGCGGCCTGTTCACGCTGGACCAGGCGGTCCGCCCCGCGCGTATTGGCGGGGTTGCGCGTCGGGTCGTTGATCGTCTCGGCGCGGCCTTCGCCATAGGCACGTGGGACGTAGCGCCCGGCCACCTCGGCTTCCAGCGTTCCGCGGATTGCAGGCAGGTCGCCAAAGACGCGGATCTGCGCCGAATTGATGATCGCGCTGTCGTACAGATAGGCGAGGCTCAGGCGCAGAGGTCGCCCGGTCTGCTGGCCTGCCGGAGCAGCGACGCGCTGCACCCACCAGCGATCGGTGCTGCGCATGGCCTGCAGTTCGGCGCGCGTGGGCGTTGCCATCGGCGCGGGGCGACGATTGATCCGCGCCATCTCGGCGTTGATCTGGTCGCGGTAGCGCGCCGTGATCTGGTCCACATTCATGATGGCGTTGTTCGTGCGGTCGGTGAACCAGCCCTGCGCGAATGCCGGGCCCGCCAAGGTCGCGAGGATCATCGCGCCTGCGATCTGATGAGGCATTCCCCGTCCTTCTCTGCCGGATCCGTGTCGAGGCATGCTTATCGACCCACGACGCTGGCGGCGGCGGTCGCTGCGGCGAAGTCCAATGCGAAGCGGTTCCAGGCCAGGCTGGCCGGCGCGGTGGGCGTCAGCGCCTGGGTGGAAGCCGCCGCGGCTGCGGCGACGAGGCCCTGGCTGCTCGGCGCGCCGACGAAGACGCCGCCGGCCTGCACCGTGCCGCCGAAGGTGAGATGCAGGCGCTCCATCCCGGCGCGCGTGTCGAAGGCGGCGGGCGCCTCGCCGGCGACGACCGTGAAGGGTGCGGTATTGGCGTTTGCGATGAGCGCCGGTTCGGCCTGAGACAGGGCGGAGGCGCCGGCCGGCTCCGATTGCCGGCCCGCGAGGCTGCGCAGCGCTGCGCCATCCTGCCCGTCGGGCCGCGGACCGGGACCGCTCGGAATCGGGTTCGCCATCCAGTTGCCGCCCGTATCCGCCATGACGCCTACGATGGTGATCTGCTCGCCGAAGGCGTTCATCAGGCCCAGCGTCACCGATGCACCCGGCGCGGCGGTGCCGCTCAGCACCGTCGGTGCCGGTATCACATTGCGCGCGATGCGCCGGAAGGCGTCGTCATAGTCGGCCAGCAGCCCGCCACCATCGGGTGGCGGCGTGCCGGACGCGATCTGCACCTGCGCGGTATCCTGCCCGGACTCGGCGCGCAGAAAGCCCGGCGGCACCGCGCCGGGGGCCGAGGTGCTGCCAAAGACGGCGGTATTCGGCGCGATGCCGTCCGGGATCGGGATGCCGATTGCGCGCGCCTGGAAAGTGACGGTCAGCACCTGGCCCGGCATGAGCACCGGCACCGTCACCCGCACCACGGTGTCGCCCGCGGCATTGCCGATCTCGACCGTGCCGAAGGAGGCGGTGACACTGCCGGCGATCAGTTCGAGCGACGCATCGGACAACGGGTCCTGCAGCACGACCTCATAGGCCGGCGCGGTGGAGCTTCCGGCATGCGACAGCACGACGGTATAGGTGATCGGCTCGCCGAGGCCGACCGTCGTGGGCGCGACCTGCTTGTCCACCACGAGCACGGCGGCGACGGCTTCCGCGCTCGCGGCATCGGTCGCGGTCAGCGTACCGCCGGGGGCGGCGGGGTCGGTCGGCGCCAGCACCTGTGCGGTGGCGTTGTTGGTGAGGAGCGTGCCGGCCGGCGGGTTGGGATTCAGGCGGGCGACGATTTCCATGACCACCTGGTCGCCCGCGACATTGTCGCCGTTGTTCACGATGGTGCCGAAGTCGAATACAACGCGCCCGTCCTGGATGGTGATGGTCGGCGCGCCCCCGGCGATCCCGGCACCGAGACTCACCAGGCGGGCGCTCTCCGTGATGAGCCCCGGCGGCAGCGTGTCATCGATGATCAGGCGCTGCGTGCCCTCGGCGATCGTCGCGGTCAGGCGGAACGTGACTGTTTCACCGGCCGCGATGTCGGGCAATGCGGGATCGAAGTAGCCGCTGCCGGTCTCGGGAAGCGAGGTCGCGACGATGTCCTTCGTCAGAGCCAACACGAACTCGCCGCGCACCGAGGCTTCCGCTTCGTCGCCGAGGTTGCGCGCGGCGAGGTTCGGCGCTGATGCGTAGTCTAGCGTCGCAAGATTGGGCACAACTTGGCCTGGCTCGATCGCGTCGGTGAAGGCGGCGCGGTAGGTGATGATGATCGGCGGGGCATCGGGAAGTAGAACAGGAACCTCGACGCGAATGACGTTGCCCAGGATGGTGGCGGTGCCGACGCCGCTCGTCAGGCTGCCCGGGACGACGGCGAGGAAAGGCGAGAGCGGGTCCTCGATAAGGATGTCGAAGGCGGGCGCGTCGGTGCCGGCAGCGGGGGACAGGGTGAGCGTGTAGGTGAACACGTCCCCTGCATCGCCGGACAGCTGGTTCACCGCCTTGTCGATCAGGTAGCGCGGCACGACGAGTTCGGCGAGCGCGTTATCCGTGTCGACGACCGTGCCGCCGGGGACGCCAGGGGCGCTCGGTGAAGAAACCGTCGCCTCCGCGACGTTGTCGACCACCCGGCCATTCAGGTTGAAGCGCACGTCCAGCACGATGGCGGAGATCTGGATGACCACCTGGTCGCCCGCATTGGTCACATTGTCGCCGGTGTTGACGATGGTACCGAAGTCGAATGTGGCGGTCCCGCCAGAGAAGACCGCGGTCGGGCTGAGCGTGCCGCCGGCCCCTGCGCTGATCCCGTCACCGGTCGAGACGACGAAGGCCACACCCGGAAGCGACAACAGGCCCAGCGGGATCGCGTCCGTGACGACCAGGCGCTGCGTCCCTTCGGAGAGCGTCACGACCAATTCGTAGGTGACGACCTCGCCGATCGCGAGGTCTGGCAGCGTTGGATCGAACCGGTCGCTGCCGGTCTCCGGCAACGAGGTGGCGACGATCGCCTTGGTGAGGTCGACGCCGAAGACCACGGTCGCTGTTCGGCCGACCGCCCGTGCCGGGATTGCTGTCCCAATCGAGGTCGGCGGTATTGCCGATCACCTGGCCCTGCTCGACTGCATCGGCGAAGCGAACGCGATAGGTCAGGGTGATCGGCGCGTCGGTGGCGAGGTAGCGCGGGAGTTCGAGCCGGATCTCGTTGCCGGTGATGGTGGCGGTGCCGAAGGTCGTGGTCACATCCACCGGGATGAAGCGCGCATCGAGCGTGTCGATGACCACCACGTCATAAGCCGCGGCGGTCGAGGTCGCGGCGTGGCCGATGGTGACGGTGTAGGTGAACAAGTCGCCGGCATCGCCGGTGGTGGCATCGACCTGCTTGGCGATCTCGAGCACCGGCTCCACCAGCTCGGCCGGCGCGGACACTTCCAGCGTGCCGTCGCGGCCGCCGATGGTGAAGGTGGCGCCGGCATCGTTGACCAGTTGGTCGCCTGCCGAGATGCCTGCATCGTCCAGCACCAGCGCGTCGATCTCGATAGTAATCTGGTCCTCCGCACCGATGGTCGCATCCGACCCGTTCACCACGGTGCCGAAGCTCAGGGTGATCGCCTGCCCATTGATGGTGATGGTCGGCGTGCCCGCGGTCAGGCCAGCACCGACCGTCACGACGCGCGCGGCGAGCGGTTGCAGTGCGGCCGGCAACAGGTCCGACAGGATCAGGTTCTCGGTAGTGCCCTGCGGCAGGGTGATGGTCAGGCGGTAGGTCAGCGTCTCGCCGATCTCGACATCCGGCAGTGTCGGGTCGAACTCATTCGTACCGGTATCGGGATTGGAGGTTGCGACGATCTCCTTCACCAGCGACGGCGCGCCGGGGGTCTGCGTGCTGTCGGTGCCGCCATCCGGGCGGCCACCTTCGCCGCCATTGCTGTCGAAGGTGTCAGTGACGGTGTTGGTCAGCGTGACGCCGCCCGGCGCATCGGCAGCGACGCGCGCGGTGAAGGTGACGGTCAGCACCTGGCCGAGGGCGAGCACCGGCACCTCGATGCGCAGGACCGTATCGCCCGTGCCATTGCCGGTGACGACCGTGCCCTCGCTGGTCGTCACGCTGCCGGCGACCAGGTCGAGATAGGGATCGGAGAGCAGGTCCTCCAGAACGATGTCATAGGCGGCTGCTGTGGAACCCGGCTGATGGGTGAGCGTGACGGTGTAGAGAATGGTCTCGCCCGCCGCGACGAAGCCGGGCGGCGCGACCTTGTCGATGATGAGTTCCGGTTCGACGACCTCGGCCGTGGTGGTGTCGGTGGCCTGTTCGGTGCCACCCGGTGCCTGCGGATTGTCAGGCGAGGCGATGGTGACGGCGCCGGCATTGGTCAGAATCGTCCCGGCGACATTGCCGGGCACGTCACGGACGCGGGCGATGATCTCGACCGTTACCGTGCCGTCGGTCAGCACATCGTTGCCGGTATTGACCACCGTGCCGAAGTCGAAGGTGACGGCCTGGCCGGCGATGGTGATGATGGGTGCGCCGGCGCTGACGCCGCCACCGATGGCGAACAGCGTGGCGCTCAGCACTTCGAGCCCGGCGGGCAGCGCATCGGTGATAACGAGGGTCTGCGTGCCTTCCGACAGCGTGGCGGTCAGGTGGTAGGTGACCGTCTCACCAACAGACAGATCGGTCAGCGTCGGGTCGAACTGACCGGCGTCGCTTTCGGTGAGCGAGGTCGCGACGATCTGCTTGTCGAGCGCGACCGGCATGGTGACGGTGACCTGCGCATCGTCCTGCCCATCATAGGTCTGCACCGTCGGTCCGCCGCCGGGTGCCGAGGCGCCGGTAAAGCCGGCGGTGTTGGTCACGACCTGTCCAGGTGTCACGCCGTCGGCGAGCCTGGCGCTGTAGGTGATGATGATGCGGGATTCGTCCACGCCGGTCGTCGCCGGATCGTCGGCGGGCAGCAGCGCCGCGCCATCCAGCGTGACGCGCACCGTCGTGCCGGAAAGCTCGGCGACGGTGCCGCGTGTGGCCGTCGTGCTGCCCGCGACCAGAACATAGCCCGCGGGCAGGACATCCTGCACGACCAGATCGTAGAGCGGACCCGAGGCTCCGGCGGTTTGCTCGACCACGACGGTGAAGGTGACGAGGTCGCCGGCATCGCCCGTGGCGACGGAAGGCGTCTTGATGATCGTAACTTCCGGCTCTACGACCTCGACATCCGTCGTATCGATGAGCGTGCCACTGTCGGTGGTCAGGCTGGCATCGTTGGTCAGCACGTCGCCGGCGCTGTTGACGGCGACAGCGACGCGCGCCGTCACGCGCAGCACGATGACATCGCCGGCATCCTGCAGGTTGTTGCCTGTGTTCACCACGGCACTGCCGAAGTCGAAGGTGACCAGGCCGCCCGCCACACTGGGTGCGGAACCCACGCCCAGTGACGTGTTGCTGATGCCCGCGCCGATGGAGACGACCGAACCGGAGACGAAGACCAGGCCCGGTGGCAGCGTGTCCTGCACGACCACCTGCTGCGTACCCTCGCCCAGCGTGACGCGCAGTTCGTAGGTCACTGCCTCGCCGATTGCGAGGTCCGGCAGCGTCGGATCGAAGAAGCCCGTGGCTGTCTCGGCCAGGGACGTCTCGGCAACCGACTTGTCGAAGGCCGGCGTCAACACGGCGGTCACGGTTGCCGTATCGGTGCCAGCGTCGATCCGCGCTTCGGGGAAACCGATCGGCGCGCTCTGCCAGACGAGGTTGGCGGTATTGGTCAGTACATCGGCGTGCCGCACGACGTCGGTCAGCCGCGCCTGATACGTAATGGTCAGCACGCCGTCCGAGCCGATCACGACTTGGGACAGCTGGTCGAGCGCAACCTCGACCCCCGTCTCGCCTGCCGTGTTGCCGGCACGGATGACCGGTGTTCCGACGGAATTCGTCAGCGATGCGGTCACGCTGCCGGCGATCAGCTGCAACCCCGGCGCCAGCGTGTCGGTGAGGACGAGATTGAAGCCGTCGGAGGTGGAGGCGATCTGGTCGTGCGATATCGTCACCGTATAGGTGACGATATCGCCAGCATCGCCCGTCGCGATGTCGGCGGCCTTGTCGATGAGGAGTTCAGGCGCCACGATCTCGACGGTCGCGACCGCGGTCAGGATGCCGGTCGAAGTGTCGGCGCGCGTGTAGTCCAGCTGGGCAGTGTTGGTGAGTTGGTCACCCGGCGAATTCGACGGCCGGTTGACGACCCGTCCCTCGATTTCGACGACAATGATGTCGCCCTGCGTCAGCTGGTTATCCGCCAGGTTCGTGACCTGCCCGAAATCCCAGACGACCATGTCCAGGATGCCATCGCCGTTGCTGTCGGTGACCACGCCGACATCGCCCACACTCGGTCCACCCAGCCCCGGGATGGGAACGAAGCGCAGATTGGCGCCGATCGACACGACGCGGCTGCTGATCCACTCCATGTCGCCAGCGATCGGGTTGGCGCCCTGCGCCGCGGGCAGGAACTCAGTCAGGATGAGGTCCGTCGTCACTTCGGGAACCAGGAAGGCGACCAGGTACGTCACGGTCTCGCCGATCGCCACGTCTTCGATGACAGGCGAGAGATGCAGGGTGCGGGTGGCGTCGATGTCGGTCCCGGACACGTCCTTCACGAGGACCGGCCGGTCGACGATGAAGGTCTCGCTGTCCTCCACGGGTCCGTAGTCGCGCTGATAGGCGTCTTCGGGGTCGCCCGGATGACTGTCGAAGACGGCGGAGGCGGTGTTGGTCAGCTGCTGGTCAGGTCGCACGCTGTTCGCGACGATCGTATCGTAGGTGAAGCTGACCGCGCCGCCCTCGTACGTCATCACCGGCACCGTCAGGGTGATGAGGCGCGCCGTCGCGTCATAGGTCAGCGTGGCACCGCTCGGCGGCGCGCCGAGGAAGGCCAGGCTGAGGGGGTCGATATCCATGCCGTCCGGGATGGTGTCGGTCAGCACGACATCATAGGCCGGCCCGTCCTCAAAACCGGGGACGCGCGTCTCGACGGTATAGGTCACACGGTCGCCGCCATCACCCGCGTTGGTGCTGGCGGTCTTGGTCACGCCCATGGTCGGTTCGACGATATCGACCTGGGCGATGGCGGTGACGGTGGTGATGACGCCGCCTGCGTCGAACGTCACGACGGCGGTGTTGATCGGAGCATTGCCGGCGACGTTGGCCGCCGCATCGCGCACGCGGGCAGTGACGGTGAATTCGATCTCGTCATCCGCGTCAAAAACGCCATCCGGATCATTGAACAAGGTGCCGACAGGCAGCTCGATCGAATCCAGAATGCCGTCTCCATCGCGGTCCAGTATTATTGCGCTGCCCGTGCTGAGGCCCTGGATGTTCGCCCCGATCCGCACGACCGTCGCGCCGATGAATTCGAAGACGCCTTGGGTTCCGGCGGGGTCGCCCGCGATCGGCAGATAGTCGGCGAAGGTAACGGTCTGCGTGACCGCTTCGGACAACACGACGACGATGCGATAGGTCACTTCTTCGCCGATCGCGAGGTCCGGCCGCGATGAGTCGTAGCGGTCACTGCCTGTCTCGGCGAGGCTGGTATCTGCCTCGACAACGGTCTTTTCCACGCCCGGGCCCGGCACGCGCACCGTTTCGGTGGCGGACACCGTATACGACCGCTCGACGCCAAGGGGGTTCGTGCCGGGATAGCTGTCGGCGTCGCCGGTGACAGTATTCGGCAAGATCGTGCCGGCCAACACCGTGGGTTCCACGCGCGCCTGGTAGGTCAGGACTATTGTCTCGCCGGGCATGATGACCGGCGATCGTATCGTGATGACACCGCCGGCCTCGGAAATCGTGGCACCGGCGGCAGGCGGCGACAACAAGGTGACGCTTCCGGCGACCAGCGTCAGGACGCCCGGCAGCAGCGGGTCCGTGAGCACCGCGTCGAAGATCGGCCCCGCCGTGTTCGACGGCTGCGGCGACAGCGTCACGGTATAGGTGACGATGTCATTGCCTTGGACGACGTCGACGTCAGCAACCTTGGTCAGATCGAAGGCAGGGCCGACCATCTCCGCCGTGGCGGTATCCGAGATGCGGAACTCCTGACCGCTGGAGGTGAATTCCAGCGTCGCGGTATTCACCAGGTCGGTGCCTGGCGCATTGCCTGGGACATCAGCGGCGACGGCCGTGATGCGGACGACGATGCGATCGGCATCGGTCACGACATTGTCGGGCTGGTTGAGAATGTCGCCGGCGAAGGTGAAGAAAACCGTATTGCCGACGACCGTGATGATGGGCGGCGCAAGCGCCGCCAACGGAATCCCGGTGCCATCGGCAGTGGAGATATTGGCACCGATCGACACCAGGCTGGCACTGACATAGTCGAGGCGGCCCGGGGCGGTGGGGAGCTGATCTTCGATGACGAAGCCCCTGATGCGGCCTTCGTGCAGCGTGACGGTCAGATCGAAGGTGATCGTCTCTCCGACATTGAGGTCTGGGAAGGCTGGATTGTCGGCCGAACTGCCGGTCTCGGTGAGGGAGGTCGCGACGATCGCCTTGTCGATGGTGGGTGCGGTGATGGTGATTGCCGCGGTATCACTGGTCTGTTCTGTCGTCGTCGGGACGCGATCGACCCCACCTTCCACCGCGGCGTAGTTCTCGATCTCGGCGAGGTTGGTGACGAACTCGCGCGCCTCGACCAGATCGGCGACGCGCAAGTCGTAGGTGATGACGACAATGTTCGCCCCGCCAGTCGGCGAAAAGGCGGCGAGCGCGCCCTGGCCGGTCCCGGGCGGATCGATCAGCATGATCGATGCACCGGTCGGCGCGGGCGACAGCACATAGGGCAGCTGGTTGCCCGCGCCGTCCGTGACCTGAAGGTTCAATCCGCCTGCCGGGATGACATAACCGTTCGGATGGTCGTCATCGAGGCGGATATCGAAGGCGCCATTGATGCCGCTGCCGCGGTTCTCGATGATGACGGCAAAGGTGACGAGATCGCCGGCATCCACGTCGTTCAGGTTGCTGTCCACCGGTGTGGAAGCGAGGTTGGTGCTGTCGATCGTGCCGGTGAAGCGGACACCCGAAGACCCCGGGGCCGTGAAGCTCACCGGCCCGATGGCGCCGGGGGTGAAGGTGCCGGTGGCATTGTCGGTGGCGACGATGCCCTTTGTGATGCGCAGCTCAGGTTCGGTCAGCGTGACCTGGGTGATGGCCGTGCCGTCGGCGACAAGGTTGCCGTCTGCATCGAACTCCTGGGCTTGCATCACGTTGGTCATCTGCAGCCCGTCGCCGAAGGGCGCATCGATAACCCTGACCGTGAACAGGATGTCGGCCGTCGTCGCGACCGGGGTGACCGGGTGCAGGTCCAGGAACTGCAGCGAAATGCTATTGTTCGCGGTGTTCACGACAACCTGGGGAACCTGCGTGAGCAGCGCCGCGAAGGCTGCGGCATCTGGTCCCCATTTCATCACGTTCTCGGGCGGCGGCGCGGTGCTGACCGTGCCGTCCAGCGTGACCGTGAAACTCGAGACGTCGAAGATCGGCAAGGGCAGGTAGTCTGTGATGATCAGGTCATCACTGAGGGTCTGCGGCAGGCTGTACGTCAGGCGATAGGTCACGAGGTCGCCGGCGCCGATCTCGACATTGGCGCCGAGCGCGACCAGGACGCCATTCACCGCGTACACCGACTTCGACGTCGTGCCCGTCGCAATGGTCCCGCTGCTGCTGCTGCTGTCGGTCGACGTGTTGCCAGTTGGCACGCCGCCGTCGACCACCTCCGCCCCGATGCTGACGCTGTTGGACAGCGAGTCGCCCTGGTCGACCGGCGCGCCATTCGCGAGGAAGTTAGATTCCACGCTGGCGTCGTAGGTGATGCGTAGCGTCGCCGCCGCCCCCGCGAACGCGCCGCCGGTCAGCAGCCCGTCCAGCGCGCCATTCGCGAGCAACTGGTCCGAGACGAGGAAGCGGAAGGTTGTGGCGCCGGTCGCCGGGTCGCGCGTGACGACGATGTTGGGGGCCGTGAAGGCGCCGGAGCCCAGGCCCGATCCATTCTCCGACACCACCAGCGTCGCGCTGCCGTTCAAGTAGGCCTGCCCATCGGAGAGCAGGTCGGTCAACACCAGATCCTGGAACTCGAAGAAATCCGAGATCTGGACATCGATGGTGTAGCGCAGCGTGTCGCCGGGGCCGAGGCCCGAGGCGTTGCTATCGACGATGACCGCCTGGGTCTTCTGCGTCGCGATACTGCGGGCGATGACGGTCGCTTCGGGCCCCGTTTCGTCCACTGTGACGGTCTGCGGTGGGTCGCGCGAGTCGATCGGCGTCCAATCGACCTCGGCGCTGACATTGTTCTCCAGCGTTCGCGGCGCGCCGGTCAGCGGGTCGAGCACCGGCGTCGCCGGATCGCCCGGTGCCATGAATTCGCCGACGTAGAAGTTGATGGTCAGCGTCGCGTCGACGCCCGCCGCGCCGGTCACCGTGCCGGCAAGATCCGCCGTGACCGTATGCGTCAGCGGATCATAGGTGGCGGTTCCCGGCGCACCTGACAGCACGGGCGAGCCTACGATGACGATGCCGTCCGGCAGGGTGTCGAAGAAGCTTCCATTCGTGATCGACTGACCGGTCGCGATGTCGAGGGCGACCGTGAAGCTGCGCGGGAAATTGGGGCCCGTCGCGGTCTCCCCCTCGGGTCCGTTGTAGGTCTTGTCGAGGGTCAGCAGCTGCGGAGTGATCGTGCTCGATACGATGGAGCCAAGCACGGGCGGGTCAGTTGTCGGGTTGTCGGTCGCGTCCCGGCCGAAGGCGAAGCCGCCCACCACGGAGACCGGCAGCGGCGTGTCCACATCGGCGAGGTTCGACACCTGCACCGTCACCTGGATGTCGGCCGCAGGCTGTTCGGGAACGAACGATCCGTAGGGCAGCCGCAGCACGACAAGTTGATCGCCTGCCGCGGCACCGTAATCCGCAGCATTCACGACGCGCAGATTGCCGGCGGCATCCTTCGCGAAAGGGTGGACCGCCTGCCCGTTGGCGTCGAATTCGAGGACCGTGGACTGCACGGCCTGACCGAGATAGGTGGCGGAAACGAAGCTGACGCCGTCATTCTCGTTCGGCGGCGTGCTGCCGACGCGCGCGCCGTCAGCGCCGTTCTGCGGCAACACCAGGTCAACGTAGGGGGCATAGCCGACATCGCTGCCCGGACTGCCATCCGGCTGGTTGTCGAAGATGATGGTGAGCTGGGCCTGTTCGCCAATCAGAGGTGTGGGGTCACTGCCGAGCGTCGCCACAGGCTGTGCCGCGAGCAGCACACGCTCCTCAAGCAGTGCGAAATGCGACACGCCCCTCATGTTTGGCTGTTCCGCCCGTTCACCGCATGACTGATTGATTTAGCACAAGAAGAAATAGTCAAGCACGAATGCTGGCCGCTTGGGGCCTTCGACGATTGCTGTGCAGCTTCCTGACGGGCAGCGTTCCGACCGTGTCCAGCCGGCGCCATCGAGCCTCCGCAGCGTGTGCCAGTGGCTGGCGATCCTGGTTTCGATGAAGCGAGAGATGGTGGAGCGGCCGATCCGAATCGGGGACCCCGATTTCGGCGGCCTCCCGCTGCGCCAATGGTTGCTCTTCCCGTTCGATGATCAGGCGTCGGGTCGCCTTGCCTGGCACGACGCCACGCGGACGCAGGGGTCGATCGCAGGCCTGAGCGAGGCGTAATCGCCGCCGTGCTCCAACGCCCCGCCGCAGTTCAGCGCGTGGCGGCATGTTGCCCGTCCCCCCGGGTAGGCTCGACGATCTCCTTGAGGCCGAGCCCCCAGGACGAGATCGCCTTCATGAACTGCATGAGCGGCACGTCGAGGAAGGTGACCTTGTCCGGCGTGAAAATGTAGATCGCGCCCGACATCGGCGCCGGCGACCCCGGCACGAAGACCACCAGCCTGCCATCGGCGAATTCGTCCATCACCAGAGCGGGGCAATGCCCTTCCTCGATCGCGGCGAGGGCGGGGCGCATGGCCTGGCCGCCACCTTCCACCAGCGGCCCGTCGCCGGCGAAGGCCTTTACCAGACGGTAGCCGGGGATCTTCTCGAACAGCAGCGCCTCGAGCAGGCGGCGCGCGCGGCGCCCGGCGGTCGAACGGATCAGCAAGCCAATCAGCAGGCAGGTCAGAATGAAGAAGGCGACCGCGACGAGCGCCGGATGCACGTAGCGGCCCGCGATTGGATCGGCGGCCTGCTGCAACTTGCCGACCAGGCCGAGGACCAGCAGCACAATTGCCCCGATCGGCAACACCACCAGAGCGCCATCGACGAGCATCCGCCGAAGTTGCTTCACATGACGGCTCCCCGCATGCCGGCCGCGATCATGGGAAGATCCGCGACCAGTCGTCGCGCATCGAGATGACCTGCCAGCCGCGCGCCGGCGCCTCGTTCAGCGCGCGGTCGAGCCGTCCGACATGGCTTTCGCGGTCATAGGCATATTCGCGCGCCGCATCGTCGTGATGCACGATCATCGCCAGGCGCCGTCCCGGCCCTTCCGTGACGTAGCGCAGCATCTGGTAGTCGCCATCGGAATTGCCGAAGGCGGCGATTGGCCGCGCACCGATATGGCGGGAAATGCCGACCGGCTTGCCCGGCCCGTCATCGACGAAGTCAATCCGCGGTTCGCGCGTGAGGGTGATGCGGCCATCCGCCTCGCCCGGCTTCAGCGCGAAGGTGGTGCCGACGACCTGGTGCGGCGGGATGCCATAGGCCTGCTGCGAGAAGGCGCGCACGAACTCGACGCCGCCGCCCGAGACGATGAAGGTTGTGAAGCCGTTCGCGCGCAGGAAGGCCAGCGCCTCCAGCATCGGCTGATACACCAGGGCGGTGTAGGGACGGCCCCATTTCGCATCGCGCGCGGTGGCGAGCCACCCGGCAGCGACGCGCCGGAACTCCTCCGGCGAATTGCCGGCCTGGGCGGCACCGGAGAGCCTCATCAGCCCTTCCATTCCGCCCGCCGCGACCCCGCGCAGATCGCCGGCGATGGCGGCGCGGAACACCGGGTCCTGCTGCCAATCCGGGTTCTGCGGCGCGAGCGCCTTGATGCGGTCGAGGATGAACAGCAGTTGCGTATAGACCGGCTGCTCCACCCACAGCGTGCCGTCATTGTCGAACACCGCGATGCGCTCAGCCGGCGGCACGAAGTCCGGCCCGCCTGTCGTGGTCACAGCGGCGACGAAGTCGATCAGCGCCTGCCGGCGCGGTCCGGGCCGCCAGGAGGGCAGCGGGTCGGCGGCCTGCGCCAGGACCTGCGTCGTGGCACCGATCAGCAGGGCGCCGCCTAGGCCGGCGGCCATGCCGCGTCGCGTGGTGGTCATCGTTTATTCCTTCGCAGGCGAGATCGGCGGCCGCGTCATGCTCACAGACTGAACTGGAAGTTGATCCCGGCGAAGACGCCCCATTCCATCTGGCCCGGACCCTGGCGCAGGACGGAATACTGCGGCTCGGCGAACAGGTTCGCCACGACATCGCCGATCCTGATGACCTTGCCGATGCCAAGGCCGATCGGCACGGCATAGGCGTTGTTGTCGAAATCGTAATTCCACACGCCGGTAGACCGCAGGTACCAGCCATCGCCCAACTGACGGAACAGGAAGGGCTGGAAGTTACCGAGATTGACGGGGCGGCGATTGTCGTTGCCGCCGACGCTCGCCTGCCAGGTCAGCAGGTAGCCGTATTGCCAGGTCGGGTTGGTGGCGACGAACAGCACATTGGCGAAGCCCGCCGACCATTGCCCGGACCCGAGCGCGCGGTCGCTTGCCGTCGGCGCGGTGAGTTGCGGGCCGATGCCGAAGCTGATGCCAGGATTCTCGACATCGAACAGATAGGCGGCGAAGATATTGAAGTCGCCGAGGCCGGTCTCGTGACCCCCGCCCGCGTCCCGCTCAGCCGCCGCCGGCCGCTGCTTCTTCCATCTGGCGGAGGACGCCTTCCAGATTGAAGCTGTCGGGGCGCTGCCGCGGCGGGAATTCGCGGAAGGATTCGTAGAACTCCCTCGCCTTGGCCTGGGCCGGGACGAACAGATAGACGCGGTCCATCACCCAGTCATTGTAGGTGTTGCTGGACGCGTCCGCGCGCTCGTACGGATCCATCCGCAGGTCGAACAGCTTCGGCACGCGCAGCGTCACGAAGGGTTCGCGCCACACGCCGAAGCCGACGCCACGGTTCTCGAGGAAGACGACCTTCCAGCGTTCGTAGCGCATCGCGACCATCTGGCCGTCATCGTTGAAGTAGTAGAATTCCTTGCGCGGTCCTTCCTGCGTCTGCCCCAGCAGCAGCGGCAGTTGATTGTAGCCGTCCAGGTGAACCTTGTAGGTGCGACCCTGGGTGGCGAAGCCGGCCAGCAGCTTCGCCTTGATGTCGGCGTCGCCGGCGGCGGCGACCAGCGTGGGGAACCAGTCGAGGTTGGAGAAGATCTCGTTGGTGTAGCTGCCCGGCGCGATGCGGCCCGGCCAGCGGATGGCGAAGGGTACGCGGAAGGCGCCTTCCCAGTTGCTGTTCTTCTCGCTGCGGAAGGGCGTGATGCCGGCATCGGGCCAGGTGTTGAAGTGCGGGCCGTTGTCGGTGCCGTAGACGACGATGGTGTCGTTCGCGATCCCCAAATCGTCGATCTTCTTGAGGATCTTGCCGACCCATTCATCGTGCTGGAGCATGCCGTCGGCGTATTCGTTCAGCCCGGACCGGCCACGGAAATTCGCCGGCACACGGGTGCGGTAATGCATCCGCGTCGAATTGCACCACACGAACATCGGCTCATTCGCCGCGTGCTTGCGGTCCATGAAGTCCATGGCGGCGGCGAGGAATTCGTCGTCCACATTCTCCATGCGCGCGCGCGTCAGCGGGCCGGTATTCTCGATGCGCTGCGTGCCGTCGGCATTGGCGAAGGACTTCATGACGCCGCGCGGGCCGAAGCGCTCGCGGAACTGCGGGTTGCGCGGATAATCGACGTTCTCCGGCTCCTCCTCGGCATTCAGGTGATAGAGGTTGCCGAAGAACTCGTCGAAGCCGTGCATGGTCGGCAGGTGTTCGTCGCGATCGCCGAGGTGGTTCTTGCCGAACTGCCCGGTGGCGTAGCCCATGCCCTTGAGCATGCGCGCGATGGTCGGGTCCTCGGGCCGCATGCCGGCGGCGGCACCAGGCAGGCCGACCTTCGACAGGCCGGTCCGCACCGTCGCCTGGCCGGTGATGAAGGCCGAACGGCCGGCGGTGCAGGATTGCTCGGCGTAGTAGTCGGTGAAGGTCATGCCTTCGTTGAAGATGCGGTCGATGTTGGGCGTCTTGAAGCCCATCAGGCCGCGGCTGTTGGCGCTGATGTTGTGCAGGCCGACATCGTCGCCCCAGATGACGATGATGTGGGGCCTGCGGCCGCTGGCGGCAGGGGCCGCGGCCGGCGCGGTGGCGGGCGCGGCCGGGCGGGCCGGTGCCTGGGCCAGCGTGACCCCGCCGGGCAGGGTGCCTGCCGCGAGGCCGGCGGCGCCGCCGAGCAGCATGCCGCGGCGCGAACGCCCGTTTCCTTCATTCGCCATGGGAAAGGCTCTCCTCAGGTTTCTGGTTGGTCGCGGCGGATGCAGCGGAAGCCGATATGGCTCATGCCGGTGTCCACCATCTGCGCGTGGCGCGCCGCCGGGCGGTAGCGCCGGCAATAGGACGGCGCGCAGAGAAAGGACCCGCCCTTCACCACCTTCCGCGGGATGCGGATGGCGGACTGTGCAGGATCGAAGGACCCATCCATCGCCGGGCCGCGCGGGTTTTGCGGCGCGCAGCAGGGCTTGGCCGGGTCGGCCTCGTGCTTCGCGGCCCACCAGTCGGTGGTCCACTGCCAGACGTTGCCGGCCATGTCGTGCAGGCCGTAGCCGTTAGGTGGAAATGATCCGACTGGCGCGGTGCGCTCGAAACCGTCGGCGGCGAAGTTGCGCCAGGGGAAGGGGCCCTGCCACGTATTGGCTAGGTGCTTGCCGTCGTCGGTGAGGTCGTGGCCCCAGACGAATTCCGCGCCCTCCAGACCCCCGCGCGCTGCTATTTCCCATTCCGCCTCGGTCGGCAGCACCTTGTCGGCCCAATGCGCGTAGGCCTCGGCGTCCTCGAAGGCGACATGCACGACGGGGTGATCTTCGCGACCATCGACCGTGCTCCCCGCGCCCTCCGGCGCGCGCCAATGCGCCCCCGGTGTCCAGTGCCACCAATTGGAGATGTCGCGCGTGTCGACCGGGCCTTCCGTCATGCGGAAGACCAGTGCACCGGGGACCAGCATCGCAGCGTCCGCCCCGGGATACGTCCTTGGATCCAGTGGCCGCTCCGCCACCGTGATGTAGCCAGTCGCCGAAGCGAAGGCTGCAAACTGCGCGTTGGTGACCGTCGTTGCATCCATCCAGAAGGGATCCACGCTGACCGGATGGGCCGGTCGTTCTTCCGGATAGTGGAGATCCGACCCCATCGTGAATGTGCCGCCAGGGATGCTGCGCATACCGATTTCAACGCCATCGGGCGCGACGTTCATGTGCGTCTGGCATCGGTGAAAGGACGTCGGCATCGGGCGAGCCATTCTCCGCAGTACAGGCCTGCATAGACGGCCGAAACGGCGCTCCAGCAGCCACGCAGCAGGTTGCATAGGCTATACTTGTTTTGCGCCGCGATGCATTGGCCAGATTCCCGATGAGGGCGGCACAGCAGTCCCGGGGTCAGTCGGCCGCGGGATGGTTCACGCCTTCGCGATGCCGTGTCGCAAGGCGTACCGGACGAGGCCAGCCACCGAATGGGCGCCGGTCTTTTGCATCGCTGATTCCAGATGCGCCTTCACTGTTCTCTCACTGATGCCCAGATCGCTGGCCATTGCCCGCCGGTCCTGGCCTTCCGCCAATCTGCGAAGGACATCGTGCTCGCGCGGCGACAGCGCCGCTGGCGGGGCTGCGTGAGAGCCGCGCGGCACGACGCCATTCTCAGCTTCCTTCGCTTCCGTCGGGAAGTACGGCCGGTGTGCGGCGACGGTCTCAATCGCGGTCACGACGAACCGCACGGCACTCGCCTTTAACAGGCAGCCGCGCCCGCCCGCCGCGGCCACCGCTGCAGCGAGGTCCTCGGACTCGTGCATGGTGAACACCAGCACTTCAGTTGTCGGGCTGACCATGCGGATTTCGCGCGTCGCCGCCACGCCGTCGAGCACCGGCATGACCATGTCCACGACCGCCACATCCGGCCTGAGACGAGCGGCTTGCTCCACCGCCTCGCGGCCGTCGCGCGCCTCGCCACACACTTCCCAGCCCGGATGACGCAGGATCATGTCCCGCAGGCCGTGACGCACGACTTCATGATCGTCGGCAAGGAGGATGCGGACCATGTCGTGAACACCTCCGCATCGCTTCGCCATCACAAGGCGCTGCCGAAGCACGGCCCAGCGCTGCCAAGACACGAAAGATGCCCGATACGGCAGCCATGGGGATGGAGGTTACAGTATCCCGGCTCGTGCTGAGACCTGTCCTGATACCGGAGGACCACCGCCGGAACCTCCTTGAGCCAGACATCCGGCGATACCGGCTTGCATCCACGCCAGTCGATCCATTCTAGTGTCGGCGTCTGCCGGAGCCAGGCGCAATGACCACGACGGCATACGGGGTGGCCCCGCCCGACCCAAACGCCGAGCCAGCGATCGGGATCCGGTCCCGCCATCTCGCCCTGGCCGCCATCTGCGTCGCCGGCGGCCTGGCACTCGCCGCAGCACTGGCGCTGCATTGGGCCGATGTGGAGCAACGGTCGATCGAGGCCCGAGCCCTGACTGTGGCCCGCGCCACGGTGAACGCGGCGGACCGTGAAGTCGCGGCATCGATCGCACGGATGGAGGCGCTCGGAACTTCGCCCGCACTGCGCGCGGGCGATCTCCGCGCCTTCTACGATCAGATGGTCGCGACGCCGGTACCCGCCGCGACGTGGCTCACCCTGTATGATCTGGACCGACAGATCCTGAATACGCGGCGCCCGTTTGGCGCGGCGCCTCTGCCCCGAATCGCGGAGTTCGATCCCGCCAGCCAGGCCGCCGCACGACGCATCATCCAGACTCGCGAACCCGCGGTGAGCCCGGTCATCTGGGCCCCGCTTGCGCGGACCCATGTCGTGGCCGTGACGATCACCATCGCGGTCGATGACGTCGTTCGCCATCTGATGAGTGCGGTCCTGTCGGATCGTCGCCTCAGCGCCGTATTGGAAGAGCAGCCCCTGCCGCCAGATTGGCAGAGCCTGTTGCTCGACAGGAACGGCCACCTGGTCGCGTCGGCTCGTATGGCCCAACGACCTACCCAGCGTGCGGTACCAACCGATTGGGCGCCTCAGCTACGCGGTGCTGTGGCACAGGGTGTGTTCTTCGGCAGACGCGACGACGCGTCCTTCCTCATCGCATTTGCGCGTTCGACGACATCGGACTGGACGGGTCTGGTCGAGGTGCCATGGAGCGGGCTGCGCTCGCCCTTGCAACGCACGCTGCTCCTGTTGGCGGCCGGCGGTGGACTGCTCACGTTCGCGGCCGCGGGCATCGCATTGCTCGTCGCACGCGGCACCGATCGACCTGTTACGGCCTTGCGTGCCTCGGCCGCTGATGCACGGGCGCGGCAACACGAGGCCGAAACGCGCTACCGTGCCTACTGGGAGCATGCGAACGAGGCTCTGTTCGTGGTCTCCGTTTCCGGTGACGGCCGCTTCGTCTTCGAAGGTACCAACCCGGCGCATGAGCGCCTCAGCGGCATCGCCGCGCCCTCAGCCGTAGGTCGCGAACCGCAGGAATGTCTACCTCCCGCGATGGCCGTCGCGCTGACGGAAGCCCTACATCGCTGCGTCGCATCGGACGCCCCGCTGCGCCATGAAGAAGTGCTGGCCTTGCCGGGTGGCCAGCGGGATTGGGAGACAAATCTCGCGCCGGTGCATGACCCGGCCACAGGGAACATTCTGCGCATCCTCGGCAGCGCCCGCGACGTGACCGACCGCCGACGCGCAGAGATTGCCCTGCGGGAGAGTGTCGAGCGGCTGCGCTTGGCGCAGGAAGCAGCCGCAATCGGTACCTGGGATTGGGATCTCGCGACAGGCACTGTTCGATGGACATCGACTTTGCCGTCCGTCCTGGGGCTGGGCGATGCGGAGGCGATGCCGCCCCTGCTCTCCAGTTGGCCGTCCATTGTTCATCCCGATGACCGGACTCACACTGAAGCGGAAATGGCTGCTGCGATAGCCGCCGACCGCACGTTCCGCTGCGAGTTCCGCGTGGCCCCGGGCCGCGACGACCGGGTCCGGTGGCTGCTGTGTCGGGGCCGTCTGTCTTCGGACATTGATCCGGCAGCAGGTGCGCCACGCCATGTGCTTGGCGTGGCGATGGACATCACCGAGCGAAAGCGTACCGAACAGCAGCGGGATGAGGCATTGGCCCTGTTCCGCGGAATCACGGAGACGTCGCCGGATATCGTCTACATCCTCGATCTGTCGGTACAGCGCGCCGTGTACGTCAATCGCCGCTTGGCGGAGGTGCTTGGGTATGGAGATGCGGAGGCTGACACGATCGCGCAGGATGCGTTGCGGGCTTTGTTGCATCCGATTGACGCAGCTAGCATCGAGATGCGGATGGATCCCCTGCGCTCGCTCGCTGATGGCGAGGTCGCCACCGGGGCGTTCAGGCTGCGTCATCGGGACGGCAGCTGGCGCTGGGTCGCCAGCCGAGAAACGGTATTCGCACGCGACGCAGACGGCGCGGTGACGCAAATCCTCGGCTGTGCCAACGACACGACCGATGCGCGTCGGGCCGAGGAAGCTATTCGCCAACTGGGCGGCAGACTGCTAACCATGCAGGATGATGAGCGGCGACGAATCGCGCGCGAACTGCATGACAGCACGGCGCAGATTCTGCTGGGTGCGAGTTTCGCCGCGGAGCGCGCCCGTGCGGCGTCACCGGACCTGACCAACGATGCGGATGACGCAATTGAGGAAGTGCTCACCCTGATCGAGGAAAGCCAGCGCGAGATTCGAACGCTGGCCTACCTCCTTCATCCGCCACTGCTCGATGAGATGGGACTTCCCACGGCCTTGCGGTGGTACGTAAAGGGGTTCGCCCGCCGCAGCGGACTTGCGATCAGCGTCGAGACGGAGCCAGAAGCCGCGGGACGGCGATTTCCACGCGATGTTGAGTCCGCATTCTTCCGTATCGCGCAGGAGGCGCTCGGGAATGCGTTGCGCCACGCAGGCGGGAGCAAAGTTGGGGTAACATTGTTGATCGAGGAGGAAAGCGGCGTTGCTGCTCGAGCAGTGCTCCGGATCGAGGATGATGGTCGAGGGCTCGCGGAGGCGAGTTTCGACCAGGCCGGAGAGGATCGCGATGCGGGCCTTTTTGGCGTCGGATTGGCTGGAATGCGCGAACGCATGCACCAACTTGGCGGGCACTTGACGGTGCGGGCGGCTGTCCCCCACGGAACGATTATCGAGGCATCGATGCCGATCGATGGCTTCCGCATCCCGTGATGTCTAAGCGCGAATGGTACGCATGGCGCGCTGCATGCCCAAACGGCATTTCGGCGCGCAACGTGCCGAGCAGCTGCGCACACGCTTGGCCTTGTGCCAGGCGGCAGGCCCGTCGATCGGATACTGGCGACCGTCACGAGTTGGAGCCGAACCACGGTAACCGCGGCAATCTGCATTCAGGCACATTCTAAGCCAGGAGGCTTAGCTTGGTACGTATCCTTCTTGCGGATGATCACGACGTCGTCCGGCAAGGACTTCGGCACCTCCTGGAGCGTGAGCCGGGCTGGGAGGTCTGCGGCGAGGCTCGGAACGGGCGGGAGGCCGTCGATCTGGCCAGGACTCTCCAGCCCGATGTCGCGATCATCGATGTCGCGATGCCGGAGTTGAACGGAATCGAGGCCACGAGGCGGATTCGTGAAACCTCTCCCAGCACCGAGATCCTCGTCTTCACCATGCATGAATCGGAGGAACTGGTTGGCGAGGTGTTCTCCGCCGGAGCGCGAGGCTATCTCGTGAAGTCGGATGCTGCGCGACTGATCCTTGCTGCCGTCGACGCATTGGCCGCCCACCAGCCATTCCTTAGCACGCGGGTCACTGCGCCAGTCGTTGACGCTTTCCTCCGGGATCGAGCGGAACGCTCGGAAAGCGGCGCGGGGGCGTCAGACATAATGCTGACCGCGCGTGAGCGAGAGGTGTTGCAGTTGCTGGCTGAGGGGCGCCGCAGCAAAGACATCGCGCGTCGGCTCGACATCAGCCTGAAGACGGTGGAGACGCATCGGGCGTCCGTGATGCGCAAGCTTGATGCGGGCTCAATCGCCGACGTCATCCGGTTTGCTGTGCGCAATCACATCGTGACGCTTTAGGGGCTTCCACCGCGTCCGAGTGGCGAGCGACGCTAGATGTTGGTCCCAGGCTTTGATGGTGCAGTCTTCTCCCAGGCATGGAGGGACGCACTTTGGGCCAGGTTCGTCACGGCTGCGCCCGCACGACAGAGGGTACGCGTCCACCGAGGACTGCGGCATCCTGTCCTTGACGGGTTTTCCGTTCTGCTCGTTCAGGCACGTCCGGGAGTGCGACTGCGCTTGCGGCGTCGTGCGATAGCGGCGAGGCGGCGGTTGATGCGTTCCGCGTCGATATCGTCAGGGTCGAACGGCCCGCCATGCCAGGTCATCATGGCCTTGTGCTCCGGGTGCTTTGGATTGGCCATGGCATCGAGGAATGCCTCGAACCCGCTGAGGCTGCCGACATCCTCGGGTGGGCAGCGTCGCTCAGCGCCAAGCAGGATCGGCACCTCCTCGCCCGGCAGCAGCGGGATCTCGCGCTTCACCTCGATGACGTGCTCCCAGTGGTCCCCGAAGTCGTAGAGGTAGGTGAACCGCCGGACGCCGCGCCGCAGCAGGCCTGCGAGCTTTACGCTGCGCGCCGGCGTGATTGCGCGATCCCAATCCGGATCGGGCTCGCCAATCCGCTCATCCCTGGTGTCGAACTCGAACAGGTGCGCATCGTACCAGCCCATTGCCGCCTGGATGGTCTGGTGCAGCGTCTGCATCGTCATGCTGGTCGGCACCAGGACTTCGCGCCAGATCACGGGCTTCGAGCCCTTGAGCGTGATGCGCAGGAGCGCAGCCGTCGCGGTCAGGGACGCAGATGCCATGGCGCGAATTCACCGATGCGGTTGATTGGGTGGTCGGCTATGCGGTCGAGGAGCATGCGCAGATACGCCTGCGGATCCCAGCCGTTCAACTCCGCGGTGCCGACCAGGGTGTAGATGGTGGCTGCCCTCTTGCCGCCCTCGAGCGACCCGGCGAACAGGTAGTTCTTCCGCCCCAGCGCGAGCGGGCGCATCCGCCGTTCGGCGGCATTGTTAAAGGGCATGGTGCCTCCGGCACCACTGCCTGGTGGATACGACCGCCCCGAGGGGGGTATTGGGGGTCCGCCGGGATAGGGGTGCTGGGAGCATGAAACGGCGGCAGGCCGTCCTGACCATGAGCTGTGAGCTCGAGTTGTTACGTGGCCGCCCCCTACGACTTGCCCGGCTGCGCTGCGAGCGCGGATCCGTAGATGTCGTGCAAGCCCGCCTGCTCCCGAACGCAACAACAGGAGGAGGAGCATGCGCGTCATCGGCATGGACATCCACAGATCCTTCGCCCAGATCGCGGTCCTGGAGAACGGGGATATCACACGACAGCTGCGGGTAGACTTGCTCCACGGGCCGGTCACAGAGTTTGCCAAGATATTGAGCCGCGAGGACGATGTCGTGCTGGAGGCGACCGGCAACAGCGCAGCCGTCGAGCGCTTGATACGGCCTCACGTGCGGCGTGTTGTCGTCGCGAACTCCCGGCTTGTCCGTGCAATTGCGTATGCCCGCGTCAAGACGGACAAGATCGACGCAGCGATACTTGCGAAGCTGCACGCCGCGGGCTTCCTACCGGAGGTCTGGGTTGCGGACGACACGACCCTCAGCCGGCGGCGGCAGGTTGCCGAGCGCATGGGCGTCCTCGAGCAGCTGGTCCGAACCAAGGGCAGGATCCAGTCGATCCTCCACTCCAACCTCATCCCTAAGTACAAGGGCCACCTGTTTGGGAAAGCGGGCCGGAAGTGGCTCGACGGATTGCCGCTGCCCGACGAGGAACGGGCCCTGCTCGGCAGGCTGATGGATGAGCTCGAGCGTGTGTCGGCCCAACTCGCCGAGCTTGCCCAGGTGCTGGCCGCGAAGGCGCTCGATGACCGGCAGGCGAAGCGCCTGATGACCATCCCCGGGGTGAGTTACGTGGTCGCTTCGACGGTGCTCGCCTCGATTGGGGACGTGTCCAGGTTCAAGACGCCGCAGAAGCTGAGCAGCTACATCGGGCTGACGCCGAAGGTGCGGCAGTCCGGCGACGGCCCCGCGCGGCATGGCCGCATCTCGAAGCAGGGCAAAAGCGCGGCGCGCAAGATGCTGGTCGAGGCGGCCTGGTCGGCCAAGACGGCACCCGGCCCCCTCCGAGCCTTCTTTACCCGCGTGCAGAAGAAGCGCGGCTCCGGTGCCGCCGCGGTCGCGACAGCCCGGAAGCTCGCGGTGATGATCTGGCACGTTCTGACCGGCGAACAGGAGTATGCATTCGCACGCCCGGCGTTCACCGATGAAGCTCAGGAAGGTTGCCTTGAAGACCGGCGCGCCACGCGAATACGGCAAGGCCGGGCCCGGGCGGGACTACTGGATCGCGGAGATCCGGCACCGCGAGATGGACTACGTCGAGCGTGCCGAACGAGCCTACGAACGGATGGTGGCCGCCTGGCGCGAGAAGCCGCCAAAATCCGCTCCGGCATGACGAATGGGGCTTCTCAACACCATCCGTGTGCAGGCAGGCGCGGCCGTCGCGCAGCACCGTCGTCAGCGCGCTCCACTGCGCCAGGGTGTAGCGGATCGCCTTTGCCAGGTCCGACTTGCCGGAGATCCGCCGTAGCGTCACCTCCAGCCACGCATGCAGATCTGCCATGATCGGCGCGGAGCGGGCTTGGCGCGCTGCCAGCCGCGCCTCCGGCGGCTGGCCATGGATCTCCGCCTCGATGGCGAACAGCGGCGCCATCCGCTCGATGGCCTCGCGCGCGAGCGGGCTGCCATTCGCCAGCATCTCGTCGTGGAAGTAGCGCCGCGCATGCGTCCAGCACGCCGCCTCGACCACGCGGCCGCCCTCGTACAGCGCGTTGAACCCGGCATAGGCGTCGGCCTGAAGGATGCCCTGGAAGTCGCGCAGGCGTCGCTGCGGATGCTCGCCCTTTCGGTTCGGCGTAAACTCGTAGAACACCGCGGGCGGGTCGCGCCCACAGAATGGCCGATCGTCGCGCAGATAGGCCCAGACCCTTGCCGTCTGCGTCTTGCCGCGTCCCGGTGCCAACATCGGCATCGGCGTGTCGTCGGCATGGACCCGCGGGCCGGCAAGCGCGTGGCGACCGATGAACGCCGCCATCGGCTCGGCCAGCGCGGCCGAC
>LNFM01003275.1_pt1 | contig 32218 bp, 27 predicted proteins | sample 596031 | NCBI WGS metagenome assembly LNFM01 (sample SAMN04254537, study PRJNA301005) | activated carbon metagenome | isolation source: dual media filters at the Ann Arbor, Michigan drinking water treatment plant | place: USA: Ann Arbor | reverse complement strand
GGGCGGGGTAGTGCTTTGCACACCCCGCCTACGAGCACTCGATTTATCGCAGCAGATTAAAGCTCAAGAGGGCAAGCGGGGAACAAGGACACGAAGTGCTTTGTTCCCGACATGTCTCTAGAGCACCTCAAAGAATTTCCCAACTCATTAACCATTAAAGAGAACATCGTATATTGTAAAATCTATGATCGATCATAAGATCCCGGTGAAGGCCAATCGGGTGTTAAATGTTATTTTGGTTGGAATGCTGCTGATCCTGATTCGGGTCTGGTATCTGGGGGTGATCCAGCATGAGCACCATCTGGAAGCCTCTCGCAAGCCGATGCGGCGGATTCTAATCGAAAACGTCGAACGCGCAACGATTCGAGATCGTTTTAATACCCCACTTGCAGTCAATAAAATCCGCTATGACGCCGCCGTCTGCTTCGCACAGATCCGTCAGATTCCCCATATCGAGTGGAAAAAAGATGAGAAGGGCAAATGGGTACGCCACAACGCCCGTATGGCCTATGTCACCAAGCTCGCAGCGCTTATAGGCGAAGAACTGAAGATGGATCCCATCTCGATTGAAGATACTATCATGGGAAGAGCATCCCTGTTTCCACACACACCTTTTGTCATTAAAGAGGACATTTCCGAAAGCGAATACTACCGATTGCGTATGCTCGAAAAAGATTGGGTGGGCATCCAAGCCAAACGCTCCTCTAAGCGCTTCTACCCATTAGGAAAGGTGGCGTGCGATGTTCTCGGCTACTTAGGACCCATCAGCCAGAGAGAGTATGTTGCCATTGCAAGAGAGATCGAAGAGCTGCAAACCTATCTCGCTGAAAGGGAGGCCGGCCAATTAATCCCACTTCCATCGGGCTATCAAACACCGCTTGAAGTACGTAAAAGGCTCAAAGATCTCCAAGAGAGAGCCTATACGATCAATGATCAGATCGGCAAAAGTGGGGTCGAAGGAAGTTTTGATGCCGAACTGCGAGGAAGTTATGGCAAAAAAATGGTAGAGGTCGACGTCAAAGGCAATTTGATCCGCGAGCTGCCAGGCGGACGAAAAGCTCGCAGCGGCGATCGCATACTTCTTACCATTTCGGCGGAGCTCCAAGAGTTTGCTGAGAGACTGCTCATTGAACAGGAGCCGGTACGCGACCGCAAGGACAAGAATGGAGAGGTCAGACTCGATTTCCCCTGGATCAAAGGAGGCGCTATCGTCGCGCTCGACCCCAAAACGGGAGAGGTTCTTGCTCTCGCCTCTTATCCACGCTTCGATCCCAATGATTTCGTTCCGACGCGCGATCCTGAATTAAAACGAAAAAAGGGAGCAGAGCTTATCCGCTGGCTTGAAAATGAGAGTTACGCTGGTGAGATCTGGGACGGAAAACGCCCCCTTGAGCGCGAAGTTGCAAAGCAAGGAGCCTCTCCCAAGGATGAGAGTATCCTTCTTTCATGGGAGCGCTATCTCGAGCTCGTTCTGCCTGAAGAGGGAAGCGTCACCCGCGCTTTTAGCAAAATTGTCGACATCAGAACGGCTATCCGTTTGCAAGAAGCCTTATACGCGCTTCTCAGTTACTCAGCTCAAGATGATGTCTCTCTCCTCATCAATGCCCTATACGAGAGTGAAGGAAACCATCCCTCAAATTTGTCCACTTCCTCGGAGACCTTGGAAGCGATCCGCGTGCGCTGCCAAGAAAAAGGAGAAGAGTATGCAACCCATAAAAAACGGCTCGACTCCTTTCTCGCTTCGATCTCCTACAACGATGACAAGCTTCTCCTGTTAGACCTTGCCAAGCTGGTCGTGAAAAAGGAGGATTTTTCAGAACACCTTTTAAATCTTGTCGGGAACCAATCTCTCTCGTTCTATCGGCTGCTTACACAGGCTGCATTCTCGATTGAAGCCACGCTGCAGCCCTATGTGCAAGAGCTCCACCACGATCTCGATTTCACCAGCTGGAGAAAATCGCATTTCAAAGAGTTTCTCAAATTAAAAAGACGCGAAGAAAAAGAGGCGAAGCGCTACGCACGCCCCTACACAGACTACCTGGACCAGCTAGAAAGAACACAGTTCAAAGAGTTCTGGCAAAAAAACCGTTGGCTCTTTGCTTATATCTTCACCACGGGAAAGACGCCAGAGACACTTCCCTCAAATTTGCAACCCTACATTGCACAAATTCTCGCGCTCTGTCAAAAGTCGCTCCGCCTCCACCCCGCTTGCGATCGACTTAAAAATCTACTCGCAGGATGGGAGTTAGGAGATGCGCTGAGCTTTCTCCAATCGATGCACGCCCATCGAGAACTCACTCAACCTCTTTTTGGAACTTATCGAAGTGTGAGAAACAGTGCCGGAAAACAGCTAGAAAAACATCTTGCCTCCGCGTTCTACCCCTTATGCGGATTCTCCTATGCACGCTCCCAAGCATTTCGGCAATCCTCGCCACAAGGATCGGTTTTTAAACTCGTCACTGCATATACCGCCCTGAAAGAGAGATATGAAAGGACCTCGCGAGACTTAAATCCCCTCACACTGGTCGACGACCTCAAGTGGGATTCCAATCGAAACTCTTCCAAACAGATTCTCGGCTACACCCTCGATGGCCAACCCATCACGCGACTCTACAAAGGGGGCCAACTCCCACGCAGTAGCCACTCACATATCGGCAAGATCGATCTTGTTGGAGCATTGGAACAGTCTAGCAATATCTATTTCGCTATTCTTGCCGCTGAGCATATCAAAGACCCTGCAGAACTTACGAAAAGCGCAAAGATGTTTGGTTTTGGAACAAAAACAGGGATCGAACTCCCTGGAGAGACTCTCGGCCATGTCCCCGACGATGTCGCCTTCAACCGTACAAGCCTCTACTCTTTTGCGATCGGGCAACACTCTCTTGTGGTTACGCCTCTGCAAACAGCGCTCATGGCATCCACAATCGCCAATCATGGCGTCGCTCTCCGGCCCAAAATCGTTAAAGCTTTTGCCGGAAAAGAGCGCGATATCGACGAGGAGGAGTCCGTTTTTGAAACCTCCTCTTTTCTCTTCCAAGAAGAGCTAGGGCTCGTCGGCATCTCCTTCCCTCTCTTCGTCGAAACGCAAAAAGAGCCTCTTAAGAACTTTGTTGCAAATACTCCTTCAGAGATAAAGACAACGCTCGATCTACCCGACCCTGTCCGCAATCTCATCCTCGAGGGCATGTACAAAGCGATCTCCGGTCCGCGAGGAACCGCGCGCGCCGCGGGGATCTCCGCACTCCTCGCAAATCCCAAACTCATGCGCGACTTTCTCGACGTACAAAAACATGCCGTTGGGAAAACCGGAACCGCAGAAATTCTCTACAAACACTCTCTCGATCGAGAGTCTGAAGCACGGAAAGTAACCCATGTCTGGTTTGCGGGCATCTCCTTTGAAGACAGCCCGGGCAAGGAAAAGTGGCAAGATCCCGAACTCGTCGTGGCTGTTCTCCTCCGCTTCGGAGAGCGCGGAGGAAAAGAGGCCGCACCCCTCGCCATGCAAATGATCAAAAAGTGGCGCGAGATCAAAAAGGCTCACCAACAGGAGTAGTAGTAGACAGAAGAAAACTAGCGACAGGTTTCTTGTGTCGGATTGCTTTCTCCTAACCCCACCATTTGCTCAGGGTTTCACATTGATTGCTAAAGCTGCTACCTCTCGAGGGGAGAGGTAGCAGCTTAGATGTTAATAATAAACAACCCGAGGCGCCTTCATGAAAGCATCGAGTCGCTGATACGCTGCTGAGTAGTCTTGGTTTGAGGAATCCCACTCTGTAGCGAGCTTCAGGTTAGTTAATCGAGCTGCCAAGTCATATCGAGAAGCATTTGTCTCTCCGTCACTCCCTTCAAAACAGCAATCAGAATAACATTGGGCAGATGCAGCTTTTTCATTCTCTTGAATTTTCGTTCCATCACCGCAACCTGGTGGCGCCATATGTTCACCGATGCCATAAAATCGAGCTTTTTGATGGTATGCCCACCCTAAATCTCTTCGAACTTGATCAGGAACAACGGCTTTGTTTGTACCCATCGAAATATTGTGTTTTTTCTCGATAGCCTGAATGTATTGATCCAATAGAGAGAGGCCTCCGTCTATATGCGAGCGAAAGGCTTCATTGGTCACCCAGTGGGAGCTCTTGATAGCCGATACACACAGGAAACAGCCAATAATTGGCAATACACAAGCAATGGGGCTGCAACAACTAATCGTCTGTCTCTTATCTTGTCTGACGAGCTTTGCCGCCCTAGCTGAGGAATAATAAGCATGAACCAGGTCTCGTGTATTTGCGTCACTTTTTGGTAAACCCTCACACAGGCCTTTTGCCTCTACATAGAAAAGATAAGCAGCATAGTAATCTTTTCTGTTCCACGCACCGTCACCTTTTTCTATGCTCTCTTTAGCGCCTGGAGCATCTTGTTTTTTTGCGTCATAAGATCCTGATCCTCCCTGTGCCTGAAATACAGCATCGACTTTAGCTGTTGTTGGCTGAGTGGCACCCATCGAAGAGTAGTCTACCTTCGAATTGCTGATATCATTAGGACTTGTACCGAGAACAACTAGGGACATAGCGTTTCCTCCTGTGGGAAAAATTGATAAGAAAATATTAAGTATTCGTTAATTTTTTTTCAAGTTTCTTCGAGTGCCATTAAAACCCGTGTGGAAAAAGCTCAGTGACGGTAACGCACTCGGTAACGTTCACCAGTTCTTCTGCAAATTACTTTGTTAGATGGAGCTTAGAGATTCGAAGTAGCGAATGGTTGCTATGAGCCCTTCATGCAACCCAACCTTCGGCTGCCAGCCGAGCTGCGTTTTAGCGAGCGTGATATCGGGCTTTCTCTGCTTGGGATCGTCGCTGGGCAGCGGTTTGAAGATAAGCTGCGAACGCGATCCCGTGAGTTTCAGGACCTCTTTTGCGAGGTCGAGGATCGAAAACTCGACTGGATTACCGAGATTGATAGGTCCTGTGATGGAGAAGTCGACGCGCATAAATTTTATGATCGCGTCGATCAGATCATCTACGTAGCAGAACGAGCGCGTCTGCTTTCCCTCTCCATAGATCGTGATCGGCTCTCCTTTCAGCGCTTGGACGATGAAATTCGAGACAACTCTGCCATCGTTGGGATGCATGCGGGGACCATAAGTGTTGAAGATGCGTGCCACCTTGATCGGAACGCGATACTGCCTGAAGTAGTCAAAAAAGAGCGTTTCAGCGCACCGTTTGCCCTCATCGTAGCAGGAGCGAAAGCCGATTGGATTGACATTACCCCAGTAGCTCTCTTTTTGGGGATGCTCAAGAGGATCGCCGTAGATTTCGCTTGTGGAAGCTTGGAAAATTTTTGCATTTTTACGCTGTGCAAGAGCAAGCATCTGCATCGCACCAAGCACGTTTGTGCGGATCGTCTGCACAGGATCATGTTGATAGTGGATGGGAGAGGCGGGGCAGGCGAGATTGTAGATCTCATCCACTTCAAGATCCAGAGGTTGGCACACATCTCCTTCGCGCATTTCGAAGTGCGGATTTTTAAGAAGGGTAGAGAGATTCTCTCTAGTTCCAGTAAAAAAATTATCGAGGCAGATAACAGATGATCCTTCTCGAATTAATCTCTCGCAGAGATGCGATCCTAAAAATCCCGCTCCACCTGTGACTAGTATTCTCCTCACGTCATCTCCATACAAACAACAGAAAATTCACGGTTTTCTCTCTCGTCACTCCACTTCTTGTAAGGAAGAAGATCTGCTGCCTTCTCATCAAGACTTGAGACGACAATCGCATCCGCATACTTAAAAAAGATATGAGCATCTACAAATGCCGGCCGTGCCGTTGAGTAGATCAAAACTAGATCATACTCCTGCTTGAACTTTTCAAGTAGAGTTACAAAGCTTGCTCTACCCAGTAACTCGGGTGCATGTCTTGAAGTTCCTCCGGCTGGAATGAAATCAAATCCCCTTTTTCTTTCAGGAACAATTTGGGTAATGTTGCCTTCAAGATAGGGCCACAATCCAGATGTTTCATGCGCAGATACTGTCTTATCAAATGCCGCCTGGATGAGAACCACGCGCTTCTCTTGTAAGGCAAATAATTCCGCTAAATTTGATGAGTAATCCGGAAGCTTTCCTCCCACCAGCACTACACACATGCCTTTCTTTTCTTGAGATAAGATCCATTGCTGGATCCCACGTAGCGTTTGGAGATCGCTCGCATTGATCTCTTTTAAAGGGGCATGACAATAGTCTGAGAAAGAACCCGGGCTCTGCAACCCATAAAACTTTAAGCTCTCGAAAGAGAGGGGAAAGCCGGAGACAAGTCCCTGCGCAAGATAGACGAGAAAGAGAAGAGATGCTCCCAACACACCCCCTCCTACGGAGAAGAGGAGCAAAAATGAGGGGACGGGAACAAGAGGAGCTGTTGCAAGATCAATCGGTTTGGAATCGACGTGGAAAAGGTTGTGTGTGAGGTTTTTGGATTCGACCACCTTACTGATCCCCTCAATGATCCCCATGCTGAGCTCTTTCGTAAACTGCAGGTGGCTCTCCCGCTTCCATTTCTCAGGAAGACCTTCCATTTTGGCCGTGAGCTCTTTGAGCTTTTCCTGAATGAGGCTCTTCTCTTTTTTGATCAGATCCAAACAGATCGTTTGCAGAGAGAGGAGTTTCTCTTCCACCAGTCGGGCACGCACCTTTTCGAGTTCTACCGTCTGTTCCATGTGATGCGCAAGAAATGCCTTCTCTGTTCCGAGCGCCTCTTTCAAACGCACGATCTCTTTTGTACTGTGATTCTTCTCATCGCGCAGCTGCAAGGAGATCTCGGCAGCTTTCTGCACCATCGCCTGACCAACTGCATCGTGCAGAACTCCTCCCAAAGAACTAATCTCAAAGGCAGGTGCGTGAATCTGGTCACGAAAATAGATCAGCTGCCTCATTGTGCTTTGAATCTCATCGAGCTCTTTTTGATAGGAGGCGTATAACGTCTGCGCTGTTGTGAGCGTGATCCCTTCTGTTTCAGCAATCTCCTCCGGGACTCTCTTCTGCTCTCGATGCACAATGGGTACGGTGACCACTCCTTCTTCCAGCTTTAAATCCGCAAGTCGCCTTTGAAATTTTTTCTCGATATTCTGGTGAGGTGCACTCTTTGCAAGCTGCGCTTTTTTTGAAGAGATCTCCCTCTCTTCATTTGCTGCAAGATCTCGTCTCTTTTCCAGCCGTCGCTCCTCCATCTCCAGATCAAAAAGACGCGTGGTATACGCCTCTTTGGGAACGGCAAGCATTTCAACCTCTTCTTTAAGACCGATAAATCCGCTCTCTCCCAAATTCTCTTTTAGGTAAACAGCTTGATCCTGAAGTACTCTATCCAATTTGTCCGAGAGCTCGCTCTGCCGTCTTTCTAAGTAGGCAAGTTGGGCGTCGGAGAGCTCTTCGTTCTCCTGCTTTAAGTAGCTCTGGTACGCGGACATCATCTCATTGATAAAAAGAGGTGCGATATGGCGATCAGGGTGCGCATAAAAAAGTCGCAGGAGATTTTTATCCTGCTTGTGAGGCTTCACTTGAAAACGGCTGAGATGGTGTCTAACAGTGGGAATCCAGGGTGCAATCGAAAGTGGGTAGAGCTTTTTCTGTGAAAGATTTTCGGGAGCTTGATGAAGCGTGAAAGAGATTTTTCCATGCCGAAAAGGCTGACCGATTGCACCTTTGCCGAGCGGCAGCTTTTTCGCGTCGAGAAGTTCGAATCCCCCCTGCCCATGAAAACGCAAAAAAAGGGTAAGCCCCTTCTCCCCATCGTAAAAAAGATCTCTGAAAACAAAGTTTTGCGTCTCACCCTGCGAAAAACCGATCTCGGTGGAAAGGTTTCTCCAAAAGTTGGAAATATTGCGGACTAAAAAATTGCTCCCACCAACTTTTGCTTGCATGCCTAATTTTTCTACTACCATCCGCCCAAGACGCTGGGAAAACATGAGCGATGCGGCTCCCCGGTCTTGCTCTGATAACATCACGACGTTGAGCAGGTTTCGCAGCTTTCCCACATTTTCATCGCTACCTTGTGACTGCCTGAACGTGGCTGTCGCCTGAAACCGTGGCTCTTTGAAAGAGAGGTAAAGAAAGACGAGAAGAGCCGAAAAAAGAGCCGCTCGCTTGAACGCGCCTTTGTGACTAAAAAAAATCCGTTTCAAATCACCCAGGGTAAATAAGATCTCCGACGATAGGTTCATTGCACGTTGACTCCTACCGTCTTGATCCCCTTCGTTACGAGGTCAAAGCCGATGAGTGTGGGGAGAATCTGCGAAACAAAACGATTCCACTCTGTGAGCGGAGTTGCCGCTACGTAGACAATATCGCCGGGGATGAGCAGCATGCTGTCGCTCGGCAAATGGATCACATGACGCCAATTCAACGTGTAGATCTTCGGCTGCAAAATATTTCCACGAATCACCTGGATGTAGCCCTTATCACCCGTGTAAGGAATGCCTCCTGCCTCTGCGATCGCTTGTCTAAGCGTCATGAAACCATTTGGCAGATCCACAACTCGTTCTTTCCCCACCTCACCCAGAACCATCAGAGAAGCTGCAGACGCATCCGCAATGTAGATCTTATCGCCCCCGCGCATAACGATGTTCTGCGACATGTCTCCCTCTTTCATGAGCTTGTAAAAGTCGACGGGCATGAGCAGATTGTCTCGGACCATATAGCTCTTAAAAAAATTTGCCTGCGGAGGAACTTTAGCAATCGAAAGGGTCTCAAAGAGGCGCATTCTTCCATCCACAGGAATGTTGGGCACCTGAACAAGTCCTGCCAGTTCGACCTTGCGTTGGATGCGATCACGATAGGCAAGGAATACCTCAATATCCCGGATCTGGTCCTGATACTTTTTCTGAATCTTCTCGCGCGCCGCCTCTAGCGTGAGCCCTGCAACTTCGATCGCCTCTAGATCCGGAAGCACCACTTTTCCATTCGTCACACGGTAGCCGATCTGAGCTCCAATTTTCTGGACGGCCTCGCTAATATCCGTGCGGGTAGGATGATAGATGGCGATCTGAAGAATATCCCCCTCCTGAATCACATCGTGGTACTCTTCGAGATGTTGAGGTGCAAGAGATCCCAAATCTTTTCCCGACATCTGTAAAACGGAAAATTTCCCTTCTCGAATTTTATAGGAGTCCATCACGAACTCATCAGCGCCTAAAACATCGGAACCGCGATAGGGCGGGTTGGAGCAGCCGAAGAGAGCGAGAAGAGGAAATAGGAGGAGAAGAGCTCGCATATAATCGAACGTTTTTGTAAAAGAATAGGAACATCTGTATCCGATTCGAGGCTTTTTGAGCAAATGGTTAGTAAACGCATCTTTATTACAGGCATCGCGGGCTTCATCGGCTTCCATCTCGCGCTATTCCTGAAAAAAAGAGGCGATTTTGTCACCGGCTGCGACAACTTTAACTCCTACTACGACCCCGAGCTAAAGCGAGAACGGGCCCGCATCCTGAGAGAGGAGGGAATCTCCTTTTCTGAAACCGACATCTGCCAAACAGCTTTTTTGCAAACCGCCCTCGTTGAGAATGAGATCACCCATCTCGTCCATCTCGCAGCGCAGGCCGGTGTGCGCCACTCGATCAAACACCCCGAGCCCTATGTACACAGCAACCTCGAGGGCTTTGTGAAGGTGATGGAAGCCCTTCGCGCGGCGCCTAAGGTGAAGTGCGTTTATGCCTCCTCCTCATCCGTCTATGGTCTCAACACAAAAATCCCCTTCTCCGAAACCGATCCCACCGATTCCCCAGCAAATCTTTACGGAGCCACCAAAAAATCGAACGAGCTCATCGCCCACGCTTATCATCATCTCTATGGAATTCCTTTGACAGGTCTGCGCTTTTTTACGGTCTACGGACCGTGGGGAAGGCCCGATATGGCCTATTTTTCCTTCACGCGTGCCATTTTGGCGGGCGAAAAGATTCAGGTATATAACAACGGGAAGATGCGCAGAGATTTTACCTATATCGACGACATCATCCAAGGAACTGTCGCAGCCATTGATCTTGGAGCGGCTTCTGAAATTTTTAACCTCGGCAATAATCACCCCGAGGATCTTCTCACCTTGATCTCCCTCATCGAAGAGCATACGAAAAAGAGGGCTAAGATCGAGCTTCTCCCTATGCAACCCGGCGAAGTCGAAACGACGTTTGCAGACATCGCGAAGAGTCAGAAGATGTTAAAGTTCGCACCAAAAACGGGATTGAAGGAAGGGATGGGGAAGTTTGTGGAGTGGTATCTCGAAGAGAGAAAAAAGAGCTAAAAGAAAAAGCGTTTGGGGATATCCCCAAACGCTTTTTAGAAGCTCCGCCAAATAGAGATGGCGCAATTTACTGTTGGCTAGCTAACCCTTGAAGGTGTGCTACATGTTGCATGGCAAGCGCATGCTGCGCTGCAATCCGTGCCGCTTGAGCCTGAGCTGCCTCGAGCTGTTCTTTTGCAAGTCTTGCTTGTGTTTGTTCTATCGATTCACTGCCCGCCTGCCAATTCATAAATGGGAAATCATCTAGATTACAGACTCTATTAATCTCAGCGGCAAGAGCGATATTCTCTTCAGTTATCGTGTTCAGAGATCCTTGGTTTGTTGCCTCTTCGCTTTGTCTTCCATGCTCGCTATAGTATGGGAGAATTCCGAAGAGCGAAAGGTGCACGAAAAATGCTGCGATATAGGCGCATATCTTTTGCAGAGTTCCCGCATTTTCACTGCGCATCACGCTGACAATACCTTGAAGGCAACTTGGCTGGCCAATTTGGACCATTACATTTGCTGGGACCTCCACCGTAAAATTGGCTCTATCATGAAAGCTAATTCCTTTCAGTTCAGCTAGCCGGTTTGTTAAGACTGCTTTTTGGCCGTTTGCGGTGGCAACCAGTTGTTGCGCTTCGGCTGCGTTTGCTACTTTTGTAATATTAGACATACAATCAACTCCGTTTATTTATTAAACTAATAAAAAACAATTATATATATTTTAACAATTATTGTAAATAATAATTGATAAAATATAATAAAATCGCAAACGCTTGATAATTAAATGATTAGATCCTGTAGATTACTGTACAGAAGCGGGGATCTCAGGTATTCTCCCCGAGTCTGCCATCTCGTTTGTGAAAGCGACCAATTCCCGCTCTGGGAGTTTTGCTGCATGCACCTGGATTGCAGCCAAGGAGTTTGTATCACGTTGTCGTAGGAGCTCATTGACCACATTGGCCAAATGAATATTTCGTTGAGTCTGTTCAACAAATCGAGCTGCCACATTTGGGAAATCCGTCGCTTCTCTTGTCTGCTTCTCACACTCCCTTACATATGAAGAGATTCCGAAGTAAGTGATATAAATGAAGAACACACAGACGTAGGCGCAGATTTTTCCTAATGTACCCGCCTCTCGATCAAGCACGACATGTACAATGCGTTCCAGGCACGTTGACTCTCTCCCCAATGTCTCTAGTTGGAGCCTAGAAGGCACCGGAACCTCCGCCGGGTCGGATGCACGCTGAGAGCCATTTTCTGCATCAAAGTGATTGTGGAGAATACAACGGATCTGCCACGTAAAAGCACTTCCAGTGTCTCTCGCATCACGGAAATACTCCTCCGCCCCCGCGTAGGTTACATACCGTATACCACCTCGGGGAATGTCTAAATCTGGTGAAATATTTGAAGACATTGTTTCAAAGTCCTGTTTTATTGTTTAAAGAAGAAGCGCACAACAAATTTAAATTAAGAAAATATTTTTTACATTCCATCTATTAGCGCAGCCACAGTATCGCTTATTCTCTTTATGGTTTTCTCCCAAGGTTCTACTTTCCATTCCATCAATTCCGATCTATTTAGACCACAAAGCATATTCCATTCTTGTGTCATTTTAATCAGTGTTAAATTGGCGCGATGCAATCTGTTTTGGAGATGTGGGAAACGCGCGCGCTCTTCCGCTTGGGTGACTTGTCGCGCGTATTCGTTATTATAGGCAGGAATTCCAAGCAGGGTGATGTGAACAAAAAACGCGGCGATATAAGCACATATTTTTTCTAAAATTCCTGCATTTCTGTCGAGTATTATACGCACAACGCCTTGCAAACAATTTGATTCCCTATACGTTGCCAATCGAATTTGGTCACCTGCAGGAACTTCTCTACGATCAGTTGGATCGTTACCTCGTAGTTTGCATCGACTAAGAGCTTCTGTTAGTGCAGTGACGTCCGCTTCACGATTAACACATAGATCAACAGCTTCTCGATAACTAACAGTAACCAGAGCACCCATAATTAAAACCCTCTTATATTTGCAAAACTAAGGAAATATATTTTACAGTTATCACAATTTTTTAACAATATCTTTCCGCGCGGGTTGATCCTTTTTAGCTATTGATAATCAGTAGCTTGCAAATTTGACACCTTTTTTCATCATGCCCCCTTGCAGGGCAGTACTTCCTAGCAAAATAGATCATTTGGAGATGGAGCTTGTTCCAAGAGCTTCGTGGAAAAAGCCTTTTGAGGTCGCGCTCTGTTTCGACAACATTTTTTCCGCGACTTAGGCCCCAGCGGTGGGCGCAGCGATGGATATGCGTATCGACGGGAAATGCGGGTTTAGAGAAGGCTTGTGTCATGACTACGGAGGCGGTCTTATGGCCGACACCCGGTAGAGCCTCGAGTGCTTGAAACGTTTTCGGAACCTTTCCTTTATGGCGATCGAGGAGATCTTTGGAGAGCTTCCAGATCGCGCGGGATTTGGCCGTGCTCAGTCCGCAGGTTCGGATGATCTCCTGGATTTCGGGAATCGTGAGCTTAACCATCTCCTCAGGCGTGGAGGCTTTTGCAAAAAGCTTTGGCGTCACGAGGTTGACCCGCGCATCGGTACACTGCGCAGAAAGGAGCACGGCGATAAGAAGCGTGTAGGGATCGCTATGTTTTAGAGGAATCTGCGGATTCGGAAAGAGTTTATTCAGGATCCTTTGGACAATTTTCGCGCGCTCTTTTTTTGTCATTTGCCCACACAAAATTTAGAGAAGATAGCAGAGAGGATATCCTCTGTGATGTTGGTCCCGATGATGGTTCCAAGAGCGCTGAGAGCTCGTCTCATCTCAGAAGAGAGAAACTCGGGGGAGACTCCATCTTTTAAACCAGTGATGAGCATCTCGAGGGCGTCATCTGCTTCTACGAGAGCTTGTCGGTGGCGCATAGAGGTGATGAGGATCTCCTCTTTCTGAGGCGCACCATTTTGCCAGATGAGCGCGTCGATCGCATGTTTTAAATCCTCCAAGCCTTTTCTCTCTTTTGCAGAGATGCAGACGTTGGGAATGCCCTCAACGGGTCTGGGAGATGAATCGATGAGATCGATCTTATTCCACACGAGAATCGCCTTCTTCTTGCGCGCTTCCTCTAAAAGTTCTGGATCTTCAATACCACGTGATGCGTCGAAAATGAGGAGAACAAGATCGGCTTGTGCAAGAGCTGTTTTGGAGCGAACAATTCCTTCCTGTTCAATACGCTCTTCTGTTTTCCGGATACCGGCAGTGTCGATGAGGCGAAAGTTTAGCACGCCCAGAGAGAGCTCCTCTTCGAGAAGATCGCGCGTGGTTCCAGGAATTTCCGTCACAATAGCGCGCTCTTTTTTCAGAAGAGCGTTCATGAGGGAGGATTTACCCGCATTTGGGGGGCCGATTAAACAGAGAGAGAACCCTTCGTGAAGTTTTCTTCCTTCGTAAAAGCTGTTGGAAAGTTTGCTGATTCTCTCTTGGATGCGCGCAAGGATTTCAAGAACTTCCTCTTGAGAGGCAAACTCTAGCCCCTCTTCAGGAAAATCTACCCACGCCTCGAAGATCGCGGCGAGATCGGTCAGCTCTTTCTGAAATGCGGAGATCTCCTTGGAAAGGGCACCCTGAAGCTGCTGCTCTGCAAAGTGGAGCGCGAGTTCGCTGCGCGCAGAGATGAGCTCCTGTACCGCTTCTGCCTGTGCAAGATCGAGTTTTCCGTGCATGAATGCTTTGAAGGTAAATTCTCCGGGAGCCGCCGGACGCGCGCCTGCTCGTATAACGGTTTCTAACACCTTTCGAGTGATGAGACTCCCGCCATGGCAATGGATTTCAACGGTATCTTCGCCTGTGTATGAACGTGGAGCGCGCATGGGAAGAAGAAGAACTTCATCCACAAACACTCCTCTCTCATCGACAATTTTTCCAAGATGCGCCGTGTGGCTCTTGTATTCTCGTACGGGTCCCGTGAAAATTTTCTCCGCAATTGCAATCGCCTCTTTTCCAGAAATGCGAATGACCGCAACACCACCTTCCCCCGGTGGAGTCGCCACGGCCGCGATCGTCTCTTCGAGCTCTGTCGAGCGATGAACAAAATTCTGCATCTAGCCTTTAAAGGAATATTTTAAAGGGTTAATTATACCCTAGTGCGATTAATCGGGAGAATGGCAATTAACGAGAGGGCGGCGGTACCGATGAGCATGAACATCGGCATGTAAGGATTTCCTGTAATTTGGGTCAAAAAGAGAGCGAGAAATGGGCTAGAACCTCCGACGGCGATATTGCAAAGGTTATAGCCGATACCCACCCCTGAATAGCGAACAGGAGTAGGAAAAAGGTCGCAGAGAAGTTTGGGGAGAAGGGCAAACTGCACTGTTAGCGCAATGGCCATAATCACCTTCAAAGTCATGAAAACAACAAATGGCCCATGCAGCATAAAAAAATAGAAGGGATAAGAGAGGAGGATCACCAAGCAACAGCTGCCGATCCAGAGGACTTTTTTGTAACTCTTATCTGCAAGCCAGCCAAACAGCGGAAGACAGAGATTGGATAAGACGATGAGAAGGAGCGTGATTAGAAGCTCTTTACCCCATCCGGTTTTTTGCACCTCTGATGCGTAGATAGGAGAAAAAATAAAAACGAGATACCAGCCTGCTGCTGTGAGAGAGGTTAACAGTAGAGCCCTCATGAGGGGCCTTTTATATCCCGTGAGTGCGTCATACACGGGATGAGGAGAGATTTTTCCCTCTTTTTTCAACGCTTGAAAAGTTGGTGTTTCTTGAAGTTTCTTCCGCAGATACCAGCCACCTAAACCGATCAACCCTCCAAGCATGAAGGAGATGCGCCAGCCCCACTCTGCGATCTCTTCATGCGTAAAAAACTGCTCGATGAAAAGGAACTCCCCGATGCTCAAAATCGCGCCGATCTGCGAGCCAAAAAAAACCATACTCCCCATGATTGTCTGCCTTCCAGGCGGAGAGATCTCGTATAGGTAGCACATCACCCCCGTAAACTCCCCTCCTGCGGGAATCCCTTGCAGAAGCCGCATCAGCAAGATGATCAGTGGCGCCACAATCCCAATTTGCGCAAACGTCGGCACACACCCGATCACAAAAGTCGGAATCGTCATGAGAAGAATCGAGAGGATCAGGGCGATCCTTCTTCCAACTCTATCTCCAAGATGTCCAAAAAGAACCGCTCCAAAGGGGCGCGAGAGAAAGCCTATGGCAATGACGAGGAATGCTTGGATCAGCGACATGCCCGGCACGTCGGATGGAAAAAAGAGAGCTGCAAAAAGGGGCGTGAAAAGAATATAGAGATAGAACTCATACCATTCGAGCGCATTGCCGATGATGTTCGCGCCTATGGCAAGAGCAAGCTTTCTCTTTGACAGCATCTATCCTCTAAACTTTGCGCAGAGCTAGTGTGATGAGTTCCGAGAGCGAGGGCTCTTTCTCACACCCCTCTAAAACTTGCTTGATCGCCTTTTGCGATCGCGGCCATGGATAGCCCAGATTGACAAGAGCTGCAATCGCATCTTCAACCGCGCCGCCCGAGCTGTTAGAGGGCATGGAAGGAAGTTTTTGCACGCGATCCTTCAGCTCCATCACAAGACGTTCTGCCGTTTTCTTTCCGATACCGGGAATCTTCGAGAGGCGTGCGGCATTTTTTTGCGCAATGGCAAGATGCAATTCTGCAAGCTCCATGTGGCCGATAATTGCAAGCGCTGTTTTAGGGCCGATGCCCGAGATCCCATTGAGCTGTTCGAAGAGATCCCTCTCCTGTTCTGTTACAAACCCAAAATAGCGATGAGAGTCTTCTCGGATATGTGCATACACAAACAGTAGGACCTCCTTTCCCACCTGCGGCAATCGAGCATAGTTGTTGAAAGGGATGTAGAGTCGATAACCGAGGCCCCCTACCTCCACTGTCGCTTTTTCTGTTGTGGCAGCAGAGAGTTTTCCGCGGATATATTCAAACATGGATGATTTTCCTTAAGTTGTGAGCGTGACAGATGGCAAGAGCAAGCGCATCAGCTGCATCTTCGGGTGTGGGAGGCTGAGAGAGCTTGAGTAGCATTTGGGTCATCTTTTGCACCTGAGTTTTACTCGCCCCGCCATTTCCAACAACGGCGAGTTTTGCTTTTGTGGGAGCATACTCCACCACTTCGACCCCTTTTTTTGCGGCGGCAAGAAGAACCGCAGCGCGCGCCATGCCCAACTTCATCGCACTTTGGACATTTTTATAAACAAACTGGGTTTCGACAGCAACCGCATCAGGTTTATGGGTTTCGATGAGATGGATGACCCCTTCAAAAATAGTGAGATACCGCTCTGCCTGGGAGAGCTTTAGAGAGGGGCGTATCGTCCCAAAGTCTAACGGTGCATAGCCATGACTTAGGACGCGGATTAACCCATAGCCCGTGATGCGCGTTCCAGGATCTACCCCTAAAATGATCTTTTCACTCATATAAAAGATTCTGCAGAGAAAGAATAATTTTTCTCTGCAGAAATCTTGGAGACTGTCCACAAAATGTTCTACACCCCCTTTTCTAAACCTATTTGCGACCTTTTGCCCGAGACACCTCAGCCATATGCAGCTGCGCATATTGTCCTCGGTGTTTCAAGCAAAATCTCATCAAATATCTTCGTAGAACAGGGGGTGGAAAATTCCGTAGACAGTCTCTTTAAAACTTGGTATTTTTCATCTGATGCACTCACTACGCGAATTTCAACCGAAAAATATTATTATTAGGATGCCCAATTGGGTTGGCGATCTCGTCATGGCAACCCCCGTGATCAGCGACCTCCGAAGGGCGTACCCGGATGCGGAAATCACAGTGATGGCCCGCTATCCGCTGTGCGAACTCTTGCAGGAGGATCCCGAGATCAACGAACTCTTCTGCTTTAGCAAAGGGAGCACTTTTGGAAGGCGGATGGGCAAACGGAATGTCATCGAGAAATTACGCAACGGGAAGTATGATCTTGGCGTCCTGCTTACACACTCTTTTTCTTCTGCCTGGTGGTTCTGGTTAGGCGGAGTGAAGTACAGATTGGGATATAAAGGAAACGGAAGAAATTGGACGCTAACGCACAGCTCTCCTCTTCCTGAAAATGTCGCAGAGCAGCATCTCGTGATGACCTACAAGATGCTTCTCTCCCCACTTGGAATTCCTCTTTCGAATACACCGCCTAGGCTCTATGTTTCTGAAAAAGAGGTCTCCCAAGCGCGCGAACTTTTAAAGCAGCATGGTGTCTCTCGAGAAAGCCGGATCGTCGGCATCAATCCCGGCGCAACGTATGGCTCGGCAAAATGCTGGCTTCCTGAAAGATTTCGTGAAGTGACTCTTGATCTTTTGGAGGATAAGAATCTCTTCATCATCTACTTTGGCGATCAAGCAAATGCTTCTCTTGTCAAAGAGATCTGTCACGAACTCCCTCCTCGGGTCATTAATCTTGCGGGGCTCACCTCTCTTCGCGAACTTGCAGCCCTCATTAGCATCTGTGACATCCTTCTTACAAACGATAGCGGCCCCATGCATATTGCAGATGCCCTTGGCACACCCGTTGTCGCGCTGTTTGGATCGACGAGCGAGGTTGTCACAGGGCCCTACCGCAATGGAACTGTGATCCACAAGCATGTCGACTGCTCTCCTTGCTATGAGCGGCGCTGCCCCATCGACTTCCGCTGCATGAAAAAAATCGAAGCGGATGAGGTCACACGCACAATTCTTCACCTCTTGCAGTCTAAGAAAATGCATGCTTAAGAAAATCTGGAGAAAATGGGGACCCAACCCCTTCGAATGCCTATTAAAACGGGTGCAAGAGAAAAAAAACGCGCGCGTTCTTATCGTCTGGAATCGAGGCCTCGGAGATATCGCTCTAGGGCTATATGCGATGGTTGTACGCATCCGAACCTGCGTTCCTCATGCTGAAATTACATTTTTAACACGTTCAGATCTTGCGGAAGGATTTAAGCTACTTGAAAATGTCAACACATGGGTTGCACCAGATTGGAAACGGGGCTCTCACTACGATCTGAAATCCACACTCCTCTCCCTTGGCAAAAGCAGTGAAGATTTTGATCTCCTCATCGAAAAACCAGATCCTACTCATTGGGTTCGCTGGCAACTTGGCACACTCACGCCTAAGCTGCGCTGGAAAGAGGAGTGGGACGCTCTTTGCGACGACTTTCCTCTCTCTCCTGATGAAAAATATATCGCCATGCAGCCGCAAACAGAGACCCTTTATGGCTACGAAAAAAATTGGCCACTTTCCCACTGGCGCGAATTGATCGAAATTCTTACTTTAAAAACAGGAAAGAGCGTTCTGCTTTTGGGAAAAAATCCGGACACCTCTTTCGTCGCTCCAAACATCATCGACCTAAGAGGAAAGACGACTCTGCTACAAATGCTCTCACTCATTAAAAATCGCTGTTCGACTCTCATCGTTCCCGATTCGGGCGTCCTCTCGCTCTCTTATTTCTTAGATACCCCCTTTCCATTAAAAATCCTCTCTCTTTGGGCAGACCCGCGACAGGGAGTTTTGAAACAAAATGTCTCCTCTCCCAACCCACTACTCACCCACATTCCTCTTCTTGCAAAAAAGGAGGATCTGCGCAATCTCTCTGTGAGCGAGGTATTATACAATGCTTAAACAGCAGATCCTTGATTATCTCACCGCGCTTGGCCAGCGGCAACTTTTTGTCGGAGTCGATCAGCTCTCTTCAACGCAACAGGAGAGTTTCTATGCGCAGCTCAAAAAATATGATGGCCTTCTTCTGAAAAGACAAAGGGAGGCCCTTTTTCGCCCACGCCCCCCTCCTCCTGCAATTGAGCCTCTTAAAAAAATAGAGCACTCTGGAACGCCCGCATATCTATCAGTAGGAAGAGAGCTCCTTTCTAAAGGAAAGGTGGGATGCATTATTCTTGCTGGAGGACATGGATCCCGTTTGGGCGCAAGCCAGCCTAAAGGGATGATTCCTGTAACCCCGATCCGCAGCAAGTCTCTTTTTCAGATCTTTTTGGAAAAAAGTTTGGCTGCTTCGAAACAAACCGGCCACTCTCTTCCCGTCGCCATCATGACCTCTCCTCTCAACCACATCGAAACGCAGACTTTCTTAGAAAAGCAGCGCTACTTCGGACTCAAAGAGCAGAACTGCTCCTTCTTCTTGCAGGGAACTCTGCCCTATCTCGATGATCGCGGAGATTGGCTCCTAGAAGCGCCAGGCCGTCTCGCAGAGGGAGCGGATGGGAACGGAGCTGCTCTCATCAACTTTTTCAACTCAGGCATCTGGGCCAAATGGAAAGAGAGAGGGATCGAATATGTAAACATCATCCCTGTCGACAATGCACTTGGAGATCCCTTTGATGCAGAGGCGATTGGCAGCTGTCACTCTTCAAAGGTCGACACCGTTCTCAAGGGAATTGTGCGTCGGGATAAAGAGGAGAAGGTCGGTGTTGTCGGAAGCGTTAACGGGCACCTGCGCGTTACCGAATACACAGAGCTTCCCGAGAATGAGAAAAATGCTGTCGATGTCGATGGTACACTCCGATGGAAAATTGCCAATACAGGCCTCTTTACTTTTCGCATGGATTTCATCGAGGGGCTCGCCAAAAATCCCCACTTTTTTCTCCCATGGCACCTCGCTCAAAAATCCGCAGAGGTCATGCTTGGAACCTCCAAGGGGTACTTCAAGGAGAAAGTGAAAGTTTGGAAATGTGAAAGCTTCTTTTTCGACGTGCTAAATTTCACCTCGCAGGGCAGTAAACTTCTCGTCTACCCTCGTGAAGAGATCTACGCCCCACTGAAAAATGCAACGGGACAACACAGCCTCGAAGAGTTGCAAAAATCTCTCCAAAACGCCGACCGCCAAACCTTTGCAAAAGTCACGGGAAAAGAACTTCCTCCCGGCACCTTCGAATTAGATCCCGCGTTCTATTACCCCACACCCGCCCTCCTCGAAAAGTGGCGCGGCCGCGACCCCACACCTGGCTACGTCGAACCTTAAAATGTATCAACTCTATTGGAAAAAATAGACGAGCGGGGACAAGTCCTTCGGCTAGTCCCCCTCTCGCGTCGTCTCGCAGTTCTAGTTAAGAAATAAGAGGCTGAGGCAATTAAACCTGGTACTGGAGCAAAGCTGGAAGAGGCTCCGCGACGAAGGAGTGGAGAGGGAAGCGAAGCTCCAGCCAACGGCTTTAAGCTGCAATGAGAAATCGAAGCACAGGAGAGCGCAAAGCGCGTGCGGGGTAGTGCTTTGCACACCCCGCCTCCGAGCACTCGATTTATCGCAGCAGATTAAAGCTCAAGAGGGCGGCGAGGAACACGGATGCGTAGCGCCGTGTTCCCGCACGTCTATTGTGAACCTTTAAGTACTACTCAACTTCAAAACCGAGCTGACATTAATCAAGATTTGACGGTCGTAATGAACTGTGGTAATGTGACCCTCTAAAACAACATTCATTCGACCATGAAAATTGCATATTTAGGTGCAGGAACTTGGGGGTTTTGCCTCGCTTCGCTTCTCGCTTCAAAAGGCCATGAGGTTGTGTTATGGACATCCAAACCAGAATTCGCCTCTCTTCTCTCAAAAAAAAGAGAACATCCCAAACTCCACGGCTACAAAGCGGATAAAAAAGTTGTCATTACAAGCGATCTCAAGAAGGCAATTGACGGAGCAGAGCTCATTGTCGAATCTGTCACATCAATGGGAGTTCGTCCCGTTTTCGAAAAGGTGCAAGCTCTGGGCGGAGTAGAGTGCCCAATTGTTCTAACCTCAAAAGGAATCGAACAAAATAGCTGTCTTCTTCTTCCAGAAGTTCTAAGAGATATTTTCGGGGAGGAGTACAAGGATCGCATCGGCTGTCTCAGCGGTCCTAGCCATGCTGAAGAGGTCATTCAGCAGCTTCCAACTTCTGTTGTCTCCGCTTCCTATGATCCTGAGCTGATGCTTTTAATCCGCGATACTTTTGCCACCCCGTTTTTTCGCATCTATCCCAATGCCGATATTCACGGAGTTGCGTTTGGTGGCGCGATGAAAAACATCATCGCCATTGCATCGGGTATCTCCGATGGTCTGCGCTTTGGTGACAACACAAAAGCGGCTCTCATGACACGTGGACTCCACGAGATGAGAAAACTTGCCGTCACAAAAAATTGCGCGCCAGAGACTCTCAATGGTCTTTCAGGGCTTGGTGATCTCTGTGTTACCTGCTTATCTAAACTCAGCCGTAACTACGCGTTTGGAAGGCTTATTGCTGAGGGGTTAACGCCTCAAGCTGCAAAAGATAAGATCGGCATGGTCGTTGAGGGAAGTTTTACCTGTGTCTCCGCCAAACAGCTCGGAGAGAAAGCTGGCATCGCCGTTCCGATTACCTCAGCTGTCTGGTCGATTCTCTATGAAGGACTCGATCCGCGCGATGCGGTAAAGTCTCTTCTCCAGCGTGCGATTAAAGAGGAACATTTGTGATTTGTGGTGAGAAGATTGTCACAGCGGAAGAGATGGTCCGCGTTGAAAAATTAGCTTATGAAGCTGGATTCTCCGAAGAGGCGTTTATGGAAAACGCCGGAAGGGGCATTGCAGAAAAGACACTCGATTTCATCGAGACGAAACTTCTTGAAAAGAGAGTCACTCTTCTTGTTGGCAAAGGAAATAATGGCGGTGATGCTCTCGTTGCGGGGAAGCATCTCCTCACTAAGGGATTTTCTGTTACAGCCGTTCATACCCATCCTCCTGAAGAGTGTTCTCCCCTTGCGCAAAAGCAGTGGGCGGCATTCAAAAATGCAGGAGGAACACACTCCATGGATGGCGAACTCCAGTGTGTGCTGCTCGACGGCCTTACAGGGACTGGATTTCATGGAAAAGCAGAAGGGCCTCTAGCCTCACTCATCGAACGTGCCAATCGATCTGAACTTCCAATTCTTGCCATCGATATCCCCTCTGGCCTCAAAGGCTCAACCGGCGAAGTCGGATCCGTTGCGATTCAAGCGACACAAACACTTTATCTCGGTCTTCCCAAAATCGGCTTTTTCATTGGAAAAGGGTGGAATCATGTTGGAGAGCTGATTTCTGTAAACTTCGGGTTAAATGAAAAATATGTCGGCGAGGCAAATGCGACAGCTCTCCTCCTCGACAGCAAAAAAATCGGGTGCGCCCTTCCCCCCATTCAACGGAATCGCCATAAATACCAAGCAGGGTATGTCGTCGCTGTTGCAGGCTCTTGCGGCTTTTCTGGCGCCGCTTTTCTCGCCTGCCTTGCCGCCCTTCGTTCAGGAGCTGGCATCGTCCGCCTTTTTCATGGATGGGGAATGGAAGGAGAGATGGGAAGCGCTCCCCTCGAGATCGTGAAAGAGGAGATTTCAGACCTTGGTCGCGTTTTCGAAGAGTGCAAAAGAGCAAGTGCAACCCTCATCGGTCCAGGCATCGGGCGAACCAGAGAGACCGAAAAACTCCTAAAACCTCTTCTCGCTAATCTCTCTCTTCCAACAGTTCTCGATGCTGACGCCCTGTTCCTTCTAGCCAAAAACCCCAGCTGGAAACTACCCACTCACACTATCTTAACCCCACACCGCAAAGAAGCGGAGAGACTTCTCCACGTATCCCCCTCTAACGACGAGCATCTCTTCCACACCCAGTGTCAAGAGTATGTAGAGAAGAATAAAGTCACACTGCTCTTAAAAGGTGGACCCTCGTTTATCTTCCATCCGCAAACACTTCCGCTCGTCTGCACGCGCGGAGATCCCGGAATGGCAACCGCAGGAACTGGCGATGTTCTCACCGGCATCCTCGCCGCACTCCTCGCACAAGGACTCGATCCCCAGCATGCAGCCGCCCTCGGAGTCACACTACACGGCATCGCTGGCGAAGTCGCGGCCTTCCAGAAAACCTCCTACTCCCTAATCGCCTCCGACCTCATCGACTACCTCCCAGAAGCCTTCTGGGAAATGCTGAACGATTAACGAGGGGAAGAATGTCTCTCTTAGTTGATCGTGAACGTTACCGATTGCGTTACCGTTTTCCGATTCTTGATTTTCGTTCATCATTGAAAATCAACGCGCGACTTAAACAGATAAAAATTTGTCGCCAAAAAAATGGGCAACATTTAACATTTTCTTTAAAATCTAATGCGGATACGAACTCTGCAGATACAGATATTTTCTAACCAAAAGTCAGGAGAATTTATGAGCACAATTGCACTTGTAACCAGTGACACATTAGGAACAATGTCCACCCAGTCGAGCATTCACTATGGTACCACACCCTCAACAGAAAAAAAAGCCGACTCCTCAGTTACAGTGAGCACGATGCAAAGCGCTCCTGCGCAGACTGTAGTTGTCGATGCACAACTCTTCGCTCAAATGCAACGAATGCTCGCAAATCAGATGGCTCAATCTCAAGTTCAACCGATCACAACTACACTCTCGGATGGAAGCAAATACGTTGGACAAGTGAATCAAGATGGCAAGCCTCATGGTCGCGGCTTTTTAACTTACCCTGAAGGAAATCTACGCTTGAACTATGAGGGGGAGTTCGAGAATGGCAGCCCCCATGGCCAAGGAATTTTGAAAATGCTCAATGGAGATAAATACGAGGGTCATTTAAAAGCTGGCATGACCACAACGGGAAAAATGACTGAACCTAATGGCAACTACTATCGCGGAGAGTGGCAAGACGGAAAATTCTGGAACGGAACGTACAATTGTTTTACTGGTGGGCAAGCGATTGAGTATAAAAATGGTGAGCACTCCTCCTGCTGCGTCATTCTTTAAATAAACGGACGAGAAGAAAAAATTTAAACACCAAGCACAGCGAAACCGCTGAGAAAAATTCGGGAAACGGTAACGCAATTGGCAACGTTCACGAGCGGAGAAGGCTTTTTTCGCGTGCGGTGACTTATTTTCACCGCACTCCAAATTGGGAAGAGGCTGCTTCGCGCTTAGAATTAAGCAACAACACCCTTTTTGGTGGAAATTCTGACCGGATGTAACAGTTTAGGGGACTGACAGGGCCCACCCTAAAGACCGGCCGAGTCACGAACCTATAATCTTCAGTGGGCTAGTTTTTGAGGGCAAGATCACCCACCACGAAAAAAGCTGCACAAATGAGCCCCGGTAGCAGTTTTCTCATTTAAATATCCTCCCAATCATAAACAAGATCCGGATCATTCCAAATGAGGTCTTTATCATCCTAGCCTGAGGAAATTTTCTGAAGAATGGGTTGATGGATATAAAAAATCGGTTTTTTGTGGATCGGTGAATTGTCTAAGTCATACTCTTGCGCAAATTTTGATATTAGCCCCCTCATAATATCCTGAGAATAGGTCTTTTCTTCTCTAAGGGGATCTCTTTTTTTAAAAGCAACCGCATTTCCGACAACTTCTGGATATGGAAGGTTGTACTGATTTTCACTGCTTGCCTGCCAAATAATAGATGCTGTCTTAAAACCATTCGCCTCAACTTGCGTGTTTGCAAAGGCTTGGATGGATCCGCTTTCTCCTATAGAAACTAACACGTAAATGGCCGATGATTCGGAGGAGTTCTCGAGAGTCTCTCTTATTTTTACTTCGCCAACTTCTCGAAAGGAGTCTACGAGATCTTCAAAAAGCTTCTCTTGATTTAAGTCGCTGAAAGGGGAAAAGAAAGGAGCGATTTCAAATTCATATACTCCTGTTAATGCTCCCACCTGCTTTTTTTTCTCACTGTTCGAGACACATCCTACTAAACCCATCGCGATAAGAATTGCAAAAAGAATCCGCACGTTTATCTCCCTGGGAAAACCACTTTCGGGGCAATTGCAACACCCTTGTCCATACAATCTTTCATATACAACCACGCATCCACGATTGGATTTAAACACTCGGTCCAATGAGCTCGATCACAACAGTTGTAAGCCATATATTCCAATTCAGCAATGCAAAAAGTAATGAGTTCCGCCAAAGACCGATTCGGAATTCTCATTGCTATTATTTTCATCAGATCTGCTGTTGCCTTAACTCGACTTTTACACTCGTGAGCTGAGACTTTTTCGTTTGGATCAGCAAACTTGGCAAAAATTCCTTGGCGCGAACGTTCAGATCCCTGATCAAGATGGCAGTCGCCGCACTTTGATTTCTCGTGGATTTTATCCAAAACACATTTTATCTGAAAAAGATCGTCGTAAACTTTTTCCTCCTCGTTCAAATAGGCATGACAAAACAACTTACCCCACAAGGCTGCTGCCATCATTTTCGTCGGATTTTTGTTGGAGGAGGAGATAATAATCTGATCGAAAAACTCGAGAGCGGAATCGTATTTTCCTAGAAAAAATTCCCCCAACCACGGTCGATTAAAGGTGTCATATCAACAAGATTCGTAGCTTTATCCTCTGAAAATGTGGATGAAGAAACTGTCAGGATTTCGCTATCGTGCAAGTTTTCTGCTGATATCGAGACGTGAACAATGAGCGAAAAAGAATAAACTATGACTAGAGACTTTATCATCATGTCCTCTTTGTCCTTTCGGCGGGGGTTAATCTGCCAAATGAGAAGATTTATTTGTATAAAAAATATTGTTGTTTCACGCTTGCCTCCTGGAGGGTTGAGCAACACATCCTAAAGATGGGCATTTTGGCTGGATTTAACTGCCTACAGGATTGACAAAGCGCGTCCTAAAGACTGGCCGAGGAGGCCGCGGGTTTCGACCTTGCGGTGAGAGGCGTCGAGGAGGTCTTGATCGAATTGGATGCGAAACGGTTCGAAGAGGAGAATGAGCGAAGAGCCCCCGAATGAGAAATAACCCTTCTCGTCTCCTTTTGCGTAGTGTTCGCCCGGAACAAAGGTTTGATGGATCGTGCCGACATAGGTTGCGCCGACTTCGATAAAGAGAACGGTGCCAAAATGTTTGGTGTGAATGGCGGTAATTACGCGTTTGTTGTGAGCCAGGATCTGGATGTTTTTCTTAAGTGCAATCGGATTTACGGAGTAGAGAGGACCGTGGATCTCTTTCGGCTGTTCGGGAACACCATTGCAAGGAAAATGAAAGCGGTGGTAGTCAACAGGGCAGAGTCGAGCAATTACCATCGATCCATGAGCATACTTATGTGCAAGCGTTGAACTCTGCAAAAGTCCTTCGAGTGAAAACTTCTGATTTTTGACGAGAAAACCATCGGCAGCGTGGACGTCGGGATAAACGAGGTAGCGTGCATCGGCTGGAAGTATCGCCACATCGTTACCATTTTCAATCGGACGTGAGGATGGCTTTAACTTGCGGATGAAAAAGTCATTGAAACAGGAGAATGAATCGACGGGATCTAGAAACTCTTCTGTATCCACATGAAACTTGCGGATAAAGGGTCGAACTTTAAAGCGACTTAAGCGGCTTTTCTGGAATTTACCGTAGAGATGCGAAAAAATGGGAAAACTCGCGATCGGATAGAGAAAAAAGAAGGAGAAAATCCGCGAGAGCAAGCTCGTTCCATAGAGAAGTTCGAGAAAGATTTTTCCGTAAACTTTCTCTTTCTCACCTCGTTTTGTCACACGATCGATGTAGTAGATCTCGTTCATGAGCCTATCCCGATATTAAGAATTGTTGGGTTTTCGATGATTTTTGAGAAGATTTCTCGTGGCCCTTTTCGGACAATGTAAAACCTACATGGCCGAAAAGGGCCACGAGAAATCTTCCAAAAAGCGCGGAAAGAGAACATTCTGAATATCGGGATAGGGTCATAAGTTCAGGGTCGTGTCGGTGTGGATTTTCCAGCAATGGAAGAGAAGAGTGCAAGTTCTTCTAAATATTCGGAAGAGAAAAGATGTTCGAGATGTGCCTCTTTGATCCGTTCCAAAATCTGGCGTGCGGTACGGACCATTTTTGCAGCATGTCCTTTAGATTGATCCCCTTTAAAAAAGCGCTCCTCTTGCTGCTGAAAAAGACGCACGAGCTCTTTGAGCTCTTTCTGCTGCTGCAGTTTAACCTGCGTCGCCTCGATCAAATGATCGATCCGCGCAATCTCATCTTCGCTCGCTTGAACGAAGGGCTCCTCTACAGAAAAAAGTAGGCTCGACGATGAAATCAAGAGCAGGAAAAGGCGTTTCATGAACAAAAAAGCTCCCTCGTGTAGAGGGAGCCATTTTTAGCTAGCGCGAGGGATTTGGTCAAGAGAGTTGATCTGCCAATAGAATTGTTTTCCGATACTCAGACGATCCAACAGATCTGTCTACCGAACCTCTTCTAGGTCCTGCTTTCTCTCTTGCGTGATACACGTCGAGTGCTTTTACAAGATCATCTTTTTTGGCTTCTTTAGCGAGCTTGAGCGCCGTATTTCCATCAGCATCTTCTGCGTTGAGGATGTGAGCAAAGTATTCCTTCTGCGCAAAAAGCTCAAGGATCACGAGTTCTGGCGATTTCTCAACAGCCGCCGCCTTTTTGGGACGAGTCGCAACACACAAATGATGCAGGGGTGTTCTTTGATTCCCCTTCGATCGCGCTTCAATACTTGCCCCTTTAACCAAAAGCATCTCTGCGAGTTTTACATTTGCAGAGCTACAGGCGATATGGAGTACCGTTCGTCCTTTTGGATCTGCGACTTCCAGATCGGGGTTGTATCTCAGCAGCAGTTCAACGATATCATAAGCAAACTCCTTGCAAGCGCGATGAAGCGCCGTGCCCCAGTTGTCTTCCGCATTGATATCCACTCCTTTTTCTAACAGCATGTTGATCAAGGCGAGGAGTTCTGTTCTACTTTCTCTTGCCGGAGAGTTCGCTCTTCCGCAGACTGCCTGCAAAAGCGTGCTTCCATTTCGGTTGCGCTCGTTGACATCACCACCTGCGTTCAAGCTTTTTGTAAGCTCCTCATATTGACCAGCAAAAAGAAGGTCGTGCAAAGGAGAAGAGCTGACGCTACCTCGCGAAGAGGAGTTGACCTTGGGGCTTCCTAAGACCGCATCAATCTGCGTCTCTGTAACCGGCTTATCCCCTTTAGGAGAAGCGCTGTTGCTCGCATCGGAAAGCTCATCTTCGTCTACCTCATCTCCCTGTATTTCTACATTTAGACCACGTTGACCTTCATTTCTTGGAGAGGGCGCACGACTTGAATCTCTTGACACATCCCATGAAAGAGATCCTTCACTGCAACAAAAGAGCCATAAAAAGAATTCACGCACCGCGCTGCAAAGGCGAAAAAAGCCATCAAGGCATCCCCCTGAGGGGGCTTCATCACCTTGTGCGGATGAGAGTTCATCCTGAACAGCTTGTGGTCCTGGTTCTGGATTCGGAATATAGAGTCTCGAGCCTTGTTCGCTCAGTATTGCCCCTGGGGGGAGTGAGCTCTGGCGATCGGTGACGGGAGGTGTCATAGAGTTCTCCTTTATAAATATTGGTCAATATTTATAGACGATCTCCAAATACTTTAAAACACTAAAGAATAATTAATTACGAATTGTAATAATAAAAACACATTTCTCGGTCGAAGCCTATAAAATAATTAATTTAAACAAAAATTTATAATCTTTGCTTTAAATGGTTCCTTGCCTGAAAATAGAGGTTCGCCTAATTATTCTGTCCCAATAAGGGCTAAAGGTTTAGATGTTCGGAGTTTTAAAAAAATTATTTGGCACCGCTCAGGGGCGCCTAATCTCTCGTTACAGGAAGACCGTTTCAGAGGTCAACGCCTGGGATGAGCGGTTTAAGGCTCTCAGTGACACAGAATTAAAGCAGAAAACTGAAGAGTTCCGCCAGAGATTAGCTCAAGGTGAACCTCTCGACGCACTGCTACCGGAAGCCTATGCCGTCGTGAAAAACGTCTGCCGCAGACTATGCGGAACGGATGTTCATGTCTCAGGATACACCCAAAAGTGGGACATGGTCCCCTATGATGTCCAAATTTTGGGGGGAATTGCGATGCACTATGGTGCAATCGCAGAGATGCAGACGGGCGAGGGAAAAACTCTCACGGCTTCAATGCCCCTTTATCTAAACGCCCTTACTGGAAAACCTGTACATCTCGTCACGGTTAACGACTACCTTGCGCAGCGTGACTGTGAATGGATCGGTGCAATCTTCCGCTGGCTCGGTCTCACTGTACGTCCCCTTCTCTCTAGCACACCTCCGCACCAGCGCAAAAGCCTATACGAAGCGGACATCGTCTATGGAACATCTTCAGAATTTGGTTTTGACTATTTGCGCGACAACTCGATGGCGCAGAGCGCAGATGAGCAGTGCCAGCGCGGCTACTATTTTGCCATCATCGACGAAGTTGACTCGATTCTAATCGACGAGGCTAGAACACCTCTCATCATCTCTGGTCCTTCGGGATCTTCGAAGCAGATGTATGATGAGCTCAAAGATGCAGTGGCAGATATCGTGAAGGTTCAGAGAGACCTATGCAACCGCCTTGCGACTGATGCGCGTAAGACGCTGGAATCTCTTGGACTTCTCAAAGAAGGCGAAAAACCCAAACTCGAAAAGAAGCAAGAAGCAGAAGCAAAAGAAGCTTTCCGTAAATTCTGGCTCGTCGGCAAGGGAACACCGCAAAACAAGATCTTAAAGCGGATCAAAGAAGATCCCGATCTCCGCGCAGAGATCGAGTATTGGGATACCTACTACCACTCTGAGCCCAATAAAGAGGAGCGCGCGGAAGCCCTCTCCGAGCTTTATATTATCGTTGACGAAAGAGCGAACGAGTATGAGCTCACCGACAAGGGGATCCACGCGTGGATCGAAACACAATCTAAAACGAGCAGTGAAGATGACTTCGTCATGCTCGATTTAGGCGAAGAGTATGCCAAAATCGATCACAATCTCGACATCGATGAAGATCAGAAACTCAAACGGAAGGTCGCCCTTCGCGAGGAAGATGCAAAACGCAAAGAGCGCGCGCACAACTTGAGACAGCTCTTCCGCGCCCATCTTCTGATGGAAAAAGATGTCGACTACATCATCGCTGAGAACAAGATCGTCATTATCGACGAAAATACAGGCCGTCCACAACCCGGAAGACGCTTCTCAGACGGACTGCATCAGTCGATTGAAGCGAAAGAGGGTGTTGCGATTCAACAAGAGACGCAAACCTACGCCACAATCACTCTCCAGAACTACTTCCGTCTCTACACGAAGCTCTCGGGCATGACAGGTACGGCGATGACCGAGGCGAATGAGTTTAAAGACATCTATAAACTAGAAGTTCTAGCTATTCCGACCCACCGTGGCTGTCATCGTGTGGATGCGGACGATGAGATCTACATGACTGAACGCGAGAAGTACAATGCGATCTTAAAAGATGTTCAAGCGATTCATGCACTTGGAAGGCCGATTCTCATTGGAACAGAATCGGTAGAGGTTTCCGAGAAGCTTTCGCGTATCTTAAAACAGAATAAACTTGAACACACAGTTCTCAACGCCAAAAACCACGCAAGCGAAGCAGAGATCATTGCAGACGCTGGCAAAATGAGCGCCATCACGGTTGCTACCAACATGGCTGGCCGCGGAACAGATATCAAATTAAGAGAGGGTGTTGCTGCCGTTGGCGGACTTCACGTGATCGGAACTACGCGCCATCAATCGCGCCGCATTGACAGACAGCTGCGCGGAAGAAGTGCACGCTTGGGCGATCCTGGTTCTTCTAAATTCTACGTCTCTTTTGAAGACTCTCTGATGCGCCTCTTCACCTCTCCACGCATCACCGCATTCCTTCAACGATTCCGCCCACCAGAGGGAGAGCCGATCTCTGCGAAAGTTTTGAACAAATCGATCGAGACCGCGCAAAAACGCGTTGAGCAGCGCAACTACATGATGCGTAAACACACGCTCGAATATGACGATGTGATGAATAAGCAGCGCGCTGAGATCTACGCTTTCCGCAACGAGGTTCTGCACGCAGAAAACACCATCGCGATTGCAGAAGAGATTTTAGGCAGTGTTTGCGGAGAGATGTGCGAGCAGTTTTTCCGAGACAAATCTGTGCCCGAAGGCTGGAATCCTGAGGGGTTCCGTCAATGGCTTATCACCAATTTCCCCATCTATTTCGAACGCGAAGAGTTTGATAACGACTACCTTCGTTTGGAAGAAATTGAACAACGCGCAAAAGAAAAGGTGGTTTCCGCTTTCTTAAATAAACTCGCGTTCGACAGCGAAAAACTCGCCGAAGCTCAGGTCATTCTTGCACCACAAGCTTCTGCAATGTCGCCTGAAGAGATCTTGCGCGAAGTGGTTCGCAACATTCTTATCCGCACCATTGACCAGTTCTGGCAAGAACACCTTCTTCACATCGACCATCTGCGCGCTGAGGTCAGCTTGCGCTCAATCGGTCAAAAAGATCCTCTCACAGAATTCAAACACGAAGCCTTTGCACTTTTCCAAGCGCTCGGCTTCAAGATCAAACTGGAGATCGCACACGCGCTCTTCAAGTTCTCGATGATCATGCCCACCGAGCCTCCAGCAGAGGCCCGCACCCCCCAGCCCCGCACACGCCCCGAACACCGCGTCGACCTCTCCCTCCTCGGCGACTAATCTGTTTCCTGACTGCGTATCCGCAGTCAGCAAAAAAAGCAGTTATTGGAATTCTCTGTGTATCGCTCCGATAGACATGTCGGGTGACACGGCACTACGTGTCCGCGCCCCCTGCGACCCCCCTTGAGCTTTAATCTGCTTCGATAAATCAAGTCCTCGGAGGCGGGGTGTGCAAAGCACTACCCCGCCCGCTCCGCTCTCCTGCGGTTTGATTTCTCATTGCAGCTTAAAGCCACGGGCTGCGACAAGCACTCCTTCCCCGTTCCTTCGTCGCGGGGCCCCTTCCGTGTCATGTCGCAGAGCCAAGCGAAGATCTCTGCATACCGTCTCCGAAATCTTTACCAGGCACTGCGAGGCGACGCGAGAAAGGGGACCCAACCCGGAGGGTTGGGGAAGTGAGCGCGCGAGCAGCCCGACGACTCAGATCGCGCAGAAAAATCATAGCACAGGAGAGCGGAGCGGGCGGGGTAGTGCTT
>LNFM01003272.1_pt1 | contig 32221 bp, 25 predicted proteins | sample 596031 | NCBI WGS metagenome assembly LNFM01 (sample SAMN04254537, study PRJNA301005) | activated carbon metagenome | isolation source: dual media filters at the Ann Arbor, Michigan drinking water treatment plant | place: USA: Ann Arbor | reverse complement strand
GCTTGACGACCTTGGGCACCGAGTCCACCGAGTACAGGCTCTGGTCGGGGTACATCTCGCCGTTGCTGTTGGCGTCACCGGCGACCTGCCAGCCCGACAGGTAGATCGCCTTCAGGCCGGCCTTGACCTGCTGCATGGCCTGGTTGCCGGTGAGGGCGCCCAGGCTGTTGACGAAGGGCTCGGTGTTGATCAGGTTCCACAGCTTCTCGGCGCCGCGCTTGGCCAGCGTGTGCTCGATCTGGACGCTGCCGCGCAGGCGCACCACGTCATCGGCGCTGTAGCTGCGCTGGATGCCCTTCCAGCGCGGGTTCTCGGCCCAGTCCTTGGCGAGGGCTGCGGCTTGCTGTTGGCGGGTGGGTTGGGTCATGGTCGGGCTCCTGAAGCGGGTTGAAGAGGCTGCGAGCGGGCTCGCAAAGAAGAAGTCACAGCCTCAGCGTAACCGGCTTTGTGGTGGCTCAGAGTGACTTATGTCTTATATAAGACATAGGAATCAGTCCTTCAAAATCAACGACTTGGCGATGATTATCGCGATGTGAAATGAAATTCTTCCATATGATGAACTTTTGCTGCGGTGCAGCGTGCTTTGATTTCATCATGCGGAATTGCGTTTGCGCCATGCGAGAGTGCAGCGACGACACGCGCTCACACCCTCCACGCAGCCACTCGGGCGCTGCTTCGGCCCGCTCGTCGAGCGTGTCCCCGCGGGTCCGGTGCCCCGCTGCCCTGCTCCCCTGCTGCCTATGATCCGGCACCCCGTCAGCTCCGCAGCCCTCATGTCGAACTTCGCCTACCTGTCCGACACCCGTTTCCTCAAGGCCGACGCGCCGCAACCCGACACGCCCTTCGCCGTGGCCGGCGTGGCCTGGGACGGCTCCACCACCAACCGGCCCGGCGCCCGCTTCGGCCCGCGCGCGGTGCGCCAGGCCAGCCACATGCTGTGCGACGGCACGCACCCGCACTTCGACGTGGCGCCGGGGGCCCTGCTGGGCGATGCCGGCGACCTGCAGCTGCCCAACACCTCGCTGCAGGCCATGCGCGAGCTGCTGCAGCCGCAGGCCGCAGCGCTGATGCAGCGCCACCACATGGCCTGGATCGGCGGCGACCACTCCATCACGCTGCCGCTGCTGCGCGAGTACCGGCGCCTGCTGGGCCGGCCGCTGGCGGTGATCCACTTCGACGCGCACTGCGACACCTGGACCGACCACTTCGGCGAGCCCAGCGGCCACGGCACCTGGGTCTACGAGGCGATGCAGGAAGGCCTGGTGATCGACGCCTGCTTCACGCAGCTGGGCATCCGCTCGGCCGGCGAGCGCGCGGCGCGCGAGTACGTCACGCAGCGTGGCGGCCAGGTGTTCACCGCGCGGCAGCTGCGCGGGCTGGAGTCGCCGGCGCAGCTGCAGCCGGTGCTGCAGGCCATTCGCAGCCGGCTGGCCGCGCATGGTCACCCGCCGGTCTACCTGAGCCTGGACATCGACTGCCTGGACCCGGCGTTTGCGCCCGGCACCGGCACGCCGGAGCCGGGCGGCATGAGCAGCAACCAGGTGCTCAGCGTGCTGGAAGAGCTGGCCGACCTGCCCTTCGTCGGCATGGACTGCGTGGAGGTGTCGCCGCCCTACGACCACGCCGAGATGACCAGCCAGGCCGGCGCGCACTTCGTGTGGACGTATCTTTGCGGGCAGATCGCCAGGTCGGCCGCGGCCGTCTGAGTGCGCGCGCCAGACGGCCCTACAGCGCCAGCGCGGTGGTCTTCTTCACCGTGCGCAGCACCAGCATCGAGTTGCTGCGCAGCACGCCCGGCAGGCGCGGCAGCACCTCGGCGTGCAGGCGCTCCAGGTCTTCGGCGTCGCGGTAGGCAAAGCGCACCAGGTAGTCGTTGGCGCCGGCGACGTACACGCAGTCCAGGATCTCCGGCGTGTCGCGCACCGCCTGCTCGAAGGCCTCCAGCTGCGCCGGCTGCGTGCTTTCCAGGTTGATGATCGTGTAGCTGGTGCCGTGGCGCGACACCGCACGTGGGTTCACCAGCGCCACGTACTGGGCGATCACGCCGGCATCTTCCAGCGCCTTCACGCGCCGCAGGCAGGCGCTGGGCGACAGGTGCACACGCGAGGCCAGCGTCTGGTTGGGCAGGCGGCCGTCCTGCTGCAGCTCATTCAGGATGTGGCGGTCGATCGCATCCAGTTGCGCGTCTTGGGAGCTGCTTCGCATCGGGTTGTGTCAGGGCGTGGCGACGCCGCATTATCTTGCGCCGAACAGGGTCAACCCGATGCCATTGCGCGTGCCAATTGCAAGCCACCTTGTCTAGACTGCACACCGGGCGTGCCTCGTCGTGCTGCGCCCTCACAGGAGAGCGCCATGAACAAAGCCATCGATCCCGCCCTGATGCAAGCCGCCGAGGCCACCGGCAGCACCGTGCCCACCGAGATGGGCGCGTTCTGGATGCCGTTCACCGCCAACCGCCAGTTCAAGAAGGCGCCGCGCCTGCTGGCCAAGGCCGCCGGCATGCACTACTGGGACGTGCACGGCCGCCAGATCCTGGACGGCGTGGCCGGCCTCTGGTGCGTGAACGCCGGCCACGCCCGGCCGCGCATCGTCAAGGCGATCCAGGAACAGGCCGCCGAGATGGACTTCGCGCCGCCGTTCCAGATGTCGCACCCGAAGGCCTTCGAGCTGGCCGAGCGCGTGGCGCAGATCGCACCCGCCGGCATGGGCAAGGTCTTCTTCACCAACAGCGGCTCCGAGGCCGTGGACACGGCGCTGAAGATGGCCGTGGCCTACCACCGCGTGCGCGGCGAAGGCACGCGCACCCGGCTGCTGGGCCGCGAGCGCGGCTACCACGGCGTCAACTTCGGCGGCATCTCGGTCGGCGGCATGGTGGGCAACCGCAAGACCTTCGGGTTGGCGGTGGCCGGCGTGGACCACATCCGCCACACGCACGATCCGGCGCGCAACGCCTTCAGCGTGGGCCAGCCGGTGCACGGCGCGGAGCTGGCCGATGACATCGAACGCATGGTCGCGCTGCACGACGCCAGCAACATCGCGGCGGTGATCGTGGAGCCGGTGGCCGGCAGCACCGGCGTGCTGGTGCCGCCGCAGGGCTACCTGCAGCGCCTGCGCGAGCTGTGCACCAAACACGGCATCCTGCTGATCTTCGACGAGGTCATCACCGGTTTCGGGCGCACCGGTCAGCCGTTTGCGGCGCAGACCTTCGGCGTCACGCCCGACCTGATCGTCTGCGCCAAGGGCATCAGCAACGGCGCCGTGCCGATGGGCGCCGTGATCGCCAGGGACGGCATCCACGACGCCTTCATGACCGGGCCCGAGCACCTGATCGAATTCCCGCACGGCTACACCTACTCGGCGCACCCGCTGGCCTGCGCCGCGGCGCTGGGCACGCTGGACACGTATGCGGAGGACGGCCTGCTCACGCGCGCCGGCGAGATGCAGGACTACTTCGCGCAGGCCGTGCATTCGCTGCGCGGTGAGCCGAACGTGATCGACGTGCGCAACATCGGCCTGGTCGGCGGCATCGAGCTGGCGCCGCTGCCGGGCGAGCCGGCCAAGCGGGCCTTCGACGTGTTCCTGGACTGCTACGACAAGGGCCTCTTGATCCGCACCACCGGCGACACCATCGCACTCAGCCCGCCGCTGATCATCGAAAAGAGCCACATCGACCAGATCGTCGACACGCTGCGCGGCGCGATCCGTCGCGCGGCCTGAACAACGACGCGCCCGCCGCCGCTTCCCGAGGGCGTGGCCTGGCGCCTGACGACCTGCAACCGCCGCCCATGCCCCTGCTCGCCACCGACCAGGCACTGACCCGCGATTCCTACTACGCCGCCACGGCAGGCGCGGCGCCGAGCCATCCGCCGCTGCAGGGCGGCAGCACGTGCGACGTGGCCGTGGTGGGTGGCGGCCTGGCCGGCCTGAGCGCCGCCATCGACCTGCGGCGCCGCGGCTTCGACGTGGTGCTGCTGGAAGCGCGCGAGATCGGCTTCGGCGCCAGCGGCCGCAACGGCGGTCAGGCCATCCACGGCCTGGCCTGCGAGCAAAGCGTGATCGAGGCGCAGCTGGGCCTGGACGAAGCCCGGCGCGTGTGGGCCATGTCGCTGGAGGCGCTGGACCTGCTGCGCCAGCGCATCGCCGAGCACGCCATCGCCTGCGACTGGCAGCACGGCTACCTGGGCCTGGCCACCAGCCCGCGCAAGGCGCGCGAGCTGGACGCCTGGGCCGACCGCCTGGCGTCGGTCTACGGCTACGCGCTGCAGCGCATCGGCGCGGCCGCGATGGCCGACTGGATCGCCAGCCCGCGCTTCCACGGCGGCATCCACGACCCGCGCTCCGGCCACCTGCACCCGCTGAAGTACACCCGTGGCCTGGCGCGCGCCGCGGTCGACGCGGGTGTGCGCCTGCACGAGCAGACCCCCGTGCAGGCCCTGGTGCAGGCGCCGCAGCCCGGCGGCCACGCGGTGCTGCGCACCGCCGGCGGCGACGTGCGCGCCCGCCAGGTGCTGCTGGCCGGCAACGTCTACCTGCAGGGCCTGGCCCCGGCCCTGGAGCCGCGCATCATGCCGGTGGGCACCTACATGGCCTGCAGCGAGACGCTGGACAGCGCGCTGGCCGACTCGCTGATCCCCAGCCGCTCGGCCGTGTGCGACACCAACTTCGTGCTCGACTATTTCCGCACCACGCCCGACCAGCGCATGCTCTACGGCGGCCGCGTCAGCTACAGCACCGTCACCCCCGCCCACCTGGCCGACAGCCTGCGCCAGCGCATGGTGCGCACCTTCCCGCAGCTGGCGCGCACGAAGGTCGAGTACGCCTGGGGCGGCTTCGTCGACATCAGCATGAACCGTGCACCTGACTTCGGCCGTTTGCCCGCCGTGCAGCCCGGCGCGCCGCAGAACGTGTACTACCTGCAGGGCTTCTCGGGCCATGGCCTGGCGCTCAGCGGGCTGGCCGGTCGCCTGGTGGCCGAAGCGATGGCGGGCGACGCCAGCCGCTTCGACGTCTTTGCCCGGCTGAAGCACAGGACGTTCCCGGGCGGCGCGCTGCTGCGCACGCCGGCGCTGGTGCTGGGCATGGCCTGGTACCGGGTGCGCGATATGCTTGGGTGAAGCGATCATGAACACCGCCACCCCGTCACCAACCCCAGGCACGCCTGCCCGACCGCCGCTGGTGCTGGTCACCAGTTGCCACCACCAGTTCGGCGAGCACCCGTTCCACATCGCCGGCCGCAAGTACGTGGACGCCGTGCGCCTGGCGGGTGCGTTGCCGCTGATCGCACCGCCCTTCCCCGATGAGCAGCTCGACAGCCTGCTCGACCTGGCCGACGGCGTGCTGCTGACCGGCTCGCCGTCCAACGTGCACCCCTCGCACTTCGGCGAGGCCGTGCACGACCTGTCGCTGCCGCTGGACCCCGAGCGCGACGCCTGGACGCTGAAGCTCATCCCCAAGGCGCTGGCCCGCGGCGTGCCGCTGCTGGCCATCTGCCGTGGCACACAAGAGGCCAACGTGGCGCTGGGCGGCAGCCTGCACCAGGCGGTGCAGGAGGTGCCGGGCCTGAAGGACCACCGCGCCGACGACGACGCCCCGGTGGCCGAACAGTACGGCCCCGCGCACCCGGTCAGCGTGGTGCCCGGTGGCCTGCTGGAGCAGATCGCGGGCCGCGCGAGCTTTGCCGTCAACTCGCTGCACGGCCAGGGCGTCAAGGCGCTGGCAAAGGGCCTGCGCGTGGAGGCCGTGGCGCCCGACGGCGTGATCGAGGCCTTCTCGGTCCCCGGCGCGCCCGGCTTCAACCTGTGCCTGCAGTGGCACCCCGAATGGCAGGCCGAGGCCAACCCGGTGTCGATGCAGATCTTCACCGCCTTCGGCGCCGCCGTGCGCACCTACCGTGACCGCGTGCGGGGCCCCTTGCCACCCGCCCCTGCCCCTGCCTGACCCGGAAACCGGCAGCCCCAGCAGCGCTGCCGACACACGCCAGACCCCAAGGTGCCCCATGAAGGCCAGAGACCAATTCACGTTCAGCGAACTCGAGCAGTGGCTCGACCACAACCGCGTCACCGAGATCGAGTGCCTCGTGCCCGACCTCACCGGCGTGGCCCGCGGCAAGATCCTGCCGCGCCAGAAATTCACCGAAGACCGCGGCATGCGGCTGCCCGAGGCCGTGGTGGCCATGGGCGTGACCGGCGAGTTCCCCGAAGAGGGACCGTACTACGACGTCATCATGCCCACCGACCGCGACATGCACCTGCGGCCCGACCCCAGCACCGTGCGCATCGTGCCCTGGGCCACCGACCCCACGGCGCAAGTCATCCACGACTGTTATGACCGCGACGGCGCGCTGGTGCCGTTTGCGCCGCGCAGCGTGCTGCGCAACGTGTGCGACCTGTTCGACGCGCAGGGCTGGAACCCGGTGGTGGCGCCGGAGCTCGAGTTCTACCTGGTCGCGCGCAACACCGACCCCGACGTGCCGCTGAAGCCCCCCGTGGGCCGCAGCGGCCGCGCGGAAACGTCGCGCCAGGCCTACAGCATCGACGCGGTGAACGAGTTCGACCCGCTGTTCGAGGACGTGTATGCCTACTGCGAACGCATGGAGCTCAACGTCGACACGCTCATCCACGAGGTGGGCGCCGGGCAGATGGAGATCAACTTCTTCCACGCTCACCCGCTGGGTCTGGCCGATGAAGTGTTCATGTTCAAGCGCACCGTGCGCGAGGCCGCGCTGCGCCACGACATGTACGCCACCTTCATGGCCAAGCCGATTGCCGGCGAGCCCGGCAGCGCGATGCACATCCACCAGAGCATCATCAACAAGGCCACCGGGCTGAACCTCTTCAGCAACCCCGACTTCACCGCCAGCAAGGAGTTCTACTGGTACATCGGCGGGCTGCAGAAGTACATCCCGGCGGCGATGGCGCTCTTCGCCCCCTATGTCAACAGTTACCGCCGGCTGGTGCGCAGCAACGCCGCACCGATCAACATCCAGTGGGGCACCGACAACCGCACCGTGGGCATCCGCAGCCCCGTGGCCGGTGCCGCGGCGCGGCGCGTGGAGAACCGCGTCATCGGCGCCGACGCCAACCCCTACGTGGCGCTGGCCGCCACGCTGGCCTGCGGCTACCTGGGCATCATGAACCGCATCGAGCCCGCGCCCGAGTGCAAGGGCGACGCCTACCTCGGCGACTTCCAGCTGCCGCGAAGCCTGGGCGAGGCCCTCACGCTGCTGCGCGACGAGGCCGACCTGGCCGCGGTGCTGGGCAAGTCCTTCATCACCGTCTACACCGAGGTGAAGGAGATCGAATACGCCGAGTTCATGAAGGTGATCTCGCCCTGGGAGCGTGAGCACCTCCTGCTCCACGTGTAGCCCCAAGCCGGAGCAGCCCCCCCCCCATGAACGCACGCACCACCGCTGAGCTGCAGGCCGCCGACGCCGCGCACTTCCTGCACCCCTTCACCGACTTCCAAAGCCTGGCGCGCAAGGGCTCGCGCATCATCGAGCGCGCCGACAACATCTACCTCTGGGACACCGAGGGCCACAAGATCCTCGACGCGATGAGCGGCCTGTGGTGCGTCAATGTCGGCTACGGCCAGCAGGCGCTGGTGGATGCGGCGGCCCGGCAGATGCAGCAGCTGCCCTTCTACAACGCGTTTTTCCAGACCGCCACGGTACCGGCCATCGAACTGGCCGAACTGCTGGCCCAGGTGACGCCGCCGCAGTTCAAGCACGTGTTTTTCAGCGGCAGCGGCAGCGAGGGCAACGACACCATCGTGCGCATGGTGCGCCGCTACTGGGACCTGCTGGGCCAGCCGCAGCGCAGCGTCATCATCAGCCGCGACAACGCCTACCACGGCAGCACGATGGCCGGCGCCTCGCTGGGCGGCATGAGCGGCATGCACGCGCAGGGCGGGCTGCCGATCCCGGGCATCGTGCACATCGGCCAGCCCTACTGGTGGGCGCACGGCCGTGAACAGGGCCTCACGCGCGAGGCCTTCGGCCTGCAGGCTGCGCACTGGCTGGAAGAGAAGATCCTGGCGCTGGGCCCCGAGAACGTGGCCGCCTTCATCGGCGAGCCGATCCAGGGCGCCGGCGGCGTGATCATCCCGCCCAGCACCTACTGGCCCGAGGTGCAGCGCATCTGCCGCCGCTACGGCGTGCTGCTGGTCACCGACGAGGTCATCTGCGGCTTCGGCCGCACCGGAAACTGGTTCGGCTGCGAGACCTTCGGCGTGGAGCCCGACCTGATGACCTTTGCCAAGGGCGTGACCAGCGGCTACGTGCCGCTGGGCGGCGTGATGGTGGGCGACCGCGTGGCAACGGTGCTCATCGAACAGGGCGGCGAGTTCAACCACGGCTACACCTACAGCGGCCACCCGGTGGCCTGCGCGGTGGCGCTGGCCAACATCGGCCTCATCCAGCAGCTGAAGCTGGTGGAGCACGTGCGCGACGACGTCGGCCCGTATCTTGCTGCGGCCTACGCGTCGCTGGGCGAACACCCGCTGGTGGGTGACGCCGAGACCTGCGGCCTGATGGGAGCGCTCTTGCTGGTGAAGGACAAGGCCCAGGGCACGGCTTTCGCCGACTCGGTGGAGATCGGCATGGTCTGCCGCGGCCACTGTTTCGCCAACGGGCTGATCATGCGCGCCGTGGGCGACCGCATGATCATCGCGCCGCCGCTCGTCATCACGCGCGCGCAGATCGACGAGATGGTGGCGCTGATCCGCCGCTGCCTCGACCTCACCCTGGCCGATGCGCAGCGCGCCGGCTGGCTGCGCTGAGCGCCCCGCTGCGGCGCCTCGTCGCTTCCCCTGATGGCCCGCCCACCCGGTTTGCATAGACTCCCGCGCTGGCCGCTGCCGGCGCCCCTTTCTGGCCCTTTTGGACTTTTCCCGGAGATGACCGAATGATTGCCAAGACCCCTGCTCGACGCCTCTTCTGCGCCCTCGGGCTGGCCCTCGTGGCCAGTGCCGCCGTGGCCCAGGAGGAAGAGAAGGTCCTGAACATCTACAACTGGTCCGACTACATCGCCGAAGACACGATCCGCAATTTCGAGAAGGAAACCGGCATCCGCGTCCGCTACGACAACTTCGACAACAACGAGATCGTGCACGCCAAGCTGGTGGCTGGAAAGACCGGCTACGACATCGTCATGCCCAGCTCCAACTGGGCCAAGCTGCAGATGGACGGCGGCCTGCTGCGCAAGCTCGACAAGGCGCAGCTGCCGAACCTGAAGAACATGGACCCGGCCGTGCAGGCGCAGCTGGCGCGCATGGACCCGGGCAACGAGTTCATGGTCAACTGGCTGTGGGGCTACACCACGGTGGGCATCAACGTCGACAAGGTCAAGGCCGCGCTCGGCAGCCTGCCGATGCCCGACAACGTCTGGGACCTGGTCTTCAAGCCCGAGTACATCAGCAGGCTCAAGAGCTGCGGCGTCAGCTTCCTCGATTCGGCCACCGAGGTCATCCCGGCCGCGCTGCACTACCTGGGCAAGCCCTCGTTCAGCAAGAACCCGAGCGACTACGCCGCCGCGGCGCAGCTGCTGAAGACCGTGCGCCCGCACGTCACGCTGTTCAGCAGTTCGGGCTACATCAACGACATGGCCGGCGGCAGCATCTGCGTGGCGCTGGGCTGGAGCGGCGACATCGGCCAGGCCCGCCAGCGCGCCATCGACGGCAAGACCGGCCAGAACATCCAGACGCTGATCCCCAGGACCGGCGGCCTGCTGTTCTTCGACGTCATGGTGATCCCTGCCGATGCACCACGGCCGGGCAACGCGCACAAGTTCATCAACTACATCATGCGGCCCGAGGTGCACGCGAGCCTGACCAACAAGGTCTTCTACGCCAACCCCAATGCCGAGAGCCGCAAGTTCGTGAAGCCCGACGTGGCCAACAACCCGACCGTCTTTCTCTCGGCCGCCGACATGGCCCGCATGGTGGCGCCCGACTCGCTGAACAACGACCTGCGCCGCCTGATGACGCGTACCTACACGTCCTTCAAGACGGGGCTCTGAGCCCCGCGCCCTCCGCTCCCCGCTCCACGCCATGGCCCACGTTCCCAGCCCGGTCGGCACCATCACCCCCGCGGGGTCCGCCGACCCCACCTTCCTGCAGATCCAGTCCGTGGTGAAGGACTTCGGCGGTTTCAAGGCCGTCAACAACGTCAGCCTCGACATCGCACGCGGCGAGATCTTCGCGCTGCTGGGCTCCAGCGGCTGCGGCAAGAGCACGCTGCTGCGCATGCTGGCCGGCTTCGAGACGCCCACCTCCGGCCGCATCGTGCTCAACGGCCAGGACCTGGCCGACCTGCCGCCGCACCAGCGGCCGATGAACATGATGTTCCAGAGCTACGCGCTCTTTCCGCACCTCAGCGTGTGGGAGAACATCGCCTTCGGCCTGAAGCGCGAGGGGCTGGCGCGCGACGTCATCGCGGCGCGTGTCGAGGCCATGCTGAAGCTCGTGCAGCTGAGCAAGTTCGGCCAGCGCAAGCCGCACCAGCTGTCGGGCGGCCAGCAGCAGCGCGTGGCGCTGGCGCGCAGCCTGGCCAAGCAGCCGCAGATGCTGCTGCTGGACGAGCCGCTGGGCGCGCTGGACAAGAAGCTGCGCGAGCAGACGCAGATCGAGCTCGTCAACATCATCGAGTCGGTGGGCGTGACCTGCGTGATGGTCACGCACGACCAGGAGGAGGCCATGACCATGGCCAGCCGCATCGCGGTGATGAGTGAAGGCCGCTTCCTGCAGGTGGGCGCGCCGGGCGAGATCTACGAGACGCCGGCCACCCGCTTCGTGGCCGACTTCATCGGCAACGTGAACCTGATGGACGGCACGCTCGACGCCGACGAGGCCGACCACTGCATCATCGGCACGCCCGACTGCACGCACTACGTGGGCCACGGCATCACCGGCACCGCGGGCATGGCGGTCACGGTCGCGCTGCGGCCCGAGAAGATCCACCTCGCGCGCCACCAGCCTGCCGGTGAAGGCGCGCAATACAACACCGTGCGCGGCACCATCAAGGAGATGTCCTACTTCGGCAGCTTCACGGTGTTCCACCTGCAGCTGGCCAGCGGCGCGCTGCTCAAGGTGAGCATGTCCAACACGCAGCGCCACCGCGACGACGAGTTCACCTGGGGCGACGAGGTCTGGGCGCACTGGTCCCGCTCGGCGCACGTGGTGCTGACGCAGTAGCCGCGGCATCCGGGTCATCGGCATGAACGCGCTCAAGTCGCTCTTCGCCGGCCGCGGTCTCGTGATCGCGCTGCCGTTCCTCTTCCTGCTTGTCTTCTTCCTGTTCCCGTTTTTCATCGTCGGCAAGATCAGCGTCTCCGAGATGGAGACCGTGAGCTTCAAGGACATCCTGACCATCAGCGACGGCGCCGTGACGCTGGTGCTGAAGTTCGGCAACTACGTCTTCATCACGCAGGACTCGCTGTACTTCAGCACCTACGTGGCGAGCCTGAAGTACGCCGCCGCCACCACGGTGCTGTGCCTGCTGATCGGCTACCCCTTTGCCTACTTCATGGCGCGCGCCAGGACCACCGTGCAGCCGGTGCTGCTGATGCTGGTGATGCTGCCCTTCTGGACCAGCTTCCTGCTGCGCGTGTACGCCTGGCGCGGCCTGCTGACCGAAGGCGGCTGGGTGGCCGACGCCATCGTCGCGGTCGGCCTGGATCAGCTGCTGCTGCAGCTGGGCCTGATCTCGTCGGCCGGCAAGCTGATGCACACGCCGTTTTCGCTGGTGCTGGGCATGACCTACACCTACCTGCCGTTCATGATCCTGCCGCTCTTCGGCAACCTCGTGAAGATGGACCTGCGGCTGCTGGAGGCCGCGGCCGACCTGGGCGCCACGCCGTGGACGGCGTTCTGGAAGGTGACCGTGCCCTTGTCCAAGGCCGGCATCATCGCCGGCAGCATGCTGGTGTTCATTCCCTGCGTGGGCGAATACGTGATCCCCGAACTGCTGGGCGGCCCCGAGACGCTGATGATCGGCCGCGTGCTGTGGGACGAGTTCTTCAGCAACAACGACTGGCCCATGGCCTCCAGCGTGGCGGTGGTGATGGTGCTGCTGATCATCGTGCCGCTGGCCATCTTCAACAAGTACCAGGCCGAAGCGCAGGAGCGGCGCGCATGAAGGCCAGCCGCTTCAACCAGTGGTTCGGGCGCGGCTGGCTCAGCCTCGGCTTCCTGTTCCTGTACGTGCCGATCATCGCGCTGGTGGTGTTTTCGTTCAACGACTCGCCGGTGCCCAACGTCTGGCGCGGCTTCACGCTGAAGTGGTACGTGCAACTGGCCAGCGACACCGAGATGCTCGCCGGCCTGTGGCTCAGCCTGAAGATCGCCTTTCTCACCGCCTGCGGCTCGGTCGTGCTGGGCACGCTGGCGGCGTTTGCGCTCGTCAAGTACAAGCGGTTTTTCGGCCGCACGATGTTCTCGGGCATGGTGAATGCGCCGCTGGTCATGCCCGAGGTGGTGGTGGGCCTGTCGCTGCTGCTGATGCTGGTCAGCGTGCAGCGCGCTTTGGGCTTCCCCGAGCGCGGCCTCTTCACCATCTGGCTCGGCCACCTGCTGCTGGGCATGGCCTATGCGGCGGTGATCATCCAGTCGCGCCTGCAGGACATGAACCCGCAGCTGGAAGAAGCCGCGCTGGACCTGGGCGCGCGGCCTTACCAGGTGTTCTGGCTGGTGACGCTGCCGCTGATCGCGCAGAGCCTGATGTCGGCCTGGCTGCTGACCTTCACGATCAGCCTCGACGACGTGGTGCTCTCGGCCTTCCTGTCGGGCCCCGGCTCCACGACACTGCCGCTGGTGATCTTCTCGCGTGCGCGGCTCGGGCTGAACCCGAGCGTCAACGCAGTGGCCACGCTGATCATCGTGGTGGTGGCCATCGGCGTCGTGCTGGCCAGCTACCTGATCGCTCGCGGCGAACGCCGCCGCCAGCAGGAAATGGCGGCAGCCTCGCGGGGCTGATGCGAACCATCCAAGAACACCTCCCGGAGAACCCGATGAAAACCTCTGCCCCCCTCGCTCTGGTGCTCGTGCTGGCCCTGGCCGCGGCCTTTCCCGCGGCCGCGCAGAGCAATGAAGAGCTGCTGAAGGAACTGCGAGCCCTGCGCGACCGGGTCAACCAGCTCGAGCAGAAGCTGCAGGCCGCGCCCGCGGCGGCGGCTGCACCCGCCCCGGCCGCGACGCCACCCGCCGGCCAGTGGGGCATGACGCCGGAGCAGGCGCGCGAGCTCAACCGCGTGGCCGTCAAGGCAGAGGGCCTGCAGGATAGTCTTGCGGACCAGGGCCTGAAGGGGCTCAAGATCTCGGGCCAGATGGACCCGAGCTACATCGTCAACCGGCGCCAGAACGATGCATCGTTCGTGTTCCTGAACAACGGCGGCGCGCGCTACAGCTACGACAACTCGTACTTCGGCATGCTGGTGATCGACTTCGCGAAGGAGACCGACAGCGGCACGCTGTGGAAGCTGACGCTGGCGCCCGAGCGCGGCACCGGTGCGCTGATCAACGGCGGCTCCATCGTGCACGAGGCCTCGGTGTCGGTGCCGCTGTCGGACCTGCAGACGCGGCTGTGGCTGGGGCAGATCCCCGACTGGACCGGCTACGAGCTCACGCTGCCCGCCGGCAACAAGCTGATCACGCACAACCTGCTGTTCGACTTCATGGCGCCCACCGCCTACACCGGCGCGGTGCTGGACGTCACACGCGGCAAGTGGTGGACACGCGCCGGCCTGGCCAACTTCAACACCGCACGCGGCACGCCGGGCAACAAGGCGCCGGTGTTCATCTACCGGGTGGACTACTCGAAGGGCGAATACGACGGCTTCGGCTTCAGCGGCGTGCATGGCAAGGCGCCCAACTTTGCGGCCGACGGCAGCTGGGTGCCCGACCCCAGCAACATCGACCCGGTCAGCGGCGAGCCCGTCCAGGTCGGCTTCGACAGCGCCGGCAAGAACACCGCCATCCACCTCTTCGAAGCCGATGCGTACTACATCCGTGGCGACTGGTCCCTCTACGGCCAGCTGAGCTATGGCCAGCAGAAGCGCGCCGCCATCTTCAACAGCGACGGCGAGCTGCGCAATGCCCGCTGGTGGGGCGCCTCGGTGACCACCGGCTACATGGTCACGCCGCGGCTGGAGGCGGTGCTGCGCGCCGACTACATCAACAACACCAAGAACGGCGGCGGCCTGCTGGGCTACAGCTTCGACGACGGGCTCAACGGCATCGGCCGCGGCGTGCTGGCCGACGGCAGCTTCGCCAAGGGCGAAGCCAAGGGCGCCAATCGCTACGCGCTCAGCGTGGGCATGAGCTACCGGGTGGACGAAAACGCCACCCTCAAGGTCGAATACCGCTTAGATGGCGCCGACCAGCCGGTCTTCGCCAACCCCGACGCCACGCGCTTCTTCAAGACCAACCAGCTGCTCGGCGCGTCGATGGTGGTCAGCTTCTGACCATCAGAAACGCGGGCCCCCATGGCGGGCTCCGGGCCCGCGGTCGGTGCTGCAGCCAGGAGACCCTTCCATGAACACCGCCTCGCCCGACTGGACCGCCCGCGCCGCCGATCTGCGCATCGACGGCCGCCTGGTCATCGACGGCCAGCGCCGCGCCGCCGCCAGCGGCCAGACCTTCGCCTGCCTGAGCCCCATCAACGGCCGCTCGCTCGGCGAGGTGGCGCGCGGCGCGCAGGCCGACGTGGACGCCGCCGTGGCCAGCGCGCGCGCCGCCTTCGACGACGGTCGCTGGGCCGGCAAGCCGCCCGCCGTGCGCAAGCGGCTGCTGATGCGCTTTGCCGACAAGATCCTGGCCGCCAAGGACGAACTGGCGCTGCTGGAGACGCTGGACATGGGCAAGCCCATCCAGTATTCGCTGGCGGTGGACGTGCCCAGCACCGCGCGCTGCATCGCCTGGTATGCCGAGGCGGTGGACAAGGTCTACGACGAGATCGCGCCCACCGGTCGGCATGCTCTGGCGCTGATCACGCGCGAGCCGATGGGCGTGATCGGCGCCATCGTGCCCTGGAACTACCCGATGATCATGGCCGCCTGGAAGCTGGGGCCTGCGCTGGCCGCCGGCAACTCGGTGGTGCTCAAGCCCAGCGAAAAGAGCCCGCTGACGGCGCTTCGGCTGGCCGACCTGGCGGTGGAGGCCGGCATCCCGCCCGGTGTCTTCAATGTCGTGCCCGGCTACGGCCACGAGGCCGGCGAGGCGCTGGCGATGCACATGGACGTCGACGCCATCGGCTTCACCGGCAGCACACGCACCGGTCGGCGCATGCTCGACTACGCCGGCCGCAGCAACCTGAAGCGTGTCTACAACGAGCTCGGCGGCAAGAGCGCCTTCCTGGTGTTCGACGACTTTGCCGACGTGGCGCGCGCGGCCAGGACGGTGGCCGGCAGCATGTTCTTCAACCAGGGCGAAAGCTGCAACGCCCCCAGCCGCGTGCTGGTGCACGACAGCATCGCCGACGACTTCGTCGCGATGGTGGCCGCGCAGACCCCGAGCTACCAGCCCGCCGACCCGCTGCAGATGTCCACCGAGCTGGGCGCGCTGGTCGACGAGACGCAGCTGAACACCGTGATGGGCTACATCGAGGCCGGCCGCGCCGAAGGCGCCCGCGTGGTGGCTGGTGGCCGCCGCGTGATGGCCGACACCGGCGGGTATTACGTCGAGCCGACGGTGTTCGACGGTGTCGGCAACGGCATGAAGATCGCCCGCGAGGAGATCTTCGGCCCGGTGATGGGCATCATCCGCTTCAAGACCGAGGCCGAGGCCGTGCAACTGGCCAACAACAGCAGCTACGGCCTGCAGGCGAGTGTCTGGAGCGACAACATCAACCGCGCCCACCGCGTGGCCCGCGCGCTGCGCGCCGGCACCGTGCACGTGAACCAGTACGACGAGGACGACATCACGGTGCCCTTCGGCGGCTTCAAACAAAGTGGCAACGGGCGCGACAAGAGTCTGCACGCGTTCGACAAGTACACCGAACTCAAGACCACCTGGATCCGCATCGACGGCGCTGAATGAGCGAACTTCAGCAACGCCTGCAGCAGGCCGGCATCCACACGCTGCTGGTGCAGTTCACCGACCTGCACGGCACCGCCAAGGGCAAGCTGGTGCCGCTGGCGCACCTGGCCGAGGTGCTGCAGACCGGCGCAGGTTTTGCCGGCCCGTCGATCTGGGGCACCGGGCTGCCGCGCACCGGGCCGCGCTCGGAGTACTACGCCCGGGGCGACGCCGCCACCGCGCAGTCGCTGCCCTGGATGCCCGGCGTGGCACGCATCGTGGGCGACGGCTTCGTCGACGGCCAGCCCTTCGACGCCTGCCCGCGCCAGGTGCTGCACCGCGCGGTGGCTCGGCTGGCCCAGCGCGGCTGGCAGCTGCGCACCGGCATCGAGCCCGAGTTCTTCCTGCTCCGGCGTGGCGAGCACGGCACCTGGAGCCCGGCCGACGACGCCGACCGCCTGGACAAGCCCTCCTACGACCTGAAGTCGCTGCCGCGCCAGTTCGGCTTCCTGCACGAGCTGCACCAGGCGCTGGCCGCCTGCGGGCTGGACGTGCTGCAGATCGACCACGAGGACGCACACGGCCAGTACGAGCTGAACTTTGCCTACGCCGACGCGCTGCTCAGCGCCGACCGCGTGATGCTCTTCAAGCTGGCCGCGCACACGCTGGCCGAGGCGCGCGGCATGGTCTTCTCGATGATGCCCAAGCCCTTTGCCAACCAGCCGGGCAGCGGGCTGCACTTCCACGTGTCGCTGTGGCAGGGCGACGAATGCCTGTTCGACCCCGGCCTTGCGGGTGGCGACCTGTCGCTGATCGGCCGCCAGTTCATGGCCGGCGTGCTGGCCCACGCCCGTGCCTTGTGTGCGCTGGCCGCACCCACCGTCAATTCGTACAAGCGGCTGACGGTGGGCGAGTCGCTCAGCGGCACCACCTGGGCGCCGGCGACCATCGCGCACGGCCCCAACAACCGCACCGCGATGGTCCGCACCCTGCCCGGCCGCTTCGAGTGGCGTGTGCCGGATGCCAGCGCCAACCCGTACCTGGCCACCGCCGCGCTGATCGCCGCGGGCCTGGACGGCATCGACCGCGGCCTGGACCCGGGTCCGGCCTGCACCGATGATCTGTTCACCTGGCCGTTGATGCGCCTGCGCGACAACGGCATCGGCCTGCTGCCGCAAACGCTGCCCGAGGCACTGGACGCGCTGGAACAGGACGAGGTGCTCCGCGGTGCGCTGGGGCCCACGCTGACCGCAGAATTCCTGCGCCTCAAACGTGCCGAGTGCACCGACTACAGCCGCCACGTCAGCGCCTGGGAGCTCGCGCGTTACGCGGCGGCCTTCTAGATGCCCCACACCGCGCCGCCCGCCTGGGCTTACCTGAGCCTGGCCGCCAGCATGGCGCTGGTGGGCAGCTACGTGGGCCTGAGCAAGCTGCTGGTGGCCGCCTTCCCGGTGCTGCTGCTGGCCTGGCTGCGCTTCGGCATCGCCGCGGTGGCCATGGCGCACTGGGTGCGGCGCGTGCCGGGCGAGCAGCCGCTGTCGCCCCACGACCGCAAGCTGCTGTTCTGGGAAAGCTTTCTCGGCAACTTCCTGTTCAGCATCTGCATGCTCTACGGCGTGCAGCTGACGTCGGCCGTGGCCGCGGGCGTGACGATGGCGGCCATTCCCGCCGCCGTGGCGCTGCTATCGAGGGCCTTCCTGGGCGAGCGCATCCGGCCGCGCGTGGCGATGGCCATCGCCTGCGCAGCGGCCGGCATCGCGTTGCTGGCGCTGGCCCGCAACACCACCGGCGACGGCAGCGCCGCGTCGCCGCTGGGTTATGCGCTGCTGTTGGCCGCGGTGCTGTGCGAGGCCTCGTACGTGGTCATCGGCAAGCGGCTCACCGGCAGTGTGTCGCCGCGGCGCATCAGCGCGCTGATCAACCTGTGGGGGCTGGCACTGGTGACGCCTTTCGGGCTGTGGCAGGCCTGGCGCTTCGACTTCAGCGCGGTGCACGGCGGCACCTGGGCGCTGCTGGGTTTTTATGCAATTGCCGCGAGCATGGTGACGGTCTGGCTGTGGATGCAGGGCCTGCGGCACGTGCCGTCCTCACGCGCCGGTGTCTTCACGGTGATGCTGCCGGTGGCCGCGGCACTGGTGGGCGTGCTCGTGCTGGGCGAGCCCTTCGGTACCGCGCACGTGGCCGCCTTTGCGCTGGCCATGGCCGGGCTGTTGCTGGCCACCTGGCCGGAGCGGGCCTTGCCGGCACCTGCACCCGGCCACTGAACCCCACGCCATGAGCCCCGCGATGAGCCAGGACCCTGCCCTGTTCGACCTGATCGTCTTCGGCGCCACCGGCTTCACCGGCCGCCTGGTGGCCGAGGTCCTGCAGTCCACCGGCGGCGCCCATGGCAGCGTGCGCTGGGCCCTGGCGGGCCGCAGCGCGCCCCGGCTGGCCGCCGTGCGCGACGCCATCGGCGCGCCCGCCAGCCTGCCGCTGATCGAGGCCGACGCCACCGACGCCGCCGCGCTGCAGGCGCTGGCGCGACGCACCCGCGTCGTGCTCAGCACCGTGGGCCCGTACCAGCTGCATGGCGAGCCGCTGGTGCAGGCCTGCGCCGCGGCCGGCACCGACTACGTGGACCTGTGCGGCGAGCCCGCGTGGATGGCGCAGATGATCAGCCGCCACGACGCCGCGGCGCGCCACAGCGGCGCACGCATCGTGTTCTCGTGCGGCTTCGATTCCGTGCCCTTCGACCTGGGCGTGTGTTTCCTGCAGCACGCCGCGATGCAACGTTTCGGCCGCCCGCTGCAACGGGTTCAGGGCCAGGTGGTGTCGATGAAGGGCACCTTCTCCGGCGGCACGGCCGCCAGCCTGCTGGCCACGCTGGAGGCCATGGGCCGCGACCCGGGCGTCGCCCGCACGATGGCCGACCCCTTTGCACTGACACCCGGCTTCCGCGGTCCGCCGCAACCCGACGACCCCGAGGCCCGCTACGAGCCCGACTCACAGGCCTGGAGCGCGCCCTTCGTGATGGCCGCCATCAACACCAAGAACGTGCACCGCACGCACGCGCTGCTGGGCCACCCCTGGGGCACCGACTTCGTCTACGACGAGCGCCAGCTGATGGGCACCGGCATCGACGGCGAACTGCGCGCCCGCGGCGCGGCGCGCACCGCGCGGCTGCAGCAGCGCGCGCTGGCCTTTGCGCCCACGCGCGCGCTGATCCGCCGCTTTGCGCTGCCCCAACCCGGCCAGGGCCCCGGCCCGCAGGCGCGTGAAAACGGCCACTACCGCATCCGCTTCACCGGCAGCACGGCCCTGGGCCAGACGCTGAGCGCGCTGGCCGAGGGCCAGCGCGACCCGGGCTACGGCGCCACCAGCCGCATCGTCACCGAATGCGCCTTGAGCCTGGTGCAGGACGTGCCACGCAGCCAGACCCCCGGCGGCATCTGGACGCCCGGTGCGGCGATGGGGCTGGCGTTGCTGCCGCGGCTGCAGGCGCGCGCGGGGCTGCGCTTCAGCGTCGAAGGCTGAGCCGTTCAGCGGCTGGCGGTCTGCCCGTAACCCTGGAACTTCCGCATCACCTCGGCCATCTCGTCCGCGCCCAGCAGCGCGGGCTCGCCCACCGCCAGCGCCGCCAGGTAGGCCTGGCACAGCGATTCGATCTCCAGCATCACCTTCATCGCCTGCGCCAGCGTGGCGCCGGCCGCCACCAGCCCGTGGTTGGCCAGCAGGCAGGCCAGGCGGTCCTGCAGAGCGTGCGCCACGGCCTGCGACAGCGCCTCGGTGCCGAAGGTGAAGTACGGCACCAGCGGCACGGAATCGCCTCCCGCCACCGCCACCATGTAGTGAAACGCCGGCAGCGGCCGGCGCAGGCAGGCCAGCGCGGTGGCGTGTGTGCTGTGTGTGTGCACGACGGCCTGCAGTGCAGGCCGCGCCAGATAGGCCGCCTGGTGAAAGTGCCATTCCGACGAGGGCAACCACGGGCCGCTCCGTGAGCCGTCCCAGCCCACCCAGGCCAGCTCGTCGGCCTGCACGTCGGCACCGGACCCCGTGGGCGTGATCAGCATGCCGGCGCCGTGCCTCACGCTGACGTTGCCGGTGCTGCCGCGGTTCAGGCCCAGCGCGTCCAGGCGCCGCACGGCAGCGACGACGGCCTGGCGCTGCGCCGCCTCGTCGTTCATCGTGCGCCCGCCATCAGGCGCCGCAGCGCGGCCTCTTGCGCCGGCACCACGCCGTGCTCGGTGAGCAGGCCCGTGATCAGGCGCGCCGGCGTCACGTCGAAGGCCGGGTTGCCGGCCGGCGAACCGTCGGGCGTCAGCTGCACCTCCACCACCTCGCCGGCCGCGGTGCGGCCGGTGATGTGCGTGAGCTCGCGACCGCTGCGCTCCTCGATCGGGATGTCGCGCACGCCGTCGGCGAGCTGCAGGTCCAGCGTGGACGTGGGCATGGCGACAAAAAACGGCACGCCGTTGTCGTGCGCGGCCAGCGCCTTCAGGTAGGTGCCGATCTTGTTGCAGGCGTCGCCGTTGGCGGCCACGCGGTCGCAGCCCACGATGCACAGGTCCACGCGGCCGTGCTGCATCAGGTGGCCGCCGGCGTTGTCGGCGATCACCGTGTGGGGCACGCCGGCCTGGCCCAGCTCCCAGGCGGTCAGGCTGGCGCCCTGGTTGCGCGGGCGGGTTTCGTCCACCCACACGTGCACGGCGATGCCCGCCGCATGGGCCTGGTAGATCGGCGACGTGGCGGTGCCCCAGTCCACCGTGGCCAGCCAGCCGGCGTTGCAGTGCGTCAGCACGTTCACCGGCCCGGCGCGGCGCGCGGCCACGGCCTCGATCAGCGGCAGCGCGTGCCGGCCGATGGCGTGGTTGACGCGCACGTCTTCTTCGGCAATCGCGTCGGCCTCGGCCCAGGCCGCGGCGGCACGCTGCTCGGGCTCGGCAGCGAGCACCACGCGAAGCATGCGCTCCAGCGCCCACGCCAAGTTGACGGCGGTCGGCCGCGCGCCGCGCAGGAACTGCGCTGCGTTGGCCAGCGCCGCATCGGACGCGTCGCGGCGCGCCTGCATCGCCAGGCCGTAGGCGGCCACCGCGCCGATCAGCGGCGCGCCGCGCACCCACATCTCGCGGATCGCCACGAACACCTCCTTGGCCGAGGCCAGCGGCCGCATCTGCAGGCGGTGCGGCAGCTGCCGCTGGTCGATGACCTCGATGGCCACGCCGCCGGGCAAGGCGCGCAGCGGGCGCAGCGGCTGGCCGCCGACGATCATCCGAGCACCCGCCCGGCCACGCTGCGCAGCTTGGCCACCATCGCGGGGTCGCGTGCGGCAGGCGCGGTGATCAGCGCAAACTCCAGCGCGCGCCTGCAGGCGCAGGCCGGTGCCGCGGTGTCGGCGGTGATGGTGCCGGCCAGGCCCGCCACCAGCGTGCGCGCCGCGCTGGCGTTGGACAGCAGGACCTTGATGACCGCGTCCACGGTCACTGCGTCGTGCGCCGGGTGCCAGCAGTCGAAGTCGGTCACCATGCCGACGCTGGCGTAGCAGAGCTCGGCCTCGCGCGCCAGCTTGGCCTCGGGCATGTTGGTCATGCCGATGACGCTGCAGTTCCAGCTGCGGTAGAGCTGCGACTCGGCCAGTGTGCTGAACTGCGGCCCTTCCATCGCGAGGTAGGTGCCGCCGCGCACATGCGGCACGGCCTGCTGCGCCAGGGCCGCGGTCACGTGGTCGCCCAGCCGGCTGCACACCGGGTGCGCCATCGACACATGGGCCACGAGGCCGGTGCCGAAGAAGCTTTTGTCGCGTGCGAAGGTGCGGTCGATGAACTGGTCGACCACCACGAAGGTGCCCGGCGGCAGGTCGGCGCGCAGGCCGCCCACGGCCGACAGCGACAGCACGTCGGTGACGCCGATGGACTTGAGCGCGGCGATGTTGGCGCGGTAGTTCACCTCGCTGGGCGGGATGCGGTGGCCGCGGCCGTGGCGCGGCAGGAAGGCCAGGTCGGCGCCGTGCAGCCGGCCGCGGAAGATCTGGTCCGACGGCGCGCCCCAGGGCGTGTCGACGGTTTCCCAGCGGGTGTCGGTCAGGCCGGGCAGGTCGTAGAGGCCGCTGCCTCCGATGATGGCCAGCAAGGGGGTCGTCGTCATGCGGTCTCGTCGTGGAAGTGTGGAAGGTTCAGGCGGCCACGGCCGCACCCTGCAGCGCGGCCATCGCCAGCCGGTGCACGGCCTGCGGCGTTTCGGTCTTCAGGCGGTGGTCGGACCACACCTGGCGCCAGCGGCGCGCGCCGGGCTGGCCGTTGCGCAGGCCCAGCAGGTGGCGCGAGGCGTGGCTCCAGGGCACGCCCTTCGCGGCCAGGCCGGCCATGTAGTCGACGTAGCCGGCCTCGACCTCGTCGCGTGTCAAGGCTGTGGGTGCGTCCCCGAAGAAGCGCGCGTCCCAGCCGGCCATCGCAAAGGGCTCGTGGTAGGCGTGGCGGCCCACCATCACACCGTCCACGTGGGCCAGTTGATCGGCCACCGCGTCGTCGGTGGTGATGCCGCCGTTGGTGGCGATGGTCAGCGCGGGGAAGTCGGTCTTCAGCCGCCAGGCCAACTCGTGGCGCAGCGGCGGTATCTCGCGGTTTTCCTTCGGGCTCAGGCCCTGCAGCCAGGCGTTGCGGGCGTGCACGATGAAAACCTCGCAGCCGCCGCGCTGGTGCACGGTGCCGACGAAGTCACGCACGAAGTCGTAGCTCTCGACCTTGTCGATGCCGATGCGGTGTTTCACGGTGACCGGCAGCGAGGTGACGTCGCGCATGGCCTTCACACCGTCGGCCACCAGCTCGGGCTCGGCCATCAGGCAGGCGCCGAAGGCACCGCGCTGCACCCGTTCGCTCGGGCAGCCGCAGTTGAGGTTGACCTCGTCGTAGCCCCACTGCTCGGCCAGCTTCGCGCAGGCCGCCAGGTCGGCCGGCTCGCTGCCGCCCAGCTGCAGTGCCACGGGGTGCTCCTGCTCGCTGAAATCCAGGTGGCGCGGCACATCGCCGTGCAGCAGCGCGCCGGTGGTCACCATCTCGGTGTAGAGGCGGGTGTGGCGGGTGATGAGGCGGTGCAGCACGCGGCAGTGCCGGTCAGTCCAGTCCATCATGGGCGCCACGGACAGGCGCCAGGGGCTGGGCGGCGAACGGGTTTGCATGGCGCCGCATTATCCCGGCCGCGGCCGGCGTGTGTCGCTCAGGGCGTCTGCAGGTCCAGCCAGATGTGCTGCACGTCGTCGCCCGCCACCCAGGGCTTGAACGTGAAGCCGAGCTCGCGCGCCAGCTGCAGCATGCGCTCGTTCTCGCGCAGCACGCTGCCTTCCAGCCGCCGCGTGCCGCGCGCACGGAAGTGCGCGATGAGCTTGCGCATCAGGCGCTCGCCCAGGCCGCCGCCCTTGACGTCGGAGCGCACGATGACGCCGAACTCGGCGACCTGGTTGTCGGGGTCGCCAAGCGCGCGCGCCACGCCCAGCGTCTCTTCGCCACCCCCAGGCAAGGGCGCGGTGGCAACAAACGCCATCTCGCGCTCGTAGTCGATCTGCGTCAGCCGCGCGAGCTCGCTGCGCTCGATGGTGCGGCGGCTGTAGAAGATGCGCAGGCGGATGTCCTCGGGGTCGAGCTGTTCCAGGAAGGCGCGGTGCTGCGCCTCGTCCTCGGGCCGGATCGGCCGCAGCGTGAGCGTGCGGCCGGCCCAGTGCTGCGTTTCCACCAGCTCGGCCGGGTACGGCAGGACGGCGAAGTGCGCCGCGCCGCCCGGGGCCGCGGCACTCACGCGCACGCGGGCATCGAGTGCGATCACGCCGCGCGCGTCGGCCAGCAGCGGGTTGATGTCGATCTCGGCGATGCGCGGCTCGCGGGCCAGCAGTTCCGACACCGCCATCAGCACCGAGACCACCGCGTCCAGGTCGGCCGGCGGCACGTCGCGCCAGCCCTTCAGCAGCCGCGCCACGCGCGTGCGGGCGATCAGCGCCTGCGCCAGCGGCACGTTCAGCGGCGGCAGCGCCAGCGCGCGGTCGGCCACCACTTCCACCGCGGTGCCGCCCTGGCCGAACAGCAGCACCGGGCCGAACAGCGGGTCGACGCTGGCGCCGATGATCAGCTCCAGCGCCTGCGGCCGCCGCACCATGGCCTGCACCGTGAAGCCGCTCACCGCGGCATCGGGCCGCAGCCGGGCCACGCGCGCCAGCATCGTGGCCGCGGCTTCGTGCACCGCGGCATCGGTCTCCAGGTTCAGCGCCACGCCGCCCACGTCGCTCTTGTGCGTGATCTGCGGCGACAGCAGCTTGATGACCACCGGGTAGCCGATGGCGCGGGCCGCGTCCACCGCCGCCCGCGCGTCGGCCGCCACCACGCGCGTGCCCACCACCGGCACGCCGCAGGCCGCCAGCAGCGCCTTGGCCTCGGGTTCGCTCAGCCACTCGCGGCCGTCTTCCAGCACCGCGCTGACCTGCGAGCGCACGGCCGGCAGGTCCAGCACCGGCCCGGCGCAGCCCAGCGGCGGTGCCTCCATCAGCTGGTCCTGGTTCTGGCGGTAGGTGACGAGGCGCGCAAAGGCCTGCACCGCGTCTTCGGGCGTGTCGTGGCAAGCCACGCCGGCGGCCTGGAAGGTCTGGCGCGCCACGCGCACGGCGGGGTCGCCCAGCCAGCTGGCGAGCACGCGGCCCGGGTGCTGCTGCAGCAGCGGCACGAGCGCCTGCGCGATCTGCTCGCTGGGCACGATGGCGGTGGGCGCGTGCATGAACAGCAGCGTGCCGCTGTCGGGCGTGGCCAGCAGCGTCTGCAGCGTGCGCACGTAGCGCTCCACCGGCGCGTCGCCGATGATGTCCACCGGGTTGGCGCGGCTCCAGTGGGCCGGCAACTGCTGGTCCAGCGCAGCCAGCAGCGCGGGCGACAGCGGCGCCAGCGTCACGCCGGCCTCGGCGGCGGCGTCGGCCGCCATCACGCCGGCGCCGCCGCCGTTGGTGACCAGCGTCAGCTGCTGCCAGGCCTTGCCCGGCGGCAGCGCCGATTGCGCGTGCGACAGCGTCTCGGCCGCGTCGAACAGCGCCTGCAGCGTGTCGACACGCAGCATGCCGGCGCGGCGGATCGCGGCGTCGTAGACCAGGTCGGAGCCGGCCAGCGCGCCGGTGTGCGAGGCGGCGGCCGCCTGCCCCTGTGCCGAGCGCCCGGCCTTGACCACCAGCACCGGCTTGTTGCGCGCCGCGGCCCGGGCCGCCGACATGAACTTGCGCGGCGACTCGATCCCCTCGATGTACAGCAGCACGGCGCGCGTGCGGGCGTCGCTGGCCAGCCAGTCGAGCATGTCGCCGAAATCGACGTCGCTGTGCTCGCCCAGCGACACGCAGTGCGAGAAGCCGATGCCGCGCCCGGCGGCCCAGTCCAGCATGGCCGTCACCAGCGCGCCCGACTGCGACACGAAGGCCAGCGAGCCCGCCGCCACGCCCGTGTGCGCAAAGCTGGCATTGAGCCTGGCGTGCGGCGACAGCAGGCCCAGGCAGTTGGGCCCCAGGATGCGCAGCGTGTGGCGCCGGGCGGCGTCGAGCATGGCCTGCCGCGATGCGGCGTCCAGGCCCGCGGTGAGCACGACGGCGGCGCGTGTGCCGCGCTCGCCGAGCGCTGCAATGACCCCGGGCACGGCGGCGGCCGGGGTGCACACGACCGCGAGTTCAGGCGCTTCGGGCAGGGCCGCGACGCTGGCAAACGCCGGCTCGCCGCCGATGGTGGTGCGGTGCGGGTTGACGGCCCAGCGCGGGCCTGCAAAACCGCCGGTGCGCAGGTTCTGCCAGACCGTGGCGCCCACGCTGCCGGGGCGGTCGGACGCGCCGATGACGGCCACGGAGCGCGGGTCGAAGAGCGAGTCGAGGTGGCGGATGCTCATGGGGTGCGGATGGGCCGGCTGCGGTGCGGGCCCGATCATCGCCCGCGGCGGCCGGGAGCGGTCTGATGCGCCTCAAGCGCGTGCGGGTTCAGCCGCCGGCGCGGCCGGGCCGGCTGCAGGCCCGGCCTTCAGCGGCGCGCGTTCTGCGCGATGCAGTCCGCGAAGCGCGGCAGCAGCTGCAGCGGCAGGTCGTGGCCCATGCCGGGCACGAAGTCGGCGGTGGCGCCGGCGATGCGCCGGGCCAGGTCTTCGCCGGCGCCCACCGGCACCAGCGGGTCGGCCAGGCCGTGGATCACCGCGGTGGGCGACGTGATGCGCGCCAGCAGCGGCGTGCGGTCGCCGTCGGCCACCACGGCCGCCAGCTGGCGCGCGGTGCCGGCGGGCCGCCAGGCGCGCCGCACGGTGGCCTGCAGGCGCTGGCGCAGCCGGTCGCGGTCGGGCGGATAGGCGGGGCTGCCGATCACGCCCAGCAGGTGCTCCAGGTGCCGCACCACGGCGTCGGGGTCGCGCCCGTCGGGCCGCGACAGCAGCACCTTGCGCACCTGCCAGCCGGGCTGCGGCAGGCGGCGCGCACCGGTGGTGGTCATCATCAGCGTCAGGCTGCGCACGCGCGACGGGTGTTCTGCAGCCAGGTGCTGCGCGATCATGCCGCCCATCGAGGCACCGCACACGTGCGCCTGCTGCAGGCCCAGCGCATCCAGCACGCCCAGCGTGTCGGCCGCCATGTCGGCCACGCCGTAAGGCGCCTTCACGGGCAGGTGCAGCGTGTGCCGCAGCGCGGCCAGCGCGAGGTTGGGCACGCCGAGGTGGTCGAAGCCCTGGCTCAGGCCGGCGTCGCGGTTGTCCAGGCGGATGACGCGGAAGCCGCGCGACACCAGCAGCTGCACCAGTTCGTCGGGCCAGCCCAGGAGCTGCATGCCCAGGCCCATGATCAGCAGCAGCGGCTCGGCGCTGGCGGGACCCTGGTCGTCGATCTCGATGGCGATGCCGTTGGCGGAAACCTGCATGGTGCTGCGCTTCAGGACAGGCCAGGCCGCATCAGACCGGAAACGGCCACTGCGGCGTGGCCTTGTAGAACCACTTGCGCGCGCCCTTCAGGTCGAACCGCTGCCACGCCTTCGGGTCCTGCCGCAGGCGGTCGGCAATGGCGTACAGCGCCAGCGGGTTCATGCCCATGCCGACGTGGCTGGCCTGCACCTCGATGTTCTCGGTGTGCGGCAGGTCGTCGTTGATGCTGCAGGGCCAGGCCACGATGCCGTCGGTCTTGCTGTAGATGCTGGTGGTGGGGCAATCGGGCGGCTGGCGGATGGTCTGCACGAGCTCATGGTCGTGCACCGACTGCCCGCTCACCATCTCGTAGAAGCGCCAGGCGTTGGTGGCCCGCGGGTGGCCGGCAAAGGGTGTGCCGAGCGTGATGACGCAGCGGGTGTGCTCGGGCTGCTCCTTGGCGATCTCGCGCGCGTAGATGCCGCCCAGGCTCCAGCCAATCAGGCTCACGGGCTCGCTGTGGCGCTGCGCGGCCTCGCGCACCAGCGCGCGGCAGGCCTCGAGCACGCCGTCGCGCGGGCCGAAGTTGAAGCCCTGCTTCCAGGCATACGGTGTGTAGCCGCGGCCGCGCAGGAAGTTGCGCAGCGGCACCGTGGTCATGTCGGCCGCGCCCAGGCCCGGGAACACCACCACCGGGTGGCCATCGCCCACCGGCAGCCGGTTGAGCCAGGGGGTGGCCGCCATCATGGCGGCGTACTCCCAGGGCGCGCGGGCCTCCATCATCATCAAGAGCGGCCCGGGCGCGCTGACCAGTTCTTCGCGGTCGACGGGCGCAAACGGCGTCGGCTCGGGCCGGGCCTTGCTGCTGGATGAAGGGGTGGCGGCGGGCCGGCGCTTGAGGAAACTCATGCGCGGATTGTTAGGCCGCACGGCGCGTGCGCGCTGGGGCAGTTGCCCTAGGTTGGGGGGTCTTCTTGCCTGTCACCTTCGAGACAGCGCTGTCGACCGCACTGTCGACCACCGAGCGCGCCACGCGGCCGACGGCCCCGGTCAACGCACCGGCCACGCGGCGCGTCGTGCGGCCCACCACGCCCTCGGGCGGCGGCTCGTCGGTGTCGGCCTCGCCGGGGCGCGGCAGCGCGCGCAGGTCGTCGAAGGCGATGGCGATGGCCTCGGCCAGCTCGCGCACGTCGGGCATGGCCTGTGCATCGGCCATCAGGCCGAAGTCGAGGCTGCGGTCGTAGCTCTGCACGGTGATGTTGAGCCCCATGCCGTGCACGATGATCGACGCCGGGTAGTTGGTGATCATCCTCGCGCCCGCCATGTACAGAGGCACCGGCGGCCCGGGCACGTTGCTGATGACGAGGTTGGCGACCTGCGGGATCCGGTCGGCCACACGCGCCTTGCCATAGAGCGCCGTGGCCGCCTCGATCAGCCAGGGCACGCCCAGCGACGGAAAGTCCGTCGGCAGGATGCTCTTGACGCTGCCCATGGTGGACTTCATCGCCGCGGTGGCGGCCTTCACATGGGCCAGGCGCTGGCGCGTATCGCTCACGTGCGTGCCCAGGCTGATCAGGCTCATGCTGGCCTGGTTGTCGGCGGTGGCGTCGCCCTTCTCGCGCAGCGAGATCGGCACCGCCGCCACCAGGCTCTTGCGCGGCAGCGTGCGGCGCTTGCCGTAGTAGCGGCGCAGTGCGCTGCTGCACAGCAGCAGCACCATGTCGTTGATGGTGGCATCAAAGGCGCGGCCCAGCGCCTTCAGCTCGGGCAGCGACACCGTCACGCAGGCGAAGGCGCGGCCGTCGGTGACCGAGGCATTCAGCGGCGTGCGCGGCGCCAGCGTCAGGTTGCCCGAGCTCTTCTTGCCGGTGAGCAGCGACGAGGTGCTGATGGCCGTGGACGCCGCGTTCTTCAGCGTGCCCACGGTCTCGGGCAGGTTGCGCACGATCTCGGCCACCTTCTGCGCCTGGTTGCCGAGCACGCCGCGCAGCATCTCGGTCATGTCGAGCTTGAAGGTGCGCTGGCGCTTCGACGGCGTGGCCTCGATGGTGCGCGGCTCGGGTGTCACGTCGAGGATGGCATTGGCCAGCGCCACCGCGGCCTGCCCGTCCACCGCGGCGTGGTGCAGCTGCGTGTAGAGCGCGACGCGCTTGCGCCCCTCGAAGCTGGGCGCCAGGCCCTCGAAGACGTGGAACTTCCACAGCGGCTTCTTGCGGTCGAGCAGGATCGGGTGCAGCCGCGAGACCTCGGCCTCCAGCTCGGGCAGGCCCGAACCCTTGGGCAGCTTGATCTCGACGATGTGCTGCTTGAGGTCGGGCTCGGCGTCCACCCAGGCCGGGTTGGCCAGGTTCAGCGGCATCCACCACAGCTTGCGCCGCAGCACCGGGGCCACCGGCAGCCGGCTGTGCATGTGGTGGCGCAGCGCGGTCACGAACCGGCCCTTGTAGCCCGCGGGCAGCTCGAAGACATGCAGCGCCCCCACGTGCATGGGCATCTGCTCGGTTTCCAGGTACAGGAAGGTGGCGTCCAGGCCGGACAGCTGTTTCATCGGCGCTCCTGGTCCGCAGCGCGGACGTCTGCCGCCGATGCTAGGCCGGCACCCGGCGGGCGGAGCCCCGGGCTCACCCTAGCCGGCGCCCCGGCGTCACCGGCCCTGCCCTACCCGCGTGCGCCGCTGCGCATCGCCAGCAGCTCGTTGCCGGCCAGCGCACCCAGCACCAGCAGGCCACCGCCGATGACCGCGGTGGTCGGCACCTCGCCGGCCCCCAGCCAGGCCCAGGCGACGCCGAACAGCACCTCCAGCAGCGCCAGCAGCGAGATCTCGGGCCCGCTCAGCACGCGCGCCACCGACACCGCCATCAGGCAGGGAATGGCCAGCTGCACCACGCCCAGCAAGGCCAGCCAGGCCACGTCCTGCCCGGTGGCGATGAAGGGCACGGCCAGCGGCAGCGTGAGCAGCGCGGACAGGAAGGCGCCCAGCAGCACCGCCGGCAGCATGTCGGCACCGCCGCCCTGCTGGCCCTTCAGGTGCTGCAGCAGCGTCCAGTTGATGGCCCCGGCCACCGGCACGCACAGCGCCACGCCCATGCCGGCCAGGCTGCGCGGGTCGCCCGCGCTCACCTCGTGGCCGTACATCCAGGCAATGCCCGCGCCGGCCAGGCCGATGGCCGCCCACGTGCGCTGCGCCAGCCGGTGCCCCAGCACCACGCGCGACATCAGCGCCGTGAACAGCGGGCCGATGGCCAGCGTCACCAGCACGTTGGCCACGCTGGTGAGCGTGAGCGCCACCATGAACGCGGTGAACATCACCGCCCAGCAGGCGCCCGATATCCACAGTGCCCGCCCGCCCGTGCGCAGCGACCGCACCAGCGGCGCCGGCCCGCGCATCACGCCCAGCAGCACCACCAGCGCCAGCACCGTGAAGGCGCTGCGCCAGAAGGTGACCTCGAAGCGCGCTGCGTTTTCGAGCTGGCGCGAGACGACGCCCGCGATGCTCCACATCAGCGCGGCCGCCACCATCACCCACACCGCCTGGCGGTGCGTCATCTTCACGGCGTGCTGCCGCTCAGGCGCCCGGACGGCTGGCGCGCTTGCGCTCGTTTTCGCTCAGGTGGCGCTTGCGCACGCGGATGCTCTTCGGCGTGATCTCGACCAGTTCGTCGTCCTCGATGAACTCGACGCCGTATTCCAGCGTCAGGTCGATCGGCGGCGTGATCTTGATCGCGTCTTCCTTGCCGCTGACGCGGAAGTTGGTCAGCTGCTTGGTGCGCGTGGCGTTGACGACGAGGTCGTTGTCGCGGCTGTGGATGCCGACGATCATGCCCTCGTAGACCGGGTCGTTGGGCTTCACGAACATGCGGCCACGGTCGTCGAGCTTGCCGAGTGCGTAGGTGAAGATCTCGCCCGCGTCCATGCTGATCAGCACGCCGTTCTTGCGGCCGGCGATGTCGCCCTTGTGCGGCTCGTAGCCGTCGAAGATGTTGCTGATGAGGCCGGAGCCGCGCGTCAGGTTCATGAATTCGTTGGTGAAGCCGATCAGGCCGCGCGCCGGGATGCGGTACTCCAGGCGCACGCGGCCGCGGCCGTCCGGCTCCATGTTGACGAGTTCGCCCTTGCGCTCGCCCAGCGCCTGCATCACGCCGCCCTGGTGGGTTTCTTCGACGTCGGCCGTCACCAGCTCGATCGGCTCGTGGCGCACGCCGTCGACGTCGTGGAAGACCACGCGCGGCTTGGACACCGCCAGCTCGTAGCCTTCGCGGCGCATGTTCTCCAGCAGGATGGTCAGGTGCAGTTCGCCGCGGCCCATGACCTCGAAGACGCCGTCTTCCTTGGTCTCGCTGACACGCAGCGCCACGTTGCTCTGCAGCTCTTTCTGCAGGCGGTCCCAGATCTGGCGGCTGGTGACGTACTTGCCTTCACGGCCGGCCAGCGGGCTCGTGTTGACGCAGAAGTTCATCGTCAGCGTCGGCTCGTCGACCTTCAGCATCGGCAGCGGCGCCGGGTTCAGCGGGTCGGTCACGGTGACGCCGATGCCGATGGAGTCCAGGCCGTTGATCAGCACGATGTCGCCCGGGCCGGCTTCGGTGACCTGCACACGGTCCAGGCCCTGGAAGGTCAGCACGTTGTTGACGCGCCCCTTGGTGGCCTTGCCGTCCGGGCCTTCCATCACCAGCACGTCCATGCCGGCCTTGATGGTGCCGGCGCCGATGCGGCCCACGCCGATGCGGCCGACGAAGGTGGAATAGTCCAGCGCCGAGATCTGCAGCTGCAGCGGCGCGTCGGGGTCGCCGCGCTGGGCCGGCACATGCTTCAGGATGGTGTTGAAGAGCGCCGACATGTCGGGGCCCCACTGCTCGCCGGGCGCGCCTTCGGTCAGCGAGGTCCAGCCGTTGATGCCCGAGGCGTAGACCACCGGGAAGTCCAGCTGCTCGTCATTCGCGCCGAGCTTGTCGAACAGGTCGAAGGCAGCGTTGATCACGGCGTCGGGCTTGGCGCCCGGCTTGTCGACCTTGTTCACCACCACGATGGGCTTCAGGCCCAGCGCCAGCGCCTTCTTGGTCACGAAGCGCGTCTGCGGCATCGGGCCTTCCTGCGCGTCGATCAGCAGCACCACGCCGTCCACCATCGACAGCGCCCGCTCGACCTCGCCGCCGAAGTCGGCGTGGCCCGGGGTGTCGACGATGTTGATGTGCGTGCCTTCCCAGCTGACCGCGCAGTTCTTGGCCAGGATGGTGATGCCGCGCTCGCGTTCGATGGCGTTGTTGTCCATCACGGTGTCGACGACCTTTTCGTGGTCGGCGAAGGTGCCGCTCTGGCGCAGCAGCTGGTCGACCATGGTGGTCTTGCCGTGGTCGAC